>Ga0157374_10006156_pt1 | contig 10166 bp, 6 predicted proteins | sample M25metaG_FD_115308 | JGI IMG/M metagenome (GOLD analysis project Ga0157374, IMG submission 115308) | Miscanthus rhizosphere microbial communities from Kellogg Biological Station, Michigan, USA - M2-5 metaG | ecosystem: Host-associated > Plants > Roots > Rhizosphere > Soil | place: USA: Michigan... | reverse complement strand
TTTTCTCCAGGCTCCAAACGGCAGCACTCCTTCTAATTCTGTAACCAACTGTGTAGTACGTAACACAGGTACATTTGCAGGAATGGGGGAAAGCAACAGTTCAAGTTATCAAGGAATTACTGTTATAGCAGGCAAAAATATCGTTCAAAACAATATTGTGGACAGCACCGGATACATCGGGATTAAGTTTTGCTTTGGTGATTCGACCCTAATAAAAAACAATTACATCACTAACTATTGCTTTATAAAAAATGATGGCGGAGGCATATATACCTGGAATAATGCCAGAGATAACAATGGTGTTTTATCCGCCACGCCTTATTATGGAAATAAAATTGTTGGAAATATTGTTTTGTATGCAGGCATTGCCGATGCAGGAACAATTTACACCGAAGCCGGCGGGATCTATGGTTCTCAGGGGATATATTGTGATGGTAATTCCCGAAATATTGAAATCTCCTATAACACAGTTGCTTACAATGGTATGGGAATATTTCTACATGATAACCAAAATATGTATGTTAAAAACAATACTGTTTATAATAATAAGCAGATCCAATTGAATGCCTGGTATGACGATACTACTTTACCAGCTGTAAGAGGTCTCAATATTAAAAACAATCTCTTATTTTCACAAAAGTTAGTTCAGCAAACAACCGGATTTAAATCACTCATTAATGACCTTGATAATTTTGGCACTTATGATAGTAACTATTATGCTCAAGCCATCAATAAAGAAAATTTAATTCTTTCGATATACAAAAAGAATGGATTGATTTATTCACACTGTTTTGATATTAACGGATGGAAATTAGCTTACAATGATGATCAACATTCAAAGTCTGCTGCAACCACTCTTAACGAATATAGAATTAATAATCTTTTAAGTTCTAACAAGTATATCAACGGCACTTACGATGCTAAGACCTCAGGGACCACATGTTACAATACAGGACACACCTCTGCTGCGAGCTGGGATAATTCAGGGAAACTGGATGGAGGCGCTTTTAAGCTTTCTTATAATGGAACATCACCTGTTAGTACCACCACTAATGTAGTTATAAATGTTGGAGCAATCAGTTCTTCAAAAAATTATATTCTTAGATACAGTGCCGTAGGAACAAAAAATAATGGTTCGGTAGGAATTTCTTTGCGTCAGGGAAAATCTCCATATCATAGATTGACCCCCATTAAATTTTACACAGTAAGCACGGATCGGGTTGATAATGAAGTTTTACTTTCTTTCCCTGAAAGCGATGATAATGGACAAATTATATTTCAATTTAATGATCGCGATAGCACTGTTTATCTTGACAATATTCAATTATACGAGGCTGATGTAACTATAATTAATCCTGACGATTACGTTCGTTTTGAGTATAATCCCACAAATAATACTAAAACCATCGCATTAGATGCAAGCTATGTAGATGTGGGCAATAATGTATATTCAGGAAATATCAGTTTAGCACCCTACAGTTCCATTATCCTTATTAAACAATCTGCAACTTCCTTGATAACTACCAATAAAGTTACAAGCAGCACTAAGATTAATAACAGGAACAATCTTCTCAACTCAACAGAATTGAAATTGACTGCTTTCCCTAATCCTTCTCCTCTTGAATTTAACTTGTTAATCCAAAGTAACAGCAGTGAAAAGGTAGAGATTAATTTGTTTGATGTTAATGGCAAGAATATGCTGAATGCTACAGGCAATGCAGAACAAAAATATACTTTTGGAAGAAATTTGCCGGCAGGATCCTATATTTTGAAAGTAACTCAGGGAACAAACGTTCAAACACTAAAATTGATAAAGTAATTTTTACTAAATACCGCAGAGGCTGTCTTTACTTTTAAAGATAGCTTCTGCATTAAAAAGGAAAACAATCCGATTTCTAATAAGCATTTTTATCCCCTCTTACAATACTGTAAATAGTTAAAAAAATAATTTTGATATCCAACCATAAATTCCAATTTTCTAAATACCAAAGATCATATTCGACTCTTCTTATCATGTCATCAAGAATCTTTATCTCCCCTCTGCAACCATTTACTTGCGCCCAGCCTGTTATGCCTGGTTTTAAAAACTGCCTCACCATATATTTATGAATCAATTTTGCGTATTCAGCCGTATGTTTTAGCATGTGAGGTCGCGGTCCAACTAAAGTCATATGCCCTATAAAAACATTTATGAATTGAGGAAATTCATCTAAACTTGTTTTACGCAAAATTTTTCCGATTTGCGTTATTCTTTGATCATCCTTGATCGCTTGCCGTAAGTGCGCTTCAGGGTTCACTTTCATGCTTCGAAATTTAATACAATTAAAATTTTTATTGTCTCGTCCGGTTCTTTTTTGAATAAAGAAAATAGGACCTCTGTCTTCTATCCATATCAGCAATCCTATCATCGGTATCATCCAAGATAAAACAAAAATTATGATTACACTACTGAGGCAAATATCAAATATCCTCTTCTTAATTCTGTTTGTTATATCATCCAATGGCTCTTTTCGCAATGATAAAACCGGTATGTCTTTAAAGTAATCAATGTGAATAGGCTGTTTGATGTGCAAATTAAGATCAGGGATTATTTTAAAACGAATACACTCCTGGTCCGCTTCCTGCATCAATTGATATATAAAATGATTTTGTTCAGGAGAAATAGTAGAATATATTTCTGTAACATTTCCATTGTCGCGGCAAAAATTCATAAGGTTTGACAACTGTGAAACAATTGGGTAATGCGATAACTCATCCACGTTTCCTTCTTCTTCACAATATCCAATTATCTCTGTTGCTACCGGTTCTTGCTCTAAATAGCTTGCAAGTTTTTTAGCAGTTTGGTTGTACCCTATAATTAAGATTTTCCTGAGAATATGATTTTTGTTAAGGACATATTGGAAAAAGGCGAGATTTATAAGTCTATTAAAGAAAAATCCTGCAGCTATAGCAATAATTCCAATTCCTACAAACAATTTCGGTATTTGAGTTTTGCCGTAGAAATAAAAGAAAATAAGGAAAATAACAGCGAAATAAGCATAAGCATGCATTGTTTTTCTGCAAAAGATTTCAAAAGAAGTGATATACTCCAGTCTGTAAAGATTTTTTATAAAACTGATTGTTAACCATGCCACGTTAAGAAACACCGCTAATTCATAGTATTCAGAATTACTCTGGCTGTATGAATGATTATTATCAAAGAGCAATTTCACAAAAATGAACATTACATTTAACAACAATACATCCAGCACAATAAAAAATACTCTTGCAAAATGAAATAAACGCTGGTTCATGATTTTTAGCTTTAGAGTTTTACAGAAATTTTTATTATAACTGTAATTACTGTTTTGAGTCTCAAGTCTCAGCAATTACCTGAAGATTATTCACAGCCTGAAGCAGTAATATTTCTTACTGAATTTGAATGAAGTTAAAGGCAGGCAAAGAAGATTACTTAATGTGATTTTTTTTGAAGAAAAGATTATTCTCCATAAAGTAATTCCTGCAAAAAATCTATTGACGTTAAGGTTAAATTATTCCACTGAAACAAGAACAATCTCTTATTCGTTTATTACCATTTCAGACGGAGATACGGGTTGCGAAAAAATTCTAACATTTGTAATATTCTCCGTTTTTGTTTTAGCCATAATTCCTACTAAATGATTGGCGTATTGATTGATGATATTATCCCAGGAATACTTCTCTTCTATCTTCTTCCGGTTATTCGCAATAAATTGTTGATATACCGGTTGATTATATTTTACTTCATTAATATAAAGAGTTACATCATTGGAAGTTTTAAAATATAAAGCATCTGCTTCCAAAATATACCTGTTAAAAGGATTGTCGTTGGCGCAAACTAAACTTCCTGAAGCCATGGCTTCAAGTAACGAAGGATTTGTACCACCTACTGTATGACCATGAAAATAAAGGTTTGTATAATACCTAAGATTATTGAGTTTATTAATATCGTAAATACCACCAATGAATTTAATATCATAAAAAGGAGCGTATTTCTTTTTTAAATATTCACCATACGATGTGTTATGAGAGCCCACAACCAAAAATTTTCTTTTACAATTTGATTTTGCCCTTCCGTCTAAAATTATTTCTATACTATTTTCGGGTTCCAATCGTGCAATAAGCATATCATACTCGTAAGGTGTTAAATCAAATTCTTCCAATAATAAGCAATGGTTATCTTTAAAAATATCAGCACCATAAGGAATAAAAACAGCTTGTTTATTATACTTGGCATATAAATATTCCTGTATGCCCATAGAATCTGCAATAAGGTGATCACTATATTTTACAGCAAGTTTTTCAGCATGCTTCAAAAAATTTCTTACAAGGCCTGAATACTTCGTTCTTTTCCATTCCAAGCCATCCATATTAGTAGTCACTATTGTTTTCTTCGGCAATAACCATCCCCAAACTGAGTTACTTGTATAACCTAATTGAAGAATTACATCGTATTGTTTTTTGCGTGCATCAAGGATACAATTCAGATCATAAATGAACTGGCCGGCCGTGCCCATTTTATACTCCAGATCTTTACAATGCACGATATTAACGCCATTCCATGTTTTTTTTTGATAAGGATGTGTATGAGAATTATAAACTGTTACTTCGAAGCCTTTTTGAGTAAGACCTTTTGCCAAATATTGAGCAAATTGTTCAAAACCTCCATAATAATTAGGAATGCCTCGGGTTCCGATAATAGCTATTTTCATACGGAATTATTGTGGTTTTTATAAGAATACTTTTAAGAAATAGAAACTTAATGGCTTCTTCTTCGGGTATTAAATTTTAAGAAGGTATTTCAGAGGATATTAAAAGGATACGAATAATTTTTAAAAATTACCGGCATCAGGAAATATGTATAAAGCAAAAAATCAGCTTACACAAATAAGGTTAAGCAAATTATACAAATCGGTTATTGTCTAAAATGTTATTATACTTTTCAGAAATAACTGACCATGAATATTGATGTTCGGCGGTGGAAAAGGTATTTCTTTTTATGTTATCAATCATGTTTTGAGAAAATAATTTTTCCACTTTTAAAGCTAACTCCTGATAACTTCCATCTGCAAATAAGATTCCATTTTTACCATCTTCTATAATTTCTTTATTTGCAGTGAGATCAGAAGCAATTACCGGTAATCCGTAACTCATTGCAAGCATTAAAACACCACTTTGAAAAATTTTTCTATACGGCAATATTAAAGCATCACATTTCTTAAATAAGAAATCTCTTTCTTCATCTGTAATAAAACGAATAATCTTAATTACCCTATCGCTTATGTTTAGTTCTTTTATAATATTCTCATAATAAGAAAAATCATCTCTGTGAGGTTTGCCAGCTATAATAATTTTAAATTTTTCAGGTAGTAACGGGATAGCTCTCAACAAAATGTCTAACCCTTTAACCTTCTTTATCTGACCGAAGAAAAGAAGATATTTATAATTAGGATTAAATATGAGAGATCCATGAAAAGTAATATCAAGTGTTTGTTTTGAAATAAATTCTATAAAATTACCATGTGGAATCTTGAGAAGTTTTTTTCTTCTTTCATTATCTAAATCAGATTCAATACTTTTTTTTGAAGCCTCATTATGAACCACCAGTACATCTGATAAACTGTATATCCGGCTTCTAAAAAAAGATTTATCTTCTCCCGTTAAACTGCTGACATCATGTATTATTCCAATTACTTTTATCTTAAACAATTTAGCCAGCAGGAATGAGAAATAATCTTTTGAAGTTGCTGAAAATACGTGCAGTATTATCCAGGGTATTCTTTCTCTTTTGCATTTTGCCAAAGCTTTAAAATGAGCATATACATAATTAAGTATTGTTATCGGAATACTTCGTTTACGTTTAAAAAAATAATCAAATTGAGCTACATTGATAAAATTTTTATCATTAAAATTTGAGAAAGTAAACGATTGTATGCCTCTCTTGCTTAAAGCATTCAATAAACCTATATCATAACAATTCATTCCTGCCTTTATACCTACCGGATCAATAATTGCAACTTTCATATTTTAATTTATAGCTTAATTTAACAAAAACTGATTTGTTAAACCGAATACCTTTATTTCAGTCTGATCAAAGAAAATAAATGTTTGGAAGATTATTTGCTACATACTCATTCCAATCAAATATAATATTACAAATTCATAAAAATTGTACAGCTTAACAACCATGAAAAAAATTAAATTAACCGAAAATTCAGTTTACAGGTTCGTCACTTTTCTTGCGTTATCTTTCCTTTGTATCTTTTTTATTTGTTTCGATAGCAACATTAGTGCCGCAAAAAAAGCATCTCTATCAGGTGAAACACAAAATGAACCAACTGTAAAAGCAGCTTTAATTGACAAATCAAGAAGTTTGCCGCTTTATGGTTTTAATGGAAACACCTCTAAAGGTCCCTCCTGGACTAACAAAGCCTTTCGCGATTCTGTCTCTTCTTTACATTTAAAAGCAATCCGATATCCCGGCGGTACCGTTAGTAGTTTTTGGGAATGGCAAAAAGGGGGCTTTGTTAATGATGCCCCCCCACAAAAATTCAAAGGAAAAAATACTCCTAACACTCTGCAAGATTTGAAATTGCTTATTGATGAAGCACATTGTGATGTTGTTTTTACTTTGAACATGGTTACTAAAGATTTACAAGATCAATTAGAAATGCTTTCATCAGCTCAATCTTTAAATATACCTGTTAAATGGGTTGAATTGGGTAATGAATTCACTAACACCGAAAATGAGGGACGGTCGAAATTTGCATCAGCAGAAAACTATGGAAAAACGTGTGAACAATGGATTGACGCTATTAAATCTCGTTTTCCCAATGCAAAGGTTGCTGTTGTTGGCGGCAATAGAAATTATAGTGCTGATGTAAAAAATTGGAACAATAATGTTTTGAAAAATGCCCCCAACGCTGATGCAATCGTTGCTCATTTATATCCAACCAAGAAAACTATAATGGATGATTCTGAAATAAATTTTCAAAAGTTATTTGAAGGATTTGTAGCTTCTTTTAATAAGCAGGGTTTTAATTCAATCAACAATAAGAATATTTGGGTCACTGAATATAACATTAATTGGGCTGCAGATAAAGATGCTCAAGAGCTTAAATCAAAAGCAAATACATGGTCGCAGGCTTTAGCTACTTTATTAATGACTTCAGTTACTACAAGTATTTCCCCAAATATCACATTAATACTAAATCATAATATTGCCGGCACACAGGTTTTTGCTGCTATCGAAACGCAAAAGAGAACACTTCAAAAATTACCCAATGGTATCGGAATGGCAACGTGGTTAACGGCATCCGACAATATGAATTCTTTAGATAAACTCAGTTTTACAAATGACAATAATCAACGGATGGAAGACTATCAATTGTTTGGTTGGAAATTTTTTAATAGCAATAGCTCTTCATTTTTGTTAGTTAATTTGTCAAACTCCACAGTAAAACTTAATTTATCTAATCTTACAAAGTCAAACGCATCCTTCGAAACAAAATATGCGGATAAAAATGCAGTGATAAATGGTGCCGGTGACATCAATTATAAAACAGGTGCAGTTGATAATGGCCAAATCGAATTGCCGGCATATTCTGTGACTGTAATTAAAAGCTAATCTATAACTTTTATATAGTTATCATTGACAGTAATAGAAATCTCGAATCTGTGAACGTTAGGTCTCAGTTGTTAAACGTCGCACAACAACCTGTTTTATATTTTTTACCCGCCCGATATTCAAAAAGAATGAGAAACAAATTTTAAAAGGAAATATCAGAAACACATAAATTGTTGACAATGGTAAAGCGCGAAATGGGATTAGTTGATATCCCGTTTTGCGCATAACTTTTTTTGTGATTATTTGATTAATGAAAATCTCTCCTTTCGTTAATCCACCGTTTTTCCATTGATCTTTTACTGATGTTCTTATACCCAATTTATCTTTTTCATCAATATTGTTTGAAGAGCCAACTTGTGGAATTTGAAGCATTGTCTCCTCATAAGGAACATTAATAAACGAGCAAATCTCTTTAATTGTATTTTCAGGATCAGCCAATAATTTTTCAAACTGAAAAGTAAAAAAACGCGGATTAGATTCGTATTTCAAACCTTTACTTACAGAAGATTTCCATATTATTCCATTTGTTATCGGATGGTAATTGGCATAATTGCGAATGCTTTGTCTTAAAGGAGTTCCATCAGATCCCTGAAAGCGCAGCTTCCAACGGTTCTTCTGTGATAAAAGCACTGCTCTTGGATCTCTTATCATATGAATAAACAAAGCATCTGGATAAGCTTCAAGAATATGGTTTATATAAAAAATATTTGTTGGTGTTTGTTCACAGGCAAATTTTTTTCCGTGTTTTGACACTTTATACGCTAAAAATTGATCGAAAACCATTACGCCTGTTGGCTCATGAAAATTGACGGGAATATTGTTTACTTCTTCGAACATTTTTTCTTTTGAATTCAAAAAATCAAACAACCCATTTCTTTGTATGTTTATTAATTTGGAATATGCCAGCTTTGCCTCAATTTCCGTTAATGGCTTTGTAAAATTATCCGGTAAGATAACCTGCTCAAAAAAATGAAGTTCATTGAAACTAAAAATCTCGGAATGGTTTCCTAAAATTCGGCTCATCATAGTAGTACCGCTTCTGCTGCTTCCAATGATGAAAATTTTTTTTATCTGTGACAATTTATTTAAAGCTATAGGTTAGGAAAATAATTTAATTTTCATGTGATTCTCTTGGTGCTATTTTCTCTCCTCATCATAACCATGCAGGAAGCTTTAATTCCTTTTGTTGGAAATAAAGTTTCAATCTTTTATTTGGTTCTTCATAAACTTCCTTTAGTTTGCACAAACTGATTTCATCATATTCTTTTTTTTGATTTTTATTTTTATTTATTGCATAGTAAATATTCCTCAGCTTGATTTTTAACGATTGATTATTTCTCCAAAAATTTTCAAATTTATTGTTGATAAGCAATGCAACAGTATGCAGTTGTTTGTTTTGAGCATAAATCGTTTTATTCTCCGCCGTGTATTCCATTTTTTTAAACGGAAAAGGATCTATTTTTAACCATTCAGCTAACTCTACCATTACTGATTGAGGTTGTGCAATAAATTCTTCGAAATATATAATTTTTAAGTCCTGGCGATAATTGTCAAACCAATCGGGCAAATAATTAATGTATTCTCCTTCTCTTATAGAATGGTTATAATGATCATCGGTAAATACATCGTAACTCTCCAGGCTTTTATTTAAAAACGATAACATATTTTCTTTTGAATCAAGAAATAACTGGGCTTTCAAAAAACAATAAAATGAAATGAACCGTTGTACAGGATCTCTTAGGATTATAATTACCTTATGAGACGGCAAAATTTCTTTCATCTTATTGATAATTGAACTTGCACCATACATATATGACGGGCTTGCCTCTAATAAGTATGTTTCATTTGTTGCGTCTGTAAAATATTTTTTATACTCCTGTAAATTCTGAAGTGGCTTACCATACCTGAGAGGGGTAAAGTAATGTACTTCTTTTTTCCCTGAACCGAATACTTCCGGATGAGATTTTAAGTAAGTGAATAACGATGTTGTGGCGGCTTTATGAACGCCGGCAATAATTAAATTCGGTAACTTCGAATTATTCATAAATATTATAGCTAAATATTATTGGGATTAACTAATGAACAGAGGAGATAAAAATGAAAATTTGACTGAATAAAAACTAAAGGAGTTACAGTTTCAATCCTTCCCAAAAGGATGTTTGAATTAACTTCCAGGTCTTTATGTTTCGCTCATATTTCCCGGTTAATAAGAACCTCATATTAACTCTAAACCAAAAAGAAAATAAATTGAAGAGAGATCTGACTGTTTTTTGCTTTCTTAAATAATATACTCTGTTTCTGGTTGAATACCTCACAAAAAAATCGCCAAATTTAAAGTTCAAACGTGTTCCGTTTTTTGATTTAGTTAAACTGCTCACCTTGTGATAAAATTTTATATCACTCAGAAGCCACATTTTGTGCTTCCCATGCTTCAATACTCTATACCAAAAATCTGTATCGTCATAATAAACAAAATATTTTTCATCCATTAGACCGATATCACCAAATACTGAGCGATGGA
>Ga0157374_10006155_pt1 | contig 10167 bp, 13 predicted proteins | sample M25metaG_FD_115308 | JGI IMG/M metagenome (GOLD analysis project Ga0157374, IMG submission 115308) | Miscanthus rhizosphere microbial communities from Kellogg Biological Station, Michigan, USA - M2-5 metaG | ecosystem: Host-associated > Plants > Roots > Rhizosphere > Soil | place: USA: Michigan... | reverse complement strand
TTTCCCACCGCGAATGCGACCTGGGTTTATGACGCTTCCACCGAGCAATGGCACGAACGGGCGTGGCGTAACCCTGCTGATGCGTCTTTGAACCGCGACCGGGCTTTCTCTCAGATGGCGTTCGCTGGTGAAGTGATGGTGGGAGACTGGGAGACTGGCAATATCTACATCCTGGACCTCGATTACTACACCGATAACGGCGATCTAATCCCGGCGATCCGTCAAACGCCACACACGGCTGTAGGGAATCTTTTGGTTGCTTATTCCCGTCTGTGGCTTGACATGGAAACAGGAGTCGGCATCAACGGCACCGCGTACGGATCGGACCCTGAAGTCATGCTCCAATGGTCGGATGATGGTGGCCATACATGGTCCAACGAACTCAGGGCGAAGCTTGGAAAATTGGGTCAGTACCGGTCCCGGGTCAATTTTCGTCGTCTTGGGATGGCGCGTGACCGGATTTGGCGTGTCACGATCACGGACCCTGTGAAGCGGGTCTTTGTCGATGCCGATATCGAAATGACGCCGGGTGTGTCATGACTGAAGCCATCAAATTCCCTTCTGCTCGGCAGCCTGCCACCGAAGTGGTCGGGGGCCAGGAAGTGTTCACCCGCCCGTGGTTTCTGTTCTTCCAGCAGTTGTACATGCGCACAGGTGGCGCGATCGGTGAAAACAGTAATGATATCATCGCCAGTCTCTTCGAGGATGCGGGGACTGGCGAAGTACAGGCCCAACTGCAGACATTGACGAATGCAGTCGGCCAGGAGCCTCCGCTTGTCGATGTTTCAAGTCTTGACCCTGTTTCTCAAGACCCTGATCCGCTGGGTTCTATCCCGGCTCTGATCGCCCAAGTAGAACAGATGGCAGCCGAGTTGTCCGCGCAACGCGACTTGGTGGCCGAATTGACGAAAGAAGTTGACGCGCTTAGACAAGGACAAATGCTATGACCGTCACCGCGAAGTGTCTCATCGAAGGTGTGCAGGCAGCTGCAGCCGAGACAACCCAATACACAGCAGCCGCTGGTATTCGCACCATCATCGACAAGTTCACTGGCACGAATACGACTGCGTCAGCCGCCACCTTGACGGTGAAACTCATCGCTTCTGGTGGTGCTGCTGGCGCTGGTAACACTATCGTGTCGCGCACTCTCCAGCCCGGTGAAGCGTACACATTCCCTGAGGTCGTGGGGCATGTACTGAACCCTGGGGACTTCATCAGCACGCTGGCTGGTACGGCGGCAGCGATCACGATTCGCGCAAGCGGTCGCGAGGTCAGCTAATATGCCGCACGCTGGTGAAATGGCCGCACGGATCGGGCAACTTGATCCGCTACAATCTCTTAAAGGTGTCGGTGTCTGGACCACCAACACCTTTAACACCATTTTCACGTGCCCTCAGCTGATTAACGGGCTTTATCTGGTGGTGTGTGGAGTGAAATCTGCCGCCCCGGTAACGTACAGCGCTTCGGCCATTATTTCTGTGGATGACAATGTTTTGCGACAGACAAATCTTCAGACAGCTACTTTGACCACGATCCAGATATCAGGTCAAAATATCCAAGCTCTTCAAAACACTGGCGGAGCGACCCCTCTCTACTGGACAGTTTTGCGACTGTCTTAAACTAAAGGATCATCATGAAGAACTTCCTCCAAATCGTTTCCGGCGTTCCCGTTCTGCCTCTGATGCTGGCTATCCATCGGCTCGAAAAGAGTCACGGGGTTTGGAAGGAAGACACATATCTTCGTGATTATCCGCAAGGTCCTTTCGCGCAGGTTGAATCCATCATCTTGCGCTTCCCCCCGCGAACTGTTCATGAGACAGAAGAGGCACTGGCCCAGCATTTGGCGAATTTCGATCAACACGAGAATGTCGACCAGCCGGTGTTCAAAACTCTCCACGAAGCTCGTCAAATCGTGTTCAACTTGATGGCGGCGGTTCAGGGCGAGCGTTTGGGGCGAGTGATGATCAACAAGATCGTTCCAGGCGGGGTGATCTTCCCGCACGCAGATACCCCTGTACACGCTGAATACTGGGATCGATTTCATGTGGTCCTGCAGTCCGCCCCCGGTTCGAATTTCCGGTGCGGTGATGAATGGGTTCACATGGACACCGGAGAAATTTGGTGGTTCAACAACAAACTGGAACACGAAGTCATCAATAATAGTGGCGAAGATCGCATCCACATGATCGTTGACATCCGGACGAGCAAGCCATGCTGACCTGCCAAATCGAATCATTTACTGAGCGGCTTGAAGAATTTCGGCCGCTCTTCCCGCTCCATTGGGCGGAACTCGCGCTCAATCAAGACAAGGTTCCTTTGAACCCTCAGTATGACATCTACAAGGCGAGGGAAGCACGGGGCGAGCTTTTGTTCGTCACGATGCGAGAACTCGGGGCGCCAGTCGGGTACTTCATCGGGTTCATCGCCCCCGGATTGCACTACAAAGATTGTCTGACCTGCACGATGGACATTTTCTATGTTCATCCCGACAAACGAGCCCAAGGGTTGCCGGGGGTCCGTCTGTTCCGGGCAGTCGAGAAAGAATTGAAAAGACGCGGCGTCCAACGCTGGTTCGTCGGCAGCAAAGTCAAAGCCGACGCGAGCGCTCTGTTCGAATTCCTGGATTTCGAACGAGTTGAAATCTATTACTCCAAGTGGATCGGAGATTAACTATGGTCGCAGCAGCGGTTATCGGTGGAGCGGTTATCGGTGGTGTCGCGTCGAACATGGCGGCGGGCAAAGCCGCTGACGCGCAAGAGAATGCCGCGAATCAAGCCTCAGCCACTTCCAACGCGCAGTTTCAGCAGAATCGGCAAGACGCGATGCCTTGGCATGACGCCGGGGTCACTGCGCTTGGGCAACTGAGTTCAGGCACTGCAGCGGGGGGTGAATTCAATCACACTTTCGGGATCGCAGACTTCACAAAGGACCCGGGGTATCAATTCCGCATGGACGAGGGTCAACGGGGGCTCGAAGCCAGTGCCGCCGCCCGTGGGGGGCTCCTGAATGGCGGCACCCTGAAAGCGCTTACTCGATATGGCCAGGACTTCGCGTCCAACGAATACGGCAACGCTTACAATCGGTTCAACAACGACCAGACCACCCGGTTCAATCGTCTGTCGTCTATTGCGGGTCTGGGCCAAACGGCCACTCGTGACGTTGCGAACATGGGGACTCAGAATGCCCAATATGTCGGCAACAACCAGATGCAAGCTGGCAACGCCCGCGCTTCTGGGTATGTGGGCGGAGCGAATGCGATCAACGGTGGTGTCCAGACGCTCGGCAACTGGTATATGCAGCAACAATACCTGAACAACATGAAACCAGCCACTCCGGGGGGCACTACTGGCGGCAGTTCAATGCCGTGGGCTGGTGGCGATTCCGGTGAAATGTACAGCAACCTGGGATAAGGAGAATCAAAATGTTGGACACTTCTATTCCGCTGCAAGTTCGCCCGCCGCAGTTCGATAACCCTGTTGACATGGCATCCAAAGCCATGACCCTGAAGCATCTTGCTCTCCAAGGCCAGATGCAAGAGGCTCAATTGGCTGACAACGCCCGCAAACAGCAGGAACAACAGACGCTTGCAGATATCTACAAGCGCAACACCCAGCAGGATGGCACGCCGAACCACGCTGGGATTGTAAACGATATGGCGTCGTCGGGCGTAGGTCATCTAATTCCGGCGTATCGCAAGACAATGCTCGATGCAGACAAGGATCAAACCGACATCGACTACAAGAAGTCGCAGACTCAAGCTGAGCAGTATAAAGTCGCCAAGCAAAAGCTCGAAGTGACGGGAGGTGCGATCAATTCACTGCTTCAAAACCCGAATGTCACTCATCAGGACGTGATCAATACGATCGTTTCTCTGAATCAGCAAGGTCTTGTCGACGGGAAAACTGGCCAAGCTATGGTCCAGGCTCTGCCGTCCAACCCGGCAGATTTGCGCGGTTTTCTGATGCAGAAGGGCCTCGAAGTGATGGACGCCTCGAAGCGCATGGAAATGTTGCTGCCGAAGTTCGAGAAGGTGGACAATGGCGGTGCGATTGTCATGGGCACGGTTGATCCACTTACGGGCCAATTCAAACAGGGTTCGGCGATGCAGAAGGTCGCCACCCCTGATGCTCGTTTGTCCTCGGCAACCCAGCTGCAGACCACGGGTATGAACAATGCCACCACCCAGCGTGGACAAGATATGAACTTTCAGACCCAGAATGTTCATATCGAACAGACCCCCACGGGTCTTGTGGCAGTCAACAAGCAGGATCTTGCTTCGGCCCCCATCATGGCTGGTCCCGGTGTCCAAGTCCAGCAGAAGGATTCCCCGCTGTGGAAGGCCGGGCAAATGCAAGGTAAGCTCAAAGCCTCCATCGACGCTGCCCGAGAATTGATCCCCCATGCCACGAATAGTGGTCTTGGTGCGATGGTCGACAAAGGCGCCGGTTTCGTGGGTGCCGCTACTCCAGGCGCTGAAGCGGCTGGCCAACTTGAAACCATCGGTGGCTGGATGACTTCCAACGTCCCGCGTATGGAAGGCCCACAATCGGACAAGGACACATTGCTCTATCGTCAGATGGCGGCACAAGTGGGGGACCGCACCGTTCCCGCGTCAGTTCGATTGAAGGCGCTCGATACCCTGGAACAGCTGCAGGAGAAGTACAAGAGCCTGAACACGGACCCCTATTCGGGGGCTGCCGCTGGTGCCCCCGCCGCGCCCACGAAGGCTCGCCCGCCGCTCAGTGCATTCCAGAAATAAGGAGACATCATGGCCGGATTCGATATCGATGGTGCTCGGAAAGCCGGGTATTCTGACGCTGAGATTGTGGACCACTTGGCGCAACAGAGCAAGTTTAACGCCGCCCAAGCCCGTGCGTCCGGATATTCTGACGCTGAACTGTTGCAACACTTGGCTGGTGCAACACCAGGGGTCCAACCCGCCCCCAAGCTCAAGCCGGAAGACACCCCCGGCGTGATTCAAACATTGGGTATTGGCGCGGGTCGGACGTTCGACAAGGTTCTTGACGGATTGACTCAAGCTTGGTTGGCTGTTGCCCCCGGCGACAACGAGTCGACCAAGCGCGGCCTCAAAATGAATGTCGAGGAGAAGGACCGACTCTACAAGCCGCTCCAGGAAGCCCGGCCCATCGCTACTGCTGTTGGGGAATCGCTGCCTTCATTAGTCGCCACTGGTGGAATGGGCTCTGGCGCAACTGCTCTGGGCACGGCAGGCAAACTGTTTGCTTCGGGGGCGATCCCGTCAGCCTTGGAATACGGCACCCCCGAGGAGCGAGCCAAACGGGCTGCGATTTCTGGCGTTGCTTCAGTGGTCGGGGGGCAGGTCGTGCCGAAGGCCCTGCAAGTCACTGGGGCAGCTGTCAAGAATGGTGTGTCCGCGTTGGCTGGTAAAGTATCGCCTGAAGTCGCTGCTCTCTATCAGAAGGCTGTTTCACTCGGAATTCCGGTGAACATGGCCCAACTATCGGACAGCAAGTTCGTGAAGACGCTGGCTTCTGCAGTGGAGAGCATGCCTTTCACCGGGGCATCCGCGACCCGGCAGGCCCAGCAGGATGCGTTCAATCGGGCTGTATCTCGCACATTCGGGGAAGACGCACCCAAGGTCACTCGCGATCTATATGACGCCGCCCGCACTCGGCTCGGCAAGCAATTCGAAGACCTGTCGGCTCGCAACAATCTGAATGTAACTCCGGCGCTTTTGTCGGATGTGGGCAATGTCAGCAACAGTGCCACCAAATTTGCCACTCAAGACACGAATCGGGCAGTGACGAATGCTATCGATGAATTGATGTCCAAGATGGACCCGACGACGGGCACGATCCCGGGCGCGGCTTACCAGTCTCTGGATTCACAACTCTCGAAGCTACTGAAGGGGGGTGATGAGAAATCTGTCTACCTCGGTCAATTGCGTGATGCGATCCGGTCGGCAATGGACCACAGTATTGCCCCCGCTGATCAGGCTGCTTGGTCGACTGCTCGTTCGCAGTACAAGAATCTGAAGGCTGTCCGCGATCTGGTGGCAAAGGATGGTGCTGACGGCAACATTTCGCCTGCCCTCTTGATGGGTCGGTTGAACGCCACACAAGCCGGTAAGGAAACCATGGCTCGCGGCGGGCGTGGTGAACTTGGCGACATCGCGCAAGTCGGCAAACAATTCCTACTAGACAAAATCCCGAACTCGGGCACGGCGCAGCGGGCGCTGGCGCTATCCGTGCTGGGCGGAGGGGGCCTCGCGGCGGGTGCTGACCCGCAGACGGTAGCGGGGCTCATGCTCGCTGGAGCCACTTCCGGTCGGCTGGCCAATAAGGTGCTCAATAGCCCCGCTTCGGGGGCTCGCATCATGCAAGCTACTGCTCCTCAGACTCTTTCCGATCTATTGAAGATCGCGCCAAGCCGTGCCGCTCAAGTTGCGGGTAGCGGTACTGGTTTGACCATCGCTGATCTTTACGACCGATAAGGAACCGATCATGGCAACATTGATGCCGGAAGGCAAACAGAGTTTCGAGACTGCGGCGGGAATCCCGCTCGTAGGGGGCAAGGTTTACACCTATGACGGGGGCACAAACAACCCCCGCCCCACTTACCAGGATGCAGCTGGTACTGTCCCGAACACCAACCCCATCATTTTGGACGCACGAGGCGAAGCCACTATCTTCTGGAGTGGTACGTACAAGATCGTTCTCAAAGACTCGCTTGATAACACCATCTGGACGGTGGATGGCGCAGTCGATTCGGCTTCAGTGTCTGCGGCTCTGGACGCACTGATTCGTTCCGACCTGTCGAATCAGAACAATGCCGCGAAAAATGCCGCGCTGATCGGGTTCAATCCCACGCTGAACTATGTGGCCGGTTCTGTAGCGGGACATCTTGCCGATCAACCTCTGTGCCCGAAAGATTTTCCTTGGTTGGCCAAGTTCGATGGAGTCACGGATGACGCCGCCGCCATCAATGCTTGTGCCGCTGCTGCACTGGCCGGTGGTAAATGCATGGTGATGCCGACTCGCGGTACTGCCCTGGTGAAATCGACCCTGGATTTCAGCGGTTTGATGGTCATCGGGTACGGACGGGGCAAAATCCACATCCAGGCGCACACGACCCAATTCGATGTGATGAAGACCACGGGCAACACCACGCTTGTCGGGCTTTATGTCCACGGTGGGTGGGATGGGGCCACAGCGGGTCAATCCGGCGATATTCTTTCGATCGTCGCAGTGAACCCGGCTTATCCGTATAATATCCACCTGCGGGATTGCACGTTCCAGTACGCAAAGAAGCGCGGCATCTATTGGGAGCGTGGCGGATACTCGTCGGCTTGGAATGTCAAGATCAACGCTTGCGGGCTCCACGGCTGCGAACTATTCGGCAACAACAGCGCTGACGCTTGCACGACAGTCATGATTGGCGGATTCTCTGTCTTCAGCGATTGCCCGTTCGGGTACGGCATCAAGCTGACAGAATGCATCAACGTCAGTGTCGTTGGCGCGATCATGGAGAACACGAAGGGCATCGGCTTCGGGGGCATCGGCAATCGGTCCTTGCTCTTCCACGGTGTCTACCAAGAAAATACTTCCGGCTTGAAGTTCGCCGACTGGTCTGCAAGCTCGGGCATCGGTATCGAATTCCGAGGTTGTTTCGGGGGTGGCGCTGGGATCGACTACAACGTGAATTGGCTGAATCAGGCGTACAGCGGCAATAGTCTGTTGTCGGAACCGGCCATCCCGATCGACGGGTATCGAATCATTCTAGTTGATGGGGGCGAGCAGACCACGGCGGCAGCAGGATCGTTCACAGCAGCGACTGTATCGGTCCCTCCTGGTACTTGGTTGGCCACCGCATACGTCCAGACCCTCAATTCGGCTGGGGGCACGTTGACGCAACTTGGTGCCGTGCTAACCACGAACAATGCCGCCTCTGGCATTAACACAGCCACGAATGTGTTGAACTCGGGGTCGGATGAACAAACGTTCAATCCAGGGGCAAACGGCGATCTTCGTTGCAACATCGTGGACGTCATCCAAAACACCACCAGTGCGAATGTCAATTGGTACGTTCGCACTTTCATCAACCGTACGGCTGGCACCATCGCGTACCGTGGCGCAATCAAACTCACTCGGATCACCTAAAGGAGACTGACCAATGAACCAGGAAATTTTCAATATCGCAATCGGTATCTCCGGCGCTCTCGGCGGGTGGTGGATGAAGGCCATGTGGGATGCGCTCAAAGATTTGAAGCAAGCCGACGATAAACTGGCCACCCAAGTGTCTGACCTCAAAGTCCTTGTCGCGGGGCAATATGTCAGCCGTGAATCATTCGATAAGCTGTCGAATGCTATCTTCACCAAACTAGATCGCATCGAAGACAAGCTCGATCATAAAGTAGATAAAGTCATGAGAATCCGTCCGGATAGCGGGTTTGGCGGACTCGGGAAAGACTGACATGAACCTACAAGACACTCTCAATTCACTGGTTGGCCGAGAGGGGGGCTACTCCAACAACCCCGATGACAAGGGGGGCGAAACAATCTGGGGAATCACGGCAGCCGTGGCCAGAGCCTTTGGGTATACTGGCTCGATGCAACTGATGCCCAAAGAGACGGCGATGGGCATCTATCGAGAGCGTTTCTGGCTCCAGCCCCACTTCGACCAGATCGCGATGATCGACCCCAACATCGCCGAAGAGCTTCTGGACACTGGAGTCAACATGGGGCCTGCAACGGCGGGAAAATTCCTGCAGCGAGCGCTCAATGCGCTGAATCAGGACCAGAAACTCTATCCCAATCTCACAGTGGATGGCGGTATCGGGAAAATGACCATCGCAGCACTGAAGACATTCCTTCAAGTGAGAGGGAGTGACGGCAAAACCGTACTTCTGAGGATGTTAAATGCGCAGCAATCCGTACGATACATGGAAATCGCTGAAGCGAATGTTTCGCAGGAAAGCTTCGAATTCGGCTGGCAACTCAACAGGATCGGAGAACTGTAATGGACTTCACCGCGATCATCAAAACCGTAGCCCCCTGGATCGGAACTGCTCTGGGGGGTCCCCTCGGTGGCATGGCTGTCGAAGCCGCTGCCAATGCTCTGGGCTTGAGCGACAAGACTGTGGATGCCGTGAAGACTGCCATTTCAGGGGCCACCCCTGAACAGATGCTGGCTTTGAAGAAGGCGGACCAGGATTTCTCGCTCCAGATGCAAGCTCTGGGTTTCAAGCAGATCACCGATCTGGAGTCGATTGCTGCGGGGGACCGGAAAGATGCCCGAGCGATGCAGGTGGCGAAGCCATCGCCGGTTCCGGCGATACTCTCATCCCTCGTCACGGCGGGATACTTCGGTATCCTTGTGGGCATCATGAGGGGCTGGCTTCGCATCGACGACTCTCAAGCCCTGCTCCTGATGCTCGGTTCCCTTACCACGGCTTGGGGCGCTGTCATGGCGTTCTGGTTCGGAACCACCCGCGACAGCGCCCGCAAGACGGAAATCATCGCCAAATCGGCCCCCGTGGAGCTATAATATGGCAGACCCCATTCCGCTTTCACTGCTCGCCGGTCAGGGGTCTGTTTCGATGATCCCCCCGGATGACGTACTAGCCAAGATGCCGTGGTCCGATCTGTATCAATTGCGGCTCCGTCACCCCGACCCGGAATTACAGGCAAGAATCGCTCCCTTCGAACATCGAGCCTATGCCCGTGAAACGGTGTCGGAAGACCCTCTTAAGGCGCCGGTAATGGCGATGGCCGTGCCGGGATACCAACTACTCAAAACTTTCGTCGGCAAATCACGGACACGGCCATCAATGGACCAAGTAACTCAAGGACTCCGAGGAGTCGGGGAGGGCCTTACTGATTGGTGGAATCGACCGACTCCTGTTTCGGGAACTTGATAGCCTTGGTCGCGGCTTCAATCGAAGGCCACAAATGCGGCAGGGATTCACGACGTAGATCATAGGCGTACGTATTTCCCATCCACTTCTTCGCGGGGCGGCTCTTCTTGAAGCCGATCCCGCGAAGCACTTTTTGGAGCCGCATGATATCGACTGCGGATTGATGGGCCGTGTCGATCCCGAGCAGGACGCCAAGCAACAGATGCATTTCCCCGGCCCGGACTGTGAATTGACCAGTGGGCTCCCCGCCCTTGAATTCCTCGATCGGG
>Ga0157374_10006151_pt1 | contig 10170 bp, 9 predicted proteins | sample M25metaG_FD_115308 | JGI IMG/M metagenome (GOLD analysis project Ga0157374, IMG submission 115308) | Miscanthus rhizosphere microbial communities from Kellogg Biological Station, Michigan, USA - M2-5 metaG | ecosystem: Host-associated > Plants > Roots > Rhizosphere > Soil | place: USA: Michigan... | reverse complement strand
GAATGTCGTCGGAGGGCCGCAAGAGTTTTCGCGACATGAAGTCGTATCGCCGCCGCAAGCGCTGGGTTTGAGGTGCTTCGTTGCGCCTTTCCGCAACCGGCAGGAAAAACCCCGGCAACCTCTATCGATTGCCGGTTTCGTTTTGACGTTTGAGCGCTTTTGAACGGCCGACAACTACTATGCAACGGACGGGAGGAGGCGCTTCACCTCTTCCTGCAGGTCCGCGACCGCCTTGCGGTCGCCCGAGAGATGCCGAAGCAGGCATCGCTGGAAGAGCCCATCAAACAGCGCATAGAGCGCCCCCCGGGAGACCGCCGGCTCCCGTCCACCAAGTGAGGCAAAGCGCGACGCGATGCGCCACACCATATCTTCCAGGCTCTTGTCGATCTCGGCGACGTCGTCGCGAAAGGCCTCTTCAAACAGAGATTGCGAGCGAAGGTCGTACCAGAGGCGATGCATCTGAGCCTCGTCGCGAACCGTCTCGCCGAGCTTTTCCAGAAACCCGTTCATCAATTCGTCGCGGCTTTGCGCCGCCGACGTGATCTGGTCGTACCGCGTGACGCACTTGGCCTTGTAGTGACGAACACAGCAGCAGATCAGGTCGACCTTGTCGCTGAAGTAATAGTGCAGCACGCCGTGCGTAAACTCGGATTTCTGCGCGATCTCGCGCAGGCTGGTTCTCGCATAGCCGAGCTCAGCCAGGGTTTCCAATGCAGCCTCGGCAAGCTCGATTCGCCGGGCACTGAATTTGTCGACACGCCCCCGCTCGATCCGATCCGAGGGCCAGTTCGACCGTCCCGCCGTTTCGATTTTCCGCTTTGTTACTGCAGATTGTTTGCGCAAGCCCAACTCCGAATCGCCGGGTCATCCCGGCAGCAATAATGCCCTGAAAATCATCCTCCACCCTCGTGGTCAAGAATTACTTGACAAGTGTCTAAATTTTGGACGATCGTCAAGATATTCTTGGCCAAGCGTCAAGTTTAGGACGTCGCGGCCGGAAAAAGCTGCGAACGATTGGGGGAGAGCAGGCAGCGCACCAGCACCGCCAACATTTTCGTTTCCGGTCAGCCGAAAAGCCTTTTCTCAGCGAAAGAGGAACAACAGGCACGCCCGCAGGGCGGCAGGCATCCGTGCTCGGCAGGTGACGGCACGTCACAACAATGAAATCGCAAAGGGAGGAGCATACGATGGGTGAAAACACTCTGGCAGGCCGCAAGGCTCTGGTCACTGGCGGCGCGCGAGGCATCGGCGCTGCGATCGCAACGGCGCTTGCGAAAGCCGGCGCTTCCGTGATGATCGGCGACATTCTTGCCGATCTCGGCAAGCAAACCGCCGGCCGCCTTGCGGAAACAGGCGCCAAAACCGGCTTCGTAGACCTGAACGTCACCGACGACGCGCAATGGGAACGGGCTGTCGCAGCCACCGTCGCCACGCTCGGTGGCTACGACATTCTGATCAACAATGCAGGCATCGAGATCACCTCACTCGTGGTCGATCTCAAGGCTGAGGACCTGCGCCAGATGTGCGACGTCAACATCGTCGGCACCGGCCTCGGCATGAAACACGCGTTTCGTGCAATGCGGCCCGGCGGAAGTGCAGGTGCCGGCGGCGCCATCGTCAATATTGCCTCTGTCGCGGCCACGATCGCATTCCCGGCCATTGCCGGATACTCCGGCACCAAATCGGCCGTCGATCGCATGACGCGAATCGCCGCAGTCGAAGCCGGCAAGCTCGGCTACGGCGTGCGGGTCAACTGTCTCTATCCCGGGCTTGTCCCCACCGACATGGGAATGCAACTGGCCAACGACATCGTTGTCGCTGGACTCGCGCCCGACGCCGGCGCCGCCGTAGCTTCGGTCGTCGAGCAGACACCGCTTGGTCGGTTAGGCGAGGTCAGCGACATGGCGGACGCCGCTGTTTTCCTTTGCTCCCATGAAGCCCGCTTCATCACGGGCGCCGGCCTGCCGGTCGACGGCGGCATGGGCACGTAAATTTACCAGATACGAAAACAGAAATTCGGGAGGATATGAACATGAGCGAGAAAAAGCCTGTGGTCGTCTATGGCGTCTCCGGCTACACGGGGCGTCTGGTTTGCGAATATCTGCGGGAATACAACATTCCCTTTATTGCCGCCGGCCGCGACGCCGCCAAAGTGAAGGCCGTTGTCGAAAAAATTCCCGGTATCGAGACCGCTGATTACGAAGTTGCCGAGGTTGAGCACACCGTCGAAGCGCTGACCAAACTGTTCAAGGGCGCGAAGGTCGTCAGCAATATGGTCGGCCCATTCATCAAGTATGGTCCGGAAGTCGTCGAAGCCTGTCTTTCGGCCGGCTGTCATTATACGGATACGACCGGCGAGCAGGATTGGGTGCTGCTGTCGCAGGAGCGCTGGGGAGAAAAATTCGCGGCAAGAGGATTGTTGCTCGCGCCCAACATCGCACAGATGTACACAACGGGCGAAATCGCAGCGAACATATGCCTCGAAACGCCTGGCCTCGATACGCTCGACATTTTGGTGCTGTGGAAGGGGTTCCCGACCTATGCTTCGACGCAGACGATTTTTACCATCCTCAAGGCGAACTGGTACTACCTCGTCCAGAACAAATTTGTCGAATGGGACGTGACCGCCAATTTCGAGGTCAACGTTCCCGGCCAGCACGAGGGCGCCATCGCCGTGCCGTGGGGCGGCACTGCGCATCCGGTCTGGTTCAAGAACGATCCGCGGGTGTCGAATTGCAGGGTGCTCGGCGGCGTCATGCAGCGCGACGTCATGTTGGGCGTGGTTCAAACCCAGCAGATGGTGAAAGAGAAAATCAAGCCGCTTCCGCCCGACCAACAGGAGAAGGCGCTGGCCGACATCGCGGCAACGGTGCAAGCAACCATGCCGCCGCGAGAAAACCCGCGCATCAATACCTCGATCGACTCCGTCTATGCATCGGGACCCCTCGGTCGCGCCCATTGCGTGATCCACGGCAATTGCAACTACAAGCAGACCGGAATGCTGCAGGCCTACGTTGCCTTCTCGCTGCTGCAGACGGCTCCCAGGAAGGTTGGCTTTGCCTCCGCCTGTCAAGCGTTCGGGCATCGGGAGTTGCTGGGCCAGTTGCGAAGCTTCGGACTGGTGATGAACCCAATTCTGACCGTTCACAATTGACGCAACCGGGTGGTGCGCACGACCGCGCCACCCGCCTTCTTTACGGGAGGTGGATCATGCGGCTTGTCGACTATCTGGATAAGGGCGCCTCGCTTGGTGCTGATGCGCCATGCCTGAGCATGGACGGAAAAGACCTGAGCTATGGCGACGTGCAGCGCCTTAGCTATCGGATCGCACGCGGCCTAGCCAATTCCGGCGTTGCCGCCGGAGAGAAAGTCGCGATCCTGTCCGGCAACGATCCGGTCGCCTTTGCTTGCGTATTCGGCATTTCGCGCGCCGGAGCCGTCTGGTGTCCGATCAATCCGCGCAACGAGGCGGCGGAAAATCAGTTCATCCTGGACGCGTTCGACTGCAGCCTGTTGCTGTTTGGCAGCAGCTTCGCGCAGATGGTCGACAAGTTCAGACCGAACCTGCCGAAGCTGCGCAAGCTCGTGTGTCTCGACGCTGAATTCCCGTATGCGTCGTCGTTCGAGCACTGGCTTGCCGATATCGATGGCCAGCCCTTTCAGCGTGATCCCGTAGACGATCTGGCGCTCATACCCGGTACCGGCGGAACGACTGGAAAACCCAAGGGCGTGATGCTTTCAGGTCGCAACATCGAAACGATGACCGCGCTGACGCTGATGGGCTATCCGTTCAAGGGGCGTCCGAGCTACCTTGCGCTCGCGCCGCTGACGCACGCCGCGGGCGTGCTGTGTTTTCCGATCATGACGCTCGGAGGCCGGGTGGTGATCATGCATCATCCGGACATCGGGGAATTCCTCGATCTGATCGCACGCTACCGGATCACGCACACATTCCTTCCGCCAACCGTCATCTACATGCTGCTGGATCATCCGAAGCTCGAAAGCGCCGATCTCGGCTCGCTGCAATGCTTTTGGTACGGCGCGGCCCCGATTTCGGTGGCGCGGCTGACCGAGGCGCTGGAAAAAATCGGCCCGATGGCACAGCTCTTTGGACAGACTGAAGCGCCGATGATGATATCGATGATGCCGCCCGAGGACCATTACAATGCCGACGGTTCGATCGCGACTGGACGTCTGTCGTCGGCGGGCCGTGTCGGACCGCTGGTTCGGGTCGGCATCATGGATGGCGACGGCAATCTGATGCCGGTCGGAGAGCGCGGCGAAATCGTAGTTCGTGGATCGTTGGTCATGGACGGATACTATAAGAACGCCGAAGCAACGGCGGAGGCCTCCGTGCACGGCTGGCATCATACAGGTGATATCGGATACCTGGACGCGGACAATTTTCTTTACATCGTCGACCGCGCAAAGGACATGATCATTACTGGCGGCTTAACGTCTATTCCGTCGAAGTCGAGAACGCCCTTCAGGCTCACGAATCCATTCAGGACTGTGCCGTCATCGGTTTGCCAGACGAGAAGTGGGGCGAACGCGTTGTCGCTGTGGTGCAGCCGAGAGCAGGACGCACCGTCGACATCGCCGCGGTATCGAGCTTCGTGAAGCAGCGGGTCGGGAGCGTCAAGACGCCCAAGCAGATTGAAGTCTGGGATGACCTTCCGCGCTCCAAAGTCGGCAAGGTCCTGAAATCCGAGATTCGCGCCAGGATGCTGGCGAACGGGATACGACGATGACTCAGCAGGTGTGGATAGCCAGACCTGAATTATTAGCGCATGGCGGTATCGTTGGTTTCGCCTACCCGCGAGCTGGACATGAAAGCGCCCGGTTTCCGCAAAAGGGGACGACGAAGCCAGCTCAGTCCCGTTCGGGACCGACGGTTACGACCATAACGCCGTCGATCTTGATCAGGAACGTCATGGTCGGCTGGTCGGATGCCGGAGCCCGTTCGACCGCACGGCGGAACGCCGCGACCTCCTCGTGTGCGGCCAGCCGCAGGCTGAGTGTTGAATTGGGGCCGCACACCGGGGCGCCGTCCGATGTGAGCGTGGTCAGATCGGCCAGCAGGTCGGCGTCGCCAAAAATTTCCTGCGCGGCGGCAAGGCCGTCTGCTTCAAAAGCGAGCGTCGGCCTCTGGTCGACATCGAGGACAAAAACCTGAAGCGAGCCGGATCCGTCCGGTCGCTGCGGTGGTTCGTGGGCTGACACGCCAGACAACTCCTCGATCACTCAAGTGGCAAGCCGCGCCGACAGATCAGGATTTGCTCAGGGTCGGAAATTGTCAAATCCACAATCGTTGCGTCATGAATGCCGGGTTACTCCGGCTGAGCCGCTGTCGCCGGGTCGGCGGCGCCGGCGGACCGGTTGGAAACCGCTTCGACATATCCTAAAATTTTGTGCGAAACAACGAGGCCGGTTCGTGCGTTGCATTTTCCGCAAGCCCTCCAGATAGCCGTCGGGCGGCGCCTTCCTGCGATATCCAGATTGCGACCATCCGAATTGTTCCCGGTCCCTGCATTGTTGCGCCGTCAGTGCATTCGAAATAGCATCGATGGCGAATAGGCGTGGGCAGGGCGGTAGAAATGACATACGAGGCCCTTCATTGCAGCTTTCTGCCGTCGATCACTCGGTAGCGAATACGGAACCCGCGCACTGGAAAACGCGCCTTCGCTGCCCTCGCTGTTCGTCGGCGCTGCGGAACGCGTGGTCACAGCCGTCCTGTTCCAACCGTGCCTGCGAATACAGCAGGGCCGGGTTTCCCGGGATCGGCGCCCAGCCGGTGCTGATTGATTTTGCGGCCAGTATTTTTGAGCGCCGAATGTACGACGCCGAGAACGGCTCGGCGCTGCAACGGGACGTCAGCCGCCGTTCCATGGGGTCGCGGCTGCATCGCCTGACCTTCGGGGGCAACCCGGTTGCGGTCTCCAACAGCACGAAATTCATCGATCTGTTGAAGCGGGAATCGCGGCGGCCGGTCGTTCTGGTGGTCGGTGGCGGCACAATCGGTTCGGGCGCCGACGAACTCTACCGGGACGATTCCATCGAACTCGTCGGCACCGACGTCTATGCCTCGCCGCACACCGTGCTGGTGGCGGACGCCCACAAATTACCGTTTGAAGACGGCGTGTTCGATGGTGTCTGGGTGCAGGCGGTGCTGGAACACGTGCTGGAGCCCGCAACCGTCGTTGCCGAGCTGCATCGCGTGCTGCGGCTGGACGGCCTGGTCTATGCGGAGACGCCGTTCATGCAGCAGGTGCATGAGCAGGCCTATGACTTCTCGCGTTTCACGCAAAGCGGCCACCGCTGGCTGTTCAGGCGGTTTTCCGAAATCAGCGCCGGGCCGGTCGGCGGCGCCGGCGTGGCGCTGGCCTGGTCGATCCGCTATTTCTCGCGCGCCCTCGGCGCGGGCAACAAGCTGTCACGCCTGATCGCGCTGCCGTTCTTCTGGATCAGGTATCTCGATGCGTTCGGCCGCGGTCGGGCCGCGGCCGACGCCGCCAGTGGCTTCTTCTTTCTCGGCCGCAGGGCCGAGCACGCAATGGATCCGCACGCCATGCCGGAATACTACAACCGGCAAAGGTGAAGTTTTGAGAAGGCGCGCAGGCCCCTACGAAAGCCCCTTGATCTTCTTGCACGGCGTCGAGGCGGTCGACGACATCCGTGCGACGTCGGTCACGGCGCGGATGGAAAGCTTTTCCTTGCGGGAAATGAAGCGCAGCACGCCTCGAGGATAGGCGTCGCAGAATTGCGCCAGCGTGCCGGCCGTCGCCGCCACGCTGTCCTGCTTGGGGACTACGGCGATGCCGCCATCCCTCAGGATGTACGCGTCCTTCACGTTGGGCATGGCTGTTGTCGCGATGCAGATCTTGAACAGGTCGTTATAGGCCTGCGGCGTCAGGGCCAGGTCTCCCCCGGGAGTGCCCAGGAGATACTCGCGGCTCTTGCGGCAGTTCTCGCTATCCGCCTGCGCCGCACCGGTCGCGAGCGCAAGCAGCATCGCGGTCGCGACCAACAGCTTCATGCGCTTATTCCGATCACGCCGTTCGCCGGTGCCCGCTTGCCGGCATAGGCCAGGCCGTAGGTTGTCGCCGCGCAGCGCTCCCATGAAAGGGCGCGGGCATGGGCGGACGCGCCTGCCGCGAGGATGGCGCGCAGGCCTCGATCCGCGGCCAGCTCCGCGATCGCCCGCGATATGGTCTCCACCGACGGCGGCACGAGAATTCCGGTCTCGTCGGCGAGCACCGCGTCAGGCACCCCGCCGACCTCGGTCGCAACGCTCGGCAGGCCGGCGGCGCCGGCCTCGAGATAGACCAGTCCAAATCCCTCCACCCGGCCGGTGGTGTCGGGCAGTCCCGTCAGGCAGAACAAATCCGAGGCCGCGTAGAGATCGCGGATGGTCTCGTTCGGCTGCGGGCCGAGAAAGCGAATGTCGCACGCGGCCTGACCGGCAGCCCGTCGCAGTTCGCCGACATAATCGGCTTCGCCGTCCGGGCCGATCACGAGCCATGTGATGCGCTGGCGCAGATTGTCCGGAAGCTGTGACAGTGCGGCGAGCGTCAGATGATGCCCCTTGCGGCGTGTGATCCGCGCGACCGTGATCATCACCAGCCGGTCTTCTGCCAGCCGATAGGCCAGCCGAACCTCCCGGCGTTTCCTTGGCGCACCGAACCAGAATTCCGATACGCCGAGATTGATCGCGCTGATCCTGCGCGGGTCGACGGCGAACCGCTCACGGAATAGCGTCTCGGTGAAGCGGCTGTTGGCGACCACCTCCGTTCGCGGCCCGAACACGCCGGCGCCGCGGATCGCTATTCGTTTCAGCCGCGTCTGTGTCTCGTTGATCTCGGTCCCATGCACCGTCAGCAATACCCGCGCCGGCGTTCGCCATCTGGAAAGTGCGACCGGAATGAAGAACGGCCAATCGGCGGCATGGACTATGTCGTATCGATCGCCGCGGACGCGGCGGCGCGCCAGCATGATTTTTCGCGGCAGGTCGCGCATGGAGTGAAGACCGCCGCGAAATCGAATGACCTCGAAGGGCAGGGAACGGTCATCGTCGCCGGTCTGCCGCGCATAGTCGGGCGCCACCACCGTGATTTTTGCGCCGAGCCGGCTGGCGGCCGCGGCGATTTCGCAGGCGTAGGTCCCAATGCCTCCCGTCGCGGGAGCGAACTCGCTGGTCAACAGCAGAATGTTCAACCAGGCGCCCTCAACAGGTCGGCGCCGCGGCAGCAAGTCCGCGCGCATCCTGAATTTCCTGATGATAACGAAATACCCGCGCGAGCTGGGTGCCCGGGGTGAACGCCCTGATGGTCTCGGCGACCTGGACCGGATTCATCGCGCCCATCTCAATGGCATCGCGGACGTCGACGAACCGTTGAACCATCGCGTCCACCATGTCGTCGCGACTGCCGTCGCGCGCCACCAGATAGCCGCTGATGCCGGGGCGGATCACGGATTCGAGCTGCGGCAGGTGCATGGCGACGACGGGGCGGCCGACCGCCAGCGTCTCCAGCACGCAACGCGGCATGCCCTCGAACTCGGAGGTCAGGATGCCGGCATGGGCGCTGGCCAGCGTCTCCGCCATGCCAGCGGCATTCTTGAAGCCGTGGCGCACGGTGATGTCCTCTATGGTGGCGAATTCCTCGAACCGGTGCGGGTCGCTGGTGCCGATATAGTGAAACCTCACGTCGCCATTCAGTCGCCGCCGCAAGCGATCGATAGTACGGAACATCAGCGGCGGATCCTTGAATTCATCGAGCCGGCCCGCGAACACGATCTGGAACGGCGAAGAGTTCAGCGGCCAAAGCTGCGGCTTGAAGATATCCGTATTGACCCATGTCCAGAGCGTGTCGATCTTGTCCTTGCGGCGCGGATAGGCTTGCTGAAGCCGCTCGGTGATGAACGGATTGACGCAAAGAAATTTTTCGCTCATGGCGACGGCAAACCGCTCGCCGGTGTTGTGGACGAAGGCGTATTTCCGCAGCAGCGAATCCATCTGCAATTTCGGCGCGCCCTCGCCGTGAAGCATCTGCACGAATGGAAGCCGCAGGATCGCCGGCAGCCATGAAAATTCCACGCGCCGCAGGTCGACCGAGCATCGCCTGGCGCGGATCAGCCGTGCGATCGGGCCGAAGTGGCGGAGCAGCGCCATGAAGAATTGGCCGGTCAGCGAGGTGCGGATGCTGCGGGCCGCTTCGCGCGCCTGCTGATCCGAATAGTGCAGGATGGGCAGGAAGTCGAAGCCGCGGCCGCGGAACGTCAGCCGGTGAAGCCGGCCGAGCTCCAGTTCGCCGGTCGAGTCGACGCCGATGAAGAGGATGTCGGTGTCGACGGGATGGAACGTGATGAAGTCGCGGATGTACGTTTCGAGACCGCCGACCTTTTCGCCGCGCGGATCGAACGGATGGATCAGGCAAATCTGGTAACGTGGTTTGATCCGGTTGGCATTTCGCGCGCGCAGCGCCAGGGTCAATGTTGAAGTCATGCCGCTTTCCTCATGCGTGCCTTCACGATTTGCGGAATGGTTCGCGCAACAAGGCGCGGAACCACGCCCATGCATTTGACATAGCGGGGACCGAGCCGCCGCGGCTCGCGCAGCATGCGCCACGCCCATTCCAGCCCGGTTCTGCGCGCGATGGAGGGGGCGCGGTTCTGCGTGCCGGCAATGAAATCGAGCGCTGCCCCGATGCACAACACGCCGGTTCCGTTCAACTCGTCGAGGCATCGTGCGGCAAACAGTTCCTGCCGCGGCGCGCCCAGCGCGACGAAGCAGAGCCTGGCGCCGGAGGCGCGAATGCTGTCGATCGCTGCATCGGCCTCACTTGAATAGGGATCGAACCCCGGCCCGGGCGCCAGGCATCCGGCGATCCGCAATCCCCTGAATCGTTCCGACAGACGCTGCGCCGTCGTCTTCAGCGTGAGGTCGTTGGCGCCCAACAGAAAGACTGACAGTCCTTTCTTTCGCGCTTCCGCGCAGACCGGCTCGACGAGATCGGCGCCGGTCGTCCGTTCGATGCGCGTTCCCATGAGACGGCTCAGCATGACGATCGGGAACCCATCGGCTGTGACAAATCGGGCACGGCGATAGGCGGCGCGAAAGTTCGCGTGTTGCTGCAGTTGAACGACGTGATCGAGATTGAGCGTACAGACGCT
>Ga0157374_10006148_pt1 | contig 10172 bp, 9 predicted proteins | sample M25metaG_FD_115308 | JGI IMG/M metagenome (GOLD analysis project Ga0157374, IMG submission 115308) | Miscanthus rhizosphere microbial communities from Kellogg Biological Station, Michigan, USA - M2-5 metaG | ecosystem: Host-associated > Plants > Roots > Rhizosphere > Soil | place: USA: Michigan... | reverse complement strand
AGGCACCCGAGAAGCGTGTCGCCGTCTTCTATGCCACGGCCCCCGGCCGGGCGGCGCTTGAATTGAACACCACTGATTCTCAAGGCATTTACACCGAGGTCGTGCATGAGGCGCTGACCGGCGCGGCACCCGACGTGCTCGAGGCGGGAGAAAGCGGGGACGCTGCGCGGTATATCTGGTCGGGCCCACTGGGTGAATACCTGGAAACTGCGGTGGCAGAGCGGCTGATCGCTCTCAATATCGACAGAGATCAAACGCCGAAGTTCGATGTGCAGTACGGCAAGAAGAACCTCCGGTGGCTGGCGCGTGTCCTCGTCGCGACGCCTCGCGGGGGTGTGCCTCGGTCGCCGTTGGACCGGACGTACGGGGCACCGGATACACTCCAACCGAGGCGTAGTCGGGGAGTCTCGGCGCTTGATAAGGCCGTCACCGTGAACCAGGTAGCCGAAGGCCTCATGAAGGCGATCGCCAACGAGCCGGATACTCCATTCGACCTACAGCTCGCACGGGCCAAGCGAGCACCGGCCCCGGGCGCGAAGCGCTTCCTGGACTCAGTGAAGGCTCTGGCGCAACCGTTTTCACGGTCGGGGGCGCCCGAAGAGGTGATTAGGGTGCGGGGCGCGCAGGTGCTCAACACAGCGTCTTCCGACGGCGATGTGTACGTCGACGATTCGCAACGAGTTCGGCGGGAGCCGGTTGACGGACGGCGTCCTGCAAATATGTTGGTGGAGTTCGACAACGACACAGTGGCGTTGATGCCTGTGCTGCCCGATTACACCACCGACATCACGGTGCATGAACGCGAAGTAGTCGCGGTCTCGTTCGAAAGCGTGTCCGGACAATCGAACAAGCTTGATGAGATCCGTCAGGTGCGCGCTGTGGTCGCGGCTTCTGTGCGGCGGGGGCGTTTCCGATTGGCCGACAACGGGCTTGATATGGCGCGCAACCTTCAGGTGCTCAAGGGCGAGGATCCCGCGCTGGCCGTGTATGCCGCCTACTCCTACTACGAGATGCAGGCACAGGACCGAACGCGACAGATGAACGATGCGCTCCTGGACCAGCTGAATGGCTACACGCTGTTCGACGTGGCGTTGTTGGCCGGCTATCCGAGCGAAAATCGCCCCGATAATAGCCAATGGGTTCATCAGCACACCGTCGTGCCATTCGTCCCACTGTTGGTCCAAGGGTGGGAATTGCTGGACAGCTTAGGAATTGACGATCTGGTGTGGTTCGAGCGGATGCGGCCGATGGTGCTGCCATCGTTGTGGACGGTGTTCGACATATCTGCTCGAGACCATCTGATGGAAAAGATGCGTGCGATCGGACGAAGGTGAAATCGAGTCGAGGAGGGGACTGTGGCTAGGGAACTCGTGTTCGTACACGGAAGGGGTCAGGGTCTCAAGGACCCGGCCGCGCTCAAGCGCGAATGGATCGATTGCCTGTCAGCGGGGCTGGCGAAGAACGATCCGCCGCTTCCGTCGATTGACGACAGTCTGGTGCGCTTTCCGTACTACGGCGACGCGCTGGATCAAATGACGGCTGGTACACCAGCCGACCAGGCCGCCGAGGTCATCCTCAAGGGTGAACCACAGTTGGACGCCGGTGCGAAACGATTCATGTTGTCCGTGTTCGACGAGATTCGTACCGAGCTCGGTGTTTCCGATGAGGAGGTGGTCGCCGCCTCCGGCGAACAGATCACCGAGAAGGGGCCGTTGAACTGGCCATGGGTACGTGCCGTTCTGCACAAGCTCGATATGATGCCGCAGGTCAGTGCTGCGACCATCGCGATAGCGACGTATGACGTTTACCAGTACCTGACCAACGGCGTGATCCGCCGCAAGATCGACACCGGGATGATGACCGCGATGACGGCCGGCGTAGAAAGCGTCGTGGTATCCCACTCGCTGGGCACTGTCGTCGCCTACACGCTGTTGCAGCGGGAGGGTGGACCACATAACTGGAACGTGCCGCTTTTTGTCACGGTGGGTTCACCGTTGGCGGTCAACGCGATTCGCAACCTTGCGCCCGGTGTGGGCGAGGTGGGCGGTAACCGGACACCGGCCTGTGTGACGGCGTGGTTCAACGCGATGGATGGGCGCGACGTGGTGTCGTTGTATCCACTTGATGTCGAGCATTTTCCACTGACTCCGCCGGACCGGCCGATTGAGAACAAGACCGACGTGGACAATCCCACCGACAATCGGCATGGCATCAGCGGGTACCTCGGCGATCCGGTGGTGGCCAAGCGTATCTACGACGCGGTTCACGGGGAATGACCCCGCACGCCAGGTCACGAAATCCTGAAGTCGACGACGCCGCCTCGTGACCATCTCGTTGAGCCGTAACTCGTGAGACTGGTGGCGTCCGGCCAACATTGAGGTGTCCGATCGGGGATCGCAGGGCCCGAATGCAGTGCCGCGCAGGTCCTTGTTCGTCAACCGCCGAGCTCTGCGTTGAGCCGTGCGGCCTGTCGCGTGAGGTGGTCGCGTTCGGGGAGGTTGGGCGCTGATCGGGCGGCTTCGGCATAGAGCCGTGCTGCGGTCACTGGGTCACCGTCACGCTCGTGAAGGTATGCCGCGACGGCGGCGTGGCGGGGCAGGGAGGGGTCGAGCTCCGCCAGGGCGGCCAGGCCGGCCCGCGGGCCGTCGGCCTCGCCTACCGCGACGGCCCGGTTGAGGCGGGCTATCGGGCTGTCGGTGAGGCGCACCAGTTCGTCGTACCACTCGACGATCTGGACCCAGTCGGTCTCCGCGGCCGTTCGGGCGTCGGCGTGGAGCGCGGCGATGGCGGCCTGGGCTTGGAACTCACCCACGCGGTCGCGGGTGAGGGCTGCCTGGAGCACGTCGACGCCGTCGGCGATCATGCGGGTGTCCCACAGACTGCGGTCCTGCTCGGCGAGAGGCACGAGGCTGCCGTCGGGGTGGGTCCGTGCCGGGCGCCGCGCGTGGTGGAGCAGCATGAGCGCGAGCAGGCCCGCCACCTCCTCATCTTCGGTCTTGGCCGCCAGTTGGCGGGTGAGCCGGATCGCCTCGGCGGCGAGGTCGACGTCGCCGGAGTACCCCTCGTTGAATACGAGGTAGAGCACGCGCAGCACCGTGGCGACGTCACCGGACTGGTCGAACCGGACCCCGGCGACCGTCCGCTTGGCGCGGCTGATGCGCTGGGCCATGGTCGTCTCCGGCACGAGGTAGGCCTGGGCGACCTGTCTCGTGGTCAGACCGCCGACCGCGCGCAGCGTCAGCGCGACCGCCGAGGCAGGCGTCAGGGACGGGTGCGCGCACAGAAAATACAGCGCAAGCGTGTCGTCCACCGCCTCGCCCGGGCCGGGCACGGGTTCTGCCTCGACGAGCACCTCGCGCCGCCGGCGGGAGGTATCGGCGCGGGCGGCGTCGAGGAACTTACGCCAGGCCACTGCGACCAACCAGCCCTTCGGGTCCCGCGGTGGGTCGTCTGGCCATACGCGCACCGATTCGAGGAGGGCGTCCTGGACGGCGTCCTCGGCCGCCGCGAAGTCGGCTCCGCGGCGGACGAGGATCCCAATCACAGTGGGGGTGAGGGTCCGCAGCAGGACCTCATCCACCGTGCCTCAATCCGTAATGGTCGGAGGCGCGGCCAGGAACGGGCGCACCTCGAGCCACTCGTGAATCGGCTTCCCACCCTGCCCCGGAGCCGCAGACAGCTCGCCAGCCAGTTCGAGCGCCCGCTCGTAACTCTCGACGTCGATCACCATCCAGCCAGCGATCAGATCCTTTGTCTCCGCGAACGGGCCGTCAGTCACCGGCGGCCGTCCTTCGCCGTCATAGCGGACGAATGTGCCCTCTGGGGAAAGCGCCAGCGAGTCGACGAACTCACCGGTGCCCTCGAGCCGAGCGGCGAAGTCATCCATGTATTGCACGTGCGCCGAGATCTCCTCCGGCGTCCACTGGTCCATCGGCACGTCATTGACTGCAGCCGGTGCGCCGCGGTAATGCTTGAGCAGCAGGTACTTGGCCATCATGTTCTCCTTGGTCAGGTACGGCCCATTGTGGCCGTGTTCACCCCTGGGACGGAGCCGCGCCGGGCTTCTCGACATCCCAACGCGACATTTCCCTGCGGACTTCAATGACAGCGCGCACTCCGCGGCGCCACAGGCCGACCAGCATGACGTGGCGGCGCATCGATGCGACGCGCGATCACACCATTCAACTTTCCCCATCCGATCAATCTTGGCAAGACCGGTTCCGCGCCCGCGGCCGGCAATATTGTCGTCCTCAAACCCGCCCGACATCTCATGGTGTGCAGTGGTATTCGGCGTTTATGGCGTTCGGGGGCACCAAGCAGTCAGGTATCGGGCGCCAGCTGGCCGTAATCGGCATGGTGACGTATTACGTTGGATGACAAGCTGATTGCAGGGAACGCGGTCAGGAGTCCTGCCGCGCGGTTCGACCTCTTGACGGTTTTCTTCTGGGTGATGGGTCCGAACCGCGAGTGGCGAGTCGCCCCAGTGTGGAGACGCCCGGGACGGACGACACGGCCTTGAATACGTCGTTGCCGGTCGCGACGAGTGCTTCCAGTTGGGGCAGCATCGCATCCATCGTCCGGATCATGGGATCAGCGAGCGCGAGGTAGCGTTCGGCGCGATCGATGGCCTCGTTGAGTCGTTCGGTGGCCGTCGCCAGATTCTCCAGGAGATCCGGCAATTGGCTCGCGAGTTGTAACGAAGCGGGCGGAATGCGCATCGCTCCGCTGGCGACAGACTGCGCGGTCTCCGCCGCCGCCTGTGCGGCGGCCTTGATGTTTTTCGGGCTGGGAACCTTTTGGCTCGTCATGAGGACAACGATGACGCACAACGTTCCGACTGTCTGTCATTTGCGTCGACCGGGGGCCACGCGTTGGAAGTGTCACCGTGACGAATCGAAGGACTTTGGCGCTTGTGTGAATGCCACGGTCTGGCCGGATCAGTGCCCGGTGATCGCGCTCGTCCGCAAAGTTGATTCACATCACGAGATCCAGATCAAGTGCCGCACCTCACGTTTTAGCACCGTCCCAGGTTGTCCCGAGCAGTCGCCCAGTCGGTCCAGTCACAGCCGATGCGAGCGATCACATTGGACCATCGCGTAGCCCACGCGGTCGGCGACAGCGGCGATCCGCGGACCAGTTCAGCCTGACGCACTGCGCGGCGGCATGCGTCGATGCTGCCTCGATGTCGACACGCGGGCACCGACATTTGCACCTCGTCGCACCGCAACTACGCGGGCAGTCATGATCGGGCAAACCCCTGCGAGAGCGCAGGGGACGGACAATGCTTGATGCATGCTGGACGGGCTAGGATTCAGCGCGGGTTTCGCGGCCCAGCCGATACCGCCACGCGGGACGCCGGACAGCTACCCGGGCTGCTGGCGTGACAGTCTGGAGTGGTCCGGGCACGTCAGTCCGCTGACAATGCCTTATCGGGTGAACCGTCACACGATCCTCCCGCCGCTGCACGACGAGGCTGACTACCTCAACCTCGTCGAGATCCCGTTGAACATGTGGGTCGACACTTTCCGGCTCACGCTCGACAATCAGGAGGTCTCACGTGAGGACATGTTCGATTGACATGTGACATGGGCGGGTGCGAACGCCGACAGCTCGGCGGTCGCCATCGGGATGCATGCCGAGGTGGTGGCGGGTGAGCGATTCGCAAACGGCACTGTCGGACAGCTCGTTACGTCGTTTCTCAATCACGTGCGGGACCAGCAGGAGAACTCCGAAGTCGATATTACGTTCAGCACGGCGTCGGACATTGCGGCGGTGTTCCTAGCCAATACAACGACCGGCACAGTCGACTAGCGGTTCAGCCGCGAATTGGGACTGCTGGCTGAGTAACCCATGAAAGTTGCGTAAACCGTTGCCGGATAGTGTCTTTCCCGTCACACAACCCGGGGGAGAAGCGTCACCATCGATGCCGGCACCCTCGACAGATACACTTCCAGAGATGGAAATCGTTCCCTGGGAACGCAATCCGCCCTCATAGACTTTGCGGGCGGGGAGTGGGAGATAACGCCACGTGACAAAATTGGTCGCGTCGCATGGGGGAGTTTCGGACTGGTGACACATGGTCAGGGCGAGGAGCGCGGTGGCCAGGAGTCCGACGACTCGACTGCGTCGGGTCGGGCGACGCACCTTGGTGGGCGCTGTCGGCGCAGGGGCGTAGGCGGTCACGATCGTTAGAGGCCGATTCGTTCGAGTGCGTCGTCGAACTCCTCGGAGGCCACCTTGTCGCCCTTCCCGTCTGCGAGGGCGCGTTCGTAGACCGCGAGGACGTCGTCTTCGACGAGGGCGAATTTCGCGTCCCAGGTCTCGCTGTCGAATCGCCAGTAGCCGGTGATGTCGAGCTCGTCGATCGTCCAGTCGAGGCCGCGGAAATACTTGCGCACGGTGCGGGATTCGGCTGCCTCGCCGGCGAACCAGCAATAGCCGCGGCCGTCGGGAAGGGCGAGCTTTCGGACCAGGTGCGCGAGTTGGCTTGGTGCGTGGCCGTTTCCAGTGCCGACGCTCGGGACGACGGTGACGCCAGGATGTGGCGGCAGGTAGTCGAGATCATCGCGGTCGGCGACCTCGACGATCGCCGTCGCGCGGATGCCTGGGGGTAACTCCTCGATGATGCGCGCGACGGCAGGCAGGCCGGACAGGTCGGCGACGAGCAGTTGCCAGTCGGTGGTCGGCTCGGGCCGGTACCAGGATCGGGCGTGGTCGAGTCCGACCCGGTCGCCGGGTCCGGTGCCGGCCGCCCATGTCGTCCCGGGGCCGCGGGCATGCAGGATGATGTCGATGACGATCAGGTCGCCGTCGTGGTACCGCACGGAATAGTTGCGTCCCTGCGCGTCGGATGCCGGATCGACATGTCGGGTGCCGTCGGTACCGGTCACGATCGGTGGCGGGATGCGCTCGTCCTCGGGCGTCACGATCGGGAAGTAGACGCCGACCGCGGAGTCACCGGCCCGCTGTACGGCGAGGGCCTCGGGATCGTCGATCCGCAGCGTGATCCGGCGCAGGCGTCGACTCAGCTCGGCCGTTTCGACCACGGAGGCATACGAGAAGGTCATTGAGCTTAGGTTACTAAGCGATGGCTATCGCCGGAGATAGTTCCCGGGCGGTTGCCGCATCGGAGGCCGATGTGTTGCAAACCCCCGGGCTTCTCCCGGGTACGGGCCGGGGCGGTACCGACACGGCACTCGGCATGGCCGCGCGGGCAGTGGCGCTAGTCAGTGACGGCCCAGCCGCCGACGCGGCGTACCAGGCCGCGATCGATCATCTACAGCGAAGCCCGTTCGCCGTATATCTACCAAGGGCGCATCTCGTCTACGGTGAGTCGCTGCGTCGCGCGGAAACGCCGCGCCGAGGCGCGCGTGCAACTGCGAGCCGCTCACAACACGTTCGTGCAGATGCGCGCCGATGGCTTTGCCAACCGAGCCCTTCGCGAATTGAGGGCGACCGGTGAACCGGTTCTCGCCCGCGGCCACGGCTCAATCACAAGGCTGACAACGCAGGAAGCGCAGATCGCCACCCTGGCCCGAGACGGCTACACGAGCGCTGAAATCGCTGGGCAGCTCTACATCAGCCCCCGAACGGTGGAATGGCACCTCAACCACATCTTCGGAAAACTGGATATCACGTCCCGCAGGCAACTCCGCAACAAGCAGTTCGACGTAACATAGCAGCGCGAGTTGCACGGCACGGGGGTCGAACCGATGGGAGTGTCCGAGAATAGGTCATCACGCGCAAACATCGAAACTTGTTTGCGTGCATAGCTTTCGAGGACACTTGGGTCGCGCTGAACCGTTCCGGGTTTGATGCCGGCTTCATGATTGAGGCATCGCCGGCTTGGACGCCGGGAGCCGAGTGTAGTAGGCGGTCTGGTATTCCTCGGGTGGGATGTCCAACGAGGGTGCAAGATAGGTCACTGTGTTGAGGTAGCCGGGCTTGCTTCCGAAGTGGCGGGCGGACATTAACTCGGCCGCCAAGCTGGCATCCACAATGCCCTCATATGCTCGCAGGCAGCCGGTCGGCCCGGCAGGTTGGCGGCAACTTTTTGCCCCCGATGGCCTCGGCAGAGGCTAGTCTCAGCGTCAGTGTGCCCGCGAGGATCCCACCACCCGGCCGTAATATTCGGTCGCCGGCGGGATCTGGATGGCCATCGCGCGTGGGGGCTGGGGCACGGAGAGGGGCGTCAGTATGGAAGGACGTTCCCAGGAATGGCTGAAGGCGGGCAACCACTTCGAGTGGGTCCCGACGGAGCGGCTGCGCCATGCCGGCAAGCTGAACATTTTCCACGCTGAGTTCGGCGATCCCCAGGCGCCACTACTACTGATGGTCCATGGGTTTCCGACCAGCAGCATCGACTGGCAGGACGTGGCGGGGGAGCTCAGCGCCAGCTACCGGGTCTGCGTCCTTGATCTGCCCGGCTTTGGATTCTCGGATAAGCCCAAAGCCGAGAGCTATACCCTGCACCGTGACAGCGAGCTGCTCGGGTATTACCTCACCGAGATCATCGGCGCACACGAGGGCGCTGTAGCCGCGCACGACCGCGGTGACAGCGTCGCACTGTCCTTCGCCCGCAGGTGCGCGACGGGAGAGGCGCCGTTCGAACTGACCAGCCTCGTGCTCAGCAACGGCAACATCTTTCTCCCATTGTCGAATCTGACCGAGTTCCAACGGCTGACGCTAAATCCTGAGACGGCTCCTTCGACCGTTGCGGCACTGACTCCCGAGCTGCTCGCCGCCGGATTGGGGCAGACCACTTTCACGCCTCCGCGTGGGCTGGATGATCCCGCGATCGCAGCGCTGGCAGACACGTTCGCGGTGAACGATGGCCTTGGGGTCATCCACGACACCATCCAGTATCTGGTTGAACGGTCCGAACACGAACAGGCGTGGCTCGAGGCGCTTGCCGCCACGCCCGTCAAGACAACCTTGGTGTGGGGGCTTTATGACGAGGTCTCCCCACTTCGGGTGGCGGCGCATGTATGGAACAACTACCTTGCGACCAAGCCGGGCGGCAACGAGTTCTGGTTGCTGCCACGTGCCAACCACTACCTGCAGAACGACCAGCCGCAGGAATTCGTGCAAGTCCTCGAGGCCACTCTGTCGAACAACTCGCCTGACAGTCCGGGCGCCTTGACCGCACACCCAGGCGCGCCGGTGCTTCTCGATCGGTCGCGTTCGCAACTGCCCTCGGCCAAGGAGATCCTGGCCGGGGCGTGAGAGCACAGGAGATGCAAACGGCATGGTCAAGAAGACATGCGGCGGCGGCGTTCCCGCCGCGGCGTCGAATGTTGCTTCCCACCCCGTACACCTCCGGCGCTGGGCAGGTGCCGCAGCGAACAGCAACACGCATGGGACTTATCCGGCTCAACCGAATATGCCGCGCAGAAGTGAGCGCCAAGTGGGTCGCCCGGCTACATCGGCTACCGGGAGAAGTCGCAGAACCGACATGTGCCCCATACCACGGGGCTGCAACAGCTCCAGCCGAGTCCAGTCCACGACATGTCGAGCGAAGACGGTCGTGAAACTTCAACGCCACCAAAGGGTTAGACGCGATCATGCGTCACTCGCACGTCTCTGCAACGGTTATGGCCTGACCCCGATCGGTCGGTCCAGGGCCGCCGACCATTCCGCCCTCGGTTACCGACAGCCGAGCCGCTACGCTGCCACCTGCATTCATCGATGTGCGTCGGAATGCGATCCGTCGGATAACCGATGAGTTCTTCAGGGCACCTCAGTCATTTAAGGTACAACCGACGTAACCAAAGCTGGATGGAGGCTATGTGACCAAAACCAATCTTTCGATGTCGATCTCTGCCGACGGCTATGTTGCCGGGCCCGGCCAGTGCGAGGAGCAGCCGCTCGGCATCGGCGGCAAGGAGCTTCATGACTGGCATTTAGGCCCCACCAAGAACCATCCCGTCAATCGGCAGGTGGTCTCCGACATGATGGACGGCATGGGAGCGACGATCATGGGCCGCAACATGTTCGGCCCAATTCGTGGCGAATGGGAGGATTCGGACTGGAAGGGCTGGTGGGGCGACGTCCCGCCCTACCACTGCCCAGTGTTTGTCCTGACTCACTACCCACACCACCCGATCGAGATGGAGGGTGGGACCACCTTTCACTTCGTCACCGACGGGATCGAGTCGGCCTACGCCCAGGCT
>Ga0157374_10006146_pt1 | contig 10174 bp, 8 predicted proteins | sample M25metaG_FD_115308 | JGI IMG/M metagenome (GOLD analysis project Ga0157374, IMG submission 115308) | Miscanthus rhizosphere microbial communities from Kellogg Biological Station, Michigan, USA - M2-5 metaG | ecosystem: Host-associated > Plants > Roots > Rhizosphere > Soil | place: USA: Michigan... | reverse complement strand
CCGCAGCCAAGCTGCTCTTCGACCTCGGGATGGTGTACATCCTGGCGACCTTGCTGGTGATGCGCCGGGAACGACTGCTCGAGAACGTGCTTCTGTTGACCAGCCCGTCCCGGCGTGACCAAACGCGAGTGGTCATGGAGACGATCTGGGCCCGGCTCGGCGGGTACCTCCGCGCCAAGCTCATCATCATGTTCGTCGTCGGCGTGCTCATGTACGTCAGCCTGCAGCTGCTGGGAGTGCCGTTCGCGGTACCGCTCTCGGTGATCGTTGCGTTCGGAGAGCTGGTGCCGAAGATCGGCGTCTGGATAGCTCGCGTGCCACTGCTGATCATCGCGGCGTTCCAGGGCTGGGCAACACTCGGGCTCACCTTCCTGGCGTCCTACCTGATCGAAGACGTGAAGGCATATGTGCTCGGCCCCCGAGTAGAGGGTCACGCCCTCAACATGGATCCCCTGCTCACGATCCTGGCAGTGCTCTCCGGGACCGTCCTCCTCGGCGGCGAGGGCGCGCTGATCGCCGTGCCGTTCGCGGCGATGCTCCAGGTGATCTTCGAGGAGGTCTTCGTACCGATGCGACTCGCCCAGATCGAGCCGCACGAGCACGCCGACGCGTGATGATCGGGCCCACAGCTGGCTCCCACGTCGCGGCCTACACGCCCGCTTGGCTGCATACCCCACCCTCGACGGTGATGGGCGGTGGACAGCCTTCCGGCCTGGTCGGGTGGCTTGTAGGGTGGGAGCGACGGCCGGTTCGTGACGGCTGCGGAAAGGGTTTCCGACTGGAGAGGGGGCGGTCTGACCGTGAAGCAATCGGTCCCCAGCGAGCATGGATTGCACCTCCCGATAGAGCCGAATCCCGCGTTGGTCGAGCACGCGAGGGAGCGGGCGGAGAGTGTTCAGAACCGGATCGCGGATCGGATCACCGCATTCGCGGGGTCGATGGCATTTGTGTATCTGCACGTCCTGTGGTTCGGGTGCTGGATCGGGTTTGGGTTGGAGGGGTACCCCTTCGGGCTGCTGACCATGATCGTGTCACTCGAGGCCATTTTTCTCTCGACGTTCGTGATGATCAGCCAGAACCGTGCCGACGCAAAGCGCCAAGTAGTTGCCGACCAGCAGTGGCAGACGGTCAGGGAGGAGGCCAAGCAGAACCGGGAGCTGCTTAGTCTCTCCAATCAAATTCTCGACCTAGCACGATCGCTCGATCGCCAAGCCGACGACCACTCAGACGGCTCGTAGCGACCAAATCCTTCCGAAGGGCCGTTGAAACCCATGCCGAGGTCAGGGACGATGGGCGTTCGCGCGAACGCTCCGTGCGAGCCCTGGGTCGCCGGGCGCTCGCGGTCCGAGTACCCACGCGAGGACGGGAGGGTGTGATGACCACGTCGGAGAAGCTGATGAGCGCGTCGGACAAGCTGGCGCAGCTGTCGGGGCGCGCAAAGCAGGCGGAGGATCGGGCTGCAGCGGCTCGACAGCAAGCCAAGAGCGAGGTTGACGCGTCTGCCGCAGAGGCGAGGAAAGCGGCCCAAGAACACGCGGATGAACTGCGCGAGACGGCGGCGGCCACAGAGGCCGACGTCTCTGCGTCGTGGAGCAACCTGCAGGAGTCACTGGCGGAGCATGTCACCGAGGTGCGACAGAAACTGGACACCAAAAAGGCAGAGCACGACGCGAACAGGGCCGAGCACCGGGCGGACGACGCGGAGGCCGACGCGCTTTTCGCGATCGAGTATGCATACGTGACCGTCGAGGCGGCGGAGTCGGCGGTTCTCGACGCCATCTCGGCCAGAATCGAGGCCGACGAACTCGTCGGGGCAAGCGGCTAGCGGCTTTCCAATCCAGCTATGCCCGTCGAACCGCTCGCGGGCACCGTCGGGCACACCCACGGGGATGGAAACCACCCGCCGGTCGGCGGCGCGTATACCGGCCGGCGGGTTCGACGGCGCACGCGCTGCGGAGCCTCGGAGGCAGTGAGCGCGCACTCGGGAGGGGTCGACCACAGGCGCTCTCATGCGAAATATTGGGCGCGACCCGAGCGGATGTGCGCGCGCCCGGCCGATCCCCGATCCAGTGCCGCTCGAGGCGATGTCATGAAACGATCGGCGCACGACGCCTAACAATGGATTATCCGAGAGGATGCAGCCCGTAAATGCTCACCCGCCCCAACTCCGGTCAACCTCAAGCGCACGCGGCACGCTGCCGATAGGCGGTCGCGTATGGCGGCCCAGACAAGACCGGGGAGAAGCACGTGAGATTCAAGGTTCTAGCGGCGGTGCTCATCAGCGGCGTACTGGCGGCAGGTTGTGGTGGAGCCAGCGGCGGCAGCGCATCGCAGTCCAACAAGGCCCAAGTTGAGGACACGACCAGGACGTTCATTGATGCGCTGCGAGATGGCGATAACGCCACGGCTTGCTCGGTCACCACAGATCCAGCCGGTTGCTTGGACGACATGGCGCTGGCGCAGGGCCTCCTAGGGAAGAACGGGTCGTGGAGCACGCTCTTCCCGGATGGCTGGGAGTCCAGGATGGAGAACGCCAGGATCGTGTTTCACGGAAACACGGCCACGATGGCCGCATTTTCCCCCTCGGGGCAGAAGAGCAACAGCAACCCGACCAAGTTCAAGAAGGTCAGTGGGAAGTGGCTGCTGGACATGTCGGATGATTCATCGTCCTCATCTGCTCAGCAGTCTGCGACGCCCAAGGTGCCCGCCGGCACCGTGCTGAAGACGGACGCTCAGGCAGAGACGTACCTGAAGACCAGCCTGAAGACCTGGGACGGCCTCAATCTCGCCAAGGCGGAGTTCGTGGATGCGACCTGCTCTAACGGGTACTACTCGAAGACCGAGACGCGAACTGGGAAGCACCTGCCCGGCGACTCAGACCAGACGAACGCGGCCGGAGAGGACATCTTCCCCTCCTTCGGATGCGACCTGATGGTCGGCGATCGGACATTCGGGCTGTACGTCATTCCGCAGGCTGCCGGTGCTTGGAAGGTGACCGCCGACAGGTAGCCGGGGGAAGCCCGCGGCCGTTCGCGCGACGCCGGGCATTAGGGTTCCCCGGCAACCGGGCATCTAGCGGCCAGCCGCGATGGGAGCCAAATGAGCGGCTGATTGAGCGGCTCGAGGAATGGGCGTGCGGGGATCGAACCTGCGACCTTGGCGATCAAGAGTCACCTCGGAGACGACAGGGCCTGCCTGGCCTCATCGCGTGCATCCTCAGTTCTGCAGGGGATCCGCCCGTCCCTGGTCTCTGAGCACCGGCACGCCACAGGCGTAGAAGGGTCTAGCTCGTCACCGAGTCGCTCAGGCGACCGCCCGTGAAATGGTCGCATCGATGGGATGCACGCGCGGGTGCGATCGTGCTGGCGTTAGATTCGGGTGTCGACGCCCAACGCAACAGGAAAGGCGGTGCGGCAGGGTACGGGCCGGGGGGCCCCGGGCAGACGAACCCGTCTAGCGAAACTGCAGGCGGTGTTGCACGAGAGGCTGGTCGCCCTGGCCGCAATCGCGGACGAGATGGCGGCCTACCACAAGACAGGCCTGCTCGGATAGCTCGGCCGTTGTACGGCGGTATGGTGGGTCTTGCTGGCTCTCCCGCCGGCGGGCCGTGCCTCGGCCGCCTAAGACAGCCGCTTTCATTCGGCGGCGTCGAGGATGCTCCAGGCGTTGATGGGTCGGGCGAACCCTTTCAGTGTTAGGGGTTCTGTGGGGACGGCTCGGACGGCGTTTTCGACTGCGGCGTGAAGTCGCTGGTTGATGAGGATCTGACCCGGCTGCGCCGCGGCGCTCAATCTGGATGCGAGGATCGTGACCGTGCCGATGGCGGCATAGTCGAAGCGGCCTTCGAATCCGATGCGGCCGAGGGTGGCGTGGCCGCTGGCGATTCCGATGCCGACGGCCAGGTCGTTGCCGCGCTTTCGCCAGCCGGAGCTGAGTGTTTCGATCCGGTCTCGCATGGCAACCGCCATCAGTGCTGCTTGGATCTCGTGGTCGGACATGGCGACCGGGTCGTTGAAGAAGATCATTAGGCCGTCGCCGGCGAAGTGTTCCAACGTCCCGCCCCATGTGTCGATCAGCTCGCCAACCGCGCTGTGGTAGTCGCGCAGTACGTCGAACAGTTCTTCCGGCTCGGCCGTCTCTGCAAAGGACGTGAAGCCGCGCAGATCGGCGAACAGGACGGTCACGTAGGCCCGATGGCCGGCCAGCAGACGACGGCCATGCTCACTCGCGACCAGATCAGCGATTGCCGGTGAGAGAAAGCGTGCCAGCTCCTGTCGCTGCCGCTCGACCGCGTGGAACAACCGCGCGTTCGTGATCGCGAGGGCAGCCTCAGCGGCGAACGCCGAAACGAGTCGCACTTGGTCATCAGTAAAGACCTGCGGCTCCGCCCAGGAGATGCCAAGTACCCCCAGCAGTTCGTCGTCAGCCAAGATCGGGACGCCGAGAAGCGCCCGAAATCCCTGAATCTTTTGACCGCCCCAGTGGTAGCCCTCGTCAGCCAAGACGTCGGGGATGCCGACCACCTCACGGCGCTGTACGACACGACCCGTCAGCGTGTGCCGCTCATCGCGTCGGTGAGGATGAGCACGCTCGTACTCCAGCGTCTGCGGCTTCCCACCGAACGCGCCGCGAACGTGCAGCAGGTCGCCCTCCACCAACCAGAGCAGGCAGTTCTCCGCACCCGATAGCTGGCCCGCCGTCCGAGCGATCAGGTCAAGCACCGGCTCGACGTCCCCCTGCCCGCGGCCGAGAACGCGCAGGATCTCCACCACAGCGTCATGCTGCTCGCGCAGCTCGCGAAACTCGTCTCTCCGATCACGCGAGGTCAACGCCACCGGCCAACCCTACCCTCCCCAACAGTGCTCGCTCCAATGCAGGCGACTCTCGCCACCCAGGGGCTCCGGCAGGGCCTGCGCTGACCCGCTCTTGGTCAAGCCCGTCGTCAGACTACTGTCCAGGCGTCGTGGGCCTACTGATCTGGCTGCTTCTGTTGCCGATCAAGATCGCGTTCGAGATCATCGAACTGATCCTGCGTGCGATCTTCCGCCCCCGGCATCACCGCCGTCCACCCGCCGCACGGCTGAGGCGCGACGTGCACAGCGGCAGCGCACTCGCGCTCAAAGGGCGCGTCTGGTGGCGCTGGCTCGCAGCCGGGTTCCGCACCTCGTTCCGCGAAGTTGGTCGGAGTGGGGTTGGGGCCTCCGCATATGGATTGGCGTACTACTCGTCTTTGATGCCTATTACGTCCAGCACGCGGCTCGTACTCCGCAGCGGAGCGTCGTCGGCGCGATCATCGGCTCGGTTATCGTTTCTGGAGTGCTATTCGTGGCAACGCTTGGCTGCCGCCTGGCGTACCTCAGACAGCAGGCTCGCTACGAGATCTCCATCTATGGCGAACGCGAACCTCCGAGGCCTCCGAATCAGACTGGCCCCCCGAGGAGTCCGACGACGCCGTACCTCTTCTGCGCACGGGTGGCGCCGCCGTCTCACCCGTCGACGCCCCCTTTTGTGCGAGTTGTGGTGCTCCGCTTCGGGTTCGTTTCAGGGCCCCTCCGAGGACAACGGTTTCATGCAGCCGCCCGCTGCCCGGTCGACCGCTTCTCTCACAAACAACGCCACACCCTCCGGATACGCATCACCCATAACAGAAGACTTACAGGCGAGCGCGCCCGCGATCCGGCACATCGAGCGGGCGCTGCCCGCAGACACCCTGAGGCCGGCACTAACCAGCTGGAGGAGAGTTGTAAAAACCCCCGGGATGCAATAGAAGTCGTCTAGCCGCGGGTCGGGCGCTGGCTGTAGGCGGAGGGGCGGGTGCGGATTCCAGATCCCCAGTATCTGCAAACACAGGACGGTGTGTACATCGCCTATCAGGTGGTTGGGGATGGGCCGGTGGATATTGCGTGGCAGGTGGGCGACGGCACCCATCTGGAGATCTGGTGGGAGTTCGAGTGGATGCGCGATTGGTTCGAGGGGCTGGCATCGCTCGGCCGCCTGATCTTGCATGACTGGCGCGGGTTCGGTCTCTCAAGCCGAAACGTGGCTGTACCCAACCTGGAGACGCGAACCGACGACTTGCGAGCGGTGCTCGATGCGGTCGGGTCGTCAAGCGTGGTGGTGGGCGGCTGGTTTGAGACGATCGCGCCCGGCGTGCTATTGGCCGCGTCGGATCCGAGTCGGGTTCGCGCGCTTGTGTGGTGGAATCCGACGCCGCGAACGGCTTGGGCGCCCGATTATCCCTGGGGGGACGGCCCCGACATGGTCGAGAGCAGGCTCGAGACTCTGAAGCTGTGGGGAACGCGCCGATACGGCGAGCTTTGGGCCGACGAGATCGACCGCAACACCGGAAGCCGCCCGTCCGACACGGCGATCGAGTGGTGGGCGAAGAAGGCGCGAAACGCCTGCACGCCCGACGTCGCCGCGGAGTTCACCCGGATCTGGTGGCAGACTGACCTTCGCCCCGTACTTGCCAGCGTCCAGGCGCCCGCTCTGCTCATGGTGGACAAAGGCGAGGAGGACGCCGAGTACACCGCGTCGCTCATGCCAAACGCGCAGCTCGAGGAGCTCCCTACCGGGTGGATGAGCGCCGACACGGCGGTCGGCGCGGTGAACGGGCCGCGGTTAGATGCCGTGGCGCGACTGATCGGCCTGCGGCCGAGACCGGTCGTCCACGACACGATCCTTTCCACGATCCTGTTCACCGACGTGGTCGAGTCGACATCGCACCAAGCGCGACTTGGTGATCGCGACTGGAAGCGGGTGATCGACCGGCACAACGAAATCATCCGTGACGCGCTCGTGAGATGGCGGGGCCACGAGAACGACACGGCCGGCGACGGCTTCTACGCCACCTTTGACGGGCCCGCCCGCGCCCTCCACTGCGCCCGAGAGATCTGCGAGCGCATCGTACCTCTCGGCGTCGAGGTGCGCGCCGGCGTCCACACCGGCGAGTGTGAACTCGTAGACGGAAAGTGCGCCGGCATCGCCGTGTCCACCGGCGCCCGCATCGCCGCACACGCCCGCCCCTCGGAGGTGCTCCTTTCGCAGACCGTCAAGGATCTCGTCGCCGGCAGCGGCTTCACCTTCAGCGAACGCGGCAGTCCCGATCTGAAAGGCATCCCGACGCCGTTCCAGCTGTACGCGGTGGACTGACGGGCCGGCGACTGACCGCCGACATGGCACAGCCCACGCGCGCTCCGGGGCCGCCGCGTTGTCGGTTACTTGGTGAGCTCGACGGAGGTGGCGCCGCCGGGGAGGCCGGTGTATGCGCCGAGGGTGGCATTGGGGTCGGCGGTTTCCAGGCCGACGAACTCACCGGTGACGGTGACTTTCTGGCCGTTGCCGGTTACCCCGGTGATGACGAACCAGGCGAATCCGACGACGCGTACCTTCATCGAGCCGCCGGTCCAGTTGGTGCTGCCGTCCTGGTTTTCGATGATCGGGATCAGCACCAGCTGCGGGGAGCTGGCGTCGATCACGGTGGCGGTGCCGTTGGGGCCGATGGTCACGATCTGGTTGGCGGGCTTGAAGACACCGATCCGGTCGGTGATGCCCTGCTGGGTGGGCCCGGGAATCGACCCTGACTGCAGGCCCAGGATCTGGCCGACGCTCAGCGGGCACGCCAGCGTGGTGCCGTTGATCAGGTTGCGGTAGTCGCTCGAGCCGCTGCTGCCGCTGCAGCCGTTCTCGTACGGGACATCCAACGCCCCCGACTGCGACGAGCCGTCGTTCGCGATCTTCATCGAGTACGAGGAGCCGACGTTGTAGCTGCCGCGCATGATCCCCCACGGCATCACATTCCCGGTCGACTTGTAGCCAACGACGCTCTCGATCGTCGCCTGGGCGCCCGCGCGGACGGTGATGCCGGAGAACCCGAAAATCCGCGAGAAGTACCCCGGCACGACCCGCGACGAGGCCACCGTCACGGAGTCATTCGGAGCCAGGTCGGTCGTGTTCGTGACGGTGGCGCCGTCGCCGCTCTTCCCGTTCTTGCCGTACTCGCTCTGCGCCACCGGCTGTGCATATGACCAGCCCGCGGGAAGCTGAGACGCCCCCGCCAAGGCACCCGCGTCAGCCGCCGCCTGCACCTGCTGCTTCTGCAAGTACCAGCCCCCGACATCAATCACAAGGCCGGCGACACCAATCAACGACACCATGAACAGCACCAAAACCGGCAACGTCTGCCCCGCCTGGCTGCCCGCGCTGCGACGACACGCGGTTCCCGCCCTGGCACCGGCGAGGTGCGGTGTGACGGGACGCGTGGGTCCCCTGTCGGGAGTCTTGGAAGAGCCACGGTGAGGTGACGCCACGTCTATGCTCCGATCGGCTACGTGCCCTGCCATATCACCTGACCCGGTAACGCGCTGCTTCCGGCGGCATCACCGGAAAGCTCCCCCAACCGAGCCACACCACACCCACCCGAACGGGGCAGCGTCAACGGTTCGGGGGCAACCGCCGCGCGGCAGAGACATCGACGGCGCCCGCCGGATGGAACGCGCGACTCGTGGTCGCACGGCTCCGCTCCCCCGGACGCCAGCGGCCATCTCGTCCCGGGACCGCGGCTATCGTGATGGCCGCGGTCCCGGGTAGTCGCGAAGGCGCCTAGGCGCCGGCGTGGTACTGGAGGTTGCCGTCCTGGATCCCGCCAACGTCCTTGATGAACGGGGCGTGGGAGGCGTTGGGGTCGGTGTAGCTCCACCAGACGCGGGCGATGTCCTTGTGGGCGCCGGGCTCGGAGCGGTCGACGAACTTCGCCTTCAGGTACACCGTGTCGCCGTTCTGGTCGGTGCAGGTTGCGGTGACGCGAGGCTTCGGCAGGCCCTCGCTGCTGGTCTCCAGGCGCCATGACGTGTAGCCGTCGCAGTGCGCGCGGAAGGTGCCGTCGGCAGAGTTGTACTCGAGCTGGCCGGACAGGTCGCTCTTGGCGTTGAACCCGAGAGTCGCGCCCTCGTGAGTCTTGCCGTTGCCGTTCACCTGGCTGAACGGCGCGTTCGCGAGCGCGGTCGATGCGCCGGCTCCCGCGATGGTCAGCGCGGCGATCGTCGCCGCGGCGATGGTTTTCACTCGCATGTGCTCTCCTCGTCCAGTGGATAGAGCGGGCTACCGCGGGACAGCTCTGGCGGTGCTGCCCCAGGCACGCTCCGATTCGAGCATACGGCAAGGTTTCCAAGAGCGCCATCGCCTAATCACAGAGGCCGTGATCGACGAGGAGGCCACATACTCCGGGCGTAGAGGCGGCCTCCAGAATCCCAGCGGCCGACACGCGGACTGCCGGTGGTACGTGTTGCCGTTTAACGCGAAGCCGTCTGGCAGCATCACCGGCTAGGGCCAGGCCAACCCAATGAAGGTACGCGCAGACGAGCGCGTAGAGCACCCCAGCAGCGACGACGCCGATTAGCGCACCGGCGATCGCTGCCGTTATCCGGCCGCATCGACTCTGCGACCCACCAGTTCTGCAAGGCATCGACAAAGCCGGTCGCTCGGTTGCCGAAGCCTCTCCGAGGCCATAGTCGTCACGCATCAGACCTCGATCCACTCGACGATCTGCACGAGGGATTCGCCGCGCTGAAGGCGACCGAGCAGCGGCCACACGAGATCGTCGTACTCGTCTCGGATCGAGCGGCAATCACACCCGACCGGACGCGGCGAGGGTGCGTCCGGCTCGCAAACGCGGCGGACCGGCGTGACCGGCGTTGGCCGGTGTGCGATCACCACGGGCCGATGCCCGCAGGAACGCGTCGACCGTGGCGTTCAGGTCGCCGGGCACGAGGTTCGAGGCGTACGAGGAGAAGGCCAGAAGGCGGTCATCCGCGCTGAATGCGGAGGGTGCGCTGCTGTCGTTCCCCTGGACGCCACTGCTGCTCACGCTCGCCAGGATCGTGGCGCCGGTCACGCGATCGTGCACAAACGCGTCGGTGATGCCGTTGGCGTCGCCCGGCACGAGATTCGTGGCGAGAGAGGTAAATGCGACCAGGCGGCCGTCGGGACTGATGACGGGGCTTCCGAGCGTCTCCGCGTTAGCCTGACTGCCGTTGGAGGACACGTTCACGCGGAGCGTCGTTCCGGAGCGGCGATTCCGAACGAAAGTGTCGAACGTGCCGTTGGTGTCGTAGCGCACGAGGTTCTGTACCTCCGAGTGGAATGCGACGTAGCGGCCGTCGGCGCTGATGGCGGG
>Ga0157374_10006142_pt1 | contig 10176 bp, 6 predicted proteins | sample M25metaG_FD_115308 | JGI IMG/M metagenome (GOLD analysis project Ga0157374, IMG submission 115308) | Miscanthus rhizosphere microbial communities from Kellogg Biological Station, Michigan, USA - M2-5 metaG | ecosystem: Host-associated > Plants > Roots > Rhizosphere > Soil | place: USA: Michigan... | reverse complement strand
CAATCTTCTCAAGTCCAGCCAAAACTGGAGCAATAGAATCTATACCAAGTCTGTGATGCTTGATTGCTTTGGAATGGAAGCATCGACAGGGGAAGCAGAACCAAGACCTTCCTACGAGGCATCATAGATAGCAAGAAGAGAAAGTTGAATCCACCCGAGAGAACAAGAGGAACATTTCTTGTTAAGAAGACAAGAGAATAGATCTGGAATCCAGATATAAAAGCTCATTTCATTCCAGCAAATTCATCATCATCGCTAAGAACAAGCATGGAATCTTCTTGCTTTTACTTATGTCTTGTTCATCATCAAGAATGCGAGCATCAAAATCGCATCTCTCATGCCTCCCTTGTTCTTGAGGGACATTAGATGCACCCTTTTCTTGCATTCACTCTTCTTGTTCTCTCTCATCGACCAGACCAGAAGTTAAAGACAGAGAAAAGAGAGACTCCCTCGAGCTCTGTCTCCAACAATGGCTTCTTCGTGGTCTTTCTTTCATTGCTTTGCCTGTAAAAGAAACATTGCCTGCCAAGACATGCGAAAGAGAACAAGTAAAGTAAAACGATACAACAGGGAGCATGGTATCTGATTGATTCCTCATTCATCAGAACAAATAATCAAAGTCAACAACAGAATCTGACAACAACAAGGCTGCACTCATTTTCATTATTTTTCATGCCATGCTGTACCATGTTTTACTATCAGTTTCAGAACCAGAACAAAATTCATTCATCATTAATGTTGTTGCTTTACTTAATATTTTTCGACTCTCAATCATATTAATCAGAAAATTCGATCGTATTCTCTCGCTTTTACTTCCTTTTTTTTGTCCCAGGAATGAATCCAAAGATTTCTTTCTCTCACTCTTTTTATACAACTTCAGTTGTCACGACTAAGTCGAGTTCTATTTCTCTTCCTCATCCTTGCCTTCAAGCTAAACAGATCAACTCTTGCTTCTCTCTTTTGTTGCACATTCTTCTCTCCTTTATTTTCCATGCCTTCTTTCATCCTTCAATTCATGCCCTTCCTACCCTCCTCTTCCGACTGAGAGAGAGAGAGAGAGAAAGAGAGTTAAAAAGTCCATGTCTGTAAAGGTTCTCTGCCTCATCTTCCTTATGTTCTTTTCGTCTTCGTTGAGGCGATCAATCTCTCTCTTCCGACTTCATAGCTCCTTTTACTTTTACTTCCTTCTCTCTTGCAGTTCAATACAGATCTTTTTCGAACAAAACGAACCATGATCAGGAAGAAAGAAAAGCTTGATTTGACACAGACTTCTTGACGTCCTTCACGAGACAAGTCTGGTGAGTAAAATGTTTTACTCGATACAATGTTTCACTGATTGCTCAGGCCATCAGACAATGTAAAGGTACATCGGGATCAAGAAAAGGGTTGCGAAGTCAAGTCAAGGAAAAGCAAGAACAAGACTGACAACCGGGATATCAAAGAATCTGTGCCTACTTTTCCATGCATGAAAGGGAGGAACAAGAAAAAAAGTAAAGGAAAAAGAAATGCAGACCAGATTAAAATATCAAACCCAGGATAGAACCACGAAAAGGAAAGCCAAGCAGATTCGATAGACAGACAGATACAAACGACTCCATCCTCTCAAGAGAAAGAGAGTACAGAGGAGGACAAAAGGGTGTGTTTTTTTCTTATGTTCTCGATTGGAAAGCAAAGGAGATAAGGCAAGAGTAGGAGGAGGAGGCATAAGAAAAATTACACTTCCAAGGGAGACATGAAAAGACTTCATATGTCCCAGATCAATGTAGAGCTCAATCGAGAGACAAGACTCGATGAAAAGCTAGGAATTTAAGAAAAAGTACAAGTCTAAGGACACTTTTTCTGTCTTTAAAAACTGGATCGAACATTTTTCTCTTTCATTCAAAATCCAGCTGCGAAAGAGAATCAGAACAAAAGTCAGAACAAGGACACAGACTCAATGGGAGACGGAATCAACACAAAAAGAACGAAGCAATCAATCGAGTCAAACATTCTTGCAAACACTCTGATACAATACAAGTTATGGAATGCCTACGAGAATGCAAGGAAATGAATCAAGAGCCTAAGGAGTAACGAATAAAGTAGACCAAGTAAAGTAAAAAAGCAAACGAGAAAAAAAAGAAGAGGAAAGAAATGTATTAGAAATGAATAGCAACGTCTTCAATTCAAACTAACTCATTCTCTTTGTTTAGCATCTCCTCCTCTTCTTATTCTAATTTCCTTCCATTCTCTTTTTGCTCTTCAACCCTTCCTTTACCTCCTGTGACAACAACAAAGAGAAAATCCATACTCAATTAAGCCATTGGCTAGAAAGGAATTTCGTTCAAAAAGAAGTGAGAAAAGAGATCAGAGTACAAAGTCAAACACACTCATCCTAGCAATCGATCGAAGCAAAGATGAAGGATTCACAGGAAAAGACAACAGTGATTGAATGGGATGACTCGATAAGGGATACACATACTACACAGGAGCCTGGAAAAAGTGTCTCAGAAAGAAAACAAGTAACCACTTAAGAGAAGAAAGGAAAAGGGTAACGAACGATGTAACGAACAAAAACGCAAATTCCTTGAGGATAACACACAGAGAATGCAAAGACAAGAGACAACCAAAACAGACCATCCATGATTCGCTTCCTCTTGTCTTTTTTCTAAATGACTTTTAGAGCAACAACAACAAAAATGCCTCCAAAAATTCTGTTGGAGACAACACACAAACACAACAAGAGAGGAAAATCGAGTCGAGCATGCAAGCAGTCACTGATTGAAAAATAACTACATTTCCCTCTACTTTTGGTTGATAAAATGCATCTAAACCAAGCCATGGTTTCGAGAGAACGAGAGTGTGTGACAAGACTTGAAATAAGGCAACACAAGAAAATTAAAACACAACCCAAGCAAAGAGGGTGAGAACCCTTTCAAACAAGTGATAAAACTCTACCAACAAGATTATCATGCGATTCTTGTTCTTTGGTTTACCCTCGAAAACAACAAGATTTCCTCTTTACTTTACTGTCTCCTAACCAAACTTGATTGTAGAGCACGATGCATCCTTCACCTTAAATTCCCTTGACTAACACGATGCATGGTTTCGAGGGAAGGATTCCTGTTATCGCTATCAAGTCTATCTCTCGTCATTCAATCATCTTGACTCATTGTTGACTGCAGTCTATTTTTGTCATTGACTTTTCTTGCATTTGTCACCTTCATTTCCATAATAGAATGGAATGTTTGCTATACATTTGTATATTTGTCTCACTCGAAGGAAAAAATAGATTCAGGAGGAAAAAAGAAGACACAGATTGCAATCCAAGAGCTCTCATATCACACTCATCATCAAGTCCATGTATCGACACAGATGTGCAAATACAAGACAAGGAAAACATGACAAGATGACGAAACTTGAGGAAGCAGGACAATACAATACAATACATTGACAACCATCTAATCTTTCTCATTCTCTTCATCAACATCATCACCCATTCAAGTCTGTTTCCAAGTAATAACTCTGCATCACGTCAACGGGAATTAAAACTGACATCAGGAATTATTATTGTTATTCTATTGAAGCAGCACGTTTCTCGCAAAGAAAAAAGATCAAGGTTATCTGAGGAGTAAGAAATGCGGTTGGAATATTATTACATCAACTCCCGTGACAACTACTCTCTCATGACAAGGTAGAGTATGAAACAAGAGGATCAAGAGATGTTGTCAGGAAATCTCTCTTGCCTTGAATCTCATCACAAAAACAAGAGGACAAACAACACGAGCAAAACCATCGTTACATTATTATTATACAACGATGGCACAATTCATGAAAACGAGGGGGAGGAAGCAATAATATTCTCTTGTTTTGTTTCACACGAGTCATAAGAAACATTAAGATGTCATTTACATGCAAAGTCCGTATTTCCCTGCAAACTTGGAAACATGTAATAAATATCAAGGATAAAAACAATATGGATTCACATCATGGTGTGAGAAGGACAGCATCTGAGTGCTGTCTCTTTCGTTCCATTAAATTAAATCTAACTCCAGTGTCTTCAAGGAAAATGAGAACAACAAGGGAATTTGGAGACTCGAGTACTAAACAGTTTAGTTGAGTAACTCATCACTATCTTAGAGAGAACACTTGTTCAAGACACTTGAACAGCTAACAACTACTACTACAACTACTGTTAGAATATAAGGAAATAACTAGTGCAGCAGCTGCTGTTCAATCTGTCATCACCAGAAGCAGAGGACAAAACAGGATCAAATAATAAAAAGGAGTCTGTGTAGGTATTGGGACCAACACTAACGAGGATGGAAATGAAATAAAGACTACCCGTCACGAGTACATGTCTGTCAAAAACGAGTAACGGAATCTGGAGCAGAGCAAAGCAATCCGTCTACAAAACGGTAGACAAGTAGTGTTTGTCTTGTGTTGATCAAGTTTGTTTCAAACAAGTAATGGATACCTCTCTCATTACACACATTTCTAGCATCAACTAACATACCGGCACCATTGCATGTAACTTCTCTCATTAAAGTTGCAAAGAGGATGAGTAAAGCAAAGAGAAAGATCAAGAGAAGAAGAAGCTCCAAAACAGACATCATTATCAGCATCAGTTCCAAGAAAAGGAAACCTCACGAGAGAAGTGGGATGAAACGAAATAAGGAAGGACTACAAATTCAAACAAAATTAATTCAGATCAAAATAAAGTAAAGTAAAGTAAAGAGAGAGAGAGAGAACACAGAGCAATAATGATTTTATCAAGAGCTTACCTTCTTGAAGTTGTCCTCAAACTCCTTCTTTTCTTTGAGGGTCATCATCGTCTTGTGATACGTGTCCTTCTGCCACGATTTAATGGAGGAGATGACATCGTTAGAGAGTTTATCTCTGACTCCCAAGTGTATGTCTCCCCTTCGATCTGCTTCCTCACACAATGATCTCCAGGCAGATTCAGTTGAGCCATATTCAGGCCCCCTTTCAATTAGTTCAGACCACTTCCTGGCCCATGACTTCAATGACTTGGCGTACATCTTCTCCATCTCCGCTCGTTCAGTGATCAAGGCCATGAGGTCGTTAGAGAGTTTGAATCCGTCTTCACTCCTCTTGACACTTCTTTTATAATTTCCTGGTTCCCAGAAGCTATCACTTCCAGAGTGAAAGGAGGAATCATTTGCATCGTCAGAGTGATTAGACATTATTATGTTCCTCCTGATTCTGTTGTTGAGAAGGGATGGATGGAGTGAAGAGAGACAGTTAAAATTTGAGTCTCCAACAATCGATTCAAGCTCTTCCTCTTCAGGACACGAGTGATGCAGGTGGGAATGCACGTGACAGTGGTCAACGACCGGTGGAGGAGGGATTGGCAACGGGATTGTAGGTTCCTGGACACAAGAAGTGCTTGGGGTTGGAATGGGTTCAGGGTCCTTGACAGAAGGTGTCGGTGTCCCAGTGACAACCGGGGCAGAATATATTTTCTGGAACCGGGCTTGAGGTGTTGTTTTAAGATGTCGTGATGCAAAGGAACCAACTACACCTCCATAGAAACTGCTGTTGGAGGAGGAGATGCTTGAGATACTAAGGGGAGGAGGAGGTGGTATTGATTCAACCTCAACAGACAACTCAAACTGAGAGCAAGAAGAACTACCACAAGAAGCTGCCCCAACCCCTTCAGAACCACAATAAGATGAGTTGGTCGGTGTAGTTGAAGTCCTCTCAGTCTCCTTCAAGTCCTTTTCCGAAGACAAGACAGAGGACCTGAAGGCCGATGGAGGAGGAACGAAAGCAGGACAGAATATGGTGTTGTTGTTGTGGTGGAGCTGATGGTGTTTACAGCTCACGTTGTAGCTTCCAATTCCAGAGGAGGCAGAGGAACAGGTAGTCTGGTTAAGGGCAGGTGAGGTCGATGGCAGGGGTGTTGGAGGAGGAGGTGGAAGAATAATCAAGTTGCCCTGTTGTTGTTGGGAAGTCAAGTTGCCCTGTTGTTGTTGAGAACAACTTCCTACAACAACTTGCTTTAGAGATGGAGGTACACTTGGTTTGTCTGCAGAGACGACATGTTGATCACCATCATCATCATCTTCTTGACTACTACTCTTCTTAGTTGTTGTTGCTGTAAAACTGGTTGTGATCTCTGGTCTTGACTGACTATTATTCAATACAACTGTAGAGCAAGTAGTGCTGGTTAAACAAGATTCGTTTCCTTCTTCTTGTTGTTCAGTCTGTTTCTCTTCCTTCTCTTTCTCTTTATCTCGAATGATTACAGCTCCTCCTGGATCTGTAGTCTTATGAATGGAAGGCGCTCTGGACTTGAGATGACGAGGAGGATGGGAATGAGAGGACATGGGTAACGATAAGGTGATAGTATGTCACATGGGTTAATTCTTTCTTCTTCAAAGACAAATATTTCCCAGAAAAACTCAAAGAGAGAGCCGACGGGACCAGAGAACGAGAGAGACTGACTACAAGTCGATCTTGCGTTTCTTGCAGACCAAGATCTAGAACTTGTTCTGCGACTGACAGTCTGCAAGTGGTCTCCAATGAAACTCTTGCACAACAATAACCAGAGAGAACTCCAAAGAGAACTCACGAAACGATCAAAAAGAGCAGGCATCTTGTGTAGGGGATGGAATCGTGACTGAATAACAGTCTGTCACACAGAGAGCTCTCAACATGGAGTTGAGAGCAAAGAACCCAAAGTGTTCTCAAGTCTTTTCTTTCCAACTAAAAGTGTGAGGGTGTCAAAGAGTAAGAAGAAGGAGAAGAAGGAAGAGAAAGTGTTGAAGAAAAGAAACCTTTTCCTTCGAGAGCTTCTTGAAACTGTCTTCTTAGGTAAACCTCTTGGAGGGAAAGTAGCACAATTCAAGTCAAGACACGAAGAAACATGTCTCACCAACACAAACCAAAGAAGGAGGAGAGAGAGTTGAACTAATTCAAGTCCTTAAACACGTCCACCTTCTCGCCCTCCATCACAGACACTTGAGAGTAAAAAAGAAGAGACAAATGAACAAGATACTGTCTCAGGAGCCGAACTAAAGACTCGAGGAAGACTAAGAATCAGTGAGAATGACAGCAAAGTCCTTTCAAGTCCTTAAGAAAGACTCCTCCCTTGATTTGCTCTTCAAGAGAAAGGAGGACATACAGAACAAACGGTTCTTCAAGAAAATGATGGTCATCATCATAAGCATTTCCTTTCTTTACACACTAAGACAGTCTTCGTGATTCCATTCTATTTCTCGAAGTGTCATTCTCTTCTTCTTGTTCAGTTCAGTTGTGGCATGTAATGCAGTTCCCTTGATTCATGTCAGTCTCTGTCACTGATGAGGCTACTCTTTTGTCCCAAAAAAGAGTGCATCCCGACTATATATTGTCAGGACAAGATAAGAAAAGAGAGAACATTCTTTCGATTCTCATTTTTATAAAATCCTCGAGAGAGAACCGTTTTCAAAGGGTGTTCAGTATTGCTATGATTTTACAACAAGGACTGCTATAGAGATAGCAATACTTCCAGCAAAACAACAAGAAACAGTACTAAAGCATCTCATGATGGAAATCAGGAGCAAGAAAAGCAAGGAAATCGATCATCGATCAAGACATCAAAAATCTTGACCAGGGTTTCTCTCTTCTTATGTGTCCACTTTACTGCCTTCTCTGTAGTGAAGCTGGTTATTCTTCAGACTGAGTTGACAAGAAGGATAGAAATGTTAGCTACAACAACCAAGCGATGAAGCACAAGAAGAAATGGTGATGATGGTGACAGAAAAAAGTATTTGAGCGATGTTTGCAAAACTCTCTCGTCTTCAATGTTAACGTCACCAACCAATTTTTTTCTCTTCTTCTTCCTTCAGACTTTAGTTTAGTTGCGAATGTCCTTTCGATCTGTTTGCCTTGTCATTGCATGCATGAGACATCAACTCAAGATAAAAAGAGCAGCATCTGATCATGGCAAAGTAAACTTGTAAAGAAAGAAAGACCTGAAAATGATGGCCGTCTTCGTTTCCTCATCCTAACCAACCTGTGTTAGCAAAGGCAAGTTGACACAATCCAACCGAGAAAAGAGAACAAAAAAGACAGCTGGTCAATCGAAGGGGAAGGAGGGTCAAATGGAGGACAAAAATACCAAGTAAAAGGAGAGACAATAAAAAGGGCTTCATGTACTAAAGAAGTAGAGTTAGAACTTGCGATTTTTCTTCAGTGGAAGCGGAAGCATAAAAGAACTGATGATGCAGGAGAGACATCAAGACACAAACAGTAGAGCAAGACATGAGGAGGCATTGCATGAACGTTACAACATCAACGACTACACAGGAAGTAAAGTGAAGTCGGAAGGAAGAGAAGGAGTGACCAAAGAAAGAAAGCAAAGGCAGTCGAACCGCGAAATGACAACAAAAATGGACATTCTTTCAACATTCAATTCAACAGAGTACATAACCCATTTTGAGAGAATGAAATGGAATTTCAAACATACAGGTAGAGGGCAATTGAAGAATCCAAGTGGAAGGTGTGTCACGTTTGTGTGTCAGTCAAAATAAAAGACAAACAGTAGTAGAGATACAATACAATATAAAAAAATTTTAGTCCTAAAGAAAGACCAACATTTAATTAAGAAAAAACTAATATAACTCTCACATTGACATAACATTAATTTTTTAAACGAAAAGGAAAGGGTTTCTCTTGTTTGTGTTTCTAGAACTCTTATTTCTTAACTGGACTGGACTCGTGCATTCACCTCATGATGACATGATAAATCATGGCTACAACAACAGTAAATTCTTCTTTACGACTACGATTACGTCTTACTCTCGAAAGTAGTTGTGGTGGTCAGGCAGGTAACGAGAAAGATGTGTAATAAAGGGGTAGAAGAAGAGGCTCAAAAAATGATGATTCTGTACAAAATATATATGTGATGATGCGAGAGAACAAGTGGGCCAAGAAATGGCCGGAAAAAGTGAGACAGGTTATCCCTAGTGATTCATGACTCTTGTCGAGTACTAGTTCTAGAACTCGAAAGATATTACAGTCACTTCATCTTACAATCTATCGTTCCTTCGATTTAAACTGCGAGAAGGATAGAAGCCGTTTAACCCACACGAGAAGAGCAACAGAGACCGAGCAAGAGAAATGGTTAGAAGAGTTGACCATCATCAATAAAGGAAGCCTGTATCGCGAGAACAATCTCATGCCTTTAAAATCAGGGCAGTCTCCATGTGTTTTACTGAGGAAATAACTTTCCACCCAAAGAGATGATCATGATCATGATTACGACTATGATGATGGGAATGAAGGCAGAGGAGCAAGAAGGGCATGAATAGATAGTGGTTTCTGAATACAAACTAAAGCCTTGAATGATTCTCGTGATATAACAACAGGAAGAGAAGGGAAAGGAATTACAGGGATTCATCGAACAGATTGAAAAGGGAACAAAGAAAGCCGATGAAGATGAGCCCGATAATGATGATGACAGGCAGAGTCTTATCAACCCTTGAATGAGAAAAATCTCTTTTCAGGGAAAGAAAGAAAAGGCATGTCATGATGGAATCAAAGAAAAAGAAAATAAAATTCACAGGAGATTCCAATATACATTTGACTGCAAAGAGAGAGGGAGAAGTAAAACATAATCATGAAAAGAGTAAGTGCATTAAGAAAATTTGAATTATGATCACCATGACAAGGGTATCGTGATCATGGGAGTGATTACAGTACAGATGACTAAAAACATGTCTGAATCTGGAGAGATTCATGAGAAACCATTTCAAACATAAAGAGTAACGGACTCATAACTCTTGAGAGCACAAGTAAAGGAAAGGACTATGTCGATGATACAGAGAAACTATTTTGGTCCTCATTCTATAAATTGATGGTGTCCAGTCATCATGATTCACTAAAAGGTGTGGATGAAAAGCAAAGAAGAAACGACCTCAACATTCATTTGCAACTCATGATGAAACTTGTGTAGTTGAAGTGAAAGGTGACGACAGCATCACCAAAAGCCATGAATAATTGCAGTCGAATGATAATTAGACACACTTTCATCTGCAGTCTCTCAGGACATGAAGGAGGAATCACACCTCCAAGAGAACTAACAGATACCTAGAAAGCAAGGAAAATGGAGTGGAATGCAATCAAGAGAAACGAAAATCGCTGCTTCAGACATGAAGAGCCGATGACTCCTTCTCGTGTCCATGATCATCT
>Ga0157374_10006140_pt1 | contig 10178 bp, 8 predicted proteins | sample M25metaG_FD_115308 | JGI IMG/M metagenome (GOLD analysis project Ga0157374, IMG submission 115308) | Miscanthus rhizosphere microbial communities from Kellogg Biological Station, Michigan, USA - M2-5 metaG | ecosystem: Host-associated > Plants > Roots > Rhizosphere > Soil | place: USA: Michigan... | reverse complement strand
GATAGCAAAGGTCAGTCCAAGAAAGGTGGCAAGTAATGGCAGTCTACAAGCGTTGCGACGTCTACTGGTACGAGTTCATCTTCGCAGGAAAGCGGATTCGTGAATCGGCAAAGACAGGCAGCAAGACTGTCGCGAAAGAAGCGGAAAAAGATCGGCGCAGAGAACTGGAGCGAACCCTGGCTGGACTACCCGCCGAGCCGCGAGAGAATCGCATCCGGTCTGTTAACGACGTGGTCCGGCCATATCTGTACGCGTATGAACTTAACCACCGCGAGCAGTCGGTACTTTTTGCAAAGGGACGGCTGACGCATGTGATGCACCTGCTTGGGAATGTGCTTCTGCCGGATCTCACGGAAGAAGCGATTCAGGGCTATATAAGGGCTCGCCGTCAGGAAGGTGCATCGGGCCGAACGGTCAACATGGAGATCGGTGAGTTAAGCCGTGCAATCGGTAGACCGTGGTCAACTTTATGGCCGAAGACGCGCAAGCTTGAAGAACGAAAGGACGTTGGCAAGGCCCTTTCTCCGACGGAAGAAGCAGCACTTGCTAGGGCGTTGCGCGAGAATGTCTCGCCGAATCGGTCCAAGACGCCAGGCACGTTTATCCGCGTCGCGTTATTGACGGGAATGCGCAGCGGAGAGATTATCAGCCTCACGTGGACGCAGATCGATTTCGCTAAGCGGGTTATTACAGTAGGTAAGGCAAAGACATCGTCTGGTACGGGACGCCAGATTCCAATGAATGCCGAATTGTTTGCCGTTCTGACGTCGCATGCCCAATGGTTTACGGAGCGCTTCGGCAGCGCCAGGCCAGAGTATTACCTCTTTCCCTACGGCAAGCCGATGCCTTCTGATCCGACCCGCCCAATCACAGACATTACCGGGGCTTGGGACGCGTTGCGCAGGCGCGCCAACGTTCAATGCCGATTGCATGATCTCAGACACACCGTCGCGACAAAGATGGCCGAAGCGGGCGTACCGGAATCCACAATGTTGGCCCTTTTAGGTCACATGAGCCGGGCAATATTGGAGCGGTATTCTCATATCCGCATGGCTGCGAAGCGGCAAGCTATGGAAGCCCTGGCGACTCACCCTGACCTAGTAATTTCAGAAGTGGTCCCCACAAAAGTCCCCACAGTGTCAATTACTCCACCAATTCAGTAGTTGCTAAACCACTGAATGATTTGGTGAGCGCGGTAGGAATCGAACCTACAACCTAGTGATTAAGAGTCACTTGCTCTGCCAATTGAGCTACGCGCCCGCTTTTGCGAATGGGGGAGATAAGCCGATACGGCCCGTCTAAGCCAATATAGCATTCGAGATCGGAGCAATCTGAGCGGCGAAATTCGGTCTATCTAACCGGCGGTCAGACGAGAATCGCTGGGTAGAGCGGCAGCGGCGATCTGCGCGATGTCCAATAAACGAGGAGGACTGGTCGCGGTCGTGGCAAGAGCGTCGCGAAACATACTTTGGCAGAACGGGCAGGCGGTGCCGACGATCGCAGCGCCGGTGGAAGCCAGCTCGCGCGCGCGTGTTTCGTTGACGCGTTGGCCGGTCTCCTCGCCTAAGAAGACTAGCCCTCCGCCAGCGCCACAGCAAAAGGAGCGTTCGCGCGCGCGGGGCGGATCTACGACTTCAGCGGTGCGGGCGATCACCTGGCGTGGCTGGTCATAAACGCCGCGGTAACGGCCGAGATAGCAGGGGTCATGGAACACTACCTGTTCTCTTTCTGATTCGCCCCCGGTTATAGGATGACGGGCGAGGAATTCGCTGTGATGCTCGATTTCCACTTGAGCGCCAAATTCGCGCCAGTCCTCCGCCATGGTACGAACGCAATGCGGACAAATCGAAATGATCTTCTTCACACCGGATCGGCGGAGGGATTCGAGGTTCACTTCGGCGAGTTGGTCGAAGACGAGATCGTTTCCGAGGCGGCGTGCAGGGTCGCCGGTGCAGCGCTCTTTCTGGAGTACGCCGAAACTAGTTCCAAGATGTTTCATGACGCGCGCGAAGGCGCTCACGATCTCGCGCCCCTGCGGATCGTATGCTCCCATGCAGCCGAGCCATAAGCAGTATTCCTGCGAGCCGTCGAAAATCGGGAACTCTTGCTTGGCGATAAATTTGTCGCGCTCGGTCTGCGAAAATCCCATGGCGTTGCCGTTGCGCTCGAGATTCAGGAACAATTTTGTTCCGTAATCGTCTTCCCACGCTCCTGTGTTCACCGCCCCACGGCGCAGGCCGACGATTAGCGGGAGGTGTTGGATACCGACAGGACACTGATATTCACAAGCCCCACAGGTGGTGCATTGAAAGATTGCAGTTTTTGAGATCGAGGCCTCTAGCAGCGGTGTTTCGTCCTGGTTGCCGTGTTCGCTCAGATGATTTCTGAGACCAAGGGCGATCAGCTTGGGATTGAGTTCTTTTCCGGTGTTGTTCGCGGGACAGTGTTCGGTACAGCGGCCGCACTCGACACAAGAATAAGCCTGCAGGGCGGCGATTTGGGTAATATCTTTGCCCGCGACCATGCCGAAATCGTCGTCGCCCACAAGCGGCGGTATGTGACTAAAGCCCCGGCGTTCTAAAAAAATTGCTAGTGGGCTGAGAATTAGATGTAAGTGCTTCGTGTGCGGGATAAGAGGCAGAAACGCGAGGATGGTCAACGTGTGAATCCACCAGAGGGCCTGACCGGAAGGTGAACTCTCTGGTACCCACTGCGTGGGCATGTAGGTGAACATCAGAAGAAAGATGAGCAGCGCGATGACGCCGGATTCGCGGGAGAGCGAGCCGAGCGCCGGGGGACGCACAACGAAACGTCGAAAGGCGAGCGCGGCAATCGACACGGCGCAGCAGGCGGCGAAAACGAAGGCGAACCAAAAATAGAAGGCCCCGAAAAAAGTGCTCCGCTCGAGAAAGGGTATGCCAAAGCCGGTCGCGATGTGATTGATGGTGACTAGCGCGAACGCGCAGAAACCCCAGAATACAAAGGCATGCGCCAGACCCGGTAGCGGCCGCTCGCGGATGACCTTCGATTGGCACAGCACCTCGCAGAAGAAAAGCCAAGACCGTCGCGCAAAAGAGCCGAAGTGAAAATCGGGATCCGCGCGCGCGTGGCGAATACGGCTCACGACGAATCCAAAACGTTTCCAGAACAGCCAAGCCGAGATGGTAATTAGAGAGAAAAGAAGCGCTTTTTGTACCATTAACAAGAGTGCGTTACGTAATTTCGGGGGCCGCTGGCTTCATTGGATCACATATCTGCGATCGGCTCGTGGAAAACGGGCACCAAATCGTTGCGCTCGATAACCTCATCACCGGACATCGTGAAAACATCGGCCATTTGCTGAATCGGCCAGGATTTGAGTTCGTTCAGCACGATGTCTGCGAGCCGGTTGAGGTCGCGGGCGCGGTAGACCGGGTGTTTCACCTGGCGTCGCTCGCAAGTCCGGTGGACTACGTGGAGCATCCGATCGAGACGCTTGAGTCGGGGTCGACCGGAACGCGCAACATGCTGGAACTGGCACGGCGAACCAAGGCTCGATTCTTACTAACTTCCACTTCGGAATGCTACGGAGATCCGCTCGAGCATCCTCAGGCGGAAACTTATTGGGGAAATGTGAATCCGGTGGGGCTTCGCTCGTGTTACGACGAGAGCAAACGCTACGCAGAAGCGCTGACTATGGCACATCATCGCGCGCACGGAATGCGCACGAATATCGCGCGTATTTTTAACACTTATGGGCCGCGGATGGCGCTGAACGACGGCCGGGTCGTGCCCGCATTCATCGATCAGGCGCTCAAGGGCGCACCGCTCACCGTGTTCGGAGATGGCTCGCAAACCCGCAGCTTTTGCTACGTTTCAGACCTAGTAGAAGGATTGCTGCTGCTCAGCGAATCGGAGGAGCGCTATCCGGTGAATCTCGGCAACCCGAAGGAGATGTCGATCCTGGAGTTTGCGCGCGAAATACAGAAGCGCTTCGGTAGGGCGGCGGAAATCGAGTATCGCCCATTGCCCTCAGACGATCCTAAGCTACGGCGGCCGGACATCTCGAAAGCCAATCGCGTGCTCGGGTGGCAGCCCAAAGTGAGCTTAAGCGAAGGACTGGCCGTCACGATCGACTATTTCAAAGGACTCAGTCTCACCGTGGCCTAAGGCTCGCTCCCAACGGTTTTTTCCGTCACGGTTGGACCTTTACTTGTAAAGACGCCGATTTGCTTTGGCCTTTCGCGTTGACACCGGTGATGGTATAGGTCGTCGTCTTTTTGGGAGCAATTTCGATGCAATGACGGTAGCTCGGTTTAATGTCTTCTACCGGGGGATCGAGCTTCACGGAGACTGCATTCACCACACCGTAGCAGAGATGAGCGCTTTCGCCGGGCTTGAGAACCGCACTGTCCGCATGGAAAGTGGGAAAGCGAACTTCCCCCGATCCAAAGTACTGATCGACGACATCTTTGCGCGCATCTGCCTTCTTTGCATTCAACTCCTCCCGCGCCCGGCGATTGGATTCGTGTCGCGAATAGAATGTCCAGCCGACGTATAGCGCCGCCACGATCAAGGCCACAGTAGTGTAGGGAAATATCTTTCGTAGCACGAATTCGGCCTCACTCTGATACTATCTGACGACATGATTCGAAATGTGGCGGTTGTCTGCGCGGCATTATCGATCGCCGCGGGTGCAATGGGGCTCGAGACGAGCGATCTCGGTATCTTCACAAACGAGAGTAGCGTGGGACAGACGCCGCCGGGCTCGAAGGCGCATTTCGACGCAGCAACCGGCGAATATCGGATCACAGGCGGGGGCGAGAATGTGTGGGGCGCAACCGATGCGTTTTATTTCGTGTGGAAGAAAGCGTCGGGCAATTTGAGTCTCACGGCAGATGTGCAGTTTGTGGGCAGGAGCGCGGCGGAACATCGGAAGGCGATGCTGATGGTGCGGCAGAGCCTCGATCCGGGCTCGGCCTACGCGGATGCGGTTTCACACGGCAATGGGCTCACATCGCTTCAGTTTCGTGGGAAGTCAGGCGAGCAGACGTATGAAGTTTTCACGCAGGTGCCGGAACCGGCTCGCATACGGATTGTCCGGCATGGGAATGCGTTCACGATGTACGCTGGTAAGCCAAACGAGGAATTGAAGCCGTATGGGCCGGTTGACTTCGTGAGCATGAAAGAACCGGTTTATGTCGGGCTGGGCGTCTGTTCGCACGTGGCCACGACGCTCGAGACAGCGGTATTTACCAACGTGAAGCTGGAGGCGGAGTAGAGCTTACAACGGTGGCCCGAGAAACACGCCGATCACGACGCCATTACCGCTCTGAATCTTGACATGACCGATTACGTTCCATACCAACGGATTGAGGGAAATTCTTAGCGGAATTCTTCCTGCAAACGATCTAAGGCTTCCGCGCCTGGGCAAAGTTTTTCATATGGCAGGTTGTTGAGGGGCGCGTCGCAGGTATTGTTTGCTTCGTGGAGATCGGCGACGCTTTCATCTGCAAAAAGCAGTCCCGTGACAATTTCACCGCTGTTCTGGCGCTCCTGAAGATAGGACATCACCTTCTGGCGATTGGTTGGATCGTAGCCCTGGGGCAGGGAGCGGAAGCGTATGACGCTGCCGTCGTGCATTGTCACGCTGGTCACGTCGTTCGTGGAAATCGAAGCCAGAATTTCCCTTGCTGGAGGCACAAAGTCGGTTTCCGTGGCACGTGCTTCGTGTTTGCGCGTGTAGAGATAGCTCTTGGTGGAACCGGTGTGGTCGTTAAATGTTACACAGGGCGAGATGACATCTACCAAGGCCAAACCGCGGTGCGCGAAGGCCGCTTTGAGGATCGGCACAAGCTGTTCTTTATCCCCTGAGAAACTGCGCGCGACGAAGGTCGCACCGATGCTCAGACCGAGCATCACGGGATCGATGGGCGACATGCTATTGGCCTCGCCGCGCTTGCTTTTTGAACCGACGTCGGCCGAAGCGGAGAATTGCCCTTTGGTGAGGCCGTATACGCCGTTATTTTCGATCAGATAAACCATCTTCACGTTCCGCCGGATGGCGTGGCACATGTGGCCTATTCCGATCGAGAGCGAATCGCCGTCGCCTGAAACTCCGATATAGGTCAAATCGCGATTCGCGGCGATGGCACCCGTGGTAATGGGTGGCATGCGTCCATGCGCAGAGTTGAAGCCGTGCGCACCATTTACGAAGTACGCGGGCGTTTTCGAGGAACAGCCAATCCCGCTCATCTTCGCGAGCCGATGCGGCGGCATCGAGATTTCCCATAGGGTACGTACAATGGCCGCCGTTATGGAATCGTGTCCACAGCCGGCGCACAAGGTCGACATTGAGCCTTCGTAGTCACGTATCGTAAGGCCTAGATCATTGTGCTCCAGACTAGGATGCCGGGCAACGGGCTTTGCTATCGAGGGCACGTCGTCTCCTCTAGACCGGGCGCAACGGGCACCAATCGCCCGGTTCGTTCTTCGATTTCCGTGTAATTCATGATTCCATCCACTACATTGCGAGCGCTGAGTGGGAATCCGCCGTAGACGAGCACGGAGCGCAACCGGTCTTTCGGAATGCCGGTCTCGAGAATCAGGAGCGAGTGGATCTGCGCGTCGCGGTTCTGTTCGACAACGAAGCAGAGCTCATGCTCGAGAATAAATGCTTCCACCGACTCCGGAAAAGGAAATCCACGGAGGCGCATATAGTCGAGCGCAATGCCGCGGTCGCGAAGCAGATCGACGGCCTCACGCACAGCGGCATCACATCCGCCGATACTAATCACGCCCCATTGTGCGTTGGATGAGATCACGATCGGCTCCGGTACAAAATTGGCTGCAGCCTTGTGCTTTGCGGCCAGGCGATCGAGGACTTCCTGGTATTCGCTAGGCGTTTCTGTGTAGTCGCCAAACTTGTTGTGTCCAGAGCCGCGCGTAACATACGCGCCCGTGGGATGAATACCGGGGACCGTTCTCGCTGCAACGTGACTCTCGTCGGTATTCGCGTAGCGATAAAACTTCGGCAGTTCCTTGAGATCTTCTTCAGACAACACTCTTCCTCGATCGGGGCGATAAGAATCGTCCCATTGCATCCGAGGCACTACCCAGTCGTTCATGCCGATGTCCAGATCAGAGAGCATCATGACCGGCGTCTGAAAACGTTCCGCCAAATCGAACGCTTTCACCGCAAAATCGAAGCACTCAGCCGGATGGGCCGGAAACAACAGGATGTGCTTCGTATCACCATGCGAGGCATAGGCACACTCCAATATGTCGCCCTGCTGCGTGCGCGTGGGCATACCTGTTGATGGGCCAACGCGCTGCACGTCGATCAAGACGGCTGGAATTTCGGAATAGTAGGCAAGACCCAGCAATTCATTCATCAATGAGACGCCGGGGCCAGAGGTGGAGGTGAACGCGCGCGCGCCATTCCAGGATGCGCCGATGACCATTCCGATCGCAGCCAATTCGTCTTCGGCCTGGATAATCAGGTAATTGTTGCGACCGGTTTCTGGATCGCGCCGGTATTTTTGGCAAAATTCCTTGAACGCATCCATCACGGACGTCGAAGGCGTGATGGGGTACCAGGCAGCCACCGTCGCGCCGGCATAAACGCAGCCCAGGGCGGTAGCAGTGTTGCCATCAATAAGAATTTTGTCACTGTTGGCGTCCATGCGCCGGAGATGAAACGGCAACGGGCAGGCAAAATGTTCTTTGGCGTAGTCGTAGCCAATACGCAAGGCTTGCCGATTCGATTCACGCAGGGCGACCTTGCCGGCGAAGCGCTCGGTCAGCAACTCCTCGACAATCGGCATGTCGATGTCTAGAATGGCGACAAGTGAGCCCGCATACGCGATGTTCTTCATGAGCGTACGCTCGCGCGGCTCACGAAATCGCTCATTGCACATGCGCGCGAAGGGCACGGGAAGGAATTCGACGTCTTCGCGGTAGAGCGACTTATCGAGCGGCCAGGAAGAATCGTAAAGCACATGGCCGCCAGAGCATACTTCCTTGATGTCACGCGCGTAAGTCTGCGCGTTCATCGCAACCATCAAATCGTAATCGAGAGCGCGGGCCGTGTAGCCATCGGCATTGACCCGAATCTCATACCAGGTTGGCAATCCTTGAATGTTTGAGGGAAACAGGTTCTTGCCCGAAACCGGAATTCCCATGCGAAAGATGGCCTGCATGAGCAGACCATTAGCACTGGCAGACCCAGTACCGTTCACGTTCGCAAGTTTTACGGCGCAGTCGTTTACGCCGCTGTATGTTGATTAGCGCAAGCCTCTTCACCCGCGTATGAAATTAACAGCTCAAACTTTTGCATGTCCCAAGCTGCCGTAGGACAGCGTTCCGCGCAGAGACCGCAGTGGACACATACGTCCTCATCTTTCGCCATGATCCTGCCGGTCTGAGGGAGATCTTCAGACACATACAGTGCCTGGGTCAGATTGAGGGCCGGGGCCGAGAGCCGCTGGCGCAGGTCCTCTTCGTCGCCATTTCGCGTGATTGTCAGGCACTGGACCGGGCAAACGTCAATACACGCATCGCATTCGATACAACGCTTGGGGGCGAATTGTGTTTCGATATCGCAATTCAGGCAACGCGCGACTTCTTTTGCGATCTGGTCGGGCGTAAATCCGAGTTCCACTTCGATGGTGAGTTTGTCGAAGCGTTCCACCAGATCGACGTGCTTCATTTTCTGGCGACTGACTGGCGCGTAGTCGTTACTGTAACTCCACTCGCTGATTCCCATTTTCTGAGTCACCAGATTCATGCCGTACGACGGCCGATCGGTGACCGCATTTCCATGGCAGTGATTGTGGATAGACAGGGCTGCCTGATGGCCGTGCTCGACTGCCCAAATAATATTTTTGGGTCCGAAGGCGGCGTCGCCACCGAAGAAGACACCGGGCCTCGTGGACTGGTATGTAGTGGAGTCGACGACGGGCGTATCCCACTTATCGAAATCGATTCCCAAATCACGTTCGACCCAAGGGAAAGCGTTTTCCTGACCGATCGCAAGAATGACGTCGTCGGCCGGCAGGAAAAGAGTACCGACAGTTTGGGAGCGCCTTGCCTCGGCATCCCAGGTCAGTTGCTCGAACTCCATGCCTTTCACGACGCCATTCTCGACTTTGAAACTTTTCGGCGCGTGATTGATAAGAATCTCGACTTGTTCCTCTTCGGCGTCCTCGAGTTCCCAGGCCGAAGCTTTGAAGAATTGCCGTGGCCGCCGGGCCATTACTTTAATGTCCTTGCCACCCAGACGGCGCGAGGAGCGGCAGCAATCCATGGCCGTATTGCCGACTCCGATGATCAGTACACGCTCACCGACGGATGTTGTATGTCCAAAGGCAACCGATCCGAGCCAATCGATGCCAATGTGAATGCGTTCCGTACCGGCCCTTCCCGGCAGATCGAGTTCTTTGCCGCGCGGTGCGCCGCTGCCCACGAAAATCGCATTGAACCCGGCGGCAAGTAATTCTTTCATGCTCGCGATGGGTGTATTGAAGCGGATATCCACGCCCATATTCAGGATGAGCGCTATTTCCTCGCTTAGCACCCGCTCGGGAAGCCGAAAGGACGGGATATTCGATCGCATCAAGCCGCCGGGTTTGTCCAGCTTCTCGAAGATGGTCACTTCATAGCCAAGCGGCATCAGGTCGTTCGCAACAGTGAGCGAAGCGGGACCCGCACCAATACAGGCTATTCGCTTACCATTTTTAGACGGAATCTTCGGCATCAGATGCGCGATCTCTCCGCGCAAATCCGCCGCCACGCGCTTGAGCCGGCAAATAGCTACCGGCTTGGCATCGATGCGCTCGCGCCGGCAGGCCGGTTCACAGGGGCGGTCGCAAGTACGGCCCAAAATCCCGGGGAAGACATTCGACTCCCGGTTGAGCATATAGGCACCGGTGTATTCACCTTGCGCGATGAGCCGGATATATTCCGGAACATTTGTATGCGCAGGGCACGCCCACTGGCAGTCGACAACTTTATGGTAGTAGTCTGGATTCTGAACGTCGGTCGGTTTCACGCGCACCTATGACTAGCGACAGGGCTCGCCATCTTGTGGTTTGTCCCAATATACAACTACGCAATTGAGGCACATGTAACTGCGGGTTGACGTTTTCCGTCCGTTTGAGTAAGGTTCTTTTCAGCGGAGGGTCATTGCCTGCCATTCT
>Ga0157374_10006137_pt1 | contig 10179 bp, 3 predicted proteins | sample M25metaG_FD_115308 | JGI IMG/M metagenome (GOLD analysis project Ga0157374, IMG submission 115308) | Miscanthus rhizosphere microbial communities from Kellogg Biological Station, Michigan, USA - M2-5 metaG | ecosystem: Host-associated > Plants > Roots > Rhizosphere > Soil | place: USA: Michigan... | reverse complement strand
CCACACATGGATTTCACGAAGCAAGTCGAGATGCTCTCAGCTATAGTCGAACGTTTCGGAAATCCTCGATGCGTTGTAGATGCTGGCAATGCAGGTTCTGCGGTTATTGAACTCATGCGCGAGCGAATGATGGACGCCGAGGAGTTCACGTTCACAAATGACACCAAGGCACGCTTGATAATGGATCTATGCTTGGCGTTCGAGCAACGCAAGCTGCTTATGCCCAAAGTTGGGCGGACACTCGATGAGAACCGAGCCGTGCACGACCTTGAGATGGAACTGTTCAACTTTGAGCCCACACTGCTCAATAGTGGTAAATTGCGATACGAGGCAGCGGGCGGATATCACGATGACTTGGTGATGTCGCTTTCACTTGCCTATTCGGGGGTGTCGTACGTTCCACCGGAGCCCATAGCCGAATTTCTCCCACTCGATTTCGCCACGGAGGGTGGCGACCCACGTGAAAGCAGATTTCGCTGGCACAAAATTTCATTCTGATTCCAGCTGGGCTAACGCAGTGAAGGAAAGATAGAGAGGGAAGTGGAGCAGTCCTAACTGCGTCGAATGCAAGATTGCAGTGTTCGAAACCAGCTGTGTGTCATACCGACGCTGCTGCGGGGTTGGTCGTCGAGCACACCGCAAATGTAACATGATTGATTTGATGTATTTCTCGTAGCGTATTGACCGGCAAGGAGTAAATGGATTTCTAACCTTTCTCGAATCTAGTTACACTCCTATTGCCGTCCTAGTCATTCTGTCTAGCAAGCGGCAACCGCAGTTGTTCTATAGTGCTGGAGTTACTCGCCGAGATTTGCTCCTGCGGACGCGGGCAAACGCGGATGAGCATAAAGTACGAATTGAAAACTTGAATGGAACAAAAAGTTTCTGGGGGGCGTCAAAGGAGAGTCCCAGCATCTTGAGGTGCGTGTGAAAAACCGAAGCGGCAGAAGCCCAATTTAAGACGAAAACTCGGGGTTACTGCCGCCTCGATCTGAAACCTGTTTCTTGCGGTTAATTGGACGATGTCATGGTGCCTGGCGCCATGGCCATATCGTTCTTGATGACCGCGCCGCCCTTCATCACGAACTTCACATGCTGCATTTCAGAAATGTCCTGCAAGGGATCGCCGCCAACTGCGATGATGTCAGCGAACTTGCCCTTTTCGATGGTGCCCAATTTATCGGACATGTGAATGATTTCGGCATTCACTGTGGTAGCCATGCGCAGGGTGTAGACGGGACTCGCTCCCCACTTCACGAACACGGGGAACATTTCGCCCTGCACGCCGTGCGAGCAGTTGCACTCGGTGTTATAGACGCGGCCTGGCGGCGGCGCCGACCCGCTGCCGAATCCGAGAACGACTCCGGCAGCCAGCATCTTCTTCCAGGTGACCTCGACGAGACGCCAGCGGCTGTAAGGTGCGAACTTCTTTAGGTCATCAGGCTCGTCCTGGCGGTGGTCCAGAGTTGTGGTGGTGATCGGCAGGTGCTTCTGCACGATCTGGCGAATGTCGTCGTCGTTCGCGGCTGTCGCGTGCTGAATGTTGTCAAGGCCGAGGTCGATGGCCATCTTCAGGCCTTCGCCTCCGTAGGTGTGCGAGGCCACCCACATGCCGCGGCGGTGAGCTTCGTCAATCACGGCGGCGAGCTCGTCGCGCGTGGGGAGCGGCTGGTTATACATCTTGCCGTCCTTGTCAAAGTAGAACGGGCCGGTGGTGTGAATCTTTACGTGCTCCGCACCGTACTTGGCGAGCGTACGAACCGCGTTGCGGAATTGATCCGGGCCGCTGGCTTCGATGTCCGGCTCCTTGGGCGAGTACATCAGCGGGAAGGCCGTGTTTTCAGGCATGGTGATGTTGATGATCGGTCCCGCGGTGATGATGCGCGGGCCTTTTACCAGACCGGCCTCAATGGCCTTCTTCAACCCGACGTCGGCGTAGCCGCCGCCGTGCGCGCCCATGGCCACCAGCGTTGTGTATCCGGAATTCAAGCTGGATTGGGCGCTGAACAGGGCGACCATCATGGCGTGCTGCATATTGCCCTGCGCATCGGTCAGATGGACGTGGCCGTCGATCAACCCGGGCAGCACCGTTGCGCTGCTGAGGTCCACGACTTTCGCGCCGGCAGGAATTTTTACTTTGTCGGCCGGGCCAACATCGGTGATTTTGTCGCCGGTGATCAGGACAACTTGATTCGTCAGATTCGTGCCGGATTTGGGATCAAACATTTTTCCGGCGCGAACGGCGGTAACCTGTCCCTGCGCGGACGCCACCAGGGCCGCCGCCAGGATCATCAGGCCAACACTCAATGCAGATTTCATTCGTTTCATGGAGCCTCCGTTGCGATTCAAACGCGTCCTCATTGCTGCACTTACAGTTTCAACTTTTTTGCAGATTCGGTAGCACCGGAAGGCTCGCCGCACGGATTGCAATCGCGCGGTGAACCTTCCAGTCTTTCGTTTCCTAAGCACTATTTCCCGTAGATCAGCAAACGAAACGTTCCGGGAGTAGCCACGGGTTGCGGATTGGGCTGCTTCTCCGTTGGAGCAGGAGCGGGGCCGAAATCCGAGGTTGTGAGAAACAGTTTCTTGGTCTTGGGATCGAAGCCCATGGTTTTGGCTCCGAATTCCGTCTTGATCGTCTCGACTTCGGACAATTTGGATGGAGAGTCTTCGCGGAAAAAGTGGAGCGTGCCTTCGCGTGTCGCGGCCGCCACCATGTTTGTGGAAGGATCAAAAATATTGGCGTCCACGCGGTCACCGATCGGGAACGGTTCGCCGATGATTTTCCCCGTGTCCGCGTCCAGCATCACGAGCGTTTTGGGATTGCGTCCGCCAACAAACAGCCGCCGCGTCTTGCGGTCCATGGCAATGGATACGGGCTGACCGGCAGGTGCCAACGGGAATCGTGACTTGATCGTGAGGTCGTTGCTGTCGATGGCGACAACCTCGTTCGTGGATTCGATGTTGTCATAGATCATTCCCTTGCCGTCCGCGACAGCCTGCTCCGGCGAGCCGCCGAGTTGAATCGTCTTGATCACTTCGTCCTTGGCGGTATCGATGACTGTGGAAGACTTGGCTGATCCGTTAAATGCGAAGACATGTTTCGAGGCCGGATCGTACAGGATCCAGTCGGCGTCTTCTTCACCCTTAATCGATTTGGTCACCTTCAGCGTTTTAAGATCGAACACCAGGATCTGACCCGCGTCGCCGTCGGTGATGTACCCTTTGCCAACCTCGGGCACCAGAGCGACTCCGTGAACGCGCTTCCAGTCTCCGGTGATATCGCCGATCTTGTCCCCGGTGTCGGCATTGACCACGTGGATTATCGTGCCTTCCGTGAAAAAGATCCGGCGCGAAGTAGGCTCCGGAATTACATAGTCGAAATATTCCCTGGTGGCGCCGATTCCGGGTGCCGCGCCGTAAGTAACTTTCTTCAGCAACTTGTAGCCGCTACCGGCGGGAGCTCCCGCGAGGACGCAGGCCGCCGACAATACGATCGAGAGCACAAGCGCAAGCCGCGCATAGCTTGAAACCTTCATTTGTTTCCTCCTCATTCGAGTAGCACAGTAATTCTGGGCTGTGCGCCCTTAATCCATTTGCAGAATCCACGCAGCCGTGCATGGCAGTGACAGCAAGACGAACAGTCCCATGTCGCAGGACATAGAACAATTCGAATTAACTTGGCGGTCCGAAACGGTGCCTGCACGTTATCAAAGTCTCATGATCTTGGCAAAGATATCCTGCGCGAACTTGATGGATCATCGGCACTATATCCGGGAAGCCTGAACATTACCTGAAAAGATCACACCTTATTATGGGAGTAGGAGGAGCCACAATTCTGCGGCCTGCGTTGCAATGAGCGCTCAGCCATGCGGGTGACTTCCGCAATTTTACGCTCCAGAGTGTTGGCTAAAATGAAAACTGCCCGCCCAAAATACGGGCGGGCAGTTTTTCTTGCAGTGAAGTTCAGGCTACCAGATCACCTTCAACCCGAACTGAATGTCTCGTGGTTGAGTTGCCAGGGAATCCAATTCGCCATTAGCTCCGGCCGATCCGTCATCGACAAATATGCCGGCGCCAGCGCCAGGTTCTGGGGGGTTAAAGTTGGAGTGGTTGAAAATGTTGAAAATTTCCGCTCGGAACTGAATGTTGAACGTCTCCGAGATCTTGGTGATGTAATTGTTCTTGGTCGCGACGAAATCGACGTTTACAAGCTTAGGTCCAATGAGGGTATTGCGGCCCGCATTGCCCACCAGATTCGAACAATAAACCCGTCCGGAGGGGGCCGGCACAGCGGCGCCAGTAAAATTATTGACGCACAATGCCGCCGTCGGCGAGGAGGCTGCTACCGTCGGATTCCTGTAGCAGGACGTATTGATATAGGAAGGCTTTGTGCCGCCTATGAAATTGTGGTTGATGGGATCGCAGCCTGGAATGATATCTGGAATTCCAAAGGGGTCTGCGCCACCGTTACCTAGTAATGCCGGGTCTCCATTGTTGATAACCGTCGTCGGAATCCCGTTGTTATATTTGACGATCGTCCCCAACTGCCATCCGCCCACCGCAGCCTTTGCAAACCCATTGAGTGATTTTGGAGTTGGCAGTGCATAGAGGACGTTGACCGCTATGTTCTGACCGACGTTGAAATCAGAACGTCCACGGAGTGACTTCGGGGCAAAATAATACAGGGAGTTCAAACCATTTCCAAACGTGTCTCCGGCAATGGTTGAGGAGTTATCGTCAATGGACTTCGCCCAAGTGTAGGCGAACTGAAATTGAAGACCGTGACTCATCTTCTTGTCTATGTTGATGTTCAAACCATCATAGAAGGAGTCAGTTCCCCAATAGATGTACCGCATGATCCCCAAAACGGGGTTTATCTTATTGGTGGTCTTTGGAAACAGCAGACCCTCGGGGGTCTGCACGGCAGGCTGACTCATGTTTGCGTCATCTCCACGAATCAGCATGTGTACGCCATGGGAACCAATGTAGCCCGCTGAAATGGACAGGTCATTCGTAATCTGACGTTGCACGTTGAGGTTCCATTGCAGCAGGTAGTTCCGGTGGGGGTGCGTTTCAATGACGGAGGTGCTCAACTTGCCCAGAAGGGATGGATCGGGTTCGTTCACCAGCAGACTCTCCCCGTTCTTGAAGAAGCTACCTGCCACGGCGGGGTTTTTACTGCGGTCTATACTGGTAAAAATCATGAACGGCGCACCCTGGTTCAACTGCAGGAGGAAATATCCCGGCAGCGGCAACACGTCATAAATACCAAAGCCGCCGCGGATCGAAGTCTTCCCGTCCCTGAATGGGTCCCACGCGAATCCCACCCGAGGCTCGAAGTTACGCTTCGTGGGGTTCGTGTAATAAGGCCCCACACTGCCGCATTTGGATCCTGGGGGAGGCGTTGAGAAATTCTTAGCCCACGGGGAAGTAAAATTAAATGCGCACTGTGGTGCCGCGTCGGTAATATTCAACAAGCCGCCTATTCTGCCCTGCGCATCGTTGAGGACGGTGGCCATCTCATAGCGCAAGCCGAGATTGAGCGTCAGGTTGGAGCGGATTCGCCAGTCATCCTGCACGTATCCCCCGATAATGGTCTGTCGAAGTTCACGTGTATCGACGGTTGAGGGGATGCCCGCCTCGAAATGGGTGGAGTTATTGTTGAAATAATTTGCCAGGCTCGAGAAATTCCACCTTGCACCCTTGTTCTGGTTGGCGATGAAATTGTACTGTTCCCGCTCGATATCCACGCCGAATTTCACAGAATGGGCACCGTGCGTCCAGAACGCATCGTCAGCGATCTGATAATTATTGAATGTGTGAATATAATTCGAGGCCGATCCTACGCCCCCTTGATTCCTCTGAAATCCGCCATTGATTTGAATTGTGGGCGCGGTCTGCCCCGTGGTGCTGCCCAGACCGGTGTCCGCGGCTGCCGGATTGATCGCGGCTGCGGGTATGAGGTTGAGCACGTGAGTGCGGCTAAAACCCCCTCGCACGGTATTGACGAAGCTGGCGCCAAAAGTGTGGCTTTCGTCGAGTACAGCGGTCGACCGCGTCGTGTGAGAATTGAGGAAAAGGTTGTTGAATCGGTCTGGCTGCAGGAAGTCTGTGTCGTCGTATAGGTAGGTGCCAGACAGGCTGTCGTTTGCCCCGAGCTTGTGATCCATCCGCACTGTATAGAAATTTTCCGGCACCCTCTGGACACCGGAAAAGATGAATTGTCCTTTATCACCAACGTCGGTGCCGGGCGTTGAATGGGGATACATGGCCATCATTGCCTTGACCGAGTTATCCATGCAAGTAGTTGAAAGCGGAGAAATATACGTCCCGGCCGTAGGTCCGGCTAGCGTAGGGCAAGGTGTTCCCGCTGGACTATTATGCGGGGTGCCTCCCGCAAGAATGCCATTCCGGACATTCTCGGAAAAAACGTTGCTTACCGTCGTAATACCCTTCGCTTGGCGGAACCCTTCGTAGTCACCGAAGATGAACGTCTTGTCTTTTATGATTGGCCCACCCGCCGCGCCACCGAATTGATTGCGCCTGAAAACCGCCAGGGGTGTTTTGCCGGACCGGGAGAAGTAATCGCGCGAGTCCAGTGCGCTGTTTCGGATGAACTCGTAGACATCGCCATGGAAAGAGTTCGAACCGGACTTGGTGATCGCGTTTACAACTCCGCCGGAGGCCTTGCCGTACTCGGCCGAGAAGCTGCCGGTCAACACCGAGAACTCCTGAATGGCGTCCACGCCAAGGGCTGCGCCGATTACGTTACCGGGGCCGCTGTTGGCATAGTCGTTGACGCTGATTCCGTCGAGTCGGTAGTTGTTGTTTGTCGTTCTCTGGCCGGAAATGGTGAGTTCCGCTCCGAATCCGCGGTTGCCGCGGGCAGAGGTGGCATAATCCATCTGGGTTTGAATCAGGTTCACTCCAGGGTGAAGCGTGGCCAGGGAAGTCCAATCGCGCCCGTTCAAAGGCAACTCGAGCACGGTTTTGGATTCCACCTGCCCCATGAGCGTTGAAGAGGTGAGCTCAACCTGCGGCGCCGATTCGGTCACTTGGACGGTCTGCGAAGTTTCGCCCACTTTCAGGCTGAAATTGAGTTGTTGCTGCGCCCCGACAGCGAGGGAGAGATTGGATTGCACCGCAGTAGAGAATCCTTTTGCCGAGACCCTGACTTCGTAATCGGCAGGAGGAAGGTTAGGAGCGGTATAGAAACCGCTGGAATCGGACGTAACGTCTCGAGTAATTCCCGTTGCTGTGTTCTTGATGGAAATTTGCGCGCCAGCGACGACCGCGCCAGAAGGATCAGCGACTGTGCCGGAAAGTGTTGCGCCCGTAACTTGGGCCTGCACAACAACGCTTGCGGTCAAACTGAACAACAACGTCACCAATACTGCTACACCCAAAATGAATTTCTTGGACTTAGCCCCACCCATGCTACACCTCCGTGGATGTGCCCTTATGGGCGCATCTCATGCAACTGGGATTTCGGCAAATGGCCTGACTTCTTCGGATAGCACCCGACTTGGGGCTGAGTTAGACATTTTTAGAACAAAAAGTCAAGACCCTTATGAAGTAGGCACGTAGTTTGCGAGGTTAGTTATAAGTCACAATCTTCCGTATTTGGCGTCCGAGCAGGGTGGGAAACGGCCGCGAGGCCTGTTAAATCAATTCAAAACCGGGGTTGATTATCCTGTGAGTGATTCGAGTTGGCCGTAGCGGTTGCGAGCGAATTACCTAACCAAGAGCTGACATTTGTCGTGACACCTAAAAAATAAAGGCCCGTCCGCCGAAGCGGACGGGCCTTTGCGTTAAGCCGACGTTCCTGAGACTACCAGTTCACTTTGAGGGCGAACTGAATTTCTCTCGGCAGGCCCGCAAGCAGAGAGATGTTTCCTACGCCTGCATCGGATCCGTCGATGTTGCGCAACCCGGAATTGCAATCGCCGCTGCAGGGCTGCGGTGGAACGAAGTTGGAATGGTTGAAGATGTTGAACATTTCAGCGCGGAACTGAACGTTGAATTGTTCCGAGATTCTCCGAATAGGGAAAATCTTGTGAACGGAGAAGTCCATGTTGACGAAATGCGGACCAGTGATGCTGTTCCGGCCGATGTTGAACGGCAACAGGTTGGAGCAGTAGACGTTGCCACTCGGCAAGAGCGGAGCGCTATGCGAGATGCCCGAGAAGTCCCCGCATCCATAGCTGGAGAACCCAGCGGTCGTCAGCGCACTGCTCGGCACGGAAGGTTCCGTGAAGCAGTTCGTGTTGATGTACTGCGGCGCCGTACCACCGATAACCAGGTTGGTCGGAGTGCATCCACCTAGCCTGACCAGCGGACCAAACGCGTCCGCCCCGGTGTTCCCCAAGTTCAGAGCATCGTCGTTGTTGATCGGTGTGGTCGGGGCTCCGCTGTTATACGAGAAGATGCCTCCGAGTTCCCAATTGGCCAGCGCTTGTGACCTGAATCCGTTCCAAGATTTCGGAGTGGGGATCGTGTAGAGAGCGTTGATGGTAAGCGTATGCGCGATATTGTAATCCGACGGGCCGTAGAACGCTTTCGGCAGCCACCAGATCGGCGAGTTGATGCCGTTGGCAAAGGTATCGCCGGCGATCGTCTGCGAGTCGTCGTCGAGGGACTTCGAGAACGTATAGGCGACCTGGAACTGGAAACCATGGGCGAATTTCTTGTCCAGGTTTACGTTCAAGCCGTTGTAGTTGGAGCCCGTGTTCCAGAAGATGTAGCGGATGACTCCCAGGTTCGGATTGACTTTTGCTCCGTTTTGCGGAAACAAGTACCCGAAAGGAGTGGTGACCGAGGGAGTCGGGGTGCCGGGTGCTCCGGCCATATTGCCGTCATCTCCCCGCATGAGCAAGTGAACGCCGTGAGATCCAACGTAGCCGACCGTCAACGACACATCGTTCGTGAGTTGTCGCTGCAAGGTCAGGTTCCATTCCTCGACATAGCTCCGGTGAGGATCACCCTCGACGGTCGACATGGCCAATTTGCTGGAAACGTTGTTGGCCAGCTGCGTCCCGCCCGCTCCGGGAGCGAAGTCGCCCGTGTTGAAAGTGCTGGTGCTCTTGAAAATGAGGAAGGGAGCGGCCTGGTTTTGCTGGAGGAGGAAGTAGCCGGCCAGCGGATCGACGTCATAGAGACCGAAGCTGCCGCGAACCGAGGTTTTTCCATCCTTGAACGGATCCCAGGCAAAGCCGACTCGGGGTTCAAAGTTGCGAAGCGTGGGGTTCTTGTAGTAGGGACCAACGCTGCCGCAGGAAGAACCTGGAATCGGCGGGATGGGAGCGGTGAACTGCACTCCGCAAGTGGGAGCCTGAGCGGTGATGGTGGCAAGATTCGTGAGGCGGCCTTGCGCGTCATTCAGCACGCTGGATGGTTCGTATCGTACGCCGAGATTTAAGGTCAGGTTGGATTTGAACTTCCAGTCGTCCTGGACGTAGGCGCTGTACAGGCTCTGCCGGAATTCCCTTGGGTTATCGACGAGGTTGACCAAGCTGGCTTCCCATGACTTGGGCTGGCCCGCCAGGAAGTTGGTGTAGCTACTGAACTGATACCGCCCACCGGGTTCCTGGAAGGTGTGTTCGTTGTAGAGCATGCGCTCTACGCCGCCGCCGAACTTGATGGTGTGCGCGCCGTGCGTAAAGAACGCGTCATCGTAGTACTGATAGGAGTTCCAGGTGTGAAGGTAGTGAGAACCTGCGTTAGTCCCCCCGAAGAAGTCCGTGATTCCTCCATGTACCGAAAGACGTGGCGCGGTTTGACCCGTGATCGCACCCACCGCCGTGTTGCCAGCCAAAGCATTAATGGCCGTCGGGGTGAATTGATTGCGGACGTTGTCACGGTTGAATCCGACGCGCGCGGCGTTCACGAAGCTGGAACCAAACGTATGGTTCTCTTCGATGGCGACGGTCGTCCGTGCCGTATTGGATTGGGAGAGCACATTGTTGAAGGAGTCAGGCTGCGTGTAATAGGCGATGTCCTTCAGAAATGTTCCGAATAGGCTGTCGTTGGTCCCGATCTTGTAGTCTAGGCGTATCGTGCCGAAGTTTTCCGGTACTGCCTGAACGCCAGCGAAAACGAAGGTCGCGGCATCTGAGTTCGATGCCTTCACAAGAGTCGACGTCGGGAAAAGAGGCAGAAGCGATGCTGCATAATTGT
>Ga0157374_10006136_pt1 | contig 10180 bp, 6 predicted proteins | sample M25metaG_FD_115308 | JGI IMG/M metagenome (GOLD analysis project Ga0157374, IMG submission 115308) | Miscanthus rhizosphere microbial communities from Kellogg Biological Station, Michigan, USA - M2-5 metaG | ecosystem: Host-associated > Plants > Roots > Rhizosphere > Soil | place: USA: Michigan... | reverse complement strand
GTCGATCCTAACCCGCCGTTGTCGCACCTGCTCGTCCACTATTCGCGTCTGCTGTTTGGAGAACACGAGTTCGCCTTGCGCCTGCCCGCAATGATTGGCTATTGGGCAGGAATCTTGACGTTATTCCTGTACCTCAAGCGTCACCTATCGCCAACCTGGGCCGTGGTTGGCTCCATCACGCTCATGGCAATGGGCTCTTTTGAATACAGCTATGAAAGCCGCTCCTACGGCATCTTCTTTGGGCTCGCGATGGTTGCTTTCTATCTCTGGTCACGCGCAGCCGACACGGCGTATGCACGGCGTAAAGGCGCTCTTATTGGAATGGCCCTCGCGCTTGCCGCTGGAATCTCGACCAATTATTTCGCGGTCCTCGCTTTTCTTCCTGTAAGTATCGGCGAAGTCTTCCGCACGCTAAGCCGTGCCACTTATCGAATGCGCTCTGGCGACGGGCGCGGCTCTTGGAGTCAAACTCTTTTACGCGAATCAATCGACTATCCGGTCTGGTTTGCGATCGTACTTGCAGCGGTCCCGTTAGTTTTCTACCTTCCCCTGATCGAACACTCGATTGCGCAATTCGCGCCCTACGCATGGAACAAGGTATCGCTCGGCCAGGTTGCTGACTCGTACACCGAGATGGTGGAGGTCATTCTTTATCCGATCCTGGGACTGTTTGTTCTGGCCCTCGTCATATATATGGCGCGGAAATTTGTCTTGCGTCTCTGTGCAGACTGCAGAGCGAATGCAGTGCCGCGAGCGATCGCTCCCATCCTTATCGCTCCATTGTGGAAGATACGAATACCGCTGCACGAATTAGCTGCCATCGGTTCGTTCATGGCTTATCCGTTCCTCGGATACATCGTCGCATCTGTTCGTGGCGGCATGCTCTCGCCTCGTTTTGTGATACCTGTTTGCTTTGGGTTTGCAATTGCCGCAACGGCCGTTGCCTGCCACCTTTTCGGGAACTATTCCCGGGCTGCGGCAGTGGCCCTGATATTTGTGAGCTGCTGGTTTATTTGCCGCGAGGGGTATGTGGGATATTGGTACGAAGAGCAGAAGCAATGCTTTTACAAAGTGGTCGATCGCCTTCCGCAAGCGGACTCATTTGTTCCGCCGGGCGCTCCCATCGTTATCCCAGATCCGTTACTCGCTCTCACTTTCACGCATTATGCGCCTGCTCCTTTCTCGTCTCGCGCTGTTTTTCCCGTCGATTTTCCCGCCATCCGATTCTTCCGTCACGATGACTCTCCGGAAGAAAATCTCTGGGCTGGACGAAACATCCTTTACCATCTTCCAATCGAGCCGTTGGCTCAGTTTGAGAACTCCGCCGGCAGATACCTGGTTATCGCGAGCGATGGCAACTGGATGCTTGAAGATCTACGCAATCACCACTACGACGCCTACCGGCTAACGATCGATACGCGCGCACAAGCGATTGGTGGATTTACTCCTCTTGCGCATGGCACGCCAGCCTTCTATGTTTCAGATGGCCCGGCAACCCAGCCGCAAGACGAGGACGACTTGCTGCCCTTTAAAGCTGCTGATGAACTGCCCACAAGCAAAGCCTTGGTCCCGGGCGAGGCATTCTAAATGGTTTCGATCAAGAGCTGGAGGGCCGCATATACTCGGGTGCTCCTATCTCACAGATGGTGGGTGTTGCTCTTCGTCTGCGCCGCGCTGGTCGTATTCGTAGTCGGTTATTCGAGCGAGAATGGGCGCATCGCCGTCCGCGTGATCTCACCCGTCTACCGGGAAATGGATGCGAACGTGACTGCTCAAGGGACTGTGCTGCCGGTCAACGACTTTCAGGCACGAGCTAATTTCTCCGGAGTAGTCGATCAGATCTATGTTCGCGTTGGACAAAAAGTACATGCCGGCCAAATGCTCGTTGTCATGCGCGATCAATACGCAGCTTCGCGAGTTGCCACCGCTCAAGCCAATCTGCAAGCGACTGTGGTCAACAAGGAAAACGTCGAGCATAGTGGATCTCAGGAAGACCGTATTGTTTTCGCGGCAGATCTGGTAAAAGCCGAAGACGAACAAAGGGCCGCAGCGGCATCTCTAAAAACACTTAAAGAGCTCGAAGGTCGCGGAAGTGCCTCCCATGCTGAAGTAGTTGCTGCCGAACAACGAGTGCAGGCCGCAGATGCGGGGCTGCGAGCACTCAAGGAGCGGACTAGTTCACGCTACAGCGCTACTGATGTGGCCAGTTGGAAGCGCCGCCTGGCTGCGGATAGAGCTGCGCTCGCATCCGAGCAGGTGTCCTACGCCAATGCAAACATCCGGTCGCCCATCTCTGGAACCGTATACGTTGTTCCGGTTTCGCATTACGACTTTGTCCCAATGGGCGCTGAGCTTTTGCATGTTGCAGATCTTTCGAAAATTTACGTCCGTGCAAATTTCTTTGAGCAGGACGTAGCGCAGTTGAAGCCAGGTCAGCCAGCCACCATCGTCTGGGATGGCAATCCGAATCATCAATGGCACGGCCGTATCAAAGTCAATCCTCTTGCACTTACTCGGCAAGGCGACTTGAACATTGGGCAAAGTACCGTCACGGTTGATGACGCGCACGAGGATTTGCCGGTCAACACCAACGTGACCGTTACCGTGCTGGTTGCGAAACACGACCACGCTCTTACGATCCCTCGCCAGGCCTTACACCGTGATGACAACGATTCGCACCAATACGTTTATTGCTTGCGCGACGGCCGACTGATCAAGACGCCAGTGGAAATAGGACTCGTGACGTCGTTCGACGCTGAAGTTAAATCGGGCATTCGCGCTCAAGATGTCATTGCGGTCTCGGCCATCAATCATCGGCCACTCGCGGCGAACATGCAGGCAAAGGCGGCAGATTGAATTTCAGACATTCCAAAGTAGCCCGTATAGCCTCATTCGCGTGCATTGCAGCGTATGCGGCCGCGCTCGGCTGCGCACAGCTTCCACTTCAGCAGGCCGTAAAGCTCGCTGTGGCCAATAGTCCTCAGGTTAAGGCTGCGAAGAATGATTTAGAGAAGGCCAATGCAAATCTTTCGGTGATGAGAGATATCTATATCCCCAGTGTGACTACCGGGGGCGGTGTCGGCTACACCACCGGAATCACACTTTCTGTTCCCACCATTTTTACCGTGAACGCGCAATCGCTGGTCTTCAGCTTTCAACAGCGGGAATACCTTCGCGCGGCGCATAAGCAAATTGAGGCCGCCAAGTTATCACTGCAGGAAATGAGCGAGCAGGTGCAAGAGGATGTCGCTATCACCTACGTGTCGCTCGGGCAGGCCGAGGCAGTTTCAAAAGCGCTGGGTGAACAGTATGAATATGCCACGCGCCTCTCCGCGATCGATGAGGACCGCCAACACTCCGGATTGGAAAGCGAACTTGAGGTGATGAAGGCACGGCGCGGGGCGGTGCAAATCAAGTTGTCTCAAATTCAGGCGGATGAAAGCATCCAATCGCTACGCGCGCATCTTGCATGGCTTACCGGTCAGCCATTCGAGAGCGTAACGGTCGAGGCAGAAAGTATCCCCACCCTGCCGACTCTTACGTCACTGATGGCAGATGACCAGGAGCCTGTTCCTCCGACTCCGGGTCTGCTGGCCGCCCAGGCTGACGCGCTCGCCAAACAGCAACGCGCCCGCGGAGACTCGCAATACGTATTAAGGCCGCAGATCAGTTTCGGCGCGCAGTATGGACGCGTGAGCCCTATCAACAACGTGTCGGATTTCTACAATCTTCACGGCAACTACAACACGGCAAACGTGGGTGTGCAGATACAGCTTCCGCTTGTAGATCGGGTGCGCCGGGCCGCGGCGCGCGAATCTAGCGCAGACGCATCGCGGGCAGCCCTCGATCTCGAGAATCTTCGCGCAGAACAAATTGGAGGCCGGCTCGCGCTTAAGCGGTCATTGCCTGAGTTGGCGACTAAAGTTGATCTGGCACAGCTGGATCTTGATATCGCGCAAAATGAGCTGACTTCCACGACCATTCAGATCCGCGGTGCGACGGGTCGGCCGCCCCTAACGCCTAAGGAAGAACAGAAAGCGCATCTCGATGAACGACAGAAATATCTCGATTTGCTCGACGCAAGATTACGGAGCGAGAAAGCGCAAATTAATTACCTCCGCCAGACTGGAAAATTGGGAAACTGGATCGATTCAGGGCATTTTGGGGCATCTTCGACCAACTCGCATCGTTAGCGCTAACTGCTGCAAATTTAACATCGCGCGGCAGCGTGCAACTGGCCTCTGTGCTTTCAACATCCTATAGCCACTAGATAGACCCGGTCCGTACATGGGGTAAGTCAGAGTAAGTCAGCAGAAGTAACTATTTGGCGGAAATAGAGTTTTGGCAGCTGTAGAAACTATCATCTATCGTGCCCAGGCACGGCACTCGCCCTGGCTTAGCGCGAACCGTGTGCTTGCCATCACCGGCACGCTCACGCTGGTCGCTCTGCTCGTTCAGGGCTATCATCCTTTCGCGGAAGATGGCGGGCTCTATCTTGCAGGCATCAAGAAGAGTCTTGATTCATCGCTCTATCCATCGTGGGCGGAGTTTGTAACTGCGCAGACGCGATTCTCGCTCTTTGCTCCCGTGGTGGCTGCACTGGTGCATCTCTCCGGACTGAATCTTTTGATTTCCATGTCGCTCATTTACGTCGTGAGCATCTGGAGCACCTTGCTTGCAGCGTGGATGTTGGCGGCGCGGCTCTTTGACAACATCACGGCGTGCATCGGAGCTGTATCTTTGCTGGCGCTGTGGCTCGCAATACCCGTTGCAGGGACGTCCTTGATGTTGATGGATCCTTACGTCACCGCGCGCAGCATTTCCACGCCCTGCGGACTGCTCGCGCTGGTTGGCGCAATCGACGTGCAGCGATACCTGAAGTATGGCGAGGGAATACCCGCGTGGAAAGCGGCCGTATACTTTGTAAGCGCCATCATCGCTGAGGTTGCGCATCCTCTCATGGCTACATACGCACTCGGATGTGTTGTGTTGTTTCTTGCGCTCTCATTGCCTACGCGGCAACTGCGAATTCTTGTCACGAGTGGACTAATAACACTGGCGATTGCCACTGCGGTTTGCATTTACTTTGTGGCGCCGCCTCAGAGCCAACAATACATTCAAGCCGCCCAAACCCGTGCCTACTGGTTCATCGATACCTGGCGATGGTATGAACTGCTGGGCATCGTCGCTCCGCCTTGCATCCTGGCGGCTATCGCATCGCGGGGCAACAGTGAAACTATGCGCCTGATCTCGCGAATGGTGGCTCTCGCCAGTATTGCCAGCATAGCGATCGCGATCACCTTCGCACGCTTGTCGTCCGAGTCCTACGCCGTCGCTAGGCTTCAACCATTGCGCGTCTTCCAATTCATCTACCTCATTATGCTTGTGGTGCTGGGAGGCTTGCTCGGTGCAAAGGTTCTGCAGCGCAAAGTCTGGCGATGGGCGTGTCTCTTTGTGGTTAGTAGCGGCGGCATGTTCATCGTGCAGATGCAAACATATCTGCACTCCGCCCACTTGGAATTTCCGTGGTGCGCTCCCGCAAATCGCTGGCACCAGGCATTTCTATGGATTCGGGAGCACACACCGAAGAACGCGTTATTTGCGCTTGATGCGAAGTACATTGTCGAACCAGGCGAAGACTCGCAAAACTTCAGAGCGATTGCAGAGCGCAGCGTTCTACCAGACTACTCAAAGGATGGTGGCTTGGCCGCGATTGCGCCCGAACTCGCGATCCAATGGAGCTACGGCGAAAGTCTTCAGAGGCACCTTGACCGAGCGTCAGATTCCAGCCGGGCAGATAGGCTCGCGCCGCTGGCTGTTACATGGATTGTTCTCTCGAGCAACGCTCAGACCGCATTTCCATGTCCTTACCAGAACCAGTCAGTCAAAGTATGCCGAATGTCTGGATCGATGGAGTTAGTCTCGCGCCGAAGACGTACTTGAGTGGAACGAGTGCCAGCTTGGCTCGGAAATTGTCGATGAGTGACGGGGAGGATGGTGGACGCGGAAGGAATCGAACCTTCAACCTGTCGGTTAAGAGCCGAATGCTCTGCCAGTTGAGCTACGCGTCCAAGCCTTGGAAGAAATCGCGCTGCGAGGGCATTTGCGCACGATTCGAGCGAGCTGAGAATAACCCGCACCTCTGAAAATATAGCACAATCCAAGCTGGAATCCAAAGTTGGCTCCAGCTAATCTGACCTGCATTCAGTGCATTGTCCGAGACGGCATCCAGGCCCTAGAACCTATGTGACGGCGGTCTTTTTCGACTCGGTCGCAGCAGCACGACAACGGCCCTCCCACCAAGCCACCAATAGCGGGGCGAGGAAGGCGCTGACAATTACACTGGCAGCTACCAGCACTGTTGCGGGGCCCGCCGCAGCCCTGTATTTAGGATCGTGCGGCAGCTACAAGCGCGGGCACAACGGCAGCGTTCCCAGCCGTGGTAGAGGCAGCAATCCCTGCAACTCCGGTGCCTCCCGTCAGCCGATCTGCAACAACAAGAAACGCCCCAGAGACAACGATCACGGCGACGCCGAGTCCGATGCCAAGCAGACCTGCCTGCCAAATGAGTTTGAGATTGAGCGTTGCGCCCAGTCCGAACGCGAAGAAGGGAATGATGGCCGGAGCCGCTTTACCCAGCAGTAGCCGGAACTCGTCGTCGAGATTTCCAAGCGCCATTCCAATAAACAACGGAAGAATCGCTCCAACCAGCGTTTGCCAGGGGAAGCTGGATAGTCCAGCGACGCCGAGCGTGACCATCGTGAAGAACGGACCTGACTCCAGCGCCATCATGCAATAAGCGCCGGCGTCCTCGGGGCGGCCATACTGTTCCATAAGCGCAACGTAAAGGCCGCCATTTGTGTCATTGAATGCTGCCACCACGGCAAGTGTGGAAATACCTGCGAGCCATCCGCTCTGGACCGGCTGCACCCCGATCGTGTGCCCGAGGACGTAGCCGATGATGATGCCAACGCCTACTTTGGCCAACGTCATCACGCCGCCGCGCTGCAACATGCGTGGCAGCGCCCGCACTGAAATCGTGCTTCCCAGACAGATGAAGAAAACAGCAATCAGCGGAATGGCGCCGGTAAACAATGCGCCAGTAAACGAGCCGAAAACTTGTGCAGTGTTCGGCGCAAAGGTGGTGATGACTGATCCCAGTGCGAGCGGAACCACCATCATTCCGCCGGGAACTTTTTCAATCGTGCGCTTGAGCTTGATGTCCGGCTCCCGGTCGCGAAAGTGTGATTTCCCGCGAAAATGAACTTCGGTCGAAGTGTATCAGCCGGATTCGAGATTTGCGATCAGGAAGATGGCCGTGCCGTTCTGCCCGCTTCCGCGACCAGCACGACCATTGATGTCAATTCTGAAGATTTGTTGCAAATGCTCCTTCGATTTCCTCTTCCTGCTCTGAAAGAAGGCGGACAACGTGATTCACGATGATCAAGTCTTCCGCAGGGGGAATCACGCGAATCGTAACCGGCGATGCTTCGGCAGAAATGACCGCAGGGCCGCGCACATCGTTCTTTGCCGAATCGACGATAATGCCCAGGGCGCTCACGCCGGCGCAGATCTCCGCGCGAACGGCGATATCGTTTTCGCCGATGCCGCCGGTAAATACCAGCATGTCGAGGCCACCAAGCTCCGCATAAAAACTGCCAATCCAACTCGCCACGGTGCGCGCAAACTTGTCTACTGCCAGTCGAGCCTTCTTGTTGCCTGCGTTGATTGCACTGCGCAGATCGCGCATGTCGTTCGAGAGTTCGCTCATGCCCAGCAGTCCAGCTTTCTTGCTGACCGCTGCCTCAAGCATGTCGGCGGCTTCGGCGACGCTCTTTGCCTTGTCCGCAAATTTGCGCAGCATAAACAGCAGCACTCCGGGATCGATATCACCTGTCCGCGTGCCACTGATGATTCCGCCGGTCGGTGTAAGGCCCATCGAAGTGTTGATGCACTTGCCGTCCAGCACAGCGGAGATTGAGGCGCCATTGCCCAGGTGCGCCACAATCAATCTCTTTGGAACGTCAGGCTGCAACTGATGAATGATGGACTCATACGAAATCCCGTGGAAGCCGATTCGCCGCACGCCCATGTTGGAGTATTCCGCCGCTATGGGCATATGAACAGCGACTTCCGGCATCGTGCGATGGAAGTACGAATCGGAGCAAGCAAAGCTCGGAACATCGGGGAACAGTTCAAGTGCCTGACGCATAATGTATGCGCCAATGGGCGTGTGCAACGGTGCGAAATCCTTGTACCGCTCCATCTCGTCAATCATCTCAGGTGTCACGCGCTGATTAATCTGCAGCGTCGGCGCACCGCAAACCATCCGGTGTCCAATTGCGCTTGGGCGAGGGAACTCGCCGGAATGCAGCAAATCGGCAACAAGCTTGAATGCCACTGACCGGTTTGGCAACGCCGGCGACTGATCGATCAACTTCTCACCGCTCGCATTTTTGATCCAGAACTTGCCTTGTTCGGTGCCGATGCCATCCACCGCGCCCTCAAAGAGTCTGCAGGGCTCGGTACCGCCTGCCTCATAGATCGCGAATTTTATCGAAGAAGAACCGCTGTTCAAAACCAATACGGGCAATGACGACATGAATTATGACCACCCTCTTTTGTTATTTGCTAAGGCTGAATACCACAGCCAGTTGTCAGTTTGCCGCCGGAACCGTAGCAGCAGATCAGTTCACAACGAATTCGAACCGCGCACATCTGAATATGTCTCGAGCAATTCACGCGCAGCTCGAAATGACGTAATGCGACCTTCTTGTACTTCCTTTTCCAGTACATCTTTGCGTTTCTTGATTGCCGGATGAGTTTCAAATTTCAGCCGCAAGCTCTCGCGAATAATCTCATGCATCCATTTCTGAGTCTGGTTTCTTCTTGCCTCAGTGAACCAGCCATTCGCCTTCGCCATTGCCACGTATTCGGTCACGCATTCCCAAATCTCGGCGATGCCTTTGCCGGTCTGTGCGGAGCAATTCAGCGCACGCGGTGTCCATCCCGATTGCACGGCCGGCAGATAATGCAACGCATTCTGCGCCTCCGATCGAGCTTTCTCCGCTGCACGGATGTTGGAACCATCGGCCTTGTTGATCGCCACCAGATCGGCGAGTTCCATTACGCCGCGTTTCATGCCCTGCAGCTCGTCGCCGGCCCCGGCGAGAGCAATCAATAGGAAAAAGTCCACCATGTCGTGTACTGCAGTTTCTGACTGACCCACGCCCACCGTTTCCACCAGGATGTTGTCGTAACCAGCCGCTTCACAAAGGAGCATGGCTTCGCGCGTGCGCTGTGCCACTCCGCCTAACGTTCCCCGGGAGGGCGAGGGTCGAACGAATGCCATGTCACTCGCGGAAAGGGAACTCATTCGCGTTTTGTCTCCGAGAATGCTGCCCCCGGAGATTCTGCTGCTCGGATCGATTGCCAGAACCGCAACCTTCTTACCGCAATCGCTTGTCAGATAACTTCCCAGCACTTCAATTACGCTGCTCTTGCCCGCACCCGGCACGCCGGTGATGCCAACGCGGATCGAGTTGCCACTGTGCGGCAGGCATTCTTCCACAATCTGCTCAGCCATTTCACGGTCCGCTTCACGCGAGCTTTCAACGAGCGTGATGGCGCGCGCCAGAATTGTGCGGTCACGGCGCAGAATGCCTTCAACATATTGAGCGAGCGAGAGCAACCGCTGACGGCTCGCTGCGCGATGCATAGATTCCGAAGGAGGCTCAGGAGCCAGACAGCCCGGCAGAACATGCAACGCACTTTCTTTCACGCCCATTAAGGACAAACCTCAATCAATGCGCGCAACTTCAACGCGGGACCCGGTCAGGATCTCTACGATTCGCTGCGCCGCTATCGGAATCACGGTTCCGGGCCCATAAATTCCCGCTACTCCGGCCTTGTATAGAAACTCGTAATCCTGCGGCGGAATTACGCCGCCCACCACGACCAGAATGTCGCTGCGATCGAGCAGCTTCAGTTCGTCAATCAATTGCGGCACCAGCGTTTTGTGCCCCGCAGCCAAAGAAGACACACCCACTACATGCACGTCGTCTTCTGCGGCATGCCGCGCTACCTCTCGCGGAGTCTGGAACAGCGGCCCAATATCGACGTCGAAGCCGATATCAGCGAATGCCGTGGCAATCACCTTGGCGCCCCGGTCGTGCCCATC
>Ga0157374_10006134_pt1 | contig 10180 bp, 1 predicted proteins | sample M25metaG_FD_115308 | JGI IMG/M metagenome (GOLD analysis project Ga0157374, IMG submission 115308) | Miscanthus rhizosphere microbial communities from Kellogg Biological Station, Michigan, USA - M2-5 metaG | ecosystem: Host-associated > Plants > Roots > Rhizosphere > Soil | place: USA: Michigan... | reverse complement strand
TAAACAGAGCAACTTTATACATAATTTCCTTCGGACAGTTGTGCTCAACATGATAGAGAGCATCCTTCATGACTGCATAGTTAGGAAGTCTCCATGAGGACTCAAGAACAAGCATTGGATTCAAACATCCTTTGGTCTGTCCATATTCCATTAGTGTCTCCCACTGATTGAGTTCCTTCGAACATCTTATCCAATGTTTCTCCCACAACATGTACTCAGACTTGTGAGCAATGGGAGCAGTAGATGTGGCATAATTGGTTCGAATCTTTCCCATGGCTAGTTCATAACTTGCCTGAGCCTGTTCAAAGAATCCTTGTTGTTCAAGTGAGATGGCCGACAAAGTTTCCATGTGTTTGGCTCTCTTTGTCCAGAGACCTGCCCACAAGTCTTCTTCTTTAAGTAACTCATACAACTCAGAGAGACAATCCAATGCCTCTTGTCCAAGAGGTATGGCAGGAGGATCTGGTCCATCGTCGTCAATCAGTTTGGACTTCTTCATCGGAGGAGGAGGAGCAACAGTTGCCAACAGATCCTCATCTATTGATGTCTTGGGTATTCCTGCCGTTCTAATCGAAGGGACATTAGAAATATTAGTCTTCTCAAAGACTGTATTCTCCATCATAAGTGTCGACCGATGCCAGAGGTTGTGTCCTTTTCCCAGGTACTTGACAACACATGGTCTAATTTGAATGGGAGGGTTGCATCTGGAAAGACCTTCAACGAAGCATCCGATGGAGGAAGAGGGCTGATCCTTCTGCCCGACATGAGATCCTGAGCAGATGAAGGGAACAATTTCAGAGGATATTATTTGCTGCTGTCTCTCCGAGAGAATTGACCAGACTTTTGGGAACAACTGGACCCAAATATGGTAAGCAAGTGATGAGTCTGGAGCGGAATCAGTACAAGAAGGTGACATCAAATCAATAGTCTCCATGTGACATAGCTGTGAAAGGGCAACAAGGAACCTCATGCAGGGGACTTCTCTGAGAGACTGCAGGAAAGCATTCTCTTTCTTGACCAATGCATTCAAAGCTTGTTTCGGGTCACTTGGAGTACTTGGTCGTCTGGCAGGGAATCCAGTCAATATGTTAACCAGGTCAGAGTTTTGTCTTAAAGAACCCTCTTCGTTTGAAGATATTTCAATGTCCATTTCTTCTTCATCCACACGAGAAGGGTCGAGAGAAGAGACTGAAGCCACATCAAAGTCACTCTCATTGTTGACAAGGGCTGCCCTTTCATGTTGATCTCCCAGAGCAATGACAGCAGTTGGAGAAGGAAGTGTTGAAGCAGTCGTGGATGATTCGAGAGGTTGGGTTGGAACAGAGGTAACCAATAACAACTCAATGCACTGTTTGATCCAAAAGTGGGGCCCAATTTGTTCCCAGTTTTGAGAGCAAACAATGTATAGAAGTCTATCAATGAGTCGTTTCCTTATACTGCCATCAAAGACTTCAAAGAATCTGGCTCGAATGTTCGGTTGAGGGCATCTCAGTCCCTGCATAAAAGCAATTTCCAATTTAGTCGTGATGTCAGAGGTCCTAAGGGAGTCATCCTTATAAATGTAAAGGACCAACTCAAGGAACTGAGCCAGAAGGTCATATTCATTCGGGAATCTTTTCTCGTAAAACTGCATCATCCTCACAAGTAAGAGAGCCTTCTCCTTCATGACTGGAGCAGATGATGATCCGTAGTTTGACTTTTGTTTAACCCAGTCTTCCGTCATTTTCGTGATGGCCTTGAGAACTTTGACATCAGGAGACTTCTCAATCAATGTAATGAGGATCTGTTGGAAGAACATCTTTCGCATTTCATTTCCAAGGATTCCAATGCGATTCTTAACCAAATCAAGAGAAATAATGAGAAGTTCAGTTGCCATGGGTATCGAAGTATCGTTAGGAACTTGAGGACTCAAATGATCCTTCGCCATTTTTTGAAGGACCCTCATGAAGGGTCCGATTACTCGGTCAATGTACTGGTTGTTATTGACACAGGCAGCCTTGAGGATCATAAGGGTTGAGAAGAGAGATGTTGGACTTGACTGGGTCTTTTCAAAGTTACTAAGTCCCTCTGCAATGACTTTGTTCACAGAAGAATAGAGATACTCGAGGTCTTCTGTGGGAAAGAATGAAGCGGATGAAGGAGGTTCAGGAGGGAATTGAGTCATAAGTCTCTGGAGGAGGTTGTGGACACATCTTATGACTTTAGTGTTCGGACAATTCATGCAGGAAACGATTCCCTTCTGAAGTGGTTTGAATGACACGAGTATTTGTTCTTTCCTTAGGATGGTCAGGAGGAAGTACAGCAACTCCAATGCAGTACAAACGTTAGGGTAGTTAGGAGACTGCATTGTCGAGTCGACAGTACAGAGTAGTTTGTCGAACCAGTTCAACTTAAGTTCAGAGTTTGGCCAGACATTTTCTTTGAGAGAAGCCTTGAGGAGGTTAACACATCGACGGGAAAGCATCTCTCCAGGAGATCCTGGATTAGTACCCCCTTCATTCACTTGACATGCCAGTCTGAGAAGGAAGTTGACAATGGCATCAGCATGGATCTTATCCACAGGTTTGTTTGAAAGGTCAGTGGATGGCTTGGAAATACTTTGGACATTTGGTTCAACTGAAGGGTCTACAGACTGCTGTTGTTGATCCACTTCTTGTGATTCTCGATGTCTTTGAACTTCCCATCTAATGATGACCTCTGCAAGGTCTACAGCAATCTTCTTGTGTTCGACAGAGGCATTAGGAGTGAACCCAAGTCTTTGAATCGAAGTGACCATGTGTTGGATCAAATGATGTCGGACTGGGTAGTAGACCTTAAAGTGCTTGACAAGGAGTTGCAACATGTGAACCAGTTGTCCAAGAGTACCTCCATCTTCAACAATAATCTTCTTCGTCCAATGAGTCAGCATTGAGTTTCCATCTTCCATTCGTTGAGGCATCGCAGGAGTCAAGACTTCAAGGGCCTGTCTAACAACACTTCTCGCTTCAACTGCATATGCCTTGAGGAGGGAATGGAATACTTGGAGAACAATTCTCTTATGAATAGCAAACTTGGCAATAATGTGTGCCAATAAGAGATGTCCATGATACTTTGTCGTCGGGTCAACACAGTTCTTGGGTAGAAGACAAGGCCATGCGAATGTCATAAGTCGTCTCAATTTAGTCCCCTGTCTCTTGTTGGCCGCATCATGGATGTGTGGAGATGCCTGGTCAACCAGGAGACATGCCAGTTGAAGCATCAGAATCCTCTCTGCACTTGATATCTTGTCTGCCTTGTCAGGGTCAATGACTTTGTTGATAAAGACAGAAATGAGGTTGTCAGGAAGATCATGGTCTGGGTCTGGTGGTCCTCCAATGAGTGCTTCTCCATCTCCAGACTCGAAGCAGACAGCAAATGAAGGGATGATGATAAACTGGAGGATCTTTGCCTTGACAGTCTCACTGTAAGAAGACTCATTGAATACATCAACGAACTTGAAAAAGGCTGTCCTCTTCCATTCAATGGGATATCGAGAGACCGTGTGTTCCAGGAAAACTCGGAAGAACTCGAAGTCACAAATGACTCGAAGAGTGAAGGCTCGGAGCAGATGGAACAAAAGCTCAATGTCATCAGTATTATGTTTGAAATAATTGAGGAGACATTTGACGAGTAACTTGGGTTCTTCCCAGTGAACGAAGTCAACTCGGGCTACGTCTGCATGTTTTGTGTGGAAGACCTCTCCATACCAGAGCTTCTTGAGGGCTTCAACGAGAGCTGGTTGAGTTGACAGCCACTTGTCGTCGTATTTGATTAGGATGGAAGTGATGAGAATCGACTGGTACTGCAAGTCATAGTTAACAGACACTGTAGTCGTCGAAGGAGGAGCCGTAGCAGGTTGTTGTTGGGGTTGACTCTGTGGTGACGGTGTCTGCTGTCCAGGGGCAGTGGGTTGTTGTTGGTCAGGAGGTTGAGGTTGAGCCTGTCCTTGAGTTTGTTGTCCAGCCTGAGGCTGCTGTCCCTGATTCTGAGGAGGTTGTGCTCCTTGTTGTGCATGTTGTTGGGCATTAATCTTTTCCTGAATAAGAATGGGTCCGGAAGCAAACTTGACAAGTTTAGCAGGATTGTTCATGAGGATGTTGCGGAAGACCTCTCCATCTTCTCCCTTCAATAAAAACTTGACAAAACGATAAATTTGGTCCTCATTAATGTTCCTTTCGATGAGTAAGAGGTCTAAAGTATGTTCAGGAAACTTTTGAAGAAACTTTCTTAGAGGAGCCCTCAGTGAACTTCCAGGCTCCATCATCAATGCCTTCTCTGCCTTGAAGACCAATCCCAACAAAATCTCTGCCACCTTCTGAGAGACAGTTGAGATTTTGGAGAAGAGATTTATTATGGCTGCACACAGTTTCATTTCATCCGTGTTTTTCCTTCCTGATCGAGACCTGAGAATCATATCTTCTAACCATTTCTTGAGGTGGGCGAGCATCTTATCACTGATGTTGTTTCCTGGCTGAGAGAAGATGTTGGGGAAGAGTTGGGCCAGATAAGTCAGACGGGAGACCACATTTTGACTCAGACTTCTGTGGTCAGAACTTATGCAGACAAAGAGTGGATTAACTGCATTCGTGACCATTTCAGGTTCAATGGAGACATTCTTTACAAAAATAGACATGCATTCGAAGCCAGTCTGTTGGATCTCGACATTTGAAGATGAAAGGGCTTTAAAGAGAACAGAAAAGATCTTGTCTTTTCGTGAATGAATGTGATGACAGGCTGCTATGCATCTAAAGGCAGACTTTCTCAAGGGAGTCAAGTTCGTGACAGACTTATAGCAGGGGAACTTGAGCAGAACAGCATCCTCCGAATCACAGAGTTTGAAAAGTTCTTCGAAGAAGTGGTCATGTTCTTGAATAGAGACGTCTACAGTAAAAATTTGAGGTTCAAGACTCATACAAAATGTGTTTCCATCCATTATTCCAATCTGAGCTGTAACAGGTTGATGTCGGAGGACATGTTTCTTGGGAGGAATCATCTCAACGAGAGCATCTCGATGGGGTTCAATCATCTCAGTGATAGTCTTCTTCTGACACTTTGCAATGACTTCGAATGAATAAATAGCTTGTTGTCGGACAGTTTGGTTGGCAGAAGTCAGTAGTCTCACAAGTTCCTGGGTCACTTCCATGAGAGACTTTTTCTGGGCTTCAACAAGGTCTGCATTAGAGTTGTCAGGAAGAAGAGCAATGGGAGGTGAACAGAGCATCAACAGTTTTTCGAGACTCATTTTAGCAGTGTCTACTGCTCCAGAGGACACTTCTCCAGTCAAATCCATCATCACGAAGAAGAGGGCCTTAACAAAGACATATTGGTGTTGGAATACCCATCGCAAAGTCATTCTTTCAAACAGAAATTTGATGGCAATGCATCCTCCCAACTTGGCATACCAAGCCCTTTCATAGCAAAGGGAACTCATCTTCTCCACCAGGTATTCAGTCAATGGAAGCTGAGAGGCTCTCTCTTTACTGCCAAGAACAGTAGTCGCAGTGTCCAGGATGACAACGAGAGCAATGTGTACTGGTTTGCAAAGTTCTTTCTCTTCATGACCCATGACTGCAACGACTGCATCGATGAGGACAAGAGGATCCATTGAATGCAACTTATGTTGTCTTCCTCCCAAGTTGATCGGTCCAGTCTGTTGAGAAATGGCAACCAGAGTGTAATGTCGAACCAGATGAACCATAAAAGAGACAACGTGACTGCGAAGTTCTTTAGTGGCAGCAGACAAAAACATGCCAGTCAAGGCCATCTCATGAACCTTCCTAACTTCCGTGTCATGACACTTGTAAAAGGGTCCGTTGACTGGGAGGATGTCACTGCTGGTGAAGGAGGAATGATTGAAGAATCGTTTCAGTTGATGTCGATCCTCTTCTTCAATTGGATGAGACATGTGGGCAACAAGATAACCTTTGATGACTTCCCAGCACTGTTTTCTGTAGAAGGGATCTGTTGTAGAAGACTTGAGGGAAAGAAAAGCTACTTCAACAGCCTTGTCAATGGACAACTCGATTGACTGGTTATGGTCGAGGAAGCTGACGACGATGCTGGAGCCTCCGGGGATGAAACCCTCTCGAACTTCATGGAACCTCAACTTCTGTGGTTCAGTCATCATCTTTCGATTTCCTCCTCCAAACTTGCCTAACACTCGGAAGGATCCATGAGCAACAGGTTCAGAGGGCTTCCTGAGGGTCCTCCACAAGGCCTGCATCAATTCTGCCCGAACAGGTTGAATGTGATCGTAAAGGAAGTCGGGTTGCAAGTTGTCTACACACAACTCGAGTGTTCGAAGTCCTTGGGAGACAAGTGTCTGAGATCCATTCAAAGCAGATACAAGAGGATCCATGAGCATAGGAAGGTAAGGCAGGAGGGAAGAAAGTCGAACGGGAACCGTCAGACACAGTTCGACGAAGAGGTCCTTCATGTGCTGTTTGTGCAGACCAGACTGTAGGCTGTTGAGTCCCTGAAGAAGGGAAGGAAGAAGTGGAAGAAACTCTTGATAAAGTAAATCATGACTACCTCCTCCGATGGAACGAAACAGAGCCCTGAGAAGCAGGAAATAATTGTAAGGTTCCTTAGCAGACAAAGCTAATTCCATGCTTCTGTTGACAATGGCATGTAAGTGGGGCTTCAACATTTGTTCGTTTTCGAGGGCAAAGAGAGAAACCGATCCAAAGACAAGTTTAAACAGCTTGAGATAGAGGTTGGATTTCTCTGCATTTGTTCGTGAATTTGTTCCAATGTCTTCCATCCTTTCGAGCAGATACTCGACCAAAATTGTAGCAAAGATAGGTGATGTCGAAGGATGAGCGAGGAAAGAATTGGCTACGATTTGCAGGGCATAGTTCTCATGGATTCGCTCGACAACATAGTCAATCATGGTCGTAAAGACTTCACGAAAGACTTGAGGATGAAGTGCTTGGAAGACTCCAGCACAATGTTCAAGTACTTCCTTCTCCTCTTTCGACCTGACAGACTGGTTGAGGGGTACTCGAGAGGAACCACTTCCGCCATGACCTGGCATAGCATTTCCTCCTCCAGGAATTGAAGAGATCATGTAGACATCGAGTGCCTTCATTGCATACTTTACCAGTCGGATAAAGACCACAGTTTCTTTGGGAAGGAATACTTTAGTATTTGGGGCCGTAGCCTGAAGTGCATCTACTCCAGTTGCCTTGGTTGAAGGGATGTGGGTGACAATAGTCCTTATTCCTCCAACGAGTGTCTTTACAAGTGTCCTACACTCGACCAGAGTATATGAAGCAGAAGGTGGAGGAGGAAATCCAAACTTTATCTTCTCATCCTTTTGTCCCGATTCTTGGAAAGACTGGGATGGGGCAGAGGAAACTTGACTTGTTGTCACAGGAGTGGTAGTAGAACCACCAGGAGTTTGAAGACCTGCTCCTCCTGGAGTGACAACTCCAATGTGAGAGGTTGGAGTTTCTGGCTGTTGAGCAGGGATTGGGGTCGAAGGAGCCGGAGTTGAAGGTCGTCCTGATACAACAGGTTGTGATGTCACTTGGTTTTGGACAGAAGCCTGTTGCTGGTGATGATGAGTTGAAACAGGAGGCTGGTTCTTGGAAAGAAGAGCAGGGATTTGTAATTCGGCCACTGCTTGGAATTTAAGGACAAATACTTCAAGCATCCTCATCATGAGCTCTCGGGCTTGAGGTCCCTCGTCCACCTTGTTTTTCAGTCCTTCGACCAAGTTCATCAAAAGCTTACAACTCATTGTTTGAATGTTTGTTGGTAGGGATTCATCATGAATGTTTCGGGAGAAGACAGAGACTGCTGAAGCCAAGTCCTTGAGAGGTAACTGCAGGCGAATATGATGAACAGTGTCAGCCACGATACTGTAGGCCAGAGGTCTCAACGATTCCTTTGCTGTCCATCCCTGTCCGATTAAAATATTCTCGTCAAAGAGTTGACCAATTGATCCAACGAAATGTGACTTGAGATCAGTAGAACAGATATGTCGGGCTGCAATAAGAAGTTCCTTTCGAAGGTGTGCGACATCATCAGGACAGAGTTTGAAGAGAGATAACATGCCAGAGATCATGTGAGTGGCCTGTGAACTGACAGCATCTTGATATAGTCTGACGATGTATGCGAGGAAGGAAAGGGTCTTGATCTGGGAGGCCATGAAGTCCACAAAAACTTCTCGATTAAACTGAGGAGATTGAAGTTGTTCCTCCGTCGGAGCCAAGTTAATGGTAACCATTATATGAGGGATAAACTCAGCAACTTCTCGGTGGACGTCGTGTTTGTAAAGATGGTACATCAAGACAACGATGATGGGTAACTCAGCCAAGACTTTAAGTGATAAAGTAGCCTTCGGGATGACATTGATCTTGATTGAGCTGTCGTCTTGGTTCTTCTGTTTCGACATAATCTCTGTTACAGTGAATACCTCAGACAGGAAGTGCTGCGTGATTTGTAAGTCAGACAAGTTCTCCACTTTATATAGCCTTTTGATAAAGATCTTGGACATGTTGTTGGGAAGTTCGACGTAAATCTTTTTCACGGAATTAAGGAACTGATGGATCTGCAAAAAAAAGATATTTAGTAACAATTCAAGTCGAGATAATGACAGTTTTAGTTGTCATCTCAGATCTTATCAGCTTCTGGTCATCAGATTCCATTTAATAATGGATTCAATGGTGTATCTAAAGCTGTCATCACAGCAAACATGGCAAGATTGTCACCATCAAACACTTACTTCAGGCGAAAAGGCAGGTCGGAACTGCTTGTGCAACTCAATGACAATCTTGAGGCAGATGATGACATTCTCTTCGTTATCGACTTCAAGGAGTTTGAACATGAGAGTGAGGATGGAGGGGACATATTTTTTGAGGGGTTCATTCAAATGAAGTCGATGCAACACTTCCAACAGGGATTTTCTCAAGGTTTGTCCCTTGTGTTCCTGAAGGAACTGTGCATCTCCTTCACTGAGAACCTTAAGGAAGATGGGCATCGAGTGTTCCAAGAAGGCTGGGTAGACTGGAGAGGAAGACATCTCTTCAAGTGATTCTGAGATGCCTTGAAGTGCTTGCATCCTGTGTTCATCTTTAATGTCCGGTCCAACAGCCCCGACTGTGGAAGCCAACTGCTTCAAGTGGTTCAACTGTGCTGTAGGATCCATTTTCCGTGAATGGTCTCCGCAGTTCGAAGTCAAATCACATGTAAAACTGAATCACATTCAGTCTTGAATTGAAAAGATGTGTTAAAGAGTTAATGCAAGGAATACTAATCACGACATGTCATACCTTATTCGAACAGTCTCGGGTTCCTATTGTTTCGTCATGAAGGATGGATTATTTCTAAGAATGAATTGTCATAAAATGTCCCAAAAATAATAGACATTAAAGTGTCGGCAAACAGTTTGCACGTTCGATGCTGGCGATACTTTCGATACATCGTTTAGTCTTCGGATCCTTCAGATCCGGACTCGAGAGTTCAAGTCAGAATTTTCTCGAACTTCTTGTTGTTGACTAGATCTCGGTTCTTTCACTTCTCTCTCTACCTTTGAAATCATTGCATCACTCTTTTCTCCGACGAAAACAAGCTAACAAACAGAGACAAACTAACACTCAACATCAAACTACCAGACAACACCGAACTACCAGACAACACCGAACTACCAGACAACACCAAACCAACTGCGAATAATGAACAGACAATTGTCTCTACTTTTTGGTCGGGTCGTGAGATCTGCATCTCCTTCCCCTTCAAGACCTCTGTCTAAAGTCGCTCGTTCTCTCCTGACACTCCCTTTTGTTCAACATCAGAGACCAACACTCATGAGGAATGAGTTTGGGGGTTTCTTCCCTCCAGGAATGAACAAGTGGATCGAGGACATGGACAAGGAGATGCAGTCACTGTGGGATCGGTATGGAGATACTTGGGAGGAGGGAGGTATGAAGGTGTCTGTCGGGAAAGACAAGTACGAGATCTGTGTTGATGTCAGAGGCTTTGATCCCAAGGAAGTGGTTGTCAATCTAAAGGACGGTATCTTGACCATCGAAGGGAAACATGAAGAGAAGGGGGAGAAGGGAGAGTCGTACGTTTCAAGACAGTTTACCAGGAGTTTCTCTCTTCCAAAAGGAGTTGAGATTGACAAGGCCAAGTCATTCATTGATAAGAATGGGAT
>Ga0157374_10006129_pt1 | contig 10182 bp, 6 predicted proteins | sample M25metaG_FD_115308 | JGI IMG/M metagenome (GOLD analysis project Ga0157374, IMG submission 115308) | Miscanthus rhizosphere microbial communities from Kellogg Biological Station, Michigan, USA - M2-5 metaG | ecosystem: Host-associated > Plants > Roots > Rhizosphere > Soil | place: USA: Michigan... | reverse complement strand
TATCTTTTCATACTTGAACTTCACGTGTCAACGAGAGATCATTTTAAAGGAACCAGAGACTAAGATTTAATCTTGTCATCATTGAGTCTAATGGAACTCACAAATTGAATGTCTCTGGGATGAATACACAGTATTTATCGTCTTAGTTTCCTGATTGAGATAAGATTGGGTTTGAAACTTTGATGGCAATTAGTATAATGAGAAATTGATTGATGTAAAGGAGGCATTAATACAATCAAAGAGATCGCAATATTCCAGGAGCCATTCATGTTTCTGTCTAATGATCATTTCAATGTAAAGAGAAACACTCAAAGATCACTTATCAGTCTTTACTGCAGGATTTGCAGCAAATAATAAAGTGTTTCTGTTGTAACTCTTTTTTCTGGTTTGGTTTGTGTTTCCTTGTATTTTATTCTTCTAAAGCATCTCAAGATCTTGTCGTTAATAACGAGACGTAAACAGTTCTTTAGTGAAGCCACTCTCACTCTGATGCTAGAATGACGTGATAATAGAGAGAGATAGGGAATATCTGTTCTATTCTAAAGGACAGATGCTTGTTTTACCCCTCAGCTCTTTTCTTGATGATCTCGGGTATTAAAATGTTTCCTCTTAAATCTCTGAGGAAGAAAAAGATTCTTCTCCTTCTTGTCTCTCCTTCGAATCGAAACAAAATCCTAAGTCTTTGTCATTCTTTACGCCAAGACTAACCGGATTGAAAGGAAGAAATCGATCACCCAGTCAGTCATGTCCACTATTTCTTCTTGTATACCAGAGTCTCGTAGACCAAGATACTTTGATGCCGGACCTTTCCTTTTGGCAGGAACAGGACAACTAGAACCTGGGTTTGCAGTGGCCTTTACTCAAGAAGTATTGCAGGATGTTATCAATTACTCTCCTAAGGATGACGATCTTTTTATAGTGACATATCCAAAGTGTGGGACGACTTGGATGCAGCAGATTGTCTGTTGCATGAAAAATGGATTCCCACCTAAGAATGCACATGAATTGTTTAGTTTATCTCCCTTCTTAGAAATGATGGGAACTGGTGTCCTTAAACCAACTGATGGCTCATCTACCGAGTATACTTCAATTAAAATACATCTTCCTTACGAACTGACACCCAAGAATTCTAAGGCAAAATACATTGTAGTCCTTCGAAATCCCAAGGATACTGTGGTCTCCTTCTTCCATCATACAAAGGGCATAAACTTGTATGGCTTCCAACATGGCTTGTTTGATGATTACTTTGAGCTCTTCATGGAAGGGAATGTTGATTTCGGGGAGTACTATGATTGGATTACCTCATGGTTACCTCATAGAAAGGATCCTAATGTGTTTTGGATCACTTATGAGAGAATGAAATCACACACGAAAGAGGTTCTGAAAGAACTGGCCGACTTCATCGGAGTAGCAGACAAAATGAAGTCCAACCCAAATTTTATTCAAGATGTAATGCATGGATCCTCCCTTACACACATGAGACAAACCATTAACACTTCGATGGCATTATTCCTAAAGGATTCTAATGATAACCTTGAGAAGAATGATGCTTCACCAGAAGAATCCCCGAAAAAGGGTTTTGAATTTGTTCGGAAAGGAGTTGTCAACGACTGGAAGAATACCTTGAGTACTGAACAGAATGAAAGAATATCCCAAAAATTCCGACTGAAGGCTCAAGAATACCCAGAGCTACTGACAGTTTGGGAAGACTACTCGTGGCTTTGAATCACTACCATCAGAGCGAAAAGTAGCCTCACTCCTCACTCACTCATGACTGATGAATCCAAATGTTTGCCTTCCTTTTGTTTTACCTGCATAAACCATAGTTGATCCTCTCTAGGAATTTAATTCAAGTCTCGCACCCTCTAGGTATCTCGCGAAGCGAAACTTGAGAGTGAAGGATGGTATGGAAAAAGAATAATATAATAATTAGACAGTGCAAGTGGTTTCATTTAAATGACTACAGAAAGAAAGAGAAAGAGTGTGGATGAAATATCACTCTTTGCTTCACAACAACCATAATGGTATTCCATTCTAATTACTTTCATGTTCTGGACAAGTAGACATGTACATAAGCATACACTTCTCGAGCCGTCAGTTACTTCTGCTGAAATGATATCAAGTGAACTTTGTCATGATTGCGTGGTATTTTTCGTAGGCAGAACACGGACTATAAAAATGTGAGTGTCTGTCTACACGAAAACCTTTAGAACGACTTTCATTTCATTTATCTGTTCCACTCTCTTTTCAATCACTTTGTGACGTCTGGACTGTCCATTTTGTTGTTATTTTTCATCCTCTATTGCTTTTCATGTCGGTATTTTCGTGCAATTTTTGCTACAGAACAAGAGAGGGTTAATGTCACGTCCTTGTTTGCCTGCAATTTGTGATCATGTTGATTCATGTCGTGGAGCAGAAAGATATGCAGGGTCTCTCATGAAATATTCTATTTCTTCATCGTCGAACCTGAACAAAAAAAATCAGTGCGTCATTCGAGGCTGAATAAAAGGACCCTCAAACCTTTGTCATGTGAATCACTTGTTTCAGTCAGTCTGACGAAACCTTTTCTTCTTCGTTGATGTTATTCTTGATTAAGTTCTACTTGTGATCTGAAGGAGAAAGAAAGAGAGTGATACTACACTTATTGTTCGATTTATAATCGAGTTGTGTTACAGAACAGAAAGAAAATAACGACCACATCATCAAGATCTACTCTTGATCTGTTCACTTCTCTTACTAAACAGATGATGACACCTCTCAAGCCTCAAGCACTCGAGACTGTTATTCTTGTTCTTCTCCAACTCGTCCTTCGATCACAGGGTGAGAACGAATTGAAAGCATAAATACAACGACAGCTTGAACCCTTCCCACACTTATCTGGGCAGATGTATTGCACCCCTTATTCTTTATTCTCCACTTTTTCTCTTCATTTTGGACTTTTTTTAAGATTTGTTTGCCTTGTTTTCTTTTGTGGTATAAGTTTTGACTAGAATTTAAAATTTCCTTCTCAGTGGGTCTCAAGTATGAAAAGAAAAATATAAGAGAGAAATCCTCTCAAGAGAAACTGAATCTTTTATGGATAGAATGGAATCTAGAAAAATGACAGGAACCAGGGAAATTGAAATGAATTAAATTAAAGGGAATAAATAGTCTGTTTCCTACCCCTTTTCTTGGATGCATTTTCTCATTTAGTTCCTCCTCCTGTCTCTCTTTTCTTCCCTTCCATGACAAATTACATGGTCTCTCTACCTTATCCTTTAGTACTAATGAAGACTTCTTGTATGAGTCTCACAAGAGAGCCCTTTTCCTTTTCTTCCTTCTTCTCATTCAGTCTTTAGTCGCCTGCTTTCCTTCATCCATTCATTGATTCGATCATGAATTTATGCATTTCATCAGGGACTGGGATGTGATGTGTTCTCGTATCATCATCATCATCTCTTCTTTTACTTTCTCATTGACTACTAGATCTATTTACTCCCCTTCGGTTGGCATCTTGAATTGCTCTCTCATTTACTGTTCTTTCAGGAGAAAATGGAAGAGACACGTGTAAAGGCTTCACGGAATGTGTCTCGTGTTTCGAGGAAAAGACAAGTCACACAGAGACAGGAGATTGTTCTCAAGTGGGTGAGTAGTAGTAATAGTTGGTTGTAAAGCAAGAACAGGTTTCCTTCCGCCTTGTGATCGATTGCAGCCATTACTTTGTTCATTTGTTTGGGACGGAAAGTGAAGACAATTTTCTTCCTGTTATATATTTCACAGCAAGATCTATTGGACTACGATTTCATCCCCTGAACCAAAGGGATTTATCAGTTGTAGCAGCTGTGACATCCTCTTCTTCTTCTCCCCTGGAGTCCTGTCTTTCGTCTTTAGAATTGGGATGTCTTTGCCGGCCTTTTCTACATCATCTTAACAAAAAGACAGGCTTGACACTCGAGATCAATCCATCGACAGGAGTGCTATCTCGCCTGCAGTCACAGGAGGAGTACAAACTGACTCTGGGCTGTCACGTCAACGAAACAATAATAACTGAAGATGAGTTGGACGACACGAGACTTGAAGGGCAAAACAAACCAGACAACAAAAAGAGACTTGTTCTCTTTGTCACAGGAATCTTTGACAGAATTGATGATGGAACAGTCCGAATGAACAAGAACATAAAAAAGCGGGCGGTGTCTGCTCCTTCAGAGGAAAAGAAAAGGGACCCCAGAGACTTGCCTTCGTCATCAAAGAAGAAGCCCGAGACAAAAAGCGAGGACAAGAATAAGAAGAATTCAAAGGCTGATGCAAAGACTTCTCCTTGTCATGTCAGTCTGAGTATCGTGTCTGGTAATTCAGCAGCAAATTCACTGGACGACAAGATTTATGATTCAAACGAGGATCTTCTCGTTCAGGCAAGGATTGCTATACAAAGTGATGCTGCAGTCGGTTCTAAGAACCGAAGGGAAGACAACTCCTTCTTTATTCTACGACTTTTTCTTCCTCCCTTCGTTACATTCAAACAAATGGCTAGGGGTTCGGACAGAAGAATGGCTAGTATTGACACTTCTATTAGCAATACAACTGCGGAAGATCTCCAAGAGAATGACACAGACCACATTCAAGTTCGGATAAGGATTCCCGATGATTTTGGTGGGAATTCAGTTGACTTGAAGGTTTGTATTCACTTGCATCTTTGCTTGCCATTTCCTTTATACATTTCTTGGTTTTTTTCTCATCTTATGTTTGTTTCCTTTACATGAAAGTAGTCTGGTAACGATGTATTGAGAAAGAGATGAAGGGAAAGATTCGAAACATTCAAGTTCCATTATTCTTTGCAGTTCGCTTACTCAACTTCATAGTACTTTTCTCTCTTCAATACAATATCAAGCGCTTATGAAACATCTGTACATTGAGTTCCTCTTGATGCCCTTGTCCTTCTCCTTTTTATTTTTCTTTGCCTTTCATGTAGTTTCTTCCATTCTATCACATAAATATACTCACTCTTACAAACAGATTCCGAAAGAAGTTGCAAATGGAAGGGAAATGGGGATTTCGTTTTGGTTGAAAATCCAAGACATGAAAAACACACACAGAGTGATCAAGACTGGAAAAAAGGACTTCCTCAATCTCTTGATTCCGTACGGAATCTTTAAAGAGAAAGAAGGTCTCGAGTTAAGCACGACAACTACTGCTGTCTCAGGAACAAGTTCGACATCCTCTACGACTACTGGGGCTCAAGTGACTTCAAAGAAAATAACCCCAGTTTCCTCTACGACTATCTTTCCCAAGGATTCTATCGTTAAAAGATCTGCATCTTCTATGACCATTTGCTCGAATATGCATCATTTGTCATTCAAGGTTATTCCTTCGGGTAAGTCTTTTTGGAGTACACTTTTCCTATTTTTTCGTGTTGTTCTTGTCGATGATGTACTCGGCTGAGTAGAGTGTTTCTTTACTCGGATCAAATGTCAGAATCTCTCGGATAAATTCATACTTCAACCTAATACTTACTTGGTAGATGTACATATATTTCCCAGAAGCCTTAGACCCGATCATTTTTCATTCAAAACGAAAAAGTGGTTAAACACGTACACCTTGCTTTTTAGGTTGCGATGGGTCTCTCGGTCTAGAAAATGATAACGTCATCACAAAATGTCAAGTCTCGGCTTCATCTGCAGTAAATGAATCTTATTCTGCAAACATGGCTAGAACCTCAAGTCCTTCCTTCTGGTCTCCTGCTATGGATGTTGACATTGATCACTGGATCCAAATTGACTTCTTAAGAATGACTAGGGTTCGCAAGATCGTTCTTCAGTCTGTTTTGGACACTGCAAGGATTACAGAGGTAGCGATACAGTCAGCTTTCGATGGAAACAACTGGGTAGATGTCGTGACAGCTTCCGCCGAGACTGCAGGAAGGATGTCAGGCAGGATCAACGGAAGGAAAGCAGCAGGAGGAGGAGAATCCAACAGCAATATTCTCAAGATCAAATACTCTGAGGATGGAATTTCTCTTCTCAAGACAGACTTGAAGACCCGTCACCTTAGAATCACAGCAAAGAACTATGAGTTTGTTCAGCAAAAGTCGATGAAGAAGAATAAGCAACAGTCTGGCAGCACCCCTTCATCTTCCTCGACAAAAACTCCAGAGAAGAAGGCTAATCCTGATTTATTTGATGTCGGCAGGGAATTGATTGGTTTAAAATTGGAATTATTTGGATGTTACCTTGAAGCTGATCGATCGACCGATGAATCCTCTCCCATGTTCTCCTCCGGAAAATGTTCATTTGACGTCTCCTCTCAAGCAAACGGATCCTCCTCCTCATCATCTCCTTTTCCTGTCTCTTGGTTCTTGAACTCGGCCTCCAGTCCTGCCAAACACTTGTCGGTCAATTCTCATCTCAACTTGATCTTTGTGTGTGAGGTCTCAAAGGACGTGAGGTGAGTCCTCTTATAAGAAACAAAAAAGTCCAAGAATAGAATAGAATAGAAAAAGAATTGGAGTAAAAGAAGAAAGGAATGAGAAGACTGGAGCATCAAAGAATGAGTTGGAGTGAAAGAGAGAAGTGTGTTTCGGAGATCAATCATCGCCGAAAGCAGTTTCCAAGACATCCTGATCTTTGATTCCTTAGTTACCACTCCAATTCTGGATGCCAGTGGTGTTGTTTTCCTTCATGCTTTGTTTTCTATCCGTGTCGTTTTCTTGATTCATTTATTCCACAGGAAACAGGAATGCTTTGTCTCCCATGACTCGTCGATTGGCTACTGGATTAGACTGGGGAACAGGGTCTCCCGCATTCTCGGTTACGACTCAGAGTCAAACTACTTCTTGGTTAGGGATCAGTTTGACAGGCTCAGTCTCCTGACCAGAGACGGCTCGACCTTCCATCCCGTGTCAGAGGCTCAAGTGGAGACGATGATTTCCGGCCCCTTCTTTGAGCCATCAATCATTGTGAAGGGAGATACTCTTGACAAACAAGCAGTGGGCGAATGGTTTGCAAACAGAGACTTTGTCTTTGGAAGAGACAAACGACCAGTCGCAGTCTGGTCTGACAGGAGCCCTGATTTCATTCGATGAAGAGGATAAAAATTATCCTTTACTTTCCTGTTATTCACTTGTGATAACAATAATAATGACTGCAAACACAAGTGCCTGACAAAGAAATTCGTGTGTCAGCAGAATTCCAAGTGCCTTTCCTACCGCTTTAACTTGTTCTTCCTGTTGTTCATTCATTGGGAGGAAGACTGTGATTGAACAAAGAGTTGGAACCTCATGTTTTGAAATACGTGATGCCATTAATCTCTTGTTCTCAGCCTGTTCTTCACTCCCTGCTCAGTGATCCTAATAAAAGTTTTGTCTTTCCTGCATCCGAGTAAATTACGTTAAAAAGGCATCGATCCGTAAGAGAAGAACAGAACAGAACAGAACTCCCTGATATCAAGTCAAGTGAAAGAAGCTGCAGGCAAACCCTCTCTAATATACACTGAGATATAAGGCAATGAAAAAAGGAGCAACATTTACTGGTGTTGCCCTGGATTCTTCTCTCCTTCACTCCATCGAGTATCAAGTTGTTCCTTTTTCACGCCTAAAGAAACTGTGTACTTTATATACAACGAGAGAGAAAACTTCTCATGAATACACTACACATCACTGATGGCGACCGACAAGAAATGAGAGTACTCTTTGATGCCGAGAAAGAGGATAAAATGGTCCATTGAAATCATTGATGAGAGAGAAGAATCGACTGGAGCTATACAACCATTACCAGTCAGTAAATGACTACAAAATGACCTGTTACTCCTTAGGAAAGGATCTGGAATCGACTTGTTTCTGATTCTGATTCCAATGACGACATACATTTACTCTCTCTTTCATGTAAAGAATAAACAGAACAAGTTAGCACTCTTGCTCGACAGGAAAGGAAACATCCAGGGGAAGAAGAATTTCTAGGAATCCATTCTATCCATCCCTGTCTTGACTGTGTCCTCATTTCTCTGTCCATCTGATCTCATTCTCAAGTCTCTTGTTTCTCCTGAGGTTTCACTTCCGTCGTCATAAAGAATGAAATAAAGCAGAGAAATCGTGATAGAGAGCCATAAGTACGATTCTAATGTTGGCTCGTAATTTGAACCTCCGATGCCTGAGGATCATGATGTTGACCAACAGAAACAAAGAAGGAATTGAGAGTGAAATCGAGACAGAACGGAAAGGCCAAGAGGAAGGAAGCCAGAGGATAAATTCAATCAGGAAGTAAGTCTGTCATCATGTGAACTCAGAGAACTTGTAATGAGCAAGATGTTAAGACACGTCAAGGCCACAAGGGAATCATGACGAAATACCCTTCTTCTTTAAATTCTTGCAGGAATTTTTGAAACGAACTCGAGAACTGAAACGAAGACCTTTACCGGTTGTCTTTTGGTGTAGGAATTGAATTTAATCAGAATCAAACGTGACAATTGTCACGGTTCGTTTTGTCTTCATGCCTTCAAACCCCTTTATTCAGGTACTAAATTTTTATAACCTTCTCTGTCAGGATGACCATAAACCATTCCACGAAAGAAGCAAAGCCTTTTACGTGTACTCTGATTCGAAAAAAAGATAACGAGTTGATATTGAGAAGCCATCCTTCTTCAAGACAGGCTGTCAAAATACTTACAGGTACGTGAGTCTCATGCAAATGTAATGCAAACATGACAGTGGAAAAATAGGTTCTATTTCATCTTATCTTGGTTTCTATTCAAAGTCCAGTAGGAATAGAGATAGGATTACAGTGTCATCCTTTGCACGTGAGTTACTTCTTCATGTATGCATCTCACCAGACCCATGAGGACTTGTCTATCCATCTTGTGATAAGTCTTGTGAAAGAAGCACGAATGAAAGAGACTGAAAGGCATTCAAGAGACTGAGAGGCAGGAATATTATTCGTCTCCATATAATTCTACTTTCTCTTCTCTCATCTCTCATGACGATAAGGATGATTCGCAGAGTAAGCGGAGACTACTCTATGATGCCATTAAGACATCAAGAACAAGATGAGGAGGCAAGTAGTCTGAGACAAAAGGCAAGAAGAAGAGTGAATGAAATGAAAGTTAGGAGGAGTGACTCGATAGAATGAGAACAGGGATGAAAGGAATGCATTTCTGCTGAATCCCTTGGTGTCCTTAGTGGGAGTAACCAAACGGACGGGCATTAAGTCCTAATTGACCACAAGAAAGAGAGACAGAGAGTGATTCATCCTCTCATGTCCTCCTCATGTGTATCCACTCTCTTTCTTAGCATCATCCCTTGGCATCATTTGAGTTCGTCATCACAGCTTTCATCACATCCTTGTTTGTCCCATGTCTTATTAAGGACTTCCTCTTTGTCTTGTCATGAGTCTGACTGACAAAGAACAAGGATTTGGAAATAACACTGACCAGACTTTGTACTTTAGTTCTTGTCGATTCCATGCATGTATCCAGTTATGATCACATCCGATTACTCTTACAAGACATGAGTGATGCTGCACTGATCTATCACTCGTTTCTTAAGATGTTATTCGACGACGACGTGAGATGTTCTTGCATGGAATTCTTCACTGTCTCTTGTCAGGAAGAAAGAGGTCGTATCCATGTTCGCGGCAGTGTTTGTTGTTGGATCGCCTATCAGAGATCATCAACATCAAGTTGTGAGGAAGGATGCTCTTTGCTGTCGTTCCGCTTCAAGTGTCCTCGAATAAGGAAGGAATAGTAACGAGATGTTTCCAAAAGGATTACACACAAACATGCCATGAAAGACAGAGAGAAATGGTTTGCGTGTCAGCCTCTCGTTTACGTCACCTGTGAGAGCTAGGCATCAAGATATTATTGTCTCACAGACAACAATGGGAGTCGAGAGCAAGAATAAGTAGACAAAGTCATGGAAACAAAGAAAGAATGTTGCATCAGAAGACTTACAGATGAGAGACACGAGAGATGAGAGAACCCATTCAAAGACTCAGTAGAAGAGGACATGTGTCGTCTCAACGATTATTATGTTGACTTTGGCATCATATTCCATCAGAGAACCTTATTCTTTGTTCTTCCAAACCATCTCAGTGTGTCTTGAAAAATGGCCTTCTTTTGAAGATGGAATTTGGAAAGACAAGTGAGAAAAGATAAGACGAAGCATCTTCTAAAGAGAGAAAGTGGGTGAAGACACGAAATGTCCTCCCCTTCCATCCC
>Ga0157374_10006124_pt1 | contig 10184 bp, 5 predicted proteins | sample M25metaG_FD_115308 | JGI IMG/M metagenome (GOLD analysis project Ga0157374, IMG submission 115308) | Miscanthus rhizosphere microbial communities from Kellogg Biological Station, Michigan, USA - M2-5 metaG | ecosystem: Host-associated > Plants > Roots > Rhizosphere > Soil | place: USA: Michigan... | reverse complement strand
CCTGTCGAATTAGAAACAAATGAATCGAACTCTGCCGGTCTTGTAATCACAAAATGCTGATCTCACATTTCTGCATCTCGTACAACCTCGGCAATACCAGTCTGTTGGTTGCTGATTGCGATCCTGTTCACATCCAGGCCAATAGCCTTAATAGCTTCCAAGGCGCGTATACCGCGCTCGTCGCTCCCAACCCCGCTCACCAGGGTCACTTTGGCTCCGAGCCGATGAAGATTTGCAGAAACATTAAGGGGGGCACCGCCTAAGAGCTCCTGATCTGGGAACACATCCCAAAGCACTTCGCCGATGCAACAGACAACCATCCTATGACCTCCAGATCAAGCTCGACATTTTCTTTCAGTTACACAAAGAGCAACAGGTACTTCCCGATCATTGCGACGGTTTCAGCCGCGTTCCGCGGACCACGGCTTTGGTTTGTGGGCTAACCTACTTCGCATCCTGACGAAGTACGGAGAGATTGATCGAATCAGCCATAGCTTTATATCCCGCCGCGTTGGGATGCAGATAGTCGCCAGACTGTAACTCTTCCTTGAATTTTGTCGGATGGGTCGGGTCTCGAACCGCGGCATCAAAATCACATACCCCATCAAAAGTCTTACTCGTCCGGATCCACTGGTTTACGGCTTGGCGAACAGCTTCGCCATCGTCCGTAAAGGTGGTAGTTGCACCTTCATACGGCGTTATCGTCGCTCCCAGAACGCGGATACCATGCTCGTGCGCACGATCGACCATCTGCCTAAGACCCCGTATGAGATCTTCGGAAGTGACTCGTTGTCCTGCCCACGGGTTCTCTCGCGTTGTGCCGTCGGCCTGCTGCCTGGGTTTCATATGAGGCCAGCCGATATCGTTAATCCCCTCCATAATCACCAGATATTTGACACCGGGCTGCGACAACACATCGCGATCGAAACGTGCCAGCGCGCTCACTCCTGCACCATCCCAAAGAACGCGATTCCCTCCGATTCCTTCATTATTTACAGCTAGAGCCAGCCCTTTTTTCTCTCCGGCAAGCCGAGTCGCCAGTTGGTTCGGCCAATCCCCGTATGGCGCCTTGGCGGCAAATCCGTCCGTGATCGAATCGCCAAGAGCCACAAGCGCTACAGTCGCGGGCCCAGACCACACATCCATGCCCCCGAGAAAAAACCAGGAACTCACCTCGCGAGCGCTTGTGAAACTCGAGGCCGACGTAAAGTCCCCTGTGGCAGAGATGTACGAGGGGTGTTGGCCCAATAAATGGAAGGTTGCGGGTAATGTCGACTTGGGTAGAAAAATGCTGATCGTCACCTCGCTCATGGCTGCAACCCTTAGCTCCACCGGATCGCTCAGCATGGGCGCGCCTGTCGGGATAGTCACGGCAGGCTCCCCATTGAACATTAACGAACGATCGGATCCTGCAACAATCTCTCCGTTCTCCTTCGTGAGCGCGACGTGCGCGCTTCCGATCGAAAGCGGAGTCACGCCAAATTCATTCGAAAAGCGGATGCGAAACCGGTCTCCTCCAAGGGTAGGTCGAATCACCATCCTTATCGTTTGATCTCCAAACGGTACGACAGGAGGGCCCCCAGGGAACGAACGAGGGCTATGGAGCGCAGTGCTCCACGCACCTACCCAGTGGCCGGGAACACTCGTTCCCTGAGCATGCATCGCAAAAGCAGAAGTAACCAGCAGCAGAATACAACTGAATCTCGCCAATCTTCTTGTCATATCTCCATCTCCCACCCTCGAAGCAATCCATAAATCACTCGCACGGCGTCGCTAGTTTCCGAGGTTCTTGTCAAAAAACTTGATCATAATGGCAAACGCTTCTTTAGATTCCGGCACGTCGGCGTTGTAAAAGAACCCGTGAAATAGTCCATCCCACACGTGCAATTCTGAATGCACTCCCACCTTGGTTAATTGAATATCTGTATCGATGGCTCCACTCAACGCAAAGTCACGAGTGGCAGTGATAAGTAGAGTCGGTGGAAACTTCGCCAGTACGCCGGGGGATTTGAGCGGCGACACAAGAGGATCGTTTTGATCCGAGTCACTGAAATATCCTAGCCTCGTAGCGCTGCCGGGAGGTGCGGCAGGAATGCGTGACTCGCCCAGCGGAAATGCTATATAGTTTGCGTCGCCACCAAAGCTGCCCGCCGATGCACAGTAGATTCCGGCCGCCCCCGGAGTAGGCAATTCGTGGCTTTGGAACCATGAAAGCGACTGCGCAGTCAGCATTCCGCCGGCGGAGCAGCCATAAATCCCGATGTTCTTCGCCTTATAGTGCCTGAGCAACTCCCGATAGACGGCCGCCACATCTTCACTCGCAGCTGGAAATTTGTATTTAGGTCCTTCACGATAATCGATGCTGACAACCTTGATGCTCATCAAGGCTGAAATGGGCATGGATTCTAATTCCGCGCATCCCGGCCAGCAACCCGAGAATCCGCCCCCGTGAAGATTCACCAAAACACGATCTTTATTCCTTTTTCCGATTCCTGCCTTCGGCGCATACGTATAGACATGGACTCCGGCAATCGTCTCGTCTTTCCGGTCAAGATCGAAACTCTCATGGTCTCGATCGAGATAACGCTTCATAAATCCCGGAATACCGTTGCTTCCTTTCGGAGGGTTCTGCATATCCAGCAAATGCTCTGTCATATATAGCTTGCCCTCTGGGCTCAATAAAGGCGACAACGGCACAGACCTCGCAGGCGCCTCCACTGTGCCGTCAGGTTCAATCACCACCTTCGCTTGCGGAGCTGCCGCAGTCGTCTGCTGGCCCGTGAAGGCCAGGAGACCAGTTGGCCCAAGGATGTAAGTAACAGCCAACACAGCGGCCAGACATTCGTGCTTTGACATTCTCACCTCGTTCCACTCGACTCCAGGTCTGATCCTGCTGATGCGTAACATGTTCGAGAAACGGCCCGATACGTCGACACTAAAATTCAAAACGAAGCGCGAACTGGATCAACCGGGGCTGATTAGCCGTTGCAGTTACCTTGCCGTAGTTTGGATTACCCACTTGTGTGTTCGGCGGAGCGAATTGCACCCGATTGAACGCATTAACAAACTCCGTCTCGAAATGCATTTTGACTCGCTCCGTGATATTGTTCACCTTCGCCAACGATAGATCCCAGTTGTCGACCCCCTGCGCATAAATTCGCGAATCCGTACGACCTTCATTGCCGAAGCTGAAAGGCGTGGGGGGTTGAACGAAGCATGTAGTGTCGAACCACTTATTGAGCCTGGAGACAGCCGAACCAGAGATCTTCGGGCTACAACCTGCAACTCTGTTCGGGCGTATGGTGCCGGTGCCAAACTTGGTGGAGATATCCTCAGGCTGCGCCGTGATAGCGAGCGGATACCCGTGTTGGAATGCCGTAATGCTGCTGACGCGCCAGCCATTAATCAGGTGATTGACTCCGTTGCCCGCGTTGGAGAGAAAATGCTGTCCCCTTCCGAATGGCAGTTCAAGAGAATAGTTCAGCACCAGGCGTTGTGGCACGTCGTAGGTTTCAAGTGCTCTGGCGCTGACGAGGTAATTGTTATTGTCCTGAGTGCTTCCCGCTCCGCTTGCTTCAAGAAAGGTTGTTGATGAGTCAACCGTTCCTATGAGTTTTGAGAACGTGTACGCAGCGAAAAACGAGCCAGCAGAATGGAAACGTACTCGATAGCTTGCCTGAAGCGAGTGATAAATTGAGACGCCATCATTCTTGGATACATTGGACACACTGGTGGCGAACTGAGGATAAGGCTTCAACAACTGTCCCTTGGAGATAGTGGCCCCGTTATAAGCGCTGGCCGCGGCCAGTTTGCCGGCCAGCGGATTGGTTACTGTTTGATTCACAAAGGTCGCGGCATCGGCCTGCGCCGGAGTAGAACCCGTGGCTATAAGACCGAGGTATTGAGTTTCCGCTTGAGCGATATACGTGTTTGGTAACTGATTGAGGTTTCGGCTGACATGCAAATGAGTTCCCTTCGAACCCTCATAGCCGATCTGGAAAACCGAGTTCGAGGTAATTTCCTGCTGAACGTTTAGATTATATTGCTCCGCGTAGGGGTACTTTGCCCCGGCCACGATACCAGTAATGTTGATACCTTGAATTCGGGCTGAGAAATTGGGGTCGCGTCCCACCGGTTGCGGAAGCACGCCATTGATCTGAGGAAACGGGTTGCTAAGAGAACCCGTGGCAGGGGTTGCGGACTGCGTGATGGGCGAGCCAAACGGCGTCGGAACCGTTCCAAAATAGTCGTAAGAAATATGCGACATGCCGAAACCGCCACGCACAACGGTCTTGGGCAGTACTCTTAGCGAGAAACCAAGAGTGGGCGAGAACAACGAATAATGAATCTTGTCATCCCAACGGCTCGGGTAATCGGAAGAATTGACTAAGGCGAGGTTACCCACTAGTTGCTGCGATGCACCTGTCGCTGGATTGATGATGGATCCGAGAGGGCTCGGCACGTTGGGCAGGAGAACGGTATTCACATCGTGTTTTTCAAGAATGGCACCAGGCAAGTCCCACCTTAGGCCGCCAGTAATCGTAAGGCTGCGGTTGGCCTGATAGGTATCCTCAACGTAGTAACCCTGAGTGAGATTATAGGACGAAGTGTTGCGAGAGGTGGTGATACTGCTCGACGTTTGGATATCTTGACCGAGCATAAAGTTGGCAAAGATATCGTTTGTCGGATTGTTGAGCGTAAAAGTAAAGTTGCCAGCCGGCCCTCCGCTTCCACCAGCCAGATAGGCCTGGTTTGGCTGAAAATCGCCGCCGAATTTTATCGCATGCTTTCCAAGAGTTTTCGTAATGTTGCCAGTAAGGTCATACTTGTCATAGTTGTAGGATTGGATCACATTAATAATTGATAGTGGATACTGATTGCCGTAACCAGACAATAAGGGGATCGGGACCGTATCAAAACTCACCTGATTCTGCAGCGCTCCGAAAGCAGGCCCCCACTTGGACAAGTCGATGTTTCCAAGGAATGGTGGCTTCGACGTGAATAGAAACCGCAGGTAGGACACTCTTACGTCGGCGACCGTCGTGGGATTGATGACAATGGTATCTCCCACCACTGCCTGTTTGGTCTCGCTGAGCACCTGCGGCTGCGGCAGGTTGTTGTGATAGTAGTTGGTGCCCATCGTGTTCGTGGACCAGTTTGTGTACCGCGCAAAAAGCTGCTGACGGGCACTGAGATTGTAGTCGCCGCGGACGACATATTGATTACTGTTTCCACCAGAGGATGCGTTGGTTGAATAATTGAATCCGCCATGGGGAACGCCCGCTACATTCGGTGCCGCCCAATACTTGTAGCCATTCGCAATATACAAAGCCGTGGGGTCGGGACAGACCTTGTTGAGGACGCCGTTGCAGGATATCTGCGTGCCCGCGAGTGGGCCGCTGACGTACATGATCGCCGGATCTCCGGTGAAGTCACCTGTCGTTTCGGCCACTGAAGGCACAACTGTCGTATATGGCACACCAACTCTATCAGCGAACCCTTCCCAATTGCCAAAGAGGAAGAGCTTGTTCTTGAGTATGGGACCACCGAGCGATACACCGTACTGATTCTGCTGGACAGGCGGGCGCTTCACGCCTGTCCGATTGTTGAAGAATTGGTTGGCATTGAGCACCGTGTTGCGAAAATACTCGTACAGCGAACCGTGAACCTTATTAGTGCCGGACTTCGTAGAAAACAGTAGCACTCCGCCGTAGTATCCGCCCCACTCAGAGCTGATATTGTTGGTCTCAACACGAAATTCTTGCACTGAATCCTGGCCGGGTATGTAGCCCATCCAATTATTTGTTGGCAGATTTAGCGGGCCGCCGTCAACATAAACCAGGTTATCTCCGGCCACTCCTCCGCCAATCTGGATATTGTCCCAGCCGGCAGGGTTCGTATAATTACCAATGGACGCCTGGTTATTCAGGGCGCTGCCACCGGTCGCTCCCTGGGGAACTACGCCTGGAGTCAGGGCGGCTAGACTCATGACATTCCGACCGTTTAGAGGAGCGTTCGCAATCTGATCCTCTTCAATAACGGTGCTGACCGTCGAGGAATCCGATTGCAACAGAGGTTCACTGCTCGTGACCGTAACGGTTTCGGTTACCGAACCGGGCTGCAAGTCGTAATTGAGAGAAATCTGGTCCTGGCCGTGCAATTCTATTCCCTGGCGAACAGCCTCTTTGAATCCGTTTTTTTTGATCGTTGCGTTATACCGTCCAGGGAGAAGTCCAGGCACGCGATAAAATCCCGCGCTATTTGTGACTGCGGTCGACTTGACCTGCGTCTCAACATTCTCGACGATAATAGAGGCTCCCGCAATGGCCGCGCCGCTACTGTCGGAAACAGAACCGGTGATGGTCGCTGTGGTCGTCTGAGCAGTGAGTTTGACGCAGCTTAGACCCATCGCCAAAACCAACAAGTACGATCCAAGACGAATACTCTTTTTCATAACAACCTCCTCCGAAGGTCTTCTATTTCCAGAAACGAATTCGTCTTATTGACTCATCCGTCTATTGGGGTCATCTGTCCGTGGAAGTCTGCTCAGCTCCGGGGATAAAGGCTTTTCATCAAGGCAAGTTGTTTCGAGTCCAGGTTTTCTTTTGCTACGCAGCGATCGTTAAAAACCATCGTGGTCTTCGACGCCGCATCGAATTTGTTCCACTTGGGCAGGCCGGCGTGATTGGGATTGCCGCTACGGGCAAAATTGATCCAGGCTTGACTCACCTTGCTCGCGAGTGCCCTGGCATCTTCCCCGCCACCTGTCATGTGTTCGCATAGATCGGAGTTATCAAACACAAATGCAAGTTCGGAGCAATGGAAAGCCATCGGACGACCATCCAGAATTGGCGTCTGCCAGGCAAACTGATAGCAGTACACAGGCGCAGGCTGAGCTGATTTTCTCGCTGCCAGCGACAATGTGGCATCGCGAACGCCTGCCGTCGAGATGATCGACCACAGCTGAAACGGGTTCACATTCGGATACAGCTCGCGGTAGCTCGCGATTATGTCGCCGCCATGGCCTGCAACGTTCGCGTCAACCCGCTCCTTGAGCTGACCTTCCGTTAGCTCAAAGGCATCTGGATGATTGATGCCGTGCGTAAATTCGTTCAGCGTTGTGCCGATCATAAGCGGTATTCCCGCGGCGCTCGCAGGTGCCCCAGGATCGAATGGATGCTGTGAAACCACTTTGGCATCCATGACAGGCGCGAAGCCGAGACCGCGCGCCATGTTGCGAAAGGGATCTCTGACGCCGGTATTGGACGGTGTTCCAATCTCGGCGGTAGCGGCCTTCTCCAGCAGCGCATACGGTATCTCTTCCAACTTCTTCACCTCGCCGGGCGAGATGCCGAGCCTCTTGAGGGTTCGCTCCGCTAGCTCACGGCCGCGCTCTTCAGTTCCGATCCGCAACGTTGGGCCACTCTCAATCACAGCCTTGTGAAACAGGCCGTGAGCCGATGGCATAGCCATCAAAGTGGCGACCTTGCCTCCGCCACCCGACTGCCCGAAGATCGTCACAGATCCCGGGTCGCCACCAAAGTGTTCAATATTGTCCCGAACCCATCCGAGCGCAGCAACCGTATCGAGCGACCCCGCGTTGCCCGACTCCGCATACTCGTCCCCATACGCTGCCAGGTTCAAATAGCCCAGTACATTCAGGCGATGATTGATCGTCACCAGAACTACGTCGCCCCGGCGCGCCAGGTTGACCCCGTCGAACATCTTCAATTCCTGGCTCGAGCCTACCGAATATCCGCCACCATGCAGATACAGAAGCACAGCCCGCTTCTTCCCGTCTGGCGCCGGGGTCCACACGTTGAGCCTGAGGCAATCCTCACTTGAATAGCCGTAGTCCCATTGAAAGACGAAGGCCTCTTCGTCGTTCTCCCAAACCGAACGATAGGCTTGAGGAGCCTGCGGGCCAAACCCTCTGCTGCTGCGTATCCCGGTCCACGCTTTCGGCGGCTTCGGCGCTTTGAAGCGCCCTGCGCCCGCAGTCGTCGCCCCATAAGGTATCCCTTTGAAGACAAAAACGCCGCGATCAACATAGCCGGCTAATTTCCCGTAAGCCGTTTCAACGATGGCCGCATTCTTTCCAGCAATAATGGTCCGCCCTGACGTCGTCCGCGCAGCCACATACTCCGCCTCACTGCCGATAGCAGCGCCAGACATTTTGCTCGGCATCATCGCCCCAGCGGCAACCAGCCCTGTTCCGCGAAGCATATCTCGACGGTTCAAACTGAACTTCTTCATCCCTTTAACCTCTCGGCGACCAGCGCTGCAATTCTGTGTGCATTACAAAATGTCTCTTCCGGCAGGAGCGGGTCGGCGCCCTCGACATACATTTGCACCGGCTTCTGTTAGCTCAGCATTTTCGAAGTGACGGAATTTGTATGGATTTCAACGCTAAATTGTCAAGCCCTATTTAGGACAAAAAACACAAATCTGTATAGGTAAATGAAAAATAACGAGCAAATGCCTGTGATTTGATCAAAGCGGCCGGGTATCCAGATCCGATTTCAAAGCTCACTGTCATAGCCATTGCGTCATAGGTAAAACGATTCAACATAAGCAGCCGCCCACTTGATGCGATCTCAAGCTATATAACTTTTCAACTAATGACACATAATAGTATTGACAAAACAAAATCAGTGACGATATAACCAGACGCGCATGAGGCAACTCTCGACGACCCCGTCTGTCCCACTGCCCCTAAGGTTTAGGGAACCCAACCAACGCTGGAGAAACTCATGCTTTACCGTCGTTTACTGGCATTCCTGCTACTGCCGTTTTGTCTTTCCGTCACAGTCGCCCAGAAAACAGCTCAGAAACCCGGCGCCGAACCCTGGTGGAAACACGCCGTTTTCTACGAAATCTACCCACGCAGCTTCCAGGACACCAATGGCGACGGCGTTGGCGATTTGAACGGAATCACATCCCGCCTCGACTACCTTCAGAATCTCGGTATCGACGCGATCTGGATCGCACCCTGCTTCCCGTCTCCCTTGGTCGACTTCGGATACGACGTATCAGACTATGAGGGAGTCGATCCCCAGTTCGGAACGATGGCCGACATCGATCATCTGATAGCGGAAGCTGGAAAGCGCCACATTCGAGTTCTTCTGGACATGGTGGTTAACCATTCCAGTGACCAGCACCCTTGGTTTCTCGCCTCAAAAAGCAGCAAGACCGACCCTAAGCGGGACTGGTACATCTGGCGCGACGGCAAGCCCGACTCGGCAGGCAAGATGGGTCCCCCAAACAATTGGCGAAGCGTCTTCGGCGGATCCGCCTGGAAGCTCGATCCCTCTACCAACCAGTACTACTATCACCGTTTCTATACCCAGCAACCCGACCTCAACTGGCGAAACCCAATCGTCGAAAAGGCCATGTTCGATCAAATGCGCTTCTGGCTCGACCGCGGCGTTGCAGGATTCCGTCTCGACGCAGTTGATACGTTGCTCGAAGATCCGGCTTTGGGCGACGAAGATTATCGCCGCGACGCCAAGGGCGAAATTCAACGCAACATGATGGGCGAAGCTGCCACCGTGGGCGACAAGACCTCCAACCTCCCCGAGATTCACGACATCATTCGCAGGATGCGGGCCATGATCGACAGTTATCCCGGTGACCGCGTCCTCGTCGGCGAAGCCTACCTGCCCAATATCACCGAGTTGGACAAATGGTATGGAGGCAGCGCAAAGGACGAACTCCAGCTCCCAATGGATACCCAGTTCGTCCGCGGAAGCCTCAACGCCAGTCAGTGGAGAACGCGCCTTCAGGAAGCCGAGACCGGCCTGCATGGCTCCATGCCCCTTCTGGTCTACGACAATCACGACAACAATCGGCTCGATCGATACTGCCGCCCAACCAACGGCGCCGCTCCCCAGGCCGATTGCCGCCAGATCCAGAAGATGCTGGAGACCATCCTCTTCACCGCCCGCGACGCAGCCCTCATGTACTACGGCGACGAGGTTGGCATGGAGACCGCTGCACCCTCTACTCAGCCGAATCGTAGGCGAGACGCAGAACGCACGCCGATGCAGTGGTCTGCCGGCAAGAGCGCTGGCTTCTCAACAGCAGACACAACCTGGCTTCCTATCCCGCCTTCTTACGCCACGTTGAACGTCGAGCTCGAGAGCAAAGATCCCGACTCCCTGCTGCAATGGCATAAGAAGTTG
>Ga0157374_10006123_pt1 | contig 10185 bp, 8 predicted proteins | sample M25metaG_FD_115308 | JGI IMG/M metagenome (GOLD analysis project Ga0157374, IMG submission 115308) | Miscanthus rhizosphere microbial communities from Kellogg Biological Station, Michigan, USA - M2-5 metaG | ecosystem: Host-associated > Plants > Roots > Rhizosphere > Soil | place: USA: Michigan... | reverse complement strand
GAAACTCGTTTATGTCTCCAGCCGTACTTATGGCGGATACTCGAAATCCGATTTGAGCCCGGAACCGACGGCGTACGAATCTGGATTCGCGGTCAAGTGGTTGATCGAGGAACGCATCAATAACGCAAATCCCGACAGTTGGCGACCATGGCTGTCGTGGGGACCATACCTTTGGGCCGATGGCATGACTCCGCGCGGCGATGGCCTTAGTTGGGAACAAACCGATTTTGAGCCGGATGGCGTCCACACATCAGCGCAGGGAGCATTGAAAGTTGCAGCCAGATTACTTGAGTTTTTCGAAAACAATCCGACTGCCCAGGAGTGGTTTTTTTCCCGATCGACTTAGCACTTCGCTGAGACTGAGTCGTCTCGCACCTGCTGGCCTCCTGACCCTCACCAACCAAGTTTCGGCGCTACCAGCGACCAAGCCGAGCTACACATCTCTTCTGGCGAAAGATTCGTTGTGTCCAACTCCACGACAGAACCCATGTTCATGGCCAACCGCCGACAAACAGTCTGCCTATCAACGAAGAATTTCTCTGACTCCACAATCTTTTGCGCCACCGGCGTGAGCGTGCCGGATTTGCGCGAGCGGCTCTTAATCCTTGCGCTGGCCACAACGTGCTCCGCAGTCAACAGGAGAGTCATGTCCGGCGCGCGCAGATACGACCCGAACGGTTGGATTAACCGCAGAGCATCCGCCTCTTCGATCGCCGATTGAGCAATCATCAGCGAAAGAGGGCTTGTCAGATAACGATCGCAAATCACGTGGCTCTGTCCGAGACCAGCGCGCACGAGGTCGGAAAGATGCAGTGTCGCCGCGAGATAATAAGCAAGCCTCGGCAGTGGCGCGACGGACTCATCCAGCTTTACGTCGCGGCGAAAGCTTACAAACTCCGGTGGATAATGAAAAGTGGAAGCACCAGTGCGCTTGCTCAGATATTCCACGATTGTGCTTTTACCGACGCCGTTGCAACCCTCAATAGCCAGGAACTTGTGCATCAGTAGTAGTCATCTTCAGGTACTGCTGGCTTCGCATCTGATCCGATAAGCCGAGCTTCAATGAGATAGCCTTTCCGTCGATTTCTTACCATCGAGACTAGATCAGCCGGCAAAGGAGCGGGGAGGTTGCTCGCGGCTGCGATAAGCTCGGGAGCCTGCAGAAAAAAAACGTCGCCCTTATCGAGGCTGCCGACTGCGATCAGACGCCGTTCGATTTCGACCGCGAGCTGTCGGAGCGGGTAGGAATATTTGAGCCACAGGACATGATGATTTTCCCTCTCGACATTCAGGTCGTGCAGGAAGCGCGCAGCGTGATTTAGTCCAAGCGCGCGCCCGCTGCGGTGGGCTAAGTCAAAATGGAAACTTAGCGCAAGAAGATTGCGCCGAAGATTCAAGTCGTAGGGCACGACCACGTGCGGCTCGGTCTTGAGTGCGGTCTCGATGACACGGCTACGCGTATCCCACGGTTCGAAGAGCAAGTCGCGATCGCGCATCCACTGCCATTTCTGGAGATGCTCTCTTACCATCTCCGCAATCGCCGCGTGCTCTCCAACCTCGAAGGCAGATTCGGCCTCTCCGCTCGTCCGGAGCCCGGCGGCAAGCAGTGCTTCGCGCAACTTCGCGACATCGGCCATGTAGGCGGCGCTTAAGACTGGAGTAGTCGGCGCGATGAAATCAGCTGGACCCGGCCAAACCTGATCAGGAGGAGGCGCGCCGGCATAACCTAGATTGTGATTGATCGTCTCCTCGATGAAGGGAAACAGAATGTCGTCTCCCTGAGCTTGAATGAACCAACAGAGCGCAAAGAACTCTACCCAGCGGGGCCACCAGGAGGTGATCAAGGCCACCATTCTATCCCCAGAGATAGCTTGTAACTCCTCGTTAGTCCCAGGAAATAGAATAAGAACTTCCGCCAGTCGATCATAAGACGCACGGATCCGGCGCATCAGATCAATCATGAACGCTTCGTCCCACGTCGCGCGGACGATCGATTGCCAAATCAGAGCAAAAGTATCGGAGCGAAAATGGTAGCGGCATTTTATCCACTTGATGTGAAGAGGAGGAACATCTCGAAATCCTAGCACACGCGGGACCATCTCGAATCCGGGTTGCACCAGAGATTTTAGAAGCGCGGAGATAACCAGCTCAGGACGGACCTCCAGCCACTCGAATTCTCCCGTCGTTGTTCTCGTTCCAAATTCCTGATGGAAACGCGCGTACTCGGGAAGCAAATCCCACCACCTCGCGCGCGACTCTGGGGCAGGCATGGTCGTAACCTTGCTTCCCGGTTTGTGGCCGAAAAATTTGATCGTGTCGAGTGCCGCGGATTCCGCTACATCCATGCCGCCGATCTCTGACTGCGTTTTTGCGTCGACTGGGTAAATGACGCTCGCGTAGCCAAACGGAACAGCTGCGGGTCCATCGGGAAAAGTTATTCCCGGAGCAAACACCAGCGGAAAAGGTGGGTAGCCACGATCATAAAGCGCAACGTTGCGGTCCACTGTCCGCTGGATAGCTTCGCCGAATTCGTGAGAGAACAAGTTACCCAACGAAAATAGGTAGACCTTCAAGCCTGTCGTTTTCGAAGCGATCGTGGTCACCATCGCGACATAATCTTCGATGGCCGCTTTCCGAACCTCGGCGGAATACGCTTCCAGGTCGTTCCAAAGACCTTGCGCACTTGTTCTAAGGTCGATATCCGGCACGAGAACAACGCTCGTTAGCCCGGCAGGCGCCGCTTTCAATGCTTCTGCGGTAGAGACGATCGGAATTAGATCGGGTCGTTCCCCTGTAGCCTTCGTCCATAGGGACCAGAGGTCCGACCACTGCACCTGTCCCAGCGACTTCGCCCCGCCTTGCGTTTCGATATAGCCTCGATGAACGCGCCCAGTCGATCCATTCACGGTAACTGCCTCTCCGCGAACAAGGGTCGCCGTGGCGGTTTCGGTCCCGACGACACACGGCAGACCGAGTTCGCGAGACACGATCGCAGCGTGACAAATAATGCCGCCGACATCCGTGATGATGGCCGCCGAGTTTCGCATCGCGACAACCATGTCAGGATTTGTCATCGGGGTTACAAGAACTGATCCGGACTTGAGCTGAAGCGCTTGTTCAATGTTGAACACGAGGTGAACGGGGCCCGATCCCGTACCTGAGCTGGCGGGCACTCCAGTGAGGATGACAGCCGCGTTGCCAGGCGACGCCGGCCCGGCATTCGCCTCATCGGAAATTGCAGCAGTAATCGGCCGAGATTGGACAATGTGAAGTGTATCATCATAGACCACCCACTCGACATCTTGCGGCGCTCCGAAACTTTCCTCCAACCGTTTGGCGACCTCAGCCAAACTACGGGCATGTTCGGGTCGAAGCGATCCTTCCAGTGAGTCCGGAACATCCTCCGTGTGATTCAGCCAAAGTCTCTCGGGCGTCACTTCACCCTTAACCAATTTTTCACAATCTCCCTCGACGTGTTCGACGAGAATGGATGGCCTTCCATCAGTCCCGGTAAAACGCGTGAACATAACTCCGGAGCGCTCGGCGCGCAGGAACCGTTGAACGACGACCGCCATCGCCGGTACCTCTCGAACACCGATCTCCCGGAAATAAGTCAGAGCACGAGGAGAGAAAACGGACGCCCAAATCTCCCGAACGGTCGGTTCAAATTCTTCGGGAGTGCTGATCGGTATAGATTCAAAAATGCCGGCAAAAGAATGAGCGCTCCCGTCCTCGATTGTAGCCGAAGAGCGAATGATCACCCCTTGCCCGGACTCATCCCAGAGCCGCAACTCGGCGACTGTTTGCCTGATCGGCTTGAGTATTCGCGAAGGAATCTGATGAGAGAGAATGCCCTGGCGAATTTGCTCGCCAATTAGTGTCGTGTCTTTGGAATCGGCAAGCAGCGCACCGAGTTTGCCGAGAGCAGACGTGAGCCCAAAGTCTTCGAGGGCGCTCTGAAAGGCGTGGCGTGTGATGACAAACCCGGGCGGAACGCGATGTCCGAGACTGACGAGACGGCAGAGAGACGCTCCCTTTCCGCCCAACAGGCCGGGCTCGGCTGCACTGGCGCCGAGCAGCTCAATGTACTGTGTCTGACTCATCATTACAGCCGCCAGCCAATCGTCGGCTGCTCACTGCCTTTGTTGGTTAGGCAAGGGCGGACGCCTTCCCATTCGGCCTTCCGAGGCAGAAATGACGTTGAGGAGTAAAACGATGAGCACAGTCGCGATCAAAGCGATTCCTACGCGACCGAGACCAATCGCAACCCCGACCGCCGCCGTAGTCCAAAGTCTGACCGAAGCTGTTAAACCGTGAATCAGATGCTCTTCACTCGACTTAAGAATCGAGCCGGCGCCAACAAAACCGATTCCGATCACGATTCCCTGAATTATCCGCGAGGCCTCTTCGAGCGTTCCGCCCGCAGACCAGCACGACAACAGAATAACGGTTGTTCCGAGACAGACCATGGTGTGCGTGCGCAGCCCGGAAGGTTTCGTCGCGCGGACCCGTTGCAGGCCGATGAATCCGCCGCACAAAATCGCCGCGGAAAGGCGAATTAGGACGCGCAAAAGCTGATCGCGATTCGTCAGTCCGGCAGTCAGTTCTTCCCAAAAAATGTTCACCGTTGCCTCGTGTTGCTGGTCGAGACTAACAGCGCGTGGACTGCGCAAGCAAGCGTTTTACGCGTTTGCGCGAGGCTCATCCTTTGTTGAAGTCTGCAACCGGCCAGTGCCGGAAGAATATTAGAAAATTTCCCTTCTATTTCGTTAGGGAATCAGATAGCATCCGCCCCCGTGGACTGGCTCTGTACCACCCAGAACGACAGAAATGTTGTCGCTTCGACGACCCTCCCGTGCGGGCAGTCAACGGTATCTGCACAATTCGAGCGCACGCTGTCGATTTTCCCCGACAAGGCGGCTGTTTTCAGCGGGAGCGAATCGTTGACGTTCCGCCAACTTCACGCTGAAGCCATGGCGACGGCACAGGCTCTCGCCTCACTTGGCGTGTCGCCGGGGGACCGCATCGGCATCTGCATGCAGAAGACGCTTGATCAGGTCATTGCAATCCTGGGCGTGCTTTGGCTCAACGCGATTTTTGTTCCGATCCATCCGGTGTTCCACGCCGATCAGGTCGGACACGTGGTTGATGATTGTGATATGAAACTTTTGATCACGGAATCTGCCCGTCTTGCGGAACTCCGTGACGTTGCGCATGGACGTATGGTGCTTGGCCGGGGTCGGGCCGAACAAGAAATCCCATCCCTGGAAAAGCTGCGACGGGAATACCACGACAGTCAGTTCTCCTTTCAAGGAAGCCCCGATGACACGGCCGCGATCATTTACTCGTCCGGATCGACGGGCAAACCGAAAGGCATCGTGATATCGCATCGAAACCTGGCAGACGGCGCACGAATCGTTGCAAGTTATCTCGGGACGAAAGCTGCCGATCGCATTGCTGGTGTGCTCTCGTTCAATTTTGACTACGGTCTGAACCAACTCTGGCAAACCTTGTTCGTTGGATCGTCACTCTACCTGCACGATTTTATTTTCCCTCGCGATCTCTTTCGCCTGGTCGCTGCCGAGCGCATCACGGCCTTACCGCTGATGCCTGTCATCATCAGCCGTATGTTTGATCCACAGTTTCCTGGTCCCGACGCGGATCTGGATTTCTCGGCGCTCCGCTATGTGTGCACGACGGGCGGCCCCGTAGCTGCGAGAATGCTTGACCATCTCCGGGCAACCTTTCAAGGAACGGATATCGTACTCATGTACGGCTTGACCGAAGCTTTTCGATCATCATGGTTGTCGCCCGACCAACTTGCCGCTCGACCTACTTCGATCGGCAAAGCAATTCCAGACGTGGAGTTATACGTCCTGGACAATGACGGCCGCGAATGTCCTCCAAATGTTCCCGGTCAATTAGTGCACCGCGGCGGATGCATAGCCAAAGGATATTGGAATGCGCCCAAAGCCACCGCTGAGCGCTTTCGACAGATCGATCTTTTCCCAAACGAAACGGTGGTCTTTTCCGGCGACCTCGTCCGGCAAGACGAGGATGGCTACTTATACTTCCTCGCGCGGATGGACTCGATGATCAAAACATACGGCTTCCGAGTCAGTCCCACGGAAATCGAAGAGTACGCGCGTCGGTTCGAACGATTGTTGGACGCCGTGGCCTTCGGCATCGACAATTCCGAAATTGGGCAGGAGGTCGCGGTTGTTTACACCACCACTGACCGAACGCCGCTCGCATCCGATGCCTTGACCGAACATTTCCGCACAGGGATGCCTCATCACATGGTGCCTCGATGGTTCGTTCACTTAGAGGAATTCCCAACGACCGGCAGCGGAGGCAAGGTTGACCGCGTCCTGGCTCGTCGGTTATCTCTGGAGAAGCTCGCTGCCTCCCCTGAAATGGAGGACCATGATCGCGCATAGTTTCGGCCGGGAGCTTCTTGAGCGATACGGTTCGCCCCTCTACGTCTACGATCTCGACGAAGCCGAGTCACAAGCTAAGGCGCTCTTCGAACTGCTGCCGAAGTCCTCCCAAGTGCTGTACTCGGTGAAGGCTAACCCGATTCCAGAGTTATGCGTCGCCTTAAGAAAAGCTGGTTGCCGCGTCGAAATTGCATCGGAGGCGGAACTGAAAATCGCGCGCGAGGCCGGTTTCGCGCCCGATCAAATTCTTTGCTCCGGGCCAGGCAAGAATGCTTCGCTTGTTCGCGAGATGTTGCTTGCCGGCGTGACTCATTTCTCATGCGACTCCTGGCACGACTTGGAACGCTTGTCCGGCGTTGCCTTAGCCACACAGAAAACTGCGAAAGCTCTGTTACGACTTCAGCTTTCGGGTGCACCAGCGGAAAGCGTTGGCGTTGGCGCAATGCAAGGTCACTTCGGCGTCGACCCCGCGGAATTGATTAATGGCGGGGTCACTCGGCTCGCTGCGCTGCGCGGCGCCGAATTAGCAGGGATTCACGTCTATTCGGGGGGTCAAATTCAAAGCGTCGAGAGACTCGCAAGCTCCTTTGAATATGCAATTCAGCTTGGGGAACAAATCGCGGGGGCCGGAATACCTTTGCGCGTGCTCGATCTGGGCGGTGGATTCCCATGGCCATTTGGAACCTCGGATGCTCCGGTGGATATCTCCGGTTTGCGCGAAAAACTGTTGGGTGTAGTTGCCAAGCGCAGGTTAACGGCGGATGCGGAGCTTTGGTTCGAGTCCGGAAGATATCTCGGAGCTTCTTGCGGGACTCTGCTTTCGACAGTGCTCGATGTGAAAGTCTTGGATGGAAGCAAGACTTATATCATCCTCGATACCGGGATAATTCACCTGGGTGGAATGGCGGGTCTAGGAAGAATCTATCGCGCTGTTGCCTCGATCGAACCGCTTGCGGAACATCATAGCCAAACAATGCAATCCGCCGACGTCATGGGTCCTACGGATTACGCTTTGGATTACGTTACGCGAGACGCATCAGTTCCTCCTTTGCAGCCAGGTGACACTGTGGCCATCCCGAATGTCGGTGCCTACGGTCTTACCGCCAGCCTTGTCGCCTTCGCAGGGTTGCAGCCTCCCGCCGAGATTTGTTGCCGCGGGACATCAGTTATTTCCGTGCGCCGTTTGCAGATCGGTTACGAACGAATTTCCACGTGAGCTGTGACGCGAACGTCGACTAAGACCCAATTTTAACCAAATGGATGACATAACAATTCAATTCGAGGAATGCCTGCGCCGACATCTCCGCTCGGCGAAACCGACCGCGATCAACTATGAGGTAGAGCTTGTCCAACTCGGTCTGGATTCGATGACAGCCGTGGCTGTGCTCCTCGACATGGAGAAGACATTCGGCATTCGTTTCCCCGACGATATGCTTGTTGAAGGAACTTTCCGGACGGCTGGCAGACTGAAAGAAGCGGTCCAACTGCTTCGAGCCCGAAAAGCATCATGACCAGACCGTTGCCCGATCAATCGTTGGGACCTGAGTGGACGATTCTCGAGCTTTTGGCGCGCGGCATTGTCGATGATCCAGAGCGGCAATTGGCTCGCGAGCTCCTAACGTCGGACACTCTCGATTGGGGGGAACTGCTCGAGCAAGCCCTGCGGCACAAGATGCTTCCGATGCTCGCTCACCATGTCGTCTCGGCCGAACTGCGATTCGACCTCCCGACCAGCATCTACCTGCATTTGGAATCCGCCCTGGAGTGGAATCGCTGGCAGATAAATTTGTTTCGAACCGAGACGGCGCGCGTGGCGCAAAGCCTTGCTGAAAACGGCATCCCCTTCGTCGTCACAAAAGGCATGACGTTCGAATCGACACTCTACGCCGGGCTCGGGACGAGACACATGAATGATATCGATTTCATGATAGCGCCGCGCGATCGCGAAAAGGTGCTAAATCTGACGAAGGAACTCGGATTTCGTCCGTTCTACGAATGGGCAAAAGACGCTCGCCGCGAAGAAATCAGCAGTCGCCTGAACCCAGACCACTTACCGAAACTCGCGCGCGAGGTGGATCAGCCGGGCATTCGGATGATCCAAATCGACGTCGCGAACAGCTTAACCTGGACAAGGAGTCCTTTCGACGTTCCGGTCGAAGAAGCCCTTGAAAACCGTGTCGAGCAGCCCGTTCCCGGCCTGCCTGGCGTGAGCTTACCCTGTTTCCAACCAACTTATCAATTCCTCTTCACCGTTCTTCACTTATTTCGCGAGGCTTGGCTTCAGAAGTTCGTCGATTTCGGGACTGACGTGAGTCTTATGAAGTTCGGTGATGTGATTCGCCTATTCGATCAACATCACAACGACTTAGTCGATGGCGAGCTATTGCGGACGATGGATGTCCACCATGTGACCGATTCCGTCGCCTGGGTGCTTCGTCACATGGATGAAACTTTCCATACCCACGCCGTGAAATCGCTCGCACTTGAGAAGCATGGTGACGAAAAACGGCTGGCTGCACAGATGTCATCCAGCGGTTACGTGCGAGCGTCGGATCAATCGATGCGCGAGCGCCTACAAAGCAAAGGTCGTGGTTCGTCGCGATCTGCCGCGCCAGCGCATTCGGGGTCTTAGGATGACTAGCATCAAACGCCTCCTCTTCCGTCGCCGCGACAACGACGAGATAGATGTCTATTTCCCACCCAGGATGGCTAACCTCCGAGGGTTGCTGTTCCAAATGCTGCCAACCAGGTATCGCGCGCAAAACTACAATCAACTCCTGCGTCGGCAAATCGAAGAGCATCCGGATGGCGCTCTAGTCTTCTGGGAACGTGAGAATTCGGACCGGTTGTATTACGCCTTCCACGGCATGGCGGGTGGGCTCGGACTTCAGCCTTTGACCGTGCTCCGCGAGACTGGGTTGCTACGCACCAATCTGGTCTTGCTCAAGGATTACTACCGCTTTTTTTACCAGGCTGGATTGAATGCTGAGATTAAGGACGTTGACGCGCTCCTGACTCGCCTCCGCCAATACCGCGATGAGCTACCTCATGTTCGGCAGTCATTTTGTTTAGGACCGTCATCCGGCGGTTATGCGGCGATCCTGTTTGGACACTACCTACAGGTCGACGTCGTCTATGCATTCGCTCCGGTGACGCTCATCAACCTTGACGATTTGAAGAAATACGGAGGCCGCAAGGAGGTCGACTCCATCACCGACGAGCACCGCGATCTGGCGCGTCTCCTCGCGAACCACAACGGTCGCACTCGCTACAAGATATTCTATTGCGACTGGCACGCTCGAGATCGCAACTACGCCAAACATCTTGAGGGTTTACCGGGCGTCGAACTTTGCCCACAACCGGGCACTACTCACAACGTTATCCAGGCTATGTACGAGACCGGTCTACTCCGCACTGTTTTCGACACGGCTACGCAGGTGCCGTTGTAAAGTGAGCCGAGAAGAACCTTCTCATTTTGTCTGCGTCGATCATGCAGCCGTAATTTTCCTGCACATTCCCAAAACAGCCGGCACGACCCTGAATCGGATCATCGAGTCGCAATACAGTCCGTTTGCGATCTACACGATGGATCCCTATCGGATCAGGGCGACGGCGGAGCGATTCAAACGACTACCAGAGGCGCGCCGCCGCCGGTTCCGGGTGGTGCGCGGACATTTGCTCTATGGCATTCATGAATTCCTTCCGCAGGGCGCAACGTATATCACAATCCTTCGCGACCCAGTGG
>Ga0157374_10006120_pt1 | contig 10187 bp, 4 predicted proteins | sample M25metaG_FD_115308 | JGI IMG/M metagenome (GOLD analysis project Ga0157374, IMG submission 115308) | Miscanthus rhizosphere microbial communities from Kellogg Biological Station, Michigan, USA - M2-5 metaG | ecosystem: Host-associated > Plants > Roots > Rhizosphere > Soil | place: USA: Michigan... | reverse complement strand
CCCGGTTGTGTTCGGGGACATGCTCGGGAAAAATCTCAGCCACTACCGCATCGTGCAACAGATCGGCGCGGGCGGGATGGGAGTGGTCTTTCTTGCGCACGACGAGCAGCTGGAACGTGACGTCGCCATAAAAGTCCTCCCACCCGGCACCCTGGCTGACGAAGCTGCCCACAAACGATTCCGCCAGGAAGCGTTGTCTCTCGCCAAGCTGAACCATCCCAACATCGCGACGATCCACGATTTCGATACCGCCGATGACACTTACTTTCTGGTCACGGAATACATCGCCGGGGACGCGCTGGACAAGAAGCTGGCCTCCGGTGCGGTGCCCTCGGACGAAGTGGTACGCCTCGGTCTGCAGATCGCACAGGGTCTGGGGGCTGCGCACGCGCAAGGCATCATCCATCGCGATCTGAAGCCGGCAAATCTTCGATTGACCAGCGACGGTCGGCTCAAGATCCTCGATTTTGGACTGGCCCAGTTTGTCCATCCGGAGGGCGATCTCGCGGCTACGGCAAGCCTGACCAGTTCCCAGCAGATCACCGGCACACTGCCTTACATGTCCCCGGAGCAGTTGCGCGGCGAATTCGCCGATCGCCGGACCGACATATGGGCGATGGGCGCCGTCCTTTACGAACTGGCCACGGGCAACCGTCCATTTCCGGAGACTCATGGCCCCATGCTGATCAACGCCATCCTCAACCAGGACCCGGAGCTGCCGCGGAAGGTCAATCCTCTGGTATCCCAGGGGCTGGAAAGCGTGATCTGGAAAGCGCTGCGAAAGAGTCGGACAGAACGGTATCAGTCCATCGGTGAACTGGAAGAGGATCTGGAGCGACTGACCGCGGGCATTACTCCGCAGGTTCGAAGGCCAGGACGGCCGTTGCGGCAACGCCTGTTGCTTTGGCTTACGGCATTGGTGATCGTCTTTGCAGTTGGCGCGATGTACTTTCTGCGCAAGCGTCCCAAAGTTGAGGTCAGCCTGGTCTCCACGGGAGTCGCGCGGCACAGCGTTGCCATCCTTGGTTTCAAGAATCTTTCCGGGCGTCCTGACACCGCATGGCTTTCGACTGCGCTTTCAGAAATGTTGACGACGGAACTGGGCGCCGGGGAGAAGCTGCTCACCATCTCGGGAGAGAACGTAGCGCGGGTAAAGAACGACCTCGCGCTTCCCGAAACCGACAGCCTGGCCGCGGATACACTCTCACGCGTCCGCAAAAATCTGGGAAGCGATTATGTGATTCTAGGCTCTTACTTTGATCTCGGCGACGGATCTGACATTCGCGTCGATCTGCGAATACAGGATGCGAAGAGCGGACAGATCGTATCGACCGTAACCCGACGCGGCAGTGAAACCCGTCTGGACGACCTGATCACGCAAGCCGGAGCTGAGTTGCGCAGCAAGCTTGGAGTGGGTCCGGCGCCGGCTGCCGAAGAGGTGGCGATCAAAGTTGAGCTTCCTTCCAACGTGGACGCGGCGCGCTTCTACTCCGAAGGCTTGGAGAAGCTGCGCAATTTCGAACCACTGGCCGCGCGAGATCTGTTTGAAAGAGCAGTCGCTGCCGATCCGCGGCACGCCATGTCGTACGTGTACCTGGCATCCGCGTGGAAGTCGCTGGGCTATGACCAGAAAGCGGTGGCCGCGGCCCAGAAAGCGGTCGAACTCTCCAGCGGCCTGCGGCACGAGGAGCAACTGCGGGTGCAGGGGCAATACTACGAAGCGTCTCATCAATGGGAGAAAGCGATTGAGACGTATCGCGCTCTCTACCAGGAGTCGCCGGACGATCTCGATTTCGGCTTGAGGCTGGCCAACGCTCAAATCGCGGCGAGCAAAGTCGCCGAGGCGAAGGCGACTTTGGCGGAATTGCGAAAGCTGCCACCACCTCAGGGGCAGGACTTACGCATCGATGTGGACGAAATCATGGCGGCGAATGAGGCGTCGGACTATAAGCAAACGGTGATCCTCGCCGTGGAACTGGCCGAAAAAGCCAGACAGCAGGGCGCACGATATCTTCTGTCGAAGGCTTACCAGTTCCGTTGCGCCGCACTGCGTAATCTGGGAGACCCGAAGGGAGCGGTCCAAACTTGCCAGGAGGGGCATGACATTTCATCGGCCATTGGCGATCGCGCAGGCGAGGCGGCGTCGATCAACACCACCGCGAATCTGCTCTACGACCAGGGTGATCTGAAAGGTGCCCGAAGGTTGTACGGCCAGGCGGGCGAGATTTACCGCTCGATCGGCAATAAGTCAGGAGTTGCCGCCGCCACCGATAACGCAGCCAGCGTGATCAGCGACCAGGGCGACCTGGTAACCGCACGCAAAATGTCCGAAGAGGCGCTTGCGCTGTATCGCGAAGTGGGCGACCAGACCGGCATCGCCCAGACTTTGAATAATCTTGCTGCCCAGATGGTGCAGTGTGGCGATCTTTCCGGGGCCGAGAAGAATTTTCAGTCGGCGCTCGATATCTGGCGCCTCATGGGCTCGCCAGACGGAATCGCAACAGCTCTTACCAATCTTGGCGATATGCGGATGGCTTTGGGCGAGATTGCCAGCGCCAAAAGCGCGTATCAGGAATCGCTGGAAACTTTCCAAAAGAACGGAGAGAAGAGCAAGGCGGCGTATCCGCTGGTGGGAATGGGAGACGTGTACGCGGCGTCGGGCGATTTTGCCAACGCGAAGCAGAGTTACGACGAGGCGCTTTCGATTAGCAACGAGTCGGGCGAGAAACATGAATCCGCCGTGGCAATGGCGAACCTGGGAACGGTCCTGATGCAACAGGGGGACCTGAACGGGGCGCGGGCAAAATATCAGAAGGCCATCGACCTACGGAACGAAATTGGGGAAAAGAGCGGCGCGGCGGAAATCTCGCTTCAACTGGCGAGCCTTGCGATCGAGGACGGACGCCTACCCGAGGGAGAGGCGCTCGCACGAAGAGCTTTGGAAGTGATTCGCTCCGCTAAGATTCCAGAACTTGAGATTTCGGCTCATGCAATTCTGGCTGACGCTTTTCTGGCGCAAGGGAAATTGGAGGCAGCCCGCAAGGAGATTGCAGCGGGCAAGCCTCTTGCGGAGAAAACTCAGCAACGGCTGGTGCGGATGCAATTCGACATTGCGGCGGCTGAGGTGCAGACAGCCTCGGGGAAGCCGGCGGACCTGCAGATCGCCATCGCTGCTCTAAACCGGGTAATCGAGCAGGCTGAAAAAAGTGGGGTCCTTGCCACTGCATACGAAGCCCGCATCGCCCTGGGTAAGACACAAGTAAAGTATGGTAACAAAGAAGAGGGGAAAGCGCTTCTGGCAGCCGTGGAAAAAGATGCGGCGGCGAAGGGATTTGTGCTGATGAGCCGCAAGGCTGGGCGGTAAAGCCGGCGTCAGGCGTCAGACTTCGGACTTAACGGCTGCGCGTCCCGAAGGACGCTTGATAGTAGCCCGGCGTTTCAACGCCGGGTGGGAGAAGATCAGGAGACCGTCCCCGCGCGGACGGTTGAAATGTCTTCCCGTCCGTCTGGATGGCTACCGGCCACTGATGTGGCGGGCTACCGTCAGAGGTCCCTCCGGAACCGCACGCAACCACCGGGATCTCGTTTCTTCGCGGCGCAATCGGATTCTGCCTTGGACGCACCAAGCGGGGTAGTCTTCAACGGCGAGGGCAGGATGCACCCGCGACTCGCGGGACGCCGGCACTACGATGATTTTGACGTCCGAGGTCCGACAGCTGAGGTCCGACGCCCGACGCCCGGTTTTGAGGTAATGAGATCGTCTCAGGTCCTTCCGTAATCTCCCACTTTCGTGCCATAGCGAGGATACTCATTTTGTGAACGCCCTCCCCCAACCTTATCCTGACCGTCGGGCGCCGCGACTGAATTTGTCCGACAACACTCCTGCAGTTCTCCGATTCGAAGATGGCCATCGCACCCAGGGACAGCTGGAAATCATCTCGGTCACGGGCGGCTTGCTCGCATTACCCAAGCCGGTGGTCCGGCAATCCCGAGTAAAGCTGATGTTTGTGACCCCGACCGGACCGGTGCTAGGCACTGCCGAAATGCTGAAACCGGTTTCGTGGGGTCAGCAGCCTTTTCGTTTTGTTGGACTGGAAAAAGACGATCAGCGCCGGCTTCAGGAATCAATTCAGTCGTCGTTCGGTCAGGTGAGTAAAGATCAGGAATGGATCGACAAATACCGGGCAGCGCTCGACCAGCAGAAGGCCCCGAAACGGCGGCTTTTCAGCAAGCCCCTGGCCGCATTCGCACTGGCTGTGATTTCACTGGGAAGTGCAATTTACCTTTGCAGCCTCTTCAACATTCTGCATATTCATCTGCCGTAAGCGCGGGCGCGCTCATCAACCTTAGCCGGCTAAACGTCTATTAGTGCGCGAATGACTGCACTGCGGCAGCCTCGTCCGGAAAAATCTCAAACAGGTTCAACACTCCGATCAGCTTCAGGGTTTGCACGACGAATTTGGACGGCGTGACCAGTTTTACGCCGCCGCCGCGTTGCTTGGCTGAAGCCATGGCTTTGACCAGTATCCCGATGCCGCTGGAATCGATCATCGGCACTTCGGCGAAGTTGATGACCATGCGGGTGTCTCCGGCAGCCATGGCGTCGTCGATGGTCTGGCGGAAGCTGTCCACGCCGGGGCCAAGCCGTAACGCGCCGCGGATCTGCACGATCTGAACTTCCGAAAGTCTACGGACGTTGATTTCCATCTTGCTCCTCTAGAAACTCACCGTGACGACCGCACGCGCCGCCTGAAACATTGACAGGGGCATACCGATTTGTTAGATTGCCCGCTCAACTTACGGGAGCCGCCGCGAATTTGCAAGTCCGCGGGACCCTCGCCCTCCCCTGGCTTTACTACGTCTTTAGCGACCGGCAACGGGCGGCTGCCAGAACGAGAAATGCCGAAGTCGACATCTGTCGATGTGCAGGCCCGGTTCCTGAGTTCCCTGCTTCAGGAACGCGAAGTCCAGCCACGCGCCGTTTTACTCGCCCAGCAAATCACTGAAATATTACCGGGCGCTGCCGCAGTAGTGTATCTCCTGGAAGAAGTTGAAGAAAACACCCGCTGGTCGTCGAAGGCCGTGGCCGGGGAGATTCATCTCGACAATGAAGTCCTCCCCTTCGATTCGGGCACCCTCGGTTTGCTGGCCAAAGACAACCGGCCGATGCTCTTGTCCGGAGCAAACCTCGTCCGGGAAGACTACGCCCACCTGCATGCCCGGCGCACGCTGTTTTCACTGGCCTATGTTCCCATGGTGGTCAACGAGACCCTTATCGGCGCGGTAGAGGTTGCGACATTCGATGAAGCGATCAACGAAGCCGACCTGGCGGATCTGGTCGAACTGATCGACTACGCGGCTCCGGCCTTTTCCAGCGCGAATCAATACGAAGCCGAACGCAATTCGCATCTCGAATCCATCTCGCGGTTGACCCAGCTTTACGACGTTGAGAAAGTCTTCAACTCCACGCTGGAGATGGACGAACTCAATCCTCTTATTACTGCCAAAGTACGCCAACTGCTCGAAGCCCAGGCGGTAAATCTGTGGATGGTGAAAGACGACCAGGAATTGCTGCTGATGGACCGGTCCGGCGAAGACGCGACGTGCGAAGTTGGCGCCTCGGAAAAAACTGGCGAAGGTTACGTCTCTGAAGTTTCAGATTCCGGCGAAGCTTTGATCATCGAGGATGCTAACGACGAGCGCCTCCAGCGGCGCAATGCTCGTGGGGATGGCAGCATCTTCTCGGCGATGCTCGCCCCCCTGGTGGTAAAAGGCTTTGAAGTCGGCGTGCTCGAAGTCGTCAACAAGCTCGAGGGAACTCCATTCAATGAAGACGACCTCTTCCTGCTGAACTCGATCGCGGAGACCGCCGCGTCAGCGCTGAACAATGCCGGGTTGCTGCAAGCCGAGCGCAAAGTCGAAATTCTCGAGACATTAGTGAAAGTCAGCGCCGAGATTACGTCGACGCTCGATCTCGACCGAGTGCTGGACGCGATCGTGACTGGACCCGGCGCTGTGATTCCGTATGAGAGAGCCGCAATCGCGCTGGAAGATCGGGGACGGTTGAAAGTTCGAGCCATCACCGGTATGCCGCGAATCAATCCCCAGGATCCGAACGTTGTACGCCTGCAGGAGTTGCTGGAATGGGCGTCGCTTTCGAACGATGAGGTTTCGTTCTCGCAGCACGGAGATCAATTCGACGATCCCCGGCCGGAGACGCAAGCCAAGCTGGGGAAGTATTTTTCGGAAAGCGGCATGCGCGGTTTTTACGCCATCCCTCTGGCCGACGACGACGGGCGCGTCGGCACATTGTCGTTTGAAAGCAGCGATCCGGATTTTCTGGGTCCCGCGCACCTGGAGATGATCAAGATTCTGACGTCACAGGCGACGGTGGCATTGCGAAATGCTTCTCTCTACCGCGAAGTCCCGTTCATCGACCTGCTGAAGCCCGTGCTGGACAGGAAACGCAAGTTCATGGCGCTGGAGAAACGCCGCCGGGCGCTGTTGCTGGCGGGAGGCGCTGCGGCGGTACTTTTCCTGCTGATTTTCCCGTTGCCGCTACGCGTCGTCGGCGACGCTTCGGTGAGTCCAGCGCAAAGTGTTCTTATCCAACCCGAAGTTGAAGGCGTTGTGCAGCGGGTAAACGTTCGCGAAGGTGATGCAGTGAACGCGGGAACGGTACTGGCAACACTTTCGGACTGGCAGTACAAGGCACAACTGGCTGCCGCTCAGGCCAAGTACGAGACAGCCGTCTCGCAAATGAATCGGTCGTTGAACGACAACGATGGTGGAGAGGCCGGCATTCAACGCATACAGGCAGACTTCTGGGCTTCGGAGCTGGCACGCGCTCGCGAGCGCCTGGATCGAACTCAATTACGTTCGCCCATCAACGGCGTGGTTGCGACCTCCCATGTCGAAGACCTGGTGGGACGCAAGCTGATGCCCGGCGATACCTTCGCCGAAGTCGTCGATACCTCGCGCGCCATCGTGGATGTGGCCATCGACGAAGATGACGTCCTGCTTCTGCATGCGGGAGAAAAAGCTTCGATAAAGCTGGACGGTTTCCCTACGCGGACGTTCCACGGAGTTGTAACCGTGGTCAGTCCCAGAAGTCAGGTTCAGGGAACGGACCGCTTCTTCTTCGCGCGGGTTCTGGTTTCGAATCCTGATGGCGCGATTCGAGATGGCATGCAGGGCCGCGGCAAAGTCGTGACGGGATGGAGTCCAGCAGGAAAAGTTCTGTTCCGCCGTCCCGCGATATGGATCTGGTCCAAACTGTGGTCATGGTTCGGCTGGTGATTTTTGTAGCGCCGGCGGGCATCTTGCCCGCCAAGTAGTAAAGGAACTGTTAGGAGTCTTATGAAACGAGTTCTCGAGTTCGCTCTCTTGATCACAATTACGTTGGCTCTGACGGCCTGCAGCGATTCGAACGAAACTTCCCGTGTTTCCGCTGCGCCGCCAGTGGCACAACCGGCCGCGCCGTCCCCCATTTCTGCCGAAGAAAGCGGATTCGCCGCCTCAGGCCCAATCGTGGTCGAGAACCAGGTCGATGTGGCAGCGTTGCGTGAAGGCGTCGTAGTTTCAATTCTGGCTGAGCCGAACACTCCAGTACGCAGAGGGCAGCTTCTTGCCAAACTGGACGACCGCCAGATTTCCGCCGACCTCGACGCCGCTTCCGCCAAGACCCGTTCGATCGAAGCCAATCTAAAAAACTGGCAGGCGGAAACCAAGGTGCTCGAGTCCGACCTGACGCGGGCCCAGAAGCTATGGGAAGCGGGCGTCTTCACTAAGGAAACTCTGGAGCACGCTCAATATAAAGTGGAAGCCGACAAATTCGAGATTAATCGTGAGACCGAACTACTGAGCAATGCAAAATCCACGGAACGGTCGCTCGAGCTTGAAAAAGAAAAGACAAAGATCATCGCTCCCTTTGACGGGATCGTTGCGCGCCGCTATGTCCGCGCGGGACAAAAAGTTGGGATCGGCGACCGGCTTTTCTGGGTCACGGCGGTATCTCCTCTGGAAGTGAAGTTCACTCTTCCGGAACGATTCCTGGGCAGAGTGAAAAATGGACAAACGGTCACCGTGGAACTGACGGACGGATCTTCAGCTGTGCGTCACACGGCCGCGATCAGACAGATCAGTCCCGTGGTCGATCCCGCGAGCGGAACCATCGAAATTGTGGCTCGACTGCAAGGTTCAGCACCGGACCTCAGGCCGGGAATGCTCACGACTATTCACCTCGCCAACCTGAAATGAATATCCTTGAAGCCCTTGAGGTAGCGCTGCCCGACTTGCCGGCGCAGACTGCGCAGCGCCGCTTTCCCAAGCTCGATCCCCGGGTCATTTCCCGGGAGCATATCGAACAGGGCGTTCGCGTGGTGCTGGCGAAAATGCCGGGCACCGACATTTATCTGCGTTTCACTCCGGAACAGTGGCAACTCCTTCAGCTGTTCGACGGCGAGCGGTCCTACAAAGAAATTGCCGACCTGATTTTCAGCGAATCGAATATTGCGTTCACCGAAGAAGATGTTCGTGAGTTCGCCTCGTATCTTCAGGAAACAGGCGATCTCTTCTATAAGACGCCGCTGGAAAAGAACATTACGCTCAAAGGCAAGATGGGCACGGAACGGCAGAAGCGCGGACGCTTTCACGTCGCCGATGTCACCGACATCACTCTGCATACCTGGCCGAATGCGGACGCCTACCTCAGCAAGATCCAGCCGTATTTGGAATTCGTTTACACCACATGGTTCACGCTGCTGACCCTGTTCATGTTCGGAGTGATGGTGTGGATGTGGGCTGACAAGTTCGTTCAAATATGGGACGACAGTTTCGCCTTCTATAACTTCACAGCAAAAACTACTCAGGACCTGGTGGAATTCTGGTTTCTGTTCGGTGCCATGGCTTTTTTCCACGAGTCCGCCCACGGACTTACCTGCAAACATTTCGGCGCCCGCGTGGAGAAGATGCAATTCCTCCTGATGTATTTCGCGCCCACCTTCGTTTGCGATGCGACGCAGGTCTGGATTGTGGGTGACAAGAAGGCGCGCATCTCGACCATCATCGCCGGCATCTGGGCCGATCTCATGATCTGTGTCGTCGCCACTTTCATCTGGTGGGGCACAGCCACCGGCATGTACGTCCACGACTTCGCTTACAAGGTCATGATGGTGACCGGCATCGGCGTGACGCTGCTCAATCTCAATCCTCTGATCAAGCTGGATGGTTACTACCTGCTGGCCGAACTGATCAATGAAGCCGACCTGAAAGAGCGCTCGACCATCTTTGTTTCAAGCTGGACCCGCAAACACATCTTTCGATTGCCTGCGGAAGTGGATTACGTTCCACGCCACCGCCGAGTGTTGTACATCGTCTATTCGCTGCTTTCAGGTGTGTACAGCTACCTGTTAATGGCGGTCGTCGTGATTTTCGTCTACCACATTCTGAAGGCATACACGCCGGAGTGGGCTTGGCTGCCGGCGCTGCTGTTGGGTCTGCGTATCTTCCGGTCTCGCATTGTCATGCTGGAGCGATTTATGAAAACCGTTTATCTCGACAAGAAGGAGCGCGTGCTGGCGTGGTTCACGCCCACCCGGTTGGTTCTGGTTGGGGTCGTGCTGCTGGTGGTTCTGTTCGCGCCCATCTGGCCGGAGTTTATCGAGGGCCGTTTCGCACTCGAACCGGTGCGCCGGACTTTGATTCATACCGAAGTGCCGGGGACCGTCGCCGAGGTACTGACCGACGAAGGACAAACTGTCGCCGCCGGCACGCCGCTATTACGCCTGCGGAACCTGGAGCTCGAATCAGCTTCGGCACAGGCCGGCGCAGATATGCGGAACGCATCGGCCCGAGCCACCCAGGCCAGTCTTAACTATGAGAATTTCGGTCCGGCGGAGCAGGAGCGGCGGCAGTCCACGGAAAAGCATCGCAACCTGGCGGAAGAAATGAAGCGCCTGGAAATCAGTAGCCCGATTCCGGGCACGGTGACAACTCCAAACTTGCACGATCTGCTGGGTTCGTACCTAAAAGCCGGCGCTGAAGTGGCTGAAGTGGCTGACCTTTCGACCATGACGGCGCGCATCTATGTCCCCGAGTTTGGTATGCGGGACGTTCGCATAGGAGCGCCGGTACGGCTTCACGCCGAGTCTCAGTTCAGCGCCTGGGGAGGAACCCTGACATCGTTG
>Ga0157374_10006119_pt1 | contig 10188 bp, 10 predicted proteins | sample M25metaG_FD_115308 | JGI IMG/M metagenome (GOLD analysis project Ga0157374, IMG submission 115308) | Miscanthus rhizosphere microbial communities from Kellogg Biological Station, Michigan, USA - M2-5 metaG | ecosystem: Host-associated > Plants > Roots > Rhizosphere > Soil | place: USA: Michigan... | reverse complement strand
TCCATGTCTTCACCTGTTAAAGTGCCAGGTCTCTTGTCTCCCTTTCTCTCTAAAAAGAAAGAAGACCATCACTATAATTGGCATAAAATCAAGAGAAGAAGAGTGTGATTGTCTTGATATGCTTTCTTTGCTCCTCTTTGTCTCTTCGGTCTTGTTTTGCTATTTTCTTGGGATAACCTTCTCCTCCCTCTCCTTTTCTTCAAACTTGTTTACACAGTCCATGAATGAAAAGCGTAACTGCAGTTGTACTCGAGTGTCCAGTGTGTTTCTCCTTTACTTCAGTGCTCATTATTATGCGACTCAGTTTAGCATGTCAAAGAGAGCACGGAAGGAGAGGACCTCTGTTTGACTAACAAGAGAGGGAAGGCATCATCATTCTTACCTCCTGACTTAGATTCAGGACAAAAAAGACGGTCGTCAATGTCTATTGCACTCCACGCTCTTCTTGTGAAAATGAAAGCATGTCCAGTTGCATCGTTACTTTAAATGCAATGCGTGGTTTCGACATTAATATCAATGTCAGGAGTAAATAAAGAAAAGAATCTTTTAAAATCATGACTTGCAATGAAAGACAAGGAGATCCTCCCAGTTATGCTCCATCAGCATCATAATGAGTTGGTTCATCTCAAGATAAACGTCATCACCCATATCATGTCTAGAGGATCGGTTTCATTTGAAAAAATGAAAAGAAAAAGGCGTTTACTCTCACATTTAAGTGAAATGTGTTTAATCAAGAAGTCAGGATCAAAGAATAAAAAACGAATTTCTGACAGTGCTTTCGTCCCAAATTTTAATGCTCATGTTATGATACTGAGGATAAAACATAACTCTTCTCCATCAGTTTCTCCATCAACCCTTTTCACTTTACTTTTTCATACAAGTTTGCATCTTTTTATCTCTTCTTCCTTTTACTACCGTGCATTCGAATGTAGGCTACTCAGAAAATGAAAAAAGTCTGGGAGAGGCTTCTTCATCCCTTGTCTCAAAATATTATTGCTCTGATTAATACCTGAGATAGTCGTTTAGCTTGGAAGCAAATGATTGCACTTGAGATTCATCTTATTCTTACAAATAACAGTCATGGGTTCAGGCAAACTAAAAGAAGGATAAGAGAAATGGAGTTGTAAACCACGAAAATCACCCACAAAAAGCCGTTGCATCAGCAAACATTACAATCAAGAGATGATGAAATGGAATTGAATGACTGGGAGATGATGGTGTGAGAAAGAAGGAGATCATTACAAGGGAGGTGTTTGAGGAGGAGAGAAATAAAACGAATGACTAGGACAAGCGATAATGATGACGGGTCTGACCGCAACCTGTGTCTACTGTTTGTGGCTTAAACTACAGCCTTGACAATGAGTCCGTTTCCGCATTCATTTCATCGATACGATCAGTAAAGATTCAATGCCTATTCTTCCAAAAACGCACTGCTGAGTTGAAGAACCTGTTTCCGATCATTTTTATATGACATTCACAGGAGTCAAAAGTCAAGTTGAAGGACAGAGACAGGAAGGAGATCAGTGGGACATGAAACCAGGGATGAAGAGGGAGGAGTATTCCATGACTATCTTATGTCCTCATGTCAGACAAAAGCAACTGATCAAGATGCTGAGTGTGCTGTTAACATGGGAAGATTCCTCAGACTTTTCTCTAAATTCGTTTTGCTTGACTAAACATGTGACTGCCCATTTGTCTTCCAGACTTAAATGCACTTCATCATCTTTTCTCACAAAAAGCCCATGCCTTCAACAGACAGTGTCACAGAAAAGAAACAAAAGCTACCACATCATTACTGTCAGTGTGGGAGGCTCTGATGTTAGTCTTTTCACTGCAAGATTTCATGGGAAATGTCTTGACTTAGATTCTGTGCTCCTGCCTTAGATCCTCTTGACTCTAAATGTAAACTTATCGCTCAATTAAATAGAGACCTGAGGGGAACATCTTGAAGAGAAACACATTGGAAATGAAATGGAATGAAATGACACACAAGATGTGGTTGCTCTTTTTTTCTTACGAGTCATCAGAGCTATTATCTTGAGGAGGAACTGAAATAACAGTTGATCAGTGAGAGCCTACAATACACACAACTACATGACTTGAATGAATTAACATACCAAGGGAAAGAAGATCAAGTGAAACTGGATTTGATTATCTTATTCTTTTTAAATGTTGCTTTCTTTCCACCTGAGAAGACTGTGAAAACGGACCGGACACTCTCCTCTACTACTCAATCCATCTCAATTTTAAAGCAGACCCATCCCTGTCTAGTCTTCATCATCTATTTCTAACCAAACTTTAAGAATGATTTTATGACACCTGTTGAGTTCACAGCAAGGAGTGGCAAGTGATGGCAGGAACCTCACGAGACCACGATTGATCGACATGTTGGCCATGTCAAGTTCAAGCAGATGCAAAGATCACACTCTTTAGGTAAAAATCCCGTCCTCTTTGGCTCTCCATTAGCGAGAACACTTTATATCAAATCTTAAGCAAGGAATTTTTCAAGATAATGCAGTTATGCAAGTATTGGATGGATTTGTGTGACAGATCAATTTCAACCTGGAAATAATGCTTCGTTTTATAACGAATCCTACGAAGATAAATAAATCAAGAAAAGTTCAAGTTTAAAAAGAAGGCAAGAACCATGATTGGAGAGGATAGTCTTTGATTCTTATTTTACATTTCCTCCTGTGCTTCCTAAAGAGATCACAGTCAACAAAGAGAGAGGTTTTGGCGGTCTCTTTGACCCTGATTCTAGTGATTTTCTATGCTTCTTCAAGAGATCAAGAGCGAAAGGAAATAGAGTTTAGTCTTTTCTGAATCATCTCCAAGATTTGTTCCTTCCTTTCAACTTTAACGTTCTTGAAAGAGAAAGAAAAAGAAGAAACGATATTATTGATGGAGATGATCGAATTCCTAGCATTTCAAGAAATTTTCAAATATGAAGCACGAAAAGGATTGAAACTGACAGCCTTAGTGACTGACGTGACTCATGATTGTCTTGATCGAATGAAACCCGATTCATCTCATTTTCTCGAATCCATTCTTCATTTTAATACTTTGAGTGTCTGTCATTCAGTTTTGATACTTCAGAGAAGATGAATATTTCAGTGCTCCATTTGACTCTTTAACTATGAGATAGAATCTGTAAGAGATACTACTGACATCCTGCCATTACCTTCAAGTTCCTTTACATCATCAAAACTCTCACGAAATGAAGTGAAGCTAAAAATGTAACAGCTCTGTCATGTGAAGATCATCAATTGTTACCCGAAAGCACTCAAGAATAATCGTCAAGGAGTGTTCGTATAATCTCTGTCGATACAGTCTTGAAATATAATTTCAATATTCATTGGTCCAGCACACCATCTTGGAATGAACAGAAATGGATAGAAATAGACAAGAGAGCTTTTTCAGGAATTTTAGCAATTTTCAGACAATATAACAGAAAATATAACCTAAAAAGTACTTACTTATTTCTGATACGTTGAGTCCCTTGATATCGAAATGATTAGAAGAGAGTAGTCGCTGCAGACATTAATGAGAAATCATAACCAATGAATAGAGTTATGGATTCTTCAAGTCTTGATGGAGAATAAAATAAAGTCCGCGATGACAGGTTGTTCTCTTGTTTCACAGCCACTTGTTCTCTCGAAAGATGTTGATCCGTTTGATTCGGTGGTTCCTACTGCATCCCAGTCAAGAATGTAATAGAAGGAGAGCGCAAAACAACTTGTCATGAAAAGTTTCTTGAAACTTGTGATCCACTCGAAGCGCCTCCTGATGCCTTGACTTTACTTGCTCTTGACTTCGAAGACTTGTTGCCTCTTCTTCTCTTGTTCAACTGCTGTTCCTGTTGTTAGACATGCATGACTGGAAAACTCGTAGTCTTGTACATTCGTTGTAGGAGATGTTTAAGACTTCACGGCTGACGAAACAATTAAGTTACGACGTTTTTAATAAAAAATAGAGGACACATAAAATCAACTCCTCTTGCTTTCTTGCCGACTGACACACTATTTTCATGTCTTTTTGCATCAAATTTATTGCTTTTATTTTATAAAATCCCGACAGACTTTAGAGAGTAAAGTTTCTCGTGTAGTCATACTCGATCGTAGGGATGACTGCCTGGACGACTTTGAGGAAGACAATGAGGTAGAGGTGGACACCCAACTCTCGGCCTCCGTCCTCGACAGTTTGAATAATCTTCTTCATGACCTCTGCATGACGACATGGGTGCACAGAAGCCATGGGAGGGCCAGGGATATGAGGATGTTCTTCCATGGTCACAGTCTTTTTTGCATGGTCTTGACTAATGTCTGAGTACATCTCCTCGATAGACAAGGGCTTTTGGTGTTCATTGTATCCCGTCAACCAAAGTCGAGGTGTCTGGTAATACTTGTCGTACGTGATATTCAAGTCATAAGTTCTTGTTGGAATGATTGTTGATTCGCCCTCATCGTTCACTGCCTTCTTCTTGACAATCGTGACGGCAGCTGAGTCGTCGTCAATGAGACCCTTATCAACAAATTCTTCCATGTCCTCTGCAGGTTCGTCGTCGTCGTCATCATCGTCATCAACAACTACTTTGGGTTGTTCGTTGGCCAAAGTCATTTCCTGGACTTGTTCTGTTGGAGGTGCATAGTGATGGGTGTCAACCCATCCTCCGTCGGCATCTGACTCGGCTTCAATGACTTTCTCGTTCTCAATCGAGTACTCGATTTCACTACATCTCTTGTATGAGGGAACGTTCTTGGTGGTCAGATATTGCTTGTCAGGAGGCAAGTAGTCTTTGAGTTTGTCTGGACTGCCCTTCGCCCACTGCCATGTAGGACAGTGATGTACCAAGTGGTCTCCTGCCATAACAAACTCCTCCGGTGTCAACACCCCAGTCTCCTTGAACTTGGATTCCTGTCGGAGAGCATTCTATGAGAATCGTGTTGTCGTAGTCAAAGTAATTACCGTAAGAAGAGGAGTGAATCTCTCTGCGATCGAGAGACCCGTGCTCTTGAGTGCATTAATGAGATCAGCCATCTTGTTAACCAGAAACACCTCTTAAACAATAAACACAAAGACTTGAAAGGAAGACTTGAGAGGAAGACCACTCGAACAGATGACTTGAGGATGACGTGCAGGAGAGACACCTGATCCAGAGAAGAATCCGTTGCCTCTTTCTCTCTTGTTATCAGGCATCCAATAGGAAGACGAGCGAGTTTTAAAGGTCTCCTTCAACGACGACCCCAGAGATTTAACACAACATCCTCTTGTCTTGTCAGTTCTAGTTTTACTTCTTACCTTTACTTTTCATACCCATTTCTTGGCTTACTTTCTCGCAGCCATCTTTCACTTCATCATCATCTTAACAACAGGTTGGTCTCAGTTAATGTTGACTGAACGTGCTAACAATTTATTCCATTCTTGATCAGATCACACTGCCAATCGTAGACCAAAATGAACGATACTTCACGAAAGTTTGGAAGAACCATTGCCAACATTGCTTTGGGCCCCAACAATAATAAGTCCAATCTCTTGCATCCAAAGGATCAACTGATCAAATCCAAGAGAACCAATGATGAGGCTGTTGATCAAGACCAGAGCAAGAAGGGCCGGTATATTGAGAACCAAGAGAACAATGTCCTTAACAAGAAGGACAAGTCCTCTTTGGAATCCCATGTCAGGAAACTGGATCTCGATGTCCCTGACACAACTTCCCGGGTAACGAGGTCGAGTATGATTAAGATCAAGGCAAGGGTGTCGACGGAGGGACCAGTTGACCCTGCCATCTTGGAGTTGAGACGGGGAATTGATTTCAGTGACCCTTCGACTTATTATCGGCCTCCAAAGAACCTCCCAAGTACTATCGAGGACTTTGACCAGACACAGATGTCTGAGGTTGCTTCTGAGTCACACTATGCCCACGACATCTTTCTATACTACAAAGAGAAGGAGCTCAAGTACATCATCCCCAACTACATGCCCAGCCAAGTATACATCTCTAAAAACATGAGAGCAGTCTTGATTGACTGGATGGTTGAAGTCCAGGAATCGTTTGAGTTGAACCACGAAACCCTCTACTTGGCTGTCAAGATGGTCGACCACTACCTCTCCAACAAAGTCATTGCCAAAGACAAGTTCCAACTTCTTGGGGCCACTTGTCTCCTCATGGCTTCTAAGTATGATGAAAGAATCCCACCTTCAATAGAGGACTTCCTTTACATCTGCGATGATGCCTACGTCAAACGGGATCTGATTCTGATGGAGATTGAAGTCTTCAAGAAACTTAACTTCTTCCTTGGGTTCCCCATGTCTTACCGCTTCCTCAGACGGTTCGCTCGGACTGGCAAACTGTCGATGGAGACGTTGACTCTGTCTCGTTTTATTCTCGAGACTTCTCTTATGGAGTATGATCTCATCCACGAACGAGATTCAAAGATGGCTGCTGGTTCTCTTCTCTTGGCCCTCAAAATGCGCGGACAGTCTTGGACCCCTGACTTGGCTTTCTACTCTGGTTACCATGAGAGCGAGCTCACGTCCTTGATGTACAGACTCAATGAAATGATCTCATGTCCAGTTAAGTCTGCAACCAAAACTATTAGAAACAAGTATTCTCATCCGTAAGTATTCCTTATTATTTAACTTTATTTATTCTAACCTTTTTCTTTGATTTTTAACAGAATCTTCTATGAAGTGGCCAAGACTGCCCCTCTTCCTCCCCGAACATAGTAATGTTCTTACACGAATTCGAATGGTTTTAAAAATGTACAGATTCTCTTACTAATAATTTCCTTGAACAATGCAAGTAAGAAACGCACCAATGTATTTGTCACATACAAGAAGTGAATGATTGTTTTAATCACGATTTTTATATATAACTTGCAAATTCGATTGAATACAAAATTTTAAGCATCATCTTCATGTTCTCTTATCAGAGGGAGCCTCTTGGTCGTCAGGGGTCATTTTATAGTTTTTCACAGAAAACAGAGAATCATGTCATTCATTTATTCAAAGATAATAGTGGACCCTCATTGATAATAATAAACCTCAAGATAATATGTGGGATTTTTTAAATGAACTACTTGGAATAGGACTGATTATTGGTGCTGTTTTCCAAGTAGTCTGTTTAGCTGCCATTTTCCTCCCTTCCCGCGAATCCGAAGTCTCTGCCAGAGATTCTTGTTACGAAACAGGAATCAGTAGTGACGATGACACCTCCATCCATGACATACCTGTATCCTCTGGAAAGAAGAGCAAATCAAATGGAAGGAAGAGAAGATAAGGTGATTGACTTCAAAACTGGAATCTGTGCTTCTTTCACGTAAAGATCCTGAGTACTTTACTGTGTAATTTCTTATAAGGATTCTTGAAGTGATTCATCTCACTCATCATCACATCCTCATCATTACACGTCATGTAATAGGTGTGTCTAGTTCTCCGATAACTATTTTCAAGTTCGAGTTTGTAAAGTAGCATAATGACTCCGTGAACTTGAATCATTAAAGTTGATGCCTCAATATAATGCTTGTGGTTTGACTTTTGAAAAGAGCATGTCTGCAGAGCAATGTTCCCTATTTATTTCATCCCATTTACCTGTTTGTTTCCAGTAAAACTTTCCTGCTACGAAACTCAATAACATCAGAGTTTTAATTCTCTTGTATCATCCATATCTCGTGGTCTTGAGATCAAGGAAATATTCTTTCAAGGGATCACACCTGTCCTTATTGACGGTCAGTATATTTTCCCTGATGTTTGTTTATTGTGTGCTTTCCAGGGAATTTCCTGAGGCTTAATTTCCCATCAATTCAGGTCTGGAACACTGTCATATCAACTTCCGACTTGTTTTGATACTTTTTTTGTTATCGAGGCAAAGGTTAATACAACTTGAGTGTTGTAAGTGTTCTCTCTCGTTAGCTATGAAAGTGACTTTTGATTAAAAAGTTCTTATCATACCAAGAGAGACTTTATTACGATGCATTTTATCGAGTATTTGTTATTCCTGATCAACCTTTGTTACCATATTTCTTTCACTTTCTATAAGAAACATAAAGGACAGGAGTGGCATTAAAGAAAACCGATATCTCTTGTAGGAGGAGTAAGATAATGGATGGAAGGTCCATCCATCCCTGAAATGACACGATATGTTATATCGCTTTGATAAAATAACCGAGAATTTTGCTTGTATTATTATTTAACGAACCGACTCAGTCCGAGACAGTATTTGATCCTCATCTTGATAGATAGATAGATTGAGTTTCCTTCGTTTAGATCTAGAGAAAAGAGAACCCGAAGGTCTCCAATAAACTGTCACTGTTTCTTTACTTGTCTGTCATCCTTTCTTCACTGATTTAATTCCAAATTCTTTTTCCAGTCGACAGACACGAACTACAAGTCATCCTCAAGAAAAGTCTGATTGAAGAGCACTCAAGAACTGGAAGCATGAAGTACAGAACCAGCGAAAACTCAATCGAATACGCCGTCGCCTGTCAAGTAAGTACTCGAAAGAACTAAGCCATGAGGACGAGAGAGAACTGTTCGATTCTTTCGAACTCGAGTCAGCCTTGATCTTTATTTCCGTTTGTTCCCTATGACTTTCGTCAGACACACTCAGTTTACATTTATATCCTCTTACTCATGCAGATCGAATGCCTGACGAGAGATTTTGTTCTCTCGAATGACCAACTTAACAAGATCTCGTCGGTTCTTCTCAATGAGTTTAACCTCGGACTTGGGAAGGAGACCAACAAGGATGCCTCTCTCAAGATGTTCCCCACGTACGTGAGGGATGTCCCTAATGGATCTGAGAGGGGTAAGTTCCTGGCACTGGATTTGGGAGGGACCAACTTCAGGGTTCTTCTCATTGATTTGGACGGAGACCATGTCAAGATGGTGAACCGTGTCTTTCCAATCGCTCAGGAGCTCATGCTCGGGACTGGGGAACAGTTGTTTGATCACATTGCTGCCTGTCTAGCAGACTTCATGGGAGAGTATGACCTCAAGGACATCAAGCTTCCTCTTGGCTTCACTTTCTCGTTTCCATGCCGTCAGGAAGGGCTCACGAAGGCCAGACTTGTTTCCTGGACAAAGGGATTCAGGTCATCTGGTTGTGTTGGAGAGGACGTTGTAGATCTTCTTCGAGCTGCACTTGCTCGCAGACATGATGTGGATATTGACATCACTGCTGTGTTGAACGACACAACTGGCACCCTCATGTCCTGTGCCCACAAGAACCGCAAGTGCAGGATAGGAGTCATTGTCGGAACCGGAACCAATGCATGTTATATGGAGAGACTTCGAAACGTCGAACTTTGGGACGGAGACATGGAGGACCCTAGACAAGTTATCGTCAACATTGAGTGGGGAGCCTTCGGAGACAACGGGGTCTTGGACTTTATAAGGACAGAATTTGATCAGGAGGTCGACAACAAATCCCTCAATAAAGGGACTCAAAAGTGAGTGCAAATTTCTTGACATCTTTTAAATAGTGATTTACTTGATTAAATTCCTACCTCTATTTCTAGGTTTGAGAAGATGATCTCTGGGATGTATATGGGAGAGATTGTCAGACTGGTGCTGTCCAAGTACACGGATGAGGGTTTTCTGTATAAGGGAAAGTCTACCGAGAAACTTAAGACTCACAGCTCTATCGACACGTCCTTTGTGTCTCTGGTTGAGTCGGATGCTAAAGGACACTACAATAAGACTAGAGAAGCACTTTCTCACATGGATATCATGGATGCTTCGGATGAGGACTGTGAGAATGTCCGGCTCATCTGCTCAAGAGTTTCAACCCGGGCTGCACACCTCGTGGCTGCTGCCGTGGCCACCATTTTAAACAAAATCAAGAGACCACAGACGACTGTAGGAGTGGATGGATCAGTCTACCGTTTCCATCCTCATTTCCATAATTTGATGGAACAGAAAATTGCAGAACTAACTAACCCTGACTACAAGTTTGACCTCATGTTGTCAGAGGACGGGTCAGGAAGAGGGGCTGCACTGGTGGCTGCAGTGGCCGTTCGAACCGAAAAGAGTCGTACTTTTAGCATCACAAGCATGTCCAGTCTGTGACCAACACTTATTCAGGGTTACTTTAATTGTAGGCCATGAAGGCAGAGTTAATCTCAAGAAGAGAGGTTACAAGACATGCCAGAATCACTTCAGCCTTTATCTTTATCATGTATTTACAAT
>Ga0157374_10006118_pt1 | contig 10190 bp, 8 predicted proteins | sample M25metaG_FD_115308 | JGI IMG/M metagenome (GOLD analysis project Ga0157374, IMG submission 115308) | Miscanthus rhizosphere microbial communities from Kellogg Biological Station, Michigan, USA - M2-5 metaG | ecosystem: Host-associated > Plants > Roots > Rhizosphere > Soil | place: USA: Michigan... | reverse complement strand
TATTCCCAGAGGAAGGCCGTCGGCATTATCTATGCGATAACTGCTGTATGCTGTGCATTCGCTTTTGTACTATTCTTAAAATTTGGATAACAACCCAAGACAAGCCATTGCTCAACCAATAAACAATCATGCCACTCAAAAAGATACTTTGCGTTTTCGGAACCCGGCCCGACGCCATCAAAATGGCGCCTGTTGTTCTAGAACTCCTCCGGCGCAGCGATGAATTCGCCGTCAAAATCGCCGTCACCGGTCAGCATCGGGAAATGCTCGATCAGGTCCTGACGGTCTTTGGAATCGTTCCGGACTACGACCTGAACATCATGACCCACGGCGCTTCTCTATCACAGATTACAGCGCGCGCTATGAACGGCCTGGAGCCCATCCTCGCAGCTGACAGGTTCGACTGGGTTGTCGCCCAGGGAGACACATCGACTACCTTTGTGGCCGCCCTGACTGCGTTCTATCACAAGGTTTCGTTCGGACATGTGGAGGCTGGACTGCGCACCTTCAACAAGTTCGATCCGTTTCCTGAAGAGATGAACCGCCTGCTCGTAACGCGGCTGGCAACAAAGCATTTTGCCCCGACCAGCGCCTCTGCCACTAACTTGGTCGCCGAGGGTGTTTCTCCCGCCGACATTATCGAAACGGGCAACACAGGCATCGATGCACTCTTAACCGTCGCATCCCGCGACTACGATCTGGTTGACGCGGATGTCACCAAAATCACCAAGGAGCCTGGACGGGTAATTCTCGTAACGGCCCACCGACGCGAAAATTGGGGTCCGCCGCTTATCCGCATCGCGCAGGCCGTTAAGACGCTGGTTGAGAAGTATCCGGATACCATCGCCGTTCTTCCAATGCACCGCAACCCCGTGGTCCGCGAAGCCCTCCAACCCGTACTGGCCGGTAATCCGCGTGTCTTTCTCATCGAGCCCCCGGACTACGTTCCTTTCGTAAAGCTGCAGCAAAAGGCCACCATCATCCTAACGGACTCCGGCGGCGTGCAGGAAGAAGCTCCCAGCCTCGGCAAGCCGGTTCTCGTCCTCCGCGAAACCACGGAGCGTCCTGAAGGCATAGCTGCCGGCGTTGCGCTGCTCGTCGGCACAGAAACCAGCAGGATTGTTGCGGAAGCCTCCTAGCTCCTCGACGATCCGGAAGCCTACACCAGAATGTCCCGAGCCGTGTCGCCCTACGGTGATGGCAAAGCCTCACAGCGAATCGCCGACACGCTTCTCGGAAAATAGCCGAACCTACCGGCGCCACTTCAGATTTCTTTAGGAGAGCTCTTTCTTGACACCCGTCACACTGCCGCCAATGTCCTTTCTGCACGCCTTAATACTCGGTATCGTGCAGGGAGCCACAGAGTTCCTGCCCGTTTCGAGCACCGCGCACATGCGTATCATTCCAGCACTTTTGGGTTGGGGAGATCCAGGCACCGCCTATTCGGCAATCGTGCAGCTAGGTCCAATTGTCGCAATTATCGCGTTCTTCTACAAGGACCTGGTACGCTATCTGGCCGGCATACAGCGCTCCATTTCGACAGGCACTCTTTTCCCGAAAGACGATGTCGATGCCCGCCTCGGATGGTACACCGTCTTCGGTACTATCCCGCTTGCGATATTTGGTTTGCTGCTCGAAAAGAAAGTAGACCACCAATACCGCAACCTTTATTTCGTGGCCGCGGCCTTGATCCTGCTCGCCTTAATCATGCTGGTAGCGGAAAAAGTTGGAAAGAGGACTCGAGATCTCGAGAGCCTGAACTTTAAGGAAGCGATGATGGTGGGGTTTGCACAGGCGCTGGCCCTGGTGCCCGGAGCCTCGCGGTCGGGAACAACGATTACTGCCGGCCTATTTCTCGGCCTCGACCGGGAATCGGCAGCACGCTTTTCCTTTCTTCTCAGCATCCCGGCGATAGCGCTCGCCGGCGTATACAAGCTGCTAAAAGTACTCCTGGCCGCCCATAAGCAGCACCTGCCTGTGCATTCTGTAGCGGGCCCCTATGTATTCTCAGCAGTCGTAGCCGGCGTTGTAGCCTACGTTGTGGTGCGATGGCTGCTCGGCTACTTGAGCAAAGAGAGCCATTCCACCACGCCGTTCATTATCTACCGCATCGTATTGGGCATCGCTCTTATCTTTCTTGCTCAGATAGGCTTCCTTGTGCCCTGACGCGGTCTTAGACGAGAGGCAGACCTGCAAGCGCAAAGATCTTGTCCATCGAAGCGCCGACAAGGCGGATACGGTCTTCATCGCTTGGCAGGCTGCTAAGGTCCTTGAACGGTTCAGGCGTTATCGGTCCATCATAGCCAATGGTCCGCAGCGACTGAAGAAATGCGGCTATGGCGATCTCCCCGGTTTCTCCCGGAAGCCCCCGAACGCCGTCAAGCTGCTCGTCTATCGACACGCCCTTTGGGGCGTCATTCACGTGTACATAAACCACTTGCTCTGGTGTAAGTCCAAGAATATCCTCCGCTCCTGCATGCGACGTGTACCAATGAAAGCAGTCGAGCAGTAAGCCAACGTTGGAGCCAATCTCCGCCGCCATCTCCAGCATGGCCTGCATGTCGTGAATGAAGATGTTGGCTTTTCCTGTATACAGCGTTCTCGGACCAAGGAATTCTAGTCCCAATGAGATGCCATAGTGCTTCAGGATCTCTGCAATAGGAGTAAAGCGCTCTATATGAAACGCTCGATTTTCCTCAAATGGAAGCGTGTCTGACCAGGAGAGGATGTATGTGGACGTGCGGTCGGCGCCGACCGCCGCTGCTGCAGACGCCAGCCGTGGCAGCTGCTCCAATCCACGCTTCCAGTTCTCCGACGATGACCGCCAGTCTATCGGCAGCCCCCAGGCCGCTGCGCGGATCCCAGCCTCTGTAAAGCGCTCGCGCACAGAGTTTGCTCCCTCTTTCTCAAGCAGATCGGCGACATCGCCAACATTTATTTCAAGCCCTTGAAAGCCGCCAAGGCTTGCCAGCTTAATTGCAGCGTCCAAACTCTCCGGATTAACACCTATGGCCCCGGGGCAAAGCGTCTTGTACATGGTCTAGTTCTCCTGAAAACTTCTTTTGCTATGTATATTGGTGATCCTCCGGCAAATTCCTTTACTACGGTCTCTAATGGGTACAATTGGATGTAGGAATGGGAGTTGGTCCGTTTTATCGGAGGCGGCACTGTGATTGACCATGCGATTCTGGTAGAGGACGATTCATTCTGCGTCTACCGCGGATACCAGGTTATCGCCACGGTAAAGTGGACAAGCATCTCCGAGATAGTACTGCTCAAACGTGAAGGCAACATTCGCGAAACTATTGGACTGGAATTCAGATTTAAGCCCGGCGACCATTTTGTGGAAGTGGACGAGGAAGTGCTCGGTTTTGACGATCTCGTCCGCATCTTGCGGAATCACTTTCCAGGCTTCGACGTGAAGTGGCGAAAGCGAGCCGATATACTGTCCACGTGCAGGTTTTCTTCCATATACTCACCGGACTAGTGTGGGTTTTGGTCTTTCCACAGATTGGCACATCTCTTGCAACTACGTGCTTTAGGTTTGAAGATAGGGCCTTTTGAAGTATAATAACGCTGAATCAGGTCTGCTAGGCCAATACGCTGGCGCAAATCAAGGACAGATTTCAGATTTCCTGTAATTTTCCAAAGTTGGCAATTTGACCTTAGCGTTCCTCCTTCCCGAATTATTTGTAATCGGCAGGTCTTAACTTGACCTGTTGAACGCAAGTGTCGCGTTTTCCAGTCGTTTGCAAGGGGTTGTATTTGAGTAACGGACGAAACAAAGTTTGTCCTCGTTGCAGCAGTATTGCTGCACTGAACGCTACCGAATGCAGGCAGTGTGGTAGAGCGTTCCGAACCCAATTCGCTGGTTCTTCGGTTGTTTCGCGTCGAGCGGCTAGCGGAGCGTCTCGCAATACAGCTAAGAGCAAAAAAGTTGCGCCGTCTACCTCGTTGCTGCCGACTGAGTTCCACCGACCGTCGGACGAACATCCCGAGTTTGCGGCTCCGACTGGTATGCCTCCGACATATCACGAACTGCCAAATATCGACATCCTGCGCAAGGATCTTGGAGAATCGCTATCCCGCCTTGGCACTCCAAACTCGGAGCCATTTTCGCAGTTGTTTCTGGCTGACGCCCCCGGTTCGCCTCTAGCCTTCGATCCGCCGGTATTACCGGATCTCATGCCGTTTCACTCTACGGCAGGCCCACAGCTGTCCGGGGCAAGTCTGACTATACCGGAACTTCCAGATCATCGCATAGACTGGACCGATCCTTCTACATTCCTGGGATTTGGATCTGGATCCAACACTGCGGTCGCCGAGCCCTCCGTTAATGCCTCCTTAGTTCAAGTCGAGCCGTCGCCAGCTGTCAGTACAGTCAACAATCGCGCTGGTGCTGATTTTGCGCTAAACGTGCTTCCTGTGATGGCTCATGGCGTTGAAGTCGATGTGGACGAAGGGGAATATCTATCAGCAAAGGACTTGCTGCCGTACGACAAAGCCGTTCGCCCCATCAACAAATGGTACAGATACGCGCTAAATACAGTTCTAATAGGATGTGGTGTTTCTATCATTACGAGTTCGGCAAATTATTTGCACATCAAGCCGACCGATGTTTTTTCACAGGTAATGGTGGCGCTGTCTCCCGCTAAGAAATCGGCCAATGTAACCTCTCCCGCTCTAGAAAATGGCGATGTTGTTGTCGACAAAGATGGCGACTTTTTAAAACCGGTAGTGGTCGTAAAGTCAAAAAAGATCAAAGGGTTGGACCCATCTGTGTTTTCACAGCTAAGCTCGGGTAACTCGACGGTCGGAGTACTTAACGCAAATCCTGAAAACATTGCCGTTCTTCCACTCAACGGATCGCCACGAGATAGCTCTGGAAACAGTTCGAGCAAAGCGTTTTCACAGACGCCGTTTCCAGTCATTCAATTCAAGTTGCACAGACATCATGACCATCGCGAGATCCTTTAGTATTGCAGCTTCTTTAATGTGGGCTAACCGGGGAAAATTTTGAGCACTGAACGACATAAAGTTTGCCCCAGGTGTGGAAAAGTGACTGGACTTGATGCTCCACTCTGCACTAGGTGCAGGCGAAAGTTCCATTCGAAGTTCGAAGTTCACTATCCTCCTGCGTCGCCTGATCCTGCACCTGCGCCTCCGCCGGTGTTGCCGACGCTTGCCCCAGCGCCAGCGCCAGCGCCCAGGCCGGCAAAGCGCCGGTCCGCCAAAAAAGATGCTCAAACTGTACCCGTACCTGCGCAGACCTTTAGTGGACACTCAGCGCAGCCTGCGCATCAGTCACGCAACGGCGAATCCAGCTACGCTGGCAGCAACGGCTACAATACAAGCCTTGTCGGCTATAATGAGCCTCCAGTTAGAACTACGCAGCCTCCGGTCGCTCTTGAAACAGCAGCCCGGGGAGCTGGAACAGAAGTTGAATCCGAACGCCCCTTCTGGGCTGACGATCCTCCTCCTCCGCCTAAGCGCCGCTTTTTTAAACAAGTAGATCCGGAAGATGAAGAGGAATTTTTCGCCTTTTCGGATGCGCCTCAAACAAGAAAGCCACTAAATCCGGCCATCGTCGCTATCGCCGTCGGCCTGTTGGTTGTCGGCGGCCTCGGCTTTGCTGGCTATAAATACGCAAATCGACCGAAACCAGTGCTTCTGGCGGCTCAGCCTAAGGAAATGGTCGGAAGCTGGCTTTCAGATGACGGCACACTTACGGTGGAATTGCACCTCGCTGCAGACGGCACCGGACGCATTACTTGGCACGTTCATGGCTATATGCCGCCTGGGATATCCACCCTGGGTGATGCCACTTACCACTGGTCGCAGAACGCGCAGAAGAAGATTGTCTTTCATGAAGACACGCCGTTCGACGCCCACGTTATTTACCCTGCTGGTATTATCCAGAACATGGTAGAGCACAACAACCCCACATGGCAGGTCGATAAGAGAAACGATGCATTGACCTTCAACTGGACGACACCGCAGGCAAGCAGCGCCACCTTCACCGGCTCCGAAGACTAATATTATCACCGCTCCGCGCACCGTCCTTACCATTTATTGACAATTTAATGCACGCTCGGTAGAATTTAATTAGTCATGCACTTGAAGGACTGGAGAAGACTACAATGATACGCACACCTGAATTGGTGCGCTGTCCAGTATGTGGTTCTAAAAAAATTAATAGCTTTAGAGTACGTGGTTCGACAGAGATGTTGTGCTTTTGTAGAGGAGAAGGCACAGTGATGGAGTCGTTGGTCGATCGAGAAGTTACACTCTCTGATCCTGACGAAGACAGCTATAGTCTCAGTCAAACCAGGTCAGAGCGAATTAATACAGAATCGCAGGCAATCTCAGCGCTACCTGGCTATATCGAAGCAGAATTGAATAAAATTGGCGCCAGCAATAACGTCGGCACCACGGCTCCCAAACGCCGCGGAATAAGATCGTTGTTTTCGCGCATCCTTAGCAACTAACCTTCAAATTCCGGCAACGTCGGCGGGTTGTCAACCCGGTAAACCATTTGGAACATAGGAGCGGTCTTCACGTTAGCTGAAGACCACTCCCCTTCTTTCCGTAAGTTTCAATCTAATATATCTCGTTTTTGTTTAATAGTTCCGTCATCTCTGTATGCCATAGTTTTACATATGTCTCGGGTGTGTAGGCGCGTCACGCTCATCTGAGGCACCTGAAGTTTTTCGTACAGAAGGCACTTTATGTGGATCGTAAGACTGGCCCTGCTGCGACCTCGCGGAGTGCTGGTAATGGCTATTTTGATGCTGTTACTTGGCGCACTGTCAACGCAGGAAATGGCAACGGATATCTTCCCTACCATTGATATTCCAGTTGTGGACGTTATATGGTCCTACGGCGGCCTAGCTCCCAGTGAAATGGAACAGCGTGTTGTCAATATAAGCGAGCGGGCATTCTCAACCAATGTTGGTGAAATAGACCACATCGAATCGAACTCGATGTCGGGAGTAAGTATTATTAAGGTCTACTTCCATCCGGGAGTTCAGATCAGTACTGCAATAGCCCAAATCTCTGCGACCGCATCTACGATTGTCCGCGCCATGCCTCCGGGCATGACTCCACCGCTTATCATACAATTCAACGCATCTAACGTCCCTGTTCTTCAGGTTGCAGTTAGCAGTGCAACTATGTCGCAGTCCCAGATTACGGACAATGCAAACAACGTGCTCCGTCAGGGTCTCGTGACAATACACGGTACGTCTATCCCTCCAGCCTTTGGGGGAACTTCCAGGTCTATTATGGTCGACCTGGACCAGCAGGCGCTGCTCGCCAAGGGCATGTCGGCAACAGACGTATCTAACGGCATTACAGCCCAAAATCTGATTTTGCCAGCCGGTGACGCTAAAATTGGAAACCGTGACTATGTTGTGACTCTGAACAATGGATTCGCCGTAGCGAACGCAATTAACGATATACCTATCAAGACTATTAACGGTACGATAGTCCGGGTCCGCGACGTCGCCCAGGTGCGCGACGGGGCTACTATCCAGCACAACATCGTACACCGCAACGGCAACCCATCGAGTCTGATTACAATATTTAGGAGCGCGGGTTCATCGACGCTGTCTGTTGTCGATGCCGTTAAGGCCGCCCTTCCAAAGGCAGAAGCGGCTTTACCCCCCGGTATGAACATCGCAACCCTCCTCGATCAGTCCATATTCGTAAGGGCATCGATCCAGGGAGTGGTCACGGAAGCCGCCATCGCTGCATGTCTGACGGGCTGCATGGTACTCCTGTTTCTCGGGAATTGGCGCAGTACGCTCATTGTAGTCATATCCATCCCGCTTTCGATCCTGTGCTCGATCATCATACTCGGCGCTACAGGCCAGACGCTCAATACCATGACGCTCGGCGGCCTGGCTTTGGCCGTCGGGATTCTCGTAGACGACTCCACGGTTGAAATAGAGAACGTCGAACGTAACTTGCACATGGGTAAGGCGCCCTATACGGCGATCATGGACGGTTCACGTGAAATTGCGGGTCCTGCATTTATCTCTACAATGAGCATTTGTATAGTGTTCATACCAGTGGCGTTTTTGACCGGCATTCCGCGTGCTCTATTCCTGCCTTTGGCCGAGGCCGTTATATTTGCCATGCTGCCGTCGTACTTAATCTCACGCACGGTAGTTCCTATGCTGTTGCGTGCACTAATGGAAGGTAAGGCCAACCGAGCGAAGAAGCTCGCAACGTCAAACGAAAAGCCCGACCCGATCGAACGTTTTAACCTGACTTTTATGCGCTATTTTGAAAGGTTTAGATCGTCGTACAGGTCTACTCTTGAGCTGGCGCTGCACCATCCTAAAGTCGTAGTGACGGTGGCCGGCTTGTTCTTCGCACTGTCTATATGTCTGGTGCCGATAATTGGCGAGGACTTCTTTCCGAACGTCGATGCGGGCGCCTTTAGGCTTCATGTCCGAGCCCCAGCAGGAACACGTCTTGAAGAGACTTCGCTGATCTTTAGTCAAGTCGAAGGCACGATCAAACAGATTATTCCGCCAAGTGAGCAGGACACGATTCTCGACAACATCGGCCAGCTTGGAGGCACCAACCTAGCCTACATGGGAGGTTCGACAATAGGATCCGAGGACGGCGAGATTGATGTAAGCATGGCCAAGGACCACCATCCAACAGCGCAATATATGGCGGAACTGCGCAACAAGCTTCCCAGTCTGTATCCGGATGACCAGTTCTTCTTTGAACCGGCAGACATTACAAGCCAGATTCTAAACTTTGGGCTGTCGGCTCCGATCGACATTCAAGTGTCCGGTCCATACAGAAACCAGTCTGCAAATTACGCCATCGCCAAAAAGCTGATGCGGCAGGTTGCCGGCGTGCGAGGCACGGCCGACGTCCACATCAATCAAGTTGTGGATGCCCCGGAAATTGCCATTAATGTCGACCGGCTAAAGGCGGCGCAGCTTGGCCTTTCTCAGCAGGCGATAGCAGGCAACATCTTGGTGTCACTCTCCTCAAGCAGTTTAACAGCTCCAAGCTTTTGGATTGATCCTAAAAGCGGCGTCCAGTACAACGTCACCGCTCAGACGCCGCAGTATAGGATACGCTCCATTGACGACCTGCTGAACAATCCAATATCACCAGCCATTCCTACGAGCACCGGTCAGACCATTTCACCACTCCTCGGAGATATCGCAACCATAAGTCTCACCAGCGCTCCCGAAGTGATCAGCCATTACAACATTCAACCTGTGTATGACGTAGAAGTTAACACGCAGAATAGAGATCTTGGCGGAGTTTCCGGCGATGTGAACAAGATAGTCGACAAGATTAGGCCGAGCCTGCCTCGCGGCACATTTATCAATATAGTCGGGCAAGTACAGACGATGAACAGCTCCTTTTCCGCCCTTGGCTTTGGCCTAATTGGCGCTATACTTCTGGTTTACTTGCTGCTGGTGGTTAACTTCGAATCCTGGCTCAACCCATTCGTTATCCTCACGGCCACACCAGGCGCGCTGACCGGCATAGTCTGGATGCTGTTTATCACTCAAACAACATTCAATGTCCCATCCCTTATGGGCAGCATCATGTGCGTAGGCGTAGCTACCGCCAACAGTATTCTGCTGGTGACATTTGCCAATGAACAGCGGCACAGAGGGAAGGATGCTCTTGAGGCGGCTCTTGACGCTGGTTATACGCGTCTACGGCCAATTCTAATGACTGCACTCGCAATGATTGTGGGTATGATCCCGATGGCGCTAGGGTTGGGCGATGGCGGCGAACAGAACGCGCCGCTCGGCCGAGCTGTTATTGGAGGCCTGCTCTTCTCAACATTCAATACACTGCTTTTCGTTCCAGTCGTCTACAGCATTCTGTGCAAGAAACAATCTACTGTGCCGGACATGATCGTAGACGGCGAATTGGAAACGAGCTAGACTGAAAAAGGTTTCCCCGATGAACGAATTGAATGAGCAAGGATTTTCGAACAACAAGCCGCGCAAATGGGGCGGGGCTGCGGCGGCAGGTGCAGCGGTTCTTGTGTTGCTGGCTGTCGGCATTATTCCGCGGATCCACAATGCACAACAACCAGCATATGCCACACCCGAGAGCAAGCTCCCGGTAGTGTCCGTCATCAGTCCGCGTCGGCCTCCAAAAAATGACCACATCACCCTTCCAGGAAATGTTCAGGG
>Ga0157374_10006117_pt1 | contig 10191 bp, 8 predicted proteins | sample M25metaG_FD_115308 | JGI IMG/M metagenome (GOLD analysis project Ga0157374, IMG submission 115308) | Miscanthus rhizosphere microbial communities from Kellogg Biological Station, Michigan, USA - M2-5 metaG | ecosystem: Host-associated > Plants > Roots > Rhizosphere > Soil | place: USA: Michigan... | reverse complement strand
GATGTAGATGAATCGCGCATACAAAAACGCGTCGATACCAAATACATCGACCGGATGACGCATTCCTATGAGGAAGCCATCGAATGGGTAAAAGATGCGATGGAGCTGGGTGACGAATTATCAGTAGGATTGGTAAGCGATGCGGGAGATATGCTGGAGCGCCTGATAAAAGATAACATCGTACCGCACATACTTACCGATCAAACCTCGGCCCATGATCCGCTGAATGGATACATTCCAAATGGCTTGACCCTCAGGTTGGCAGCCGTATTGCGCAAAAGCGACCCTGAAGAATACAAACGTCTATCGCTCAAAAGCATGGCACGCCATGTAGGTTTTATGCTGGATTTGCAGGCGATGGGCGCAGTAACCTTTGATTATGGGAACAACCTGCGCGAATTTGCCCGCCAGGGCGGCGAGCTTGCCGCATTTGATTTTCCCGGCTTTACGCCTGCTTATATCCGTCCGCTGTTTTGTGAGGGAAAAGGGCCGTTCCGCTGGGTAGCATTATCGGGCGACCCGGAAGATATTTATACCACCGATAAAGCATTAATGGAAGCCTTCCCCGAAAATAAACACCTGATCAACTGGCTTTATAAAGCGCAAAAAAGGATCGCTTTCCAGGGATTACCGGCACGTATTTGCTGGCTGGGTATGGGCGAACGTGAAAAAGCGGGACTGATATTTAACGAATTGGTAGCGAGCGGCAAAGTAAAAGGTCCGATCGTTATTGGTCGAGACCATTTGGACTGCGGTTCGGTAGCATCGCCCAACCGCGAAACCGAAGCCATGAAAGATGGCTCAGATGCGGTATCCGACTGGCCGCTGCTCAACCTGATGTCGAATACCTCGGGCGGGGCAACATGGGTGTCGTTCCACCACGGTGGTGGGGTAGGCATGGGTTACTCGCAGCATGCCGGAATGGTAATAGTAGCCGACGGTACTGAACGCGCAGCAAAATGTTTGAAACGCGTACTATACAATGATCCCGCCATGGGCATATTCAGGCATGTTGATGCGGGGTATGAGGAGGCGGAGGAAACGGCGGAAAGGTTTAATTTAAAAATATAGATTAATAAGAGAACCGTCATTGCGAGGAGTGAGCGACGAAGCAATCCCAAACTATACAGGGCGAATAGGACGGTGTGGAACTTGCATGGCCGCTCTGCATACCGGGGATTGCTTCGTTCCTCGCAATGACGCTTCAAGAAAAAGCTAAATGAAAAAACTCATCGGTCCCTTCACGCAACTCCTTCCTTTATCGGGACTACCGATGAAAGGCCCTATTGCGGATGACGCATTGCAGATCATCCCGCAGGGAGGCGTACTGACCGATAATGGATTGGTAGCAGAAGTTGGAGATTTTGAATCGCTAAGAAAATCAAACCCCGATGCCACAGTAGAAGAAATATCCGGCGATCATGTTTTGCTTCCCGGCTTTGTGGATTGCCATACACACCTGTGTTTTGCAGGCAGCAGGGCAAAGGACTATGCCCTGCGTATTGCCGGTAAAAGCTATCTCGAAATTGCCAAATCAGGCGGTGGTATCTGGGACTCGGTAACGCAAACACGGAGAGCCAGCAAGAATGAATTGGTTGATCTGCTCCTGCAAAGGATCGATCAGCATACCAAAAACGGTGTCACCACTATCGAAGTAAAAAGCGGTTATGGATTGAAGGTTGAGGAAGAAATAAAGCAACTGCAAGCCATAAAAGAAGCAGCTGCAAAATGCAAAGCTGACTTGGTTCCAACCTGCCTTGCTACCCACATTTTACCGAAAGACTTTAATGGTCCTGTAGAAGAATATTTGGAGGTGATATTAAACAAACTCCTCCCCAAAATAAAGCAAGACAACCTCGCTAACCGGGTAGATATATTTATTGAAGATGGTGCTTTCAGCCCCGCCGATGCTGCCTGCTACTTAGAGGTAGCTAAAAAAATGGGCTTCGATATCACTGTTCATGCCGACCAGTTCAGCACGGGCGGGAGTGAGGTAGCGGTGATGGTTGGCGCGGTATCTGCCGATCACCTCGAGGCCAGCGGAGACGAAGAAATTAAACGATTGGCTGCTTCCGAAACGGTTGCAGTAGTATTGCCTGGTGCTTCCTTAGGTTTGGGTATGGATTTTGGCCCTGCGCGGAAATTATTAAACGCAGGAGCGTGCCTGGCCATCGCCAGCGACTGGAACCCGGGATCGGCCCCAATGGGTGATCTGCTGATGCAAGCCGCGGTACTAAGCGCCTACGAAAAGCTAACCACCGCTGAAACTTTTGCCGCCCTCACCTTCCGCGCCGCCAAAGCACTAAATTTGTACGACCGCGGTGTGTTGCAAAAAGGCAAACTTGCCGACATGCAGGCTTATCCTTGTGCCGATTATCGCGAGATACTGTATCACCAGGGAAGGTTGAAACCGACGAAGGTTTGGAAGGCAGGAAATTGTCTGAACCGGAATTTATAGAATTAATGAATTAACAGAATTATAAACAAAACCGTCATTGCGAGGAGTGAGCGACGAAGCAACCGACCAAAGGGAGCACATTGATACCGATAAAGAACAAAAACACAGTATCAATAATCCCAAACTATACAGGGCGGAGGGAAAGGTGTAGAACCTGCTTAGCCGCTCTGCAAATCGGGGATTGCTTCGCTATCGCTCGCAATGACGTGGTGATAAGGTGTTCGTTCGTTTTCTATCAACAACATCAACGAACAAACCCCAAAGTCTGAACACTGATTTGATTAAGATGAAAAAAATATCGAACGCTTTTTGGCTATTCTTACCGGTTGCTATAGTAGGCTATCTCATCTATGAAATAGCAATGAATTCTTTCACAGATCATTTTCTTGGTAATGATCCAAAGATCATCAAAGCAATAATTATTAATACAAAGAATTATATGCCTAATCACCCCGTTAGTCATACGTTCTCTTATTCTTATCAATTTGAAGTATACGGCGAAAAATATACAGGGAACGCTCATGATCCATCCCTTAGAATTGGTGATACTGTTGAAGTTGAATACAATAAGGATCATCCCAGCATAAATAAACCATTACACCCTAAAGAATAATTACACATTTATCTCATATCTCACCTCTCAAATCTTCTAAAACCATGCAGTTAATAGAGTGTGTTCCCAATTTCAGCGAAGGCCGCGACCCGAATATCATCAAACAGATCACCGATGCGGTGGAAGCTGTGGCTGGTGTGCGACTGCTGAACGTCGACCCCGGTAAGGCCACCAACCGCACGGTGGTAACCTTTGTAGGCGAACCGGAGCGGGTGATCGAAGCGGCTTACCAGGCTATCAAAAAGGCTGGCGAAGTGATTGATATGAGCAAACACACCGGCGAGCATCCGCGTATGGGCGCTACGGATGTTTGTCCGCTGATACCCATCAGTAACATCAGCATGGAGGAGACGGCGGAGTACGCCCGGCGGTTGGCGGAACGCGTCGGCACCGAATTGAACCTGCCTGTTTATTTGTATGAGTATGCCCAGCCGGATAAAAAGCGAAGCAACCTGTCGGTGATCCGTGCCGGAGAGTATGAAGGATTTTTTAAGAAGATAACACAGTCCGAGTGGAAACCAGATTTCGGTCCGGCAGAGTTTGATGCCAGGCGTGGGCTACGGTGATTGGTGCGCGCGATTTCCTGGTGGCTTATAATGTCAACCTGAATACCACCTCGGTACGTCGGGCCAATTCTATTGCTTTTGACGTACGCGAAGCCGGCCGCGTAATGCGCGAGGGCGACCCCGTGAACGGCAAGATCATCACCGACGCCAAAGGCAAACCGCGCAACATCCCCGGTTCGCTCAAATCGGTAAAGGCCATCGGATGGTATATCGAGGAGTATGGCGTCGCGCAGATATCCATGAACCTCACCAACATCGAAGTAACGCCCGTTCACAAGGCGTTCGACGAGGTGTGCAACAAAGCCAACGAGCGTGGCATACGCGTAACCGGCAGTGAGTTGGTGGGGCTCATCCCCCTCAAATCCATGCTGGATGCCGGCAAATATTTCCTGGCGAAGCAGAAGCGCTCCACAGGCGTGAGTGAGAAAGAACTCATCCGCATTGCCATCAAATCAATGGGACTGGATGAACTGGCGCCCTTCAACCCCGAAGAACGCATCATCGAATACCTGCTAAAAGACAAGGCCGACAGCAAGCTCATCCGCATGAGCCTGACCGACTTTGCCGACGAAACTGCCAGCGAAAGCCCTGCACCCGGCGGCGGTTCCATATCGGCTTATGTGGGTGTGCTCGGCGCGTCATTGGCGGCTATGGTGGCTAATTTGTCGTCGCATAAAAAAGGTTGGGACGACCGCTGGAAGGAGTTTAGCAGCTGGGCCGAACGCGGGCAGCACTATAAAAACGAACTCGTGCGACTGGTAGACCAGGACACCCTCGCCTTTAACCAGATCATGGCTGCATTTGCCCTGCCCAAAACCACCGACGAAGAAAAAGCTGTCCGTACCGAAGCCATACAGCAAGCCACCAAACTGGCCATCGAAGTTCCGTTTAAAGTGATGAAAGCCGCATACCAGAGCATGGAAGTAATAAAAGCCATGGCCGAAACCGGCAACCCCAACTCCGTAACCGACGCCGGCGTGGCTGCCCTCTGCGCCCGCACCGCCGTGTTAGGCGCCTTCATGAACGTCCGCGTAAACGCCTCCGGCTACCACGACAAAACTTTCCTGCAAGAGATCCTCAACGAAGGCGAAGCCCTCCAGCAAATGGCCATCGACCGGGAAAATGAGATCATTGAGATTGTAAACGGGAAGATAGGGGGGTGACATTGTACGTTTTACGTTATACGTTTAAAGAAATGTACGTTGTAGAGACGCGATGCATCGCGTCTCTACGGGATTTTGTCTGAACCGGATTAACAGAATTTTAGAATTGACAGAATAAAAAAACGGCGTCATGCTGAACCTGCCTGACGGTAGGCAGGCTTGTTTCAGCACGCCATCATAAAGGTCTGCTATAGACAAGTCTACTATATGCAAATCGTAGACCAAGCATGGCGCTCACCTGTCCTGTGGGATCCCGAAACAAGTTCGGGATGACGTGGTAATAAACCGCCAACTGCCTCAAAATAGCATTCACGTTCACAACGCTATTTGGGCGCGAGCGGGAAAGCTATTTTATGACATCGGATTTAATGGTGAATGTGCCTTGACCCTCATATTCGTAATTGGCTCCATCGTCTTTTACAAACTCAACCTCATAAGTACCCTCATCATAAACTTCAAGTATTACCCCTCGCATTCCCTTTGTTATTACGGGGTTAAGGTCCTTAATTAATTCAAAAGTTTCATATTGCTGTAGCATGATGATCTAAAAGTAGCAAATAAACTAAAAAGGTTGTCCCGTTCTTTATTCAGCGATGTATGGACTCATGGCAATCATTACAGATCGAGACAAGCCATTCAATTGGTTCTCTTCCAATATTATATTTAGCGTATCTTGTATGGTGGACTTGAGTAGCGCGTCCCCCACAATAAACACAGCGCCAGTTATCTCGCTTGAGCACTACATAACGTTTCCGTTGCCATGCATCGGATTTCAGATAGGTGTCTCTGTAGTAATCGCGACGACGTTTACGGTTTATTTCAAAAATCCATTGTTTACCTGCAAACAGGAGCAGTGCGATAATCAGTATGATTCCGGCACCCATAGTGATAACGTTTTAAGAAAGTTACACTATTACGGGGCCCTTCGCAACCCGTGTTTTCACGGTATTTTTGTTCCGTTCAATGAGAGTTCGGACAGCAGACCATGGCAGCATGGAAGCTTTTATAAATTAAGATTACGCCGCGCATGCACATTTTTGCGACTCTTTTGATGCAATGATTTTTGCAAATCTCCTACATCCGTTCTTTCTTCAAGATTAAGTGTTGCTCTTTGTATCGCATTCCTGAAAAATTCTTCAAGTTTGGAATTTTTATAAGCTTTAAAGGCCAGATAAAAATTGAGTTTAAAAACAATTGATACCTTGAGCGCAGACATCTTAGTTATAGCTAGTAATTCGTTAATTTTCTCTTTGTTGCCTTTGATGTCGATGTCAATTAATAATAAGTATAACAAAAACAATTTATACTGGTTTGCTGCTGAGTCTTTAGAAAGAAGTTCAATTTTTTCTTCAACTAATCGTTTTATATTATTATGTCCAATACCATCATATAACATTGATTGAATTAGTACCGGCATCATACGCGAAATTAACTGTAATATCTTTTCGCCGATTAGTTTATCATTTTCGTCATTACCTAAGTTAAATAAATTTTCTGCTTTAGCTGTCTCTTCAAGCTCCTCCACAAAATAAAACCCTAAATGGCAATAACAGTCCAGGACATAGTCAAAAACTTCATCAACAAGAGCTATGTCCGTAATATTGTCTAAGTTTTGAAGACCCGTGAGAGAATAACCAAATATTTTTCCAATAATTCAAAGTTGATGGTATTAGGATCAAATACTTTCTTTAAATGCACTTCAGAGTCTGTCGTCAATGGATCTTGATCATCGTAAATTTGATCTTTTACAATTGACTCCAGAGGTTTGGCAACTTCTCTTCCATAATTGTATAGGTTTGGTTGCGAGTTAACCATGAAAGTAGACGGTTATTATTTAACAATCAACCCGTGAAAACACCCATTTTTAACTTAACTAATTGTTAATGATAAAATACCGCGCTAATGGATTGAAACGGATACCGGCCTTTGCGCTTAAGGTCGTATGAGTGGAAAGCCTGACCGATAGGGAGCGCCCTTATTAAAAAAGAGGCAGTGGCAGAAGCAGTTGGCGGTATTATTGCTCTTTAAGGTTAATTTTTTTAACTATTGCGGGTGTTCCACATCGCTCCAACTGTACCAAAATTGTTCACTGTTCCGTGGAACACTTTGCGGTCTGTAAAGAAAGTGGCAGGCAGTCATTGAGTTATTCCCTTAATCAAGCAAATCATGGTTCAGATAATATGCATCCTTTGCATATTCGCTCTGCATAGTTCGGAGGTTGCTTTCCCAGGCCGTTCCTCGCAATGGCGATTTTTTTAAAAAGAAAAAGAGCCGCGATGCATTCGCGGCTCTACAAAATATATCTTTTAGAACAATCCCAACTGCCCTTTATCGTCTATATCAATATCGTCGGGGTTGGTGATTTCAAAATCAATCTTTTTGGGAGGGGATTCCACCGGTTTTTGATCTGATTCCACAGATTTTTGGTTGGATTCCACCGATTTGTCCTCTGATTTTTTAGGTTCTGGTTTTGGTTCTGCTGATTTTGGAGATGGCTCTTCGGATTGCTCTTCTGCTTCATCTGCCTCGTCTGCATCTGATGTTGCTTCCGGTTCCACCTCCTCAACCTCGGGATTAATCTCTTGAAGCAACTCAACCGATTTTATGGCGTGCTGCGACAAGCGGTTGCCCATTGCCTTCATGCCTTTTACATCGATCAGGGTTGACAGGTCAACCTCCATTGTTTCTAGGGTTTCGGCCTTGCCTTTAAGCTGGTCCACTTTTACCATTACCTGCGCGGCACCCGATATAAGAATAAGTTTTGAGCCGCTTTCGTCGCTGATGATGCTGGTTTGCTTGCCCAGGCTGGTATGCTCGAACACAAAGCGCTTCACCATATAGTTTTTCGATTTCCCGTCCAGATGTATCACCGAATAAACCTTCTCCGGATCATATTTTTCAATCAGGACCATCTTATCATCAAAGTGATTATTCAGGTCGAAGGTGGTTAGTTCATAAACCCCGTTGCTCAAAACGGTCAGTATACGATCATCACCGTCAAATTCACCTAAATATTTACCTCGTCCATCGGCATTCAGGCGTTTCAGAATGTCATCGTACCAAATCTTTCGTCCGGCCAGGGTAGAAACACCTTTGCTTTTCAGCGCGATCTTTTTCACCGGGTATTTGGTAATAATGTTACCCATAGATGCACGGCCCTTGATAGCGATCAAAGCAAAATCCTCGTCAAACTGTAGTTTACGAAGTTTGGAGTGCGGTTTCAGTTGTATGTTTACCACCTCAGCCTCACCATTCGGATTGGCAGAGAAGTATAACACTTTTGAGCCCTTGGATCCTTTGGTAAGATCATATTCCTTATCGCGGGTTACACCAACTACACTGAAACGTTTGATATAGCTTACACCGCTCTGCCCGTCCTTATAGATCATGTTGTAAACCGTACGCTCGTCGTTCTTTTTAAACACAGCGGCATGGATTACATCTTTACCCACAAATACCTTATCCTGCACTTTGGTGATGATACATTTACCGTCTCCGCGGAACACGATGATCTCATCAATATCGGAGCAATCGCACACAAACTCGTCCTTGCGTAAACCTGTGCCGATAAAGCCATCCTCGCGGTTTACGTATAATTTCACGTTGGCCAGTGCAACCTGCGTGGCTTCTACCTTGTCAAATGTGCGCAGCTCGGTTTTACGTTCACGGTCTTTCCCATACTTATCCTTCAGCTTCTGAAACCAGGCAATAGCGTAGTCATTCAGGTGTTTCAGGTGATGCTTTATTTCCTTTATCTCTGCTTCGAGTACCTTCATCTGCTCATCCGCCTTTTTTACGTCAAAGCGGGTAATGCTGCTCATCGGTTTATCGATCAGCTTTTTATAATCTTCAGGCAATATCTCGCGATAAAACTGGGAGAAGAACGGGGTAAACAAACCATTCAATACCTCAACTACGGTATCGAAAGTTCCGGCGCTCTCATAATCCGCGTGCTTATACATCCCTTCCTGGATAAATATTTTCAGCAACGAGCTGAAGAAAATCTTCTCCATCAACTCCTTCAGCCTGATCTGTAATTCTTGCTTCAGCAGTTCCTTTGTATAATGCGTGCTTTCGGTAAGCATGTCATTTACACTGATGAAACGCGGCTTATCGCTCTGGATCACACAGGTATTAGGTGATATAGAAACTTCACAATCGGTAAAGGCATACAGCGCATCGATAGTCACATCCGGGGATATACCCGGCGCCAGGTGGATGATGATTTCCACATTGGCAGCAGTATTATCTTCGATCTTCTTGATCTTGATCTTACCCTTATCATTAGCCGCGATCACGCTATCGATCAAACCCCCTGTAGTGGTACTAAAAGGTATTTCGGTGATCGCCAGCGTCTTTTTATCTTTCTCAATAATCTTAGCACGAACACGCACCCTCCCGCCACGCTGACCTTCATTATAAGCTGAGCAATCAGCCATACCACCGGTAAAGAAATCGGGGACCAGGTTTGGACGAACTCCCTGTAAAACACCAATCGATGCATCCAGCAGTTCGATAAAATTGTGTGGTAATATTTTGGTAGCCAAACCTACCGCGATACCTTCCGCACCCTGTGCAAGCAGTAAAGGGAACTTTACAGGTAAGGTAATCGGTTCTTTATTCCTTCCGTCATAACTGGCTTGCCATTCAGTAGTGTCCGGGTTAAAAACAACCTCATTGGCAAATTTGGATAAACGTGCCTCGATATAACGCGGGGCAGCTGCCGAGTCGCCTGTCACCGGATCGCCCCAGTTACCCTGGCAATCGATCAGCAGGTTCTTCTGCCCAATCTGCACCATGGCATCGCCAATAGAAGCATCGCCATGCGGGTGATACTTCATGGTATTACCGATCACGTTGGCAGCCTTGTTAAAACGACCATCGTCCATCTCCTTCAGCGAGTGCAGGATACGGCGCTGTACCGGTTTCAAGCCATCATTGATGTGTGGCACTGCACGATCCAGGATCACATAAGACGCATAATCCAGGAACCAGTTTTCATATAACCCGTTGAGCGAGGTTACATTGTGTAGTTTTTCGTTGTTATTTTCAGATTGATTATTGCTCAGATCTTCACTCATTCTTAGCTAAAAAATATAGATGGGTAAAGATAGCAGAATGTGCGGATGTGCAAATGTGCAAATGTGCGGATTTAATTAACATTTGAACATGGGGTTGGTTGGATTGGTTGGTTGGAAATGTTGTATTGGTTGTAGTAGTTGTATTGGTTAAAAGTGTATACTTTCTAATTAGCTCCATCTGCACATCCGCAAATTTGCATATCTGCACATCAATCCTTCCTCATCTCCCGCAACATCACATTGTAGGACCATTTCCGCAACATGGCATTTATAGTATTGACAACCCGCTTTTCACGAGTCTCCTTTGTTT
>Ga0157374_10006116_pt1 | contig 10191 bp, 12 predicted proteins | sample M25metaG_FD_115308 | JGI IMG/M metagenome (GOLD analysis project Ga0157374, IMG submission 115308) | Miscanthus rhizosphere microbial communities from Kellogg Biological Station, Michigan, USA - M2-5 metaG | ecosystem: Host-associated > Plants > Roots > Rhizosphere > Soil | place: USA: Michigan... | reverse complement strand
TTCGAGCGGAGTTACTTTGCCCTGCACGCGCAAACTTAGCGCGGAACTTTCCGCAAGCTGCATCGATGCGTTCGAAATCGTCTGGACGGTCTGCCAGCGGAGTGCTGCGGCTTTCGGAGAATCGGTTTGCGCAAGTTCGGCAAGGTGGTATATCTGCAAAAATGGTCGGGTCAATTGCTCGGCGAGGCTCAAGAACAATTGTTCCTGGTCATTTAACTGAGCCTCTTGCCCTTTGTCCCGCATGTTTATCCGCCCGTTTACGCCACCCGTTTACTGTCTTTTCAGTATACAACGGTGGGGGCTCGGGTGGCTACGGTGAAAATGTTAGATTTGGCAATATATTGTTGTTGAAATCGGGGAGGAAGCTAGGAGATTCAGTCCAAATCTCGAGTGTCTTGTCTCGCAACGGCAGCAATATAATGTCACCCTGCCCGGTTTGGTTGCTCGAGAAAATTTTGCCGGACATACGCGTACCGATAACTTTCGGAACCTTTGGCAAGCTGTAAGGTGCAGCGGTTATGAGGCCTTGGCTGAGTTTTGATTTATAACTGTTCAGATCTTGATCGTAAGTTTGGTTAGCCACTCGGACACGCAGATTATAGGTACTACCTTGCGTCTGAGATGATGGCACATAATCGTTGTGGAAGTAAGCGTCGAGCGGATACTCACGCATGTCGACATATGCGCCCCACGTCTTCGGATACCACACCTTTACGCTACCGTACGAATCTGGCCCGGTGTATGGCTTGAGCGGGTTTTTGGCAGCTTCGGCGTACTGCTTGGCATCTGCCGCCTGCACCGTTTTGGTGTTTGCGGCTACTGCGTCAGCGACTTTTGCATCGCTATTATTTTTGTAATCTTGACGACCCGTATAGGCCCAAGCTGCAAAACTTGCGGATGCTATAAACAATACTGCAAGCGCTATAACTGGTATAAGCAACGCATTTACAATGCCCCACTCGTTGCGTTTCAGTTTCATATTGTCCTTATGGTAACCCAGGGAGCCAAAATGTTCAATTGCCCCGCACCCGGCTTAGTATCTGTACAAAAAGATGCCGGATTTTTCAGCATCAATTTTGCGGCCAGGGATTTTAAATGCGTAGCTTACGAGCGGTACTTTGAGCGTTTGCATGCGCTTGTCCAAACGCGGCATAAACCGGCCGAGCAAAAACGAAAATACGCCGTCGCATTCCGGCCACTTCACTCGCCAAAAATCACCCCAGATAATCCGCACCTGCTTCCGGTACTTCCGCGTACGCAGCCAACTCACAATCACCAAAAATGGATTGAGCTCTATCCCCACCACATTCAGCCCCGCTTGAGCTGCAACGACCAAAACTTTGCCATCCCCACTGCCAAGTTCCAGTAAGGTCTGTCCTGGTTTTAAGTTCAAAAGCTCCACTGCAGCCTTTGCCTGCTCGTCCAGCGTTGGCAAGTAAGGTGCTCCGCGAAAAATAACACCTGCAAATGCCAGTAAAAATATAAATATCGCCGCAAAAAGTATGATCATGAAGTTCCACTGATGTGTTTTTTCACTTCCACCTCGGCCTGGTTCAGGTACTCTTCGAGCTCGCCGATGAGCTTAAGACCCACAGTGTGCAATTTGGTGGCTTCATCTATCTGAATGTCGGGGTTCTGTAACTGCGCCACGACCTGTTCAAGTTCTTCCGATTTGCTACGATAATCAAAATCAGATTTCTTCGTCACTTTCGTTTCTCCGTTCTCTTTATTGTAGCCCTGGCAGTACCATCGCTCAACTGAATCTCTACGTCTGCTCCGATTTTCAACCCTGACACGCTTTTCACCATTAATCCCTCGGAGCGCACAATTGCGTAGCCGCGTTGCAATGCTGCAGTCGGATTGTATGCTTCTAGCAATTGCCGCATCGTTCGCAAGCGGAACCCAGCAGCATCGAAGCTGGATTTTAATCCCCCGTCCAATTCAGCCCGTTGCTGTTTCAGCCATATTTTCCTATCTGATACGACCTCCATCAGCTCATTTCCAAGCTCTCTGCGCAGCTCTTTCAAATTTCGCAAAACTACTGCACGGTCCGGCGTCAAAAGTTCAGCCGCATTACTCGGCGTACTCGCCCGTTGGTCTGCGGCCAATTCCGCGAGACTAACATCGACTTCATGGCCGATAGCCACCAGCGTCGGCACCCGACTCCCCGCCACCGCTCGCACCACTTGCTCGGTACTAAACGCTGCCAAGTCATCTGCCGAACCACCGCCACGAGTCAGCACTAAAACGTCCGGTAATTCAGGCAACGCATTCACATTGTTTATCGCTGTGACAATCTGAGCGGGAGATTGCTCTCCTTGCACCAGCACATCGTAATGATCAACTTGCACACCGCGCCATCGCGCGTTCAAAATCTTTATAAAATCGGCGTAAGCCGCAGACTCTCCTGCCGTCACCAATGCGATTCGCTGCGGCGGATACGGCAAAGCTCTTTTCCGTTCGGCAGCAAATAGTCCTTCTGCTTCTAATTTCGCTTCCAGCAAACTCGCCGCTTTGCGCAACGCCCCTTCACCCACCGGTTGTACGCTCACAAAATTCACGCTGAACCCATATTGATTGTGTAGCCGCGGACTACCACTCACACGTACCACCATCCCATCTTCAAGTGGTCCGGGCAGATTGAACACCGTACCAAAAAACCGCACGCTGCTCTCTTCGTCTTTAAGGTCAAAATACACCCAGCGGTTCCGGCTCACCCGGAAATTGCTCATCTCGCCCTCGATGGTTACAAACGGATACGCGATTTCCAGCGTCTGGTTCAGGTACGCCACGAAGTCGCTGACGCCAAATACCACTTGCTCGCCCATTGCTATATCTCCGGCTTGGGTTCGCGCGACCCACGCAGGTTCTTATGATACAAATAGTAGCCTGGAGGCAATTGCACTGCCATATTCAGCACACGGTACATTACCGTCACCGGCAGCGAAACTTTTGATGGTATGCCAGTTGCCGCCAGCACCAGCGTCCTCAAACCTTCGTATATCCCAATTCCACCTGGCAATACGCTCACCAGCCCCGCAAAGTTCGCCACCGCATACGCAATTATTACGGCACCGAAATTCACGAACTGATCAAACGCCACATACACCACATACACCGCCATAATTTCCCAGAAATTTGCCATGAGCCCCCAGAAAAACGGCCACTTCAGCTGCCGCCAGTCGTTGCGCACCAGCATATAGTTTTCATGCAAATCTTCGAAAAGCACACGTGCTCGCTCGATGTTGATGGTTTCGTGGTGACCCGGTCGCACGACTTGCAAAAGTTTGTTCAGCTGGAGCGTAAGCCAGGTAAAGAACCCTGCTATCCGCTTCTTGCTGCCAATAATAAACGCAAATCCGCCCGTCCCCACCACGAGTAGCGTGGTCAGACTGCCGGCCACAAGCAGAATAAGGCTGTTCATGTGCCCTTCAATGGCCAGTAAAACTAAGCCGAGCACTATCAACACTTCGAAGCTTAAGAAAATCATGACAAGCTTCAGTAGATGTACCACCGTCGCTTTTGCACCGGTAACTTGGTTACTTCGCATACGCACGCCAAAGTAGCTTATCCCTGTCACGCCGCCGCTCGGAAATACATTATTGACGAAATTCAGCTCTAAAGACGATTTGAAAAGCGTCCAATAATCCAGTTTGACCCCTGAAATTTTGAAAAGCCCCTGATACAGCCGCGCCTGCGCATCGTAGTTCAGATACTCCACCGGGATTATGAGCAACAGTGCCCAAGCATTTACCCGTGCGAGGTCACGAAAAGTCTGCCCCAACTGATCTCGAGTGAGGATTATAAGTAGCACCAATGCACCGACGGTCACGAGATTCAACAAAACTTTCCAGTTGCGTGCCAGGAACGAAGAGACTTTGGACATTGCTACCATTTTAGCGTCAGCTGGCATGATTTCCTAACCATCTGCGGCAATGTTGTATTTATAGCTATACAATACCCCTTAAAAAATGTAAAATGATAACGTATGCAAAGTATTTTGATTTTGGGCCGCCAGCCTGCTCTAGGGCTCGCGGAGTTGGAAAGCTTATATGGTGCCGATGCGGTTTCGGTAGTTTCTTGGCAGGCTGCCGGGCTCGATAAGCACGTGAGCGTAGTAGACTTCGCCCGGCTTGGCGGCAGCACCCGTCTAGCGCACGTGCTCGCTACCCTACCAACCACCGATTGGAAACAGATTGAGCGTGAACTGCCAAAGCTTGTCACCGAACTCGCACTTACTCTACCCGACGGCAAAATTCAGCTCGGCTTATCTTCCTTCGGCCTCAAAGTCACGACTGGCAAATTGGCTGCAGCTGGTTTGACACTCAAAAAAGTTTTGCGTAGCAAAAACGACCGTAGCGCCCGCGTTATCCCGAATCCCGAGCTCGAGCTCAACACCGCTCAAGTCTTGCACAATAAACTTACCGGCCCGACCGGCATCGAACTGCTCTTTGTCGCCACTTCAGATGGCAAAACGGTCATCGCCCGCACCCACGCTGTTCAAGATATAGAAAGCTACACGTTGCGCGACCGCGGCCGCCCGAAGCGTGATGCTCGCGTCGGCATGCTTCCGCCCAAACTCGCTCAGATACTCATTAACCTCGCTGCGAGCAGCATCGAAACTTCACCCGAAAAAATAGTCCTCGACCCGTTCTGCGGCACCGGCGTTCTGCTGCAAGAAGCTATGCTCATGGGCTTTAGCGTATACGGCACCGACCTCGAGCCGCGCATGGTCGATTACTCTCGCACCAACCTCGACTGGCTCATCGAGAATAGAGATGACGTGCAATCTGAAATCCTTCTGGAGCCCGGCGACGCAACTTCGTACCAGTGGAATCCCAAACCCGATTTCGTCGCCGGCGAAGCCTACCTCGGCCGCCCGTTCACCGAAAAGCCAAGCGCCGAGATCGTTGCTCAAACTGCGAGCGAAGTGAACCTTATCCTTAAGAAATTCTTGAGCAACCTCCACGGCCAGCTACCCGAAGGCGCCCGGCTTTGCCTAGCTGTCCCCGCCTGGCAAATCAGCAGAAATCTCTTCAAACATTTACCCCTTATTGACCAGATAAGCGATTTGGGCTATAATCGTATACGATTTGAGCGCATCCGGGACTCGGAACTTCTGTATTACCGGGAAGACCAGATTGTCGCTCGCGAAATATTAGTACTAACAAGGAAATAACACCTTATGTCACACGTCAAAGCTGGCGGTACCAGCAAGAACACCCGAGACTCAGTTGGCCAGCGCCTTGGCGTGAAGCTTTTCGGTGGCCAAACGGTCAAGACCGGTCAAGTTATCGTCCGCCAAGTCGGTATGAGTAAGCGCGCCGGCAAAGGCACCAAGCTCAGCCGCAACTTCACCATCCACGCAACTCGCGATGGCGTCGTCAAGATGACCACCCGCAAGGTCCGCACCTTTAGCGGCCGCTCAATTCCACGAGTAGAAGTAACTGTCGAGTAAGTTTTAGCTCTTACAAAAAATCCCTCACATTTGTGAGGGATTTTTTATCATTTGAAGAATTATTTGCTGTTTATCTCGGCCTCGGATGGAGGAGCAACCTGACCTTCAGCCGCGACATGGCCAAACGCCCGGAGTTGTGGTTGAGACCATTCAGTGCTCTTAACTGTAATCTCTTGTGTTGGTACCTCGCGATTTGCGGCAATCTTAGTCGCTGGGTTCTCAGGGTGACCAATTACGTTTCGTGTTTGACCACCCTCAGCTGCAAATTCAGCTGGGGACATAACTCTTACAGCTCTGCTTGGTGAGTTGTCGGGCAAATTTTCTATGCCCGGCACTGAAGTGATAATTTGTGGTTTTTCTGCTGACGCTGACATATCAACATATTAGCATAAGCTATATGTTTTGTCAATTATGTAGCGATAAAGCTCCGCTTGGGAGTTTCGTATGTTGCGGTGCTTGCCCGCTAATTTTGGCCGAGGTGGAATTTGATGCGGTCAACGACATCACTAATTACTACTTGGGACTTTACGAGGTAGTCATCTACACCGAGCCCATTAGCACGCTGTTTGTCAGATTCTTGGCTCAGTGCAGTCAGCATTACAATCTTGAGGTTCGCGGTTTCAGGGGTGTTGCGGAGTATGTCCAGCACATCGAACCCACTGACTTTTGGCATCATGGCGTCGAGTACAACCAGGTTCGGCTTGTTTTCTTTGGCAGCAGCGAGTGCATCTTCTCCGTTAGCGACGCGGACTACATTGAATCCTTCGCTTTTGAGGCGCATAACATATACATTGGCGAGGGCGTCATCGTCTTCGACCAGCAGAATTTTTTTGTCTTTTGGGTCATCGCTCATAGTGCTAATGCTACCTCGTGTTTGTTATTTTTTCAACAGGCTGGCTATAAACCCCTGGAACATTGGGTGCGCGCGGTTCGGGCGGCTCTTGAATTCCGGGTGGTATTGGCTGGCGATGATGAACGGGTGGTCGACAGCTTCTATCACCTCTACTAAGCCATTGTCGGGGTTGATGCCACTGGCGCGAAGGCCCCAGCTTTCGTAGTCGCTCACATACCTTGCAGTCGCTTCATAGCGGTGGCGGTGGCGCTCATGTATGTCTCGCGTGCCATACAGCCTGGTGGCCAGGCTACCTTTTTCGAATCGGCAGGCGTAGTTACCCAGGCGCATAGTACCACCAGTGTTTTCCAGGCCCTTCTGGCCGTCCATAGTGTCGATAACTGGGTTATTCGTATCTGGGTTAACTTCGGTAGTGTTAGCATCGTCCAGTCCGTGCAATCGGGCCGCGGCTATGACCATCATATGCAAGCCGTAGCACAGGCCGAGATATGGTTTTTTGTGCTTCAGTGAGTGTTGCGCGGCCAATATCTTGCCTTCCACACCGCGCGTGCCAAATCCGCCAGGTACTAAAATGCCATCAACCGAGTCGAGCTCTTTTTTGACAGCTGCCGGGCTCATAGTTTCGAGACTTTCCGCGTCTATCCAACGTATATCTACGCCGACATTATTAGCCCATGCCGCTGACCTCAGTGCCTCAAACACGGACATATATGTATCGGTATTATCGAGATATTTCGCTACCACACCGACAGTGACTGACTTTGCGGACCCATTCATAGCTTTTTGGACAACCTCGCGCCATTCTTTCAGGTCCGGCTTGCGGCTCTTCAGTTTGAGCCGTTCAGTTATTACATTTGCTATACCACTATCTTCGAGCGTGAGTGGTACCTGGTAAATCGTCTTTGCATTTGGAAGCATAGCGATAGAATCTTCCGGCACACCAGATAGCATGCTGAGTTTACGCAGATTGCCGATGGGCGCCTCTGATTCACTACGCGCAACTAATATGTCTGGGCTAATGCCAAATCCACGAAGCTGCCGAACAGCATTCTGAGCCGGCTTAGTCTTGAACTCGTTGCTTGCCCCTAGGTAAGGCAGGTAGACTACGTGCACGAACAAACTGTTATCTCGACCAACGCGCATGCCAAGTTCACGGATGCTCTCTATTATCGCTAAGCTTTCATAGTCGCCAACTGTGCCACCGATTTCCACGATGTGTACATCGAAACCTTCGGCTGCATCTTCAATCACCTGCTGGAAGGCGTTGGTGATGTGCGGAATGTATTGCACTGTTTGGCCGGCGTATTTTCCAGCTCGTTCGTCTGCAATAACCTTGTTCATGATGCGGCCGGACATAATGCTGCTGGTCTGAGACAATTCCTGGTCGAGAAAGCGCTCGTAGTGACCAAGGTCGAGATCTGTCTCGGCGCCGTCGAATGTCACAAAGCATTCGCCGTGCTCGCGTGGGTTCAGCGTGCCGGCATCGACATTGAGATATGGGTCGAGTTTCTGGAGGTTAACTTTGAGCCCGCGAGCTTTGAGGAGGTTGCCGATAGAGGCGGCGGTGATGCCCTTTCCTAATCCGGAAAGCACACCACCTGTTACAAATACGAACTTAGTCGCTTTCGCCACGCGTGCTCCATCACCTCTTAATTTTGATTATATAGTACCTTTTTGTGCCAAAAGTCGCAAGCAGATTAGAAAGGTGGCCCGTATTTTCCAGGGTTCGCTTCCTGATCCGCCCGTACCGCGGCTTCATCGCTGTAATGCACTAGCCTTGGGATTGTGGGGTACAAATCAGAGAGTCCTGCGGCTTCAAACGCTTCTGCACATTCAACCTCGGCCTGCTCAAGAACGGCTCTGAGCACGCCTTCTCTGTGCATCGCGATAAGCGTATGTTTGGTGCCATTCTCGCTAATCCTTGCTGAAACAAAACCGCCGAAATGCTCCAAGCCGGGATCCGAAAGAGCATCATCGACCTGAAGAATTCTATCAAAGGGCAAACTTTTGGAATATTTGAAACGGATATAGAGCCCCCACGTAGCATTCCGGTTTAAATCGGGGTTGTCGCCTTCTCGCCAATGTCTGCTCATATAAGGCATGCGCCTTATTCTATCACTTGTTCAAATATGCTTGAGCAGCTTGGAGTTGAAGGTCATTGGTAGGATCGTCGCCTGGTTGGACTGGTTGATCGGGTGTTATACCTTTATGGTTAATGTTGTTGTCGCTCGGGCTGTACCACTTCGCGATGGTGACTTTCAGCTCGCTGCCGTCGCCGAACGGTATCACTTGCTGCATTACTCCTTTTCCGAAGCTCTTTTCGCCCATGGTCACCGCGGCTTTGTTGTCGTGCAGCGCGAGTGCAGTGATTTCAGAAGCAGACGCCGAGCCACCATTTATCAGCACCACCGTCTGCATGCCCTTGAGTGGATTGTTGCCTGTTGCCTTATCTGTTTCGATGACCTCGCTACCGCGCTTGGCTCGCATAATCACCGCATTGTCTGGTAGCCAAAGGCTGGCGATGTTCTGGGCACTATCAACTTCACCGCCTGGGTTGTTTCGAAGATCTAAAATAATTTTGTTCACGCCAGCTGCCTGGAATTTCTTAACACCGTCTTGAACAAGTCCGTAGGTATCATTGCTGAACTGATTTACCTGGATATAGCCGACGTTGCCATCCAAGATCTTGGTGGTGGCAGTTGGAACATTGATGTTATCTCGCGTGATTGTTAGCGTCAGTGCTTGGTTTCCACGGATAATTCCAAGGGTGACTTTTGAGCCTTTTGGCCCACGGATCTTGCCTACTGCCGTGCCAAGCGACATTCCGGCCGGTGAATCGCCGTTGATGGTCGCGATGATGTCTTTGGCTTTCACCCCAGCTGCTTCCGCTGGCGAACCTTCAAGCGGCGCAACTACGACAATGTTTTTATCAGTATCCTGGTCTAACTGAGCGCCGATACCGCTGAGCGAAATTCCCTGCAGGTCGCTGTTGAACGATTGCGCCTCTTTAGAAGTGAAAAACTGCGTGTACGGGTCGCCGGTGCTGTCTGCTAGTCCGTGTTTCAGGCCATCTAACACCTGTGTTTCAGTAAGCTTACCATCATAATTTTGCCGAAGCGCAGTGTAAATCTGATTCAACTCCTGATAATCGAGTGTCGCCGGCAGCCCGGTTTCACCCTTGTACTGCGCACGTCCGGTTAGGCTCAACTTGCCATCGCCATACAGCACGCCTAGGCTAAAAATCAGCGCAGTCGCGAGAACCACACCCGCAATATTCATGGCACGCTTTGAACGCACCTTTTTTACTGTATCCCTCACACTCATATGCATACCAGTATACCTTATGTTTCGCGCCCGCAAGCGGTACAATAGAAACAATGAAGAATAGCTTAAGCGTCCGTGAGCTCTCTGCCGTTGCATACATGGAAGTGTTGGCTGAGTTGCAGCACGACCCACCCGTGTCATTTCTGCAAGCACCATTTTATGGCGCTTGGCAGTCGCGCGATGGCAAGAAAGTCGTGTGCTTTGCCGCTTACGACGGTGAGACGGTTGTGGCAGCCGGGCTGGCCGTAAAATTTGATGCGCCCGGTGGAATCAGCTTTTTCTACTGCCCGTACGGCCCCGTTACAAAGGGCTGGACACCTGAATTACTCGACGCCCTGCGTGAATTCTTCACACCGATCGCCAAACGAACTGGAGTTTCGTTTGTCCGTCTCGACAGCGACGGAGTTACATCGGTCGCGAAGCCGATTGCGAACCATTTGGCAGCAACTGCCAGCCTGCAACCGCGTGCCGAATGGCTTTTGGACATCTCGGGCGATCAGGATGCCATATGGATGGGCATGCACAAACACGCCCGTTACAACGTAAGGCTTGACGA
>Ga0157374_10006115_pt1 | contig 10193 bp, 14 predicted proteins | sample M25metaG_FD_115308 | JGI IMG/M metagenome (GOLD analysis project Ga0157374, IMG submission 115308) | Miscanthus rhizosphere microbial communities from Kellogg Biological Station, Michigan, USA - M2-5 metaG | ecosystem: Host-associated > Plants > Roots > Rhizosphere > Soil | place: USA: Michigan... | reverse complement strand
CTGTGGCAAACCGCCAAAACCCTCGACCCCTTCGCCATCGCCGTCAGCTTGCCGTGCTTTCTCGGCCTTGGGGTCATCGCCTATCGGGTGCTTAAGGGTGACAAGGCCGGGCGTGGCGGATGGCTGATCCTTGGCGTATTCCTCGCCATCGCCGTCGCGGTGATGCTGGCGCAGATCCGCGGCGCCCGGCTCGCCGCGCCTCTCGCCTTGCCGGCGGCAGGCTGGCTTATCCTGTCCGCGCGCCGTCACTATCTCGGTGGAGCGGCGGTCTCGGGCGCCCTTGCCATGGTCGGTAGTTGGATCGGCTTTGCCGGGCTGATCATCGCCGTCATTGTCGTGTTTGCCTCGGCTCCCTTCCAGCACAAGGCCGAGGCAGCCCCCACAAGCCCCGCCAATGCGGTCTCAGGGCCGAGCGCCAGCGAAGCGCCATGCCTGTTGCCCGATGCGTTCACCGCGCTCGCCAAGCTCCCCACGGCCCGTATCATGAACCCGATCGATCTCGGCTCGCACATCCTGCTGTTCACCCCGCACGCAGTGGTCGCCGCGCCCTATCACCGCGACCAGAAGGGGGTGCGCGACACCTTCAGCTTCTTCAATGGCCCGATTGCCGACGCGCGCGGCATTCTTGCCGCCCGCGGCGTCAACCTGGTGGTGATCTGTCCGGCAATGGCGGAAATGCAGGGCCTTGCCGACGCGGCCCCCGATTCATTCGTCAAGCTTTACGCCAAGGGCGAATTGCCGCCCTGGCTGCTGCCGCTGAGTGCACCAGGGGATGTGCTCAAGCTCTATTCGGTGGCGCCGCAATAACGGCCTCAAGGCCGAGTTCTGCCTTGAGGCGTCGGGTCAGTTTGGCCGCCACCAGCCGGTGCGCTTCCCGAACATACCCGGCGATCTCCGCCGGGCTCAGCGGCGAGCCGGCTTCGGCCACCACCCATTTCGCCCGCGCCAGATAGGGTGCCGGCCGGACGCCGTCGAGTTCGGGCAGCATTTCGAACGCCATGTCCGAGCACTTGAACGAGATCGCCGCCGTACTCCCGGTGACGCCCACGCCGAACAGCGCAAAGATCTTGCCGCCGACCTTGCCGACCGAGGCATCGCCCCATTGGTGCACCAATGTGGTTGCGGGCAGGGCGAGGACGAAGGCCTCGAACCCCGCCCGCTCGAACAGGTTCAGCTCGGATTTCTTCGCTGCCCCCATCGCCAGCTACCCGCTACGCGTCGACGGCTGACTTGGCGAGGCTCACCGGGCAGGAGACGCCGGTGCCCTGCAGCCCGCAATAGCCCCTGGGGTTCTTGGCCAGATATTGCTGGTGGTAGGTCTCGGCATAATAGAACGGCTTGGCCGCCGCGATCTCGGTGGTGATCGCTCCCTTGCGTTTGGCCCGCAACGCGTCGCCGAACATCTGGCGGCTGGCCTCGACCACCGCGGCTTGCTCGGGCGAGGTGGTATAGATCGCCGAGCGATATTGGGTGCCGTGGTCATTGCCCTGCCGCATGCCCTGGGTCGGGTCGTGCTCTTCCCAGAAGGTTTTGAGCAGCGATTCGAGCGATACGAGCTTGGGGTCGAACACCACTTTCACCGCCTCGGTATGCCCGGTGAGGCCCGAACACACCTCGTCATACGTCGGGTTCGGCGTCGCGCCGCCCTGGTAGCCGACCGCCGTCACATGGACGCCGGGGATTTCCCAGAACAGCCGTTCGGCGCCCCAAAAGCAACCGAGCCCGAAATAGATGGTCTCGGCGCCCTCAGGGTAGGGCCCCTTGAGCGGATGATGGCTGACAAAATGGCTGGCGCCCACCGGCATTTCAGTGGCGCGACCAGGGAGCGCACTCGAGGCAGACGGAATCGCGGAAGGCTTGGACCGGAAAAACATCTTGGAACTCCTCAAACGGAAATTTGGTCAGAACTGGTCCTGTTTGACGAAATGCCGGGCACGCTTGGAGCGGCCGAGCAGCGCCAACAGGATACCGGGCACGCCGAGCACCGCAAATCCGGGAAAGCTCAGCAGGCTCGTCAGCAGCGGATCAAGTACCGGGCCGAAAAACCTCGTATTGAGGAACCCCCGGACCTGGTCGAGGCTCGAGGCCTGGATGGAGGTCCAGGTATCGCCGAGACTCGTCATCACCAGCGCATTGGCCCCAAGCGACTTGGTGCCGTCGATGATCAACAGGATCACCGCCAGTCCCAATAGCCAGGTACCGATAATGCGCAGGATGAGCCGCATGCCAAAATTTCCGTCTGGTCCGCGCCTTGGGGCCAGCCAAGCGTTTGGGGCCAACCGGGGCCCCTTGTGACACGCGGCTCGGTGTTTGCAAAGATGGGCGCGCCAGTCGCCCGATCAAGCCGCATGACGGCCTTGTGAACGCTCGCTGATTGATCGCTTGCAGAGCGCGCCGCCATCAGTATAGTGCGCCCGCTTGCGACCGGCCGACCCTCGGGACTTCTGGTGCAGCAGGCACTGCCCAGAACGGTCAACGGATCGACGGCGCCCCCGAATGGCCAACAGCCATTCGGTCTTTCATTTGAAGGACAGGGTGCGCCCAGGTTTGATGATTTCCAGCTGGCGGTTATTGCGGAGAGACGGCCGATTGGTCGAAGGCGCACCCCGAATGGCCAATTGCCATTCGATCTCCATGTGGAGAAGCGTGCGCCTTGGTCTGGCGGCTGCCGATCGGCAGTAGAATGCGGAGAGATGGCCGAGTGGTCGAAGGCGCACGCCTGGAAAGTGTGTAGGCGGGGAACCGTCTCAAGGGTTCGAATCCCTTTCTCTCCGCCAATATTCTAATTTTATTAAGCAATTTCAAAGAGTTGTGATGTTGCGGACAATTCAAGCCCTCATTGCACCCCACATTCGCGTCCGCATGCTATCGCACGTTGCTGTACCAAGTTGGGCGACGCAAAGGGACTTCATCGGATCAACGTTGATTGCGTCCACAACTGCGACACGCTGAATCGTTTCCATGCAGATCGGAAGCCGGTCACGGTCCAGCCGACGCCAACAAGAGCGCAACCAAGGCAAGTTTACTCGCGCTGTCGTGGTGGCAATCACCACTCCTGTTCTAGATCCTGCATTCCAAAGTCGATAACCTTTGTGATGCGGCCGCCTTCAAGCGACGCGGAGGCGTCAATCATGTGGGCGATACCCTCACGTTGGAATGCCAGGACCACCGGATCTCTCACCGCGCCGGAAATTTGGCCCATTTTGACGAATGTGCCGAGGACAAACTCGAGCTCAAAGTTGAACTCCGAATAAAACTCGGACGTGACATCGTTGCCGGTCGCATCCTCAATCTTGAGACCCTTGCGTGCGCCGAAATATTCTGGAATCAGCGAGCGAAGTTCATCGGATTTCATCGCTATCGAATAGGCGATAGCCTCTGATTCATAGACCGCAGCGCAATGCGCCTCCGGTCCAGCTTTTCGTGCCAGAACCTTTATGATGCGGCAGTCATCTCGGTCGACAAATACAATCCCGTATGCGCCCTCATCAAGAAACTTAAAGTTGGTGTTAGCAATAGTGAGACCGCGTTCTCTGTTCATGCGATTGTTCCTAACAAAATGCGCTGCGCGGACCACTCAGTAAGCTGCAATAACTTTGGCTGGTGCCGCTAGACTGCTGCTTTCCGCCCGTACCCCATCTGATAATCAACACCCGTCATCCGAAATCGCCATTTGAGCATCTCTTCGCTGGCCTGAAAAAGATCCATTGCGGCCGCGTTGCTTAGTCCCTCTCTTCGAATTCGAAGCAAAGCAGGCCGAGGTAGTAAAAGGGTCCCACCCAGCCAGTCGGCCTCATCCTCCTGGTCCTGGTTATAGTTGGACGGGATAAGGTGGCCGTCTTCCGAAAGGCTTGCCGAGTGGAGTTCGTGCCCCAAAGCAATGTGGGCCAACTCGTGCATGATAACGCTATTAATCCGCGGCGCAGACTGCGAGGAGTTAAATAGGACTAGATGACGGGTCGCAATTCTGATCGTAAACGCAGACCAGCTCTGGCCGTCGACAATGGTAAGTTGACGAAGGTCCGCCGCGGGAAGACCTTCGATATCACGCTCATTCCACACGGTAGCACCGACTTGCTGTGCAAGGTTGACACCGTTGAGCGGGTCATCGTGGGCAAGACCAAGGGATTTCCTGATCTCAGCGGACCTGCGTTCACACTGTGATTTGAACCCCCGACGCAGCAATCAATGTCCTTCTACTTCTATTTGTTCGGCGAATTTTTTGCTTGCAAGCTCAATAAGGACCGCCAGAGATTTTGCAGTCTCGGGCGATACTGCCTGATTCTTCTTGAACGCGATCTGTAAACCGCCAATTCCGGTGAATTTTGCCATGTCCTCCTCAAGCCATGCGCACACCTTTTCCAAGGTCCCCATGTCGGGGACATGCCCGCGTTCTATTCGAGATAGCGTGGTTGGGCTGATTCCGATCTCCGCGGCGGTGGCTCGGACGCCCATGCTTCCTTTCTTTCTTTGGACGAGACCAGCAAGGTCTTCGATCTTCATATAGTTCCTCCTTGTGTATCGTGAAATGGAATTTGTGTGCCACTGACTGGACAGCACGGCTCAAGGTGAGTAAGTTGCGTACCAGTCCGCGGCACACTCAGTGAATCAGCTGTGATTCGGGGGGTCAAGGGCAAAAGCCGGGTTGCGACCATTTGCAACTCAAAAACTTGATCGTCTGTTAGGAGAATCCAATGGACACCCCAGAGAGTGGCGGCGTCGAAGCCGCCGACAAGCTCATTACAGTCTTCTACGGTGCCGACCCGTTTCAGATCGAGAGAGGGACACACACAACGGAGCAACTCGTCGCCGTGTTCTCGGTGCCACAAGGGTACATCCTGGATCTGATCGGCGGAGATGCGGAATTCATCGAGCTGAAGCCCGGCGCGACCTTGCAGGTTAAGAAGGGAATGAGGTTCATCTCCCATGCTCCCATCGGGAAGTCATCGTGATGACCGCCGCTGAACAGTTCGACCTAGTTCAGCGCGTATACCCAGAAGCCGAGCTGTGGAGCGAAGGCAGGCAGCCCTTTGTTTACCTGCCAAAACTGCAGTTCGCTTCTGTGGTTGGGAAGGTCCAGGTGGATGTGTTGCTCTGCCCGCAAGCACATCCTGGCTATCCGACCCGCCTATTTCTCAGCCAGAAACTGGAAGGTACCAAGGCAAATTTTAACAGCAATCCGGTGATCGGGGGACGATCTTGGCACGGGGCGTCGTGGGATGGGGTGCCCGCGTCTTTGCCGTGGCTCGAGATTCTCGCCTGCCATCTAAAGGCGTTCCAATGAGAGCGATCTTCAAGCTTCCCAGTAGGGTGCTGTGCTCCGCGAGAGCGGATCTAGGCCGAAAGCGCCCCTTCGCCTACGAACGCGTTGGGTTCTTGACGGCCGGGGCCAGTTTCTTGAAAGACGCCACGCTCTTGTTGCTCGGGCGCGAGTACCGCCCGATTGAAGACGATGACTACATCAGGACCCGAGAGGTCGGGGCAATGATCGGACCCGACGCGATGCGCAAGGGCTTGCAGCACGCTTACAAAACCAAATCGGCACTCTTTCACATTCACACGCACGGAGGCCGCGGAAGGCCGGGTTTCAGTTCAGTTGACTTGGCGGACGCGCCCAACTTTGTTCCGAGCTTCTTCAACGCCATTCCGGCGAGCCCGCACGGCGTCATAGTGCTGAGCGATGACTCCGCTCGCGGCCTCATCTGGATCTCCCCGACCGAGCAGCCGACTTACATCGACGGTTTTGTGCAGGTCGGTGCACCACTTCTGAAATTCGGAGGGAACGATGGCCCGCTTTGATCGCCAAAGCTTTTTGGGTGCCGACAGTGATCGCATCCTTACCAGCACGACCCTCGGAATCGTTGGACTTGGCGGAGGCGGATCTCACGTTGTCCAGCAAGCCGCGCATCTCGGCGTGGGCGGCTACGTAATCGTTGACCCCGATAGCATCGAGGACACCAATCTAAATCGGCTTGTCGGTGGCACTGTTGCCGATGTGAAGGCGGCACGTTCGAAAGTGGATATCGCTGAAAGGGTTATTCTCGCGGTCAACCCTCAAGCCAGGATCACCAAGCTGCGGTCCAATTGGCAAGACGCCATTATGGCCCTGAAAGAGTGCGACATCATCATTGGCGGTCTCGACTCAATCTCCGCAAAAGATGCCCTTGATGCATTCTGCAGGCGGTTCTTGGTCCCCTATATCGACATGGGAATGGACGTGAATTCGGTCGGCGAAAGGTTCATCATCTCCGGTCAGGTCGTACTCTCGACGGCCGGTGGACCATGCTTGAGATGTTACGGAATTGTTCAAGATTCCGCCCTAGCAGAAGAAGCGACGAAGTACGGCGCGGCGGGAGGCCGACCGCAGGTCGTCTGGCCGAATGGGGTGCTCGCGTCCATAGCCGTTGGGCTCTTCGTTCAGCTCATTTGCCCGTGGCATGACCGGCCCGTAGACAGAGCCTACCTTGAGTACGACGGCAATCTTGGCGTCGTGGCCAATTCGAGTCGATTGGTTGTGCTTGGGGCTCGCAAATGCCCGCACCATCCCGGCCACGAAACTGGCGACTCGGATTTCGACGTTCGCAAGTCGTCTGCGCCAAAGTTTACGCAAGTGAAGAGGCGCTCACTATGGCGACGGGTGCTCGATCTCTGACGACGCTGATCCGGTAATGACACGGCGCAAAGGCGAACCGCGGATCGTGTGTTCTTGTGTCGCCAGTTAGGGTTGGAAGTATGACGTCGCTCCCAGAACTACTTGGGATGACAATTGTATCTCTCGTTGGTTGTCCTATAGGACGGGTCACAAATCATAGGCGGAGGAGTGCCGCTGGGTAACTTCTGCAGCCCTTTGGGAGGATCATCCGAAAAGTAGAAAGCGTTTGTCCAAAATTCGTTCGGTGCAGACATGCAGCCCATCTCACCGCAGATTGTTGACCCAGAAATATCAGTCCTTCCGAACGTACCGTCGGTCATTGACAAGAACGCCAAGTTGGAATGTGTAAACCCCACAGTGGTAAGTATACAATTATTGATTTCGGCTTGCATGACAGTTAGATGGTCGAATTCTGTTTCCTCGATAGTGCAATTTTTCAGATCTCCTGAAAGGTTGACTTGGCTAAATTTGCTTCCCCCGATGATTGCTCCATCAAGGTTGGCGTCTAAAAAGTCGACATTCTCGATGTCTACGTCCGAAAAAGCCGGTCGACCGTCCTCCCACCATGTCGAATTGAGGCCTTCGACCAAATGATGCGGACACGAGGAAGTGCTTGATCCAGGGCAGACAATTCGGATCTCCGCTAATCCTAAACCGAGGTGTAGATAATGCCTTAGATCGGCTCCAATATCTAGTTTGCTTGGTCTAAGATCCAATATCGCCGCAGTGGCCTTTTCGATCTCTAGGTCATGTCGTGCCGAATTTGATACCTGCAATGCACTAGCCGAAACCCAAAGTCCTGCAATTCCGGCAAACATGCCAAAAAGCTTGGCGACACTGTCTAATATTTTACCGAAACGCGCCCATCGGTCATCACTCTGGGGTCGCTGCCGAGTGACGAGGTGGACATTTATTCTTGATCGTCTATGCATCTTCAGCACCGTTGCGGACGCGGTTCAAACTAGCGAGGTTCGCGTCACATGTGGAGAGGTGAGACGACTATCTTTGGAACCTCGACGGCCGATGCACCGGAACCGAGTAAACATTGTTGTGGCGTTCGGCCCAGCCCTCGCGGCTCGCCCCTGAAAGCTTTTCAGCCCTGACGACCTCGCACCCCTCGCTCTTCAGCCGAGCCAGTTGCTCATCCAGATCCTGGTCTATCGTGCTGACGCGGGCGTCGCCGATCTACGCCTTCATGATCTACGCCATTCGTTTGCAAGCCTTGGCGTTTTGAGAGGCGCACCATTGGCGATCATGGGCCTGCTTTTGGGTCATTCGGATATCGCAACTACGCAGCGATACGCCCATCTCGCCGACGACCCCGTTCGGGCCGCCACTGAGCTGATAGGTGAGGAGATCGCTATCGCGCTTGGCGGCGGAGCGGTCGAGGATTCGGAGTGAGACCGCTGATGGCGCTATTCCGACCGATTGTTCTCAGGCTTGGATTGGCCGTTTAGGTTTCCACGGTCCTTGATCCAATGCTGCTCGCGCCTGTTCAGGTCAGTAACGGTGCAGTTCTCCAAAACCAGAAACGTCACTGCTCTGCCTTCGGCACGAGCCCTTGCCAAGGCATTGTGGATCCTTCGGAACGTTTGAGGTGTCAGCTTGCCTTCCCAATTTCACAACGACCGAAATACAGGCTGATCAAAGGCTCGGACATTTACTGCCTCCCACAACTGAGTTACTCATCATCACAACTCCGCTCGTGAAGTCTATTTTTCTCCGAGTGGGAGCGCCATCTCAGCTCTGTCTTTCTTAACTTAGGAGGCCTGATTGCTCGGTAGTTTGGCAGACAGACTAACCTACGAGGGTACCCTGGATGACGTCGTGGATCGGTACCCGTGGCCAACGCCCTTGGACATCGGAGCCATCCAACAGAAGCTTATTACCTCAGCTATCTATGGCAAGAAGACGCTCATAGCAGATGGATATCTAGTAGCGAACCCTCTGTTGCTTGGTGAGATCGCCGACGTTAGTCGATCTCTGGTGGGAAATCTCCTCATGTCGGGAAGTGCGAGATTATTCGCCCGCGGGGGAGTCAATTTGGTCGATGGAATTGTCGATATTTCGTCAAAGGTAACGACGCACAAAGCGATAGTAGAAAGTAAGCAACTGTGGCAGCGCGTGAAAGGTGGGCTTGAGACGCTTGAGCGCACCGTAGCCGACAAGATTATCCCGTGGCCCAAACACAAGAACATGAGTCATCTCTTTTACTTGCTGATGGAACGTCTTGCGGGCAGCCCTGATTATGTGACTGCGAGCATGATCTCGCCCCAGTCGCGGAAGGATTTCGATGATATTTTTACCCGTTTTGCGAATTCATTGCCGCTTCCCTTTGACGGCGCGAGGGGGCACTGGGAACGTATGTGCTGGCAGCACTTCAGGGGCAGCGATGTCGATCCGTTTGACATAGCGAACATTCGCCGACTGACTGATCGCTCCAGAGCATTCCCCGAATATCCAGCTGTTCGCAATATCATGAACATCGCGAACGAAGTCTATCATCTTGCCTATTCCGTGGGTGCCTCGTGCGCGGTGCCATCCGAGTCTTTGGCCTTAGCCAATCCCTCCGTTGGGGTCTCCACGGCTCTTGTTACGACGTTTCAAGATCTGTTGGGAGAAGAAGCGATGCCGGATACACTGGTTGATAGGGGCAAGATACAGCAACTAAATCAGCTAATCATTTCTGTTCCGGCCACGCTGAGATTCAACGGGGATTTCTCCTTCATTAATCGAATTGTGAACGACAGCGACGTCGTCAATTCGAGACGGGACTATCTTTCGGCGATGGAGGCCTTTATGGCGGATCAATTGGACATACAACGGGCGATGGAGGCCCGGGATACCTTTCGAGAGTGCCTTGTAGCGAAAATCACACCGGCGGTTCGCGAGGGGACCGTGCTCTGGGCTATGGGAGAAGTGCCGGGCATAATGTTGGAAAATGTACCGGCGGTCGGTTGGATTTTGAGACTTGGTTTTGACTACTCCAAGTCAGGAATTATCGAACGCCTACTCAAGCAGAGGGTCAGAGTGGCACTTTCTGAGGAGGGCATCGCGGCAACTCAAAGTGCTGTTGCAACGCCGCTTGCACGGCGGCTCGGGTTTTACGTCGGCCCCCTAAAGGCGGATGGCGTGCAAAAGCTGGCCGACTTGGTCGGTCGGCATCCTAATGCACCCCCCTGAGTCAACAGCGCAGTTAAGTTAAGAACCTCGGATACGTAGGGGCATGGAGCGGTCACCGCGGCTCCCTTCTGCTCGCATTGATAGCAGAGGGTCGGCGCGTCTTCGGTATCCCGGCCAAAGGCGATCGAGCCTTGCCAGCGGCTCTCACGACCTCGCAGCCCTCGGCTAGCTGCGCCTCAAGATCCTGGTCGATAGTGCTGACGCGGGCGTAACCGATGCGGGCCATGTGTCACCTCAAGCTTTAGGCCCAAGGGTCGCATGTCACAAATAGCCGTCGTCAACCCAGAAGTTACGTCTGGGGATCGTTTCGGTGTTACGTCACGCGGGGGTATACCCTGGAGTACGGGCGAGGGTATGG
>Ga0157374_10006114_pt1 | contig 10193 bp, 9 predicted proteins | sample M25metaG_FD_115308 | JGI IMG/M metagenome (GOLD analysis project Ga0157374, IMG submission 115308) | Miscanthus rhizosphere microbial communities from Kellogg Biological Station, Michigan, USA - M2-5 metaG | ecosystem: Host-associated > Plants > Roots > Rhizosphere > Soil | place: USA: Michigan... | reverse complement strand
TTCGATAATTACGGCCGCCGGCAATGACTTTTCCTTTGACTGCATCTTCGCGCGTCAAATAGAGGCCCTGGGCCAGCCCGGCGACATTTTCCTGGGAATTTCCACTTCTGGAAACTCGAAAAATATCCTGCAGGGCATCCAGCAGGCAAAGCAGATGAACATGACCACGATCGGCTTCAGCGGTAACGGCGGCGGACAGATGCGCTCCCTCTGCGATCACAACGTCATTATCCCTTCCGAAGTCACGATGAACATTCAAGAGTGCCATCTAGCGCTCGAACACATCTTCTGCATGGCTGTTGAGCGCTTTTACTTTGGGGAAGAGTTTGGGTCTAAGGGTTGACGAGCTGACACTCCAGTTTCAGCCAGTAACGCTTTGACATCTGTCTTCAATTCCCTCTCCTGAATCGCCCCCGTGTACACCTTCGCGACCCTTCCCTGACGATCCACCAAAATAGTTGTCGGTAGTCCATCCAAGCCATAGGCCATCTGGGATAACAGCACCGGGAGCGCAATCGGATAGTCGACATTTAGCGTGTGAACGAATCGGCGAATCTCTGCATCTACATGGTCAGAGTTGCCTTCGTCCATTGCAACACCCACTATCGCGAGTCCCGACGGTCCCAGTTCATGACTCAGCCGCAGTAAGGTCGGGGTTTCCTCCCAGCATGGAGCACACCAACTTGCCCAGTAGTTGACCACTACGACCTGACCATGGTGATCAAAGAGCCTCCAGGTGCCTCCGTCGAGTTGACGAAGGTTGACCAAGGGCATTGGCTTGCGCTCGGGAACAGCGATAAAATGACCGGAGGTTCGGCTGCTACGCCCAACTGCAAATGACATTGCCACCGCCGCGATGGCGAGGAAAGTGTATCCGGACCAGTGCCTTCGGGTGGTTAGATTTGAGATTTCGGTCTTCCCGTTCATGCCACGACGATGCCTCGGCGGCTCGCAACCGAAGAGCCGCAAAGGCGAGAAGAGCGAGATGCACTTCTCGCCAGTGGCCTACTTGATGATTGGAAGAAGTGCTGCCAATTGAACATTCACGAGAAGGGTCAGGCGGTTATCAACTTGCATGAACTTTGCCGTCTGTTTTGCACCAATGGCCTTCTTGAACTTCGGAACATATTTTTTACGCAGTGCGAGGCTGGCGTCGTCGAACTTCAAAGCGCGCTGGATGTAGCTGTCGGCCTGCGCATCGTCGATCTTGTCGTAGTTGGCGGCATAGTCCTTGATCAAGGCAACACGGTCATCGCCGATTTTCTGCTGTTCGTGCGCGTATTCGCGATACACCGGCCAGAACGCCTTTGACTGCTCGTCGTTGAAGTTCATACTGCGGGTGATGATCTCAGTCTTGTCGGCCTGAACATCCTGGCGCAAAACCGCGATGTCATCGTCGGTAACCGGACGGCCGGTATTGGCGTCGGCAGGCGGAGCCTGGCTCTGGCCGAGGGCAGCAATCGTACCAAAAGAGAAAACGAGCACGGCTAGGCACTTGATGGTCTTCATCCTGTCTCCTGAAACTAATTTTTTGGCTTCCCAGTTGGACGCGATGGATATTGAAAGGGTTGTCCGCGGGATAGCGGCTTCCTAGTGATCCATCTTGAAGTGAAAGTCAACTAGCGTGCGAATGGGCACGGGCCGTCCGTCAACGACATATGGGCTGAATCGCCAGTTACTCAAGGCATCCATGGCCGCACTTCGCAAAGCCTCAGGCCCATTGACGACAACTACCGTTTCCACCCTTCCGCCCTCATCGACTGAAGCTTGGAGCAAAACGTCTCCTTCGATGCGCTGGCTGCGAGCCAGTGAGGGGTAGGACGGGGGTGGAGAGGCGATGGCGTTACGCATCAGAATGCTGGCTGGAACGAAAATTTTAGTCCGAAGATCGGAGGCGGTTGCAGCGCTTGCGATGTCTGCATCGACCAGTTTCGCCGCTAGACCGTCTGTGGGTTGTGCATTGACCAGTTTGGTCGTCAAGCTATTGGGCGGTTCATCGTCGATCCTATTCGCGTTTACGACATTTCGTTGGCTGCTGTAGGGCCCGCTCGTCCTGCCGTCATGCGATGGTGCGTTTATCTGTCGCGAGACAGCCCCAGCCAGCGAATTCAGTCCGTTTTGGCGAGATGAGCGTTTTGTATCAGCCGGGAGAACGGGAATTACGATCGCTTCAGCCACATTCGCGGGAGGCAACGGTGACGATGTTGTCCTGGCGGATGCGTCCATCGTCGTCGCAACCAGCCTGCTGATCTCACCTTTCACCTGGCCTTCATGGACCAGATAGATCAAAGTTCCCAGTACACCGGCTATCGTCGCAAACAGTATTCCGACTGCGATGATCAAAGGCTGCGACCAGCGAAACTCGAACTCATTCATGAAGGCACGCGCCAAAGCAGCGGGCTTCATTCCTTCGACGGGTGCTCTTGCTTCGAGGCGGGACCTTAGTTCTACTGGAGCGATCGGCTCGACGGCGGGCTTTGTCAGAGCTGAAGCTGCCCGAAAGATATCTTCCTGTGGCGCAATGCGAAGCTCAGGTTGCGAATAGCGCATTTCAGGAAGCTTTGCTTTGGCAGACTGGACGCCGTCTGTATGGAGTGGCGTGTCAATCGTCAGACGAGTCGTCAGATTGTCGAGATGGGGTTCCATTCGGTTCATGCGGCTGTCGATGCTGTCCAGATGCATCTTCAATTGCAGCGTGTTCAATTCCAATCGACTTAGCGCATCTTTTACCAGGGCGGGGCCACCGAACAACGATGCCGTCATCTCGCCAAGATTGTTGGGTTCGGCTGACAGACGGCGCTCCAATTCGAGAGCCTCCTGCTCGTCTTCAGCGGTCATTCCCATACCCACCGACTGCATGGCAATAGATTCCGGCGTCGCAGATTTGGGATCGGGTTCGTTCTCGCTCCAACCACCAACACCCGCCAGAAAAACTACCACCATACTCACTGGCACCGCACCAGCGGTTCCTATGGTGTCCACGCTATCGCCTCCCATTGCGATAGCAATAATTGTGAGAATTCGCGTAAGGGTAACTCGGCCGTTTTCGCGCAGCCCTATCGATTTCGCGAGTTGGCAGAAGTCGTCGCGAAACCGTTCGTCATAAGCCAACTTGGGAGGCAAGCGGAAGAAGTCTTCCGCAGTCCCGCAGCTCACCTCATACCGTTTGCATAGATCTCGGAACTCGGTAATGTAGGTCCCATACCGAGCCGAGGTCTCCCGCGTATCGGAGAAAAAGGACATGGCTCGTCATGATACTCCGTATTTGCTAGGTTTTTCGCGTACTGCGGTTACATTCACACGCAAAAACCTTGACATCTTCTGCGCAAAAAAATGCATCTCAACGACTTGTCGTATTGAGTGTTTAGCCGCATCATTCATAGTTTTCAGGAGCATGCATGACAATCATCGAACCCAGTCGAGTCACACCTGCAATAAAACCAAGCTGCCTTATCCGGAAGAGCATGGCGGCCGCGGTTGTGGCGCTCACTCTAGGCTGCAACTCCAAGACGAAGGCAACACCGAACAACTTCACTCAAACGCTTAACGCATACTTTCAAGAACGCCCGGAGTGCCTCTTTTCCGGCGTGCATTTCCCCTACGCGACCTCAGATGCTGAGGTGACGAAGCAGATGAATACCCTGGTCAAGTCCCAAATGCTGGAAGCGAGCTACGAATCAGCCGTTCACACAACGCGCTATACCGTCGCTAGAGCAGGAACTCGCTATGCTCCACGCTTTTGCTATGGGCACCGTGTAATTAGCTCCATCGAAGAATTCACGCCCCCAGCGAGGGGAGCGAGCGGCTTTCCGGAGACGCATGTGAATTATCACTACACGATGACGGATGTACCTGTTTGGGCAAAATCTCCGGACGTTCTTGCGGCATTTCCTGCCATGGCAAACGCTACAACCAATGGCGGTTCGGGACAGGCCACACTTGCGCAGACGCTCGCTGGCTGGCAGGTTCCAGAGTAACTTTGCGTACGATAGCAAGGGCTTATATGTTCGGGCCCCAACTGCTCGGCTCTATTACCAGTCCATCGACGCGCTGCGGTATCACCGGCCTCCGGCCTACCTTCGCCTCGTACCGGCGCCATGACACTCTGTGTCGGTCGCTCGACAAACTCGGCCCGATGGCGCGGGGGAGAAGATACGGTCCTAGTCCTAAATGCGATCAGCGGCCCAGACCGCCATGACCTTGCCTGTACACCCTGTCATCTCGTGTTCGATGCCGCTGCCGCTGCCAAAGGTCTTCGTGTAGGCTACTTTCCTGCATGGATGAAGGAGGCCGGCGACAGACGTCGATCGGCCGCCCTTAACGCAGTTCGCAAAAGTGGGATGACAGTGGTCAAGGTGTCATTGCGCGACTGGCCTTACGACGCATCCGTCACTTATCCTCGGCGCGGGTTCATCGAGGTGTCGGAGGCGCGCAGTGACTGGGCTCCAGATCCTATGCATCCCCTTCCTAAATTCTCACCGCCGAGACGGGTTCCACATAGCGGAACGCTGATAGGAAGGCTCTTCGAGGAGGTACTATCGCCCAAGCTGCATTGCCCTTGAGCGGACCTTGAATTTGTCACCCGAAACCCGGATGGTTTCTAGCCACAAAAGCGGTGGCCGAATTTCCCCTATCTTTAACCCTGGGGATTCGGCCACGACTCCACGATAAAATCCGGAGATTGCGGGACTACAACTACAGCGCCAACCGTCTCTTCATGACTCCGGCGAGACCCGCAAGTCCGGTCCCAAGGAGCATTAAAGTTCCGGGTTCAGGTGTTGGAACTGGTACCAAGGTCGTCGTCCCGGCCAGGGTACCGGCACCGATCCCGCGCATGAAATTTGTGGCATCCGTTTGCACCACCATGCGACTGCTGAAGAGGCTACCCAGTATGGGGTCGATTACGATGGGGTTGCCAAATACAAAATCTATAACTTGTCCATCAACGCTTCGAGAGATCGTTGTCGGGTTCACTCCGAAAGGATCCGCGTAACCGACGCTCGTGTGATATCCACCAAATGGACCCACTGCAAAGTCACCGATCTGACCGGTCGTGATACTTCCGATCGAGTAAACGAAGTCGAGGCAACCAGCGCAGTAGATGTTATTAGGATCAGCGAACACCTGAACGGCGTAGTGTGCACTATAAGTCTGGGTCGTGATAACAGCATCGAAAAACCCAACTTGGTACTGATTGTCCCCCGGCCCTGAAGGATACGCGAGTTGTGAAGCAGCAACCGTAGTACCAGGTACCAGTGTTGTTGCATAAACTGCGGGCACTGTTGCCAACAGTAAAACGATAAGCACCATCAGACTTTTTTGCATGACTACAACCTCCGGAAGTGAACCGACTTAACCTAATCCCACAAGTAACTGGGATGCACTTCGCATGCCAAAGGGTAAGACTATAATGCAAAAAAGGTTTTCTGAGTAAAATCATACTGTTGGGAAGCAAAATTCTGCATATTCATTGATTCGCAAAGGTTCAAGATGCAAAGCAATACATTTAATGAGAAAGGATTTTCTCATAGTTGCACTCGCTAAAATTCTTGTAGCACCGCATATGATGAGTATTTACCTCTCGAATGCTACTGAGTATGGGACGACGTCCTGGATCCCTACTTCGTTGTTTCGCTTTTACCGATCTGTAGACATAATTTGCTTAAGTTGCGCATCTGCAGTACGTCCATTCCACTAGGTGGAAGCGAATGGGCACGTCGTGTTCTAAGCTGCGGTTCACGCACAGCAACATAAGAAACCTACCATCGACATTTCGGGTAGCCACCACGTCGATGTACGGAATCTCTCGAAGCTTGTTGAGGAAGCGTATTCCTCCTCCGACCTCATAGGTCCCACTGTCACTTTGTTAGAGGAACAACGTTGTCGCCCGTTACCGAGCTATACGTCTGAAAGACGTAGTATGCGGGAACGGCGTAGACCTGTTCTCTACGCTTCCAAATGCCCGCGAACTCCATCAATCCGGTCATATGCGTAATTGTGATGGATTCCGGACGTCGCAGCACCTGGGGTTAAGAGATCCACCCGCCAATACGGCTCCGCCCTCGTTCATCCAACTGTGGGCCTCATTGGTGAAGTTGCGCTCGCCATAACTTTTGCTATTGAAAAGCCACTCTGTGATAGCCAGGTGAATTTTCCCGCGAACATCTGGGTGTTGATCGAGCTCTGCCTGTACCTTGTCCAAGGAGACCCCGATCCGATGGGAGCTCCGTAAGCAGACGCAGCGACAAAATCGGGAGTCGCAGGCTCATTCACGGGGAGGTTCATACCGCATATGGTGTGAAGGCAGAGATTGTTGAAGGTTCCGCTAGGCAGGGAAAGCTGAATCTCATTCCACCTACTGTTTTCAAAGTGTTGTCATGAAGCTGATGTTCCGACCACCTACTACACTGTCGAGCACCCGATTCATATCGCTTCCAAAGCGTTTACCGCGACCGAACTGAAGATCTTAGACCGCACTGATTACTAGCGATTGGGGAACGTTTGAAGTGGTGGGGCCGTAGTCGCATGCGAAGCAGTTGCGCCTCTGGTTCAATGTGCTGTTGCTTCACTGTTGCGCGGATGCCAGCGCCTTTTGGGTAAGTGTAATTGGCAATCAGACTGAAGCCGTTGCTGAACTGTCGTCGAAATTTGACGATGTGGCCGTTGTAATTGCCCCATCCTTAGCTCGATACCTGCTGAATGTAGGGGAATTTCGGATTGTAAGGATTTCTAGAAATATTACAGAAGAGAACGCTACTGGATTTCGCAGGGATCGAGCCATCAGCACGAATGGATGGCATCTCCTTGATGCCCGCACTCACCGGCCACTTTACCGGAGCGCAATCCATTGCTGTTTTTCGTAGGTTGGCATTTCGGCGTAAACTTTGCCTGTGGGTTGAGCATCGACCTTCTGACGGCCGGCAGTTGCTTACAATTGTAAGCTCACCGAATGATGAACTTTATGACCTTGACGCAGACGATGCGACAAACCTCATATTGAGCCCCGATCACAAGGCTGTTCGAGAATGCATGAGTCGTAACTTGGGCGATGCGTTGCGACGCCATTCGCGATGGATCAGTTACTGGGCCGAGTTTCGCGTCGAATATTACTCTCTGCTGCCAAAGACGTCAGGGATATGGAACTTTCACCAAACCCGATTAGAACAAGCGAATGCGGTCGGCTAACGATCGGAAGCCCTTTGTCGTCGAACGCATCGGAAACCCAAGTTACTTGTTGAACTATCCGAAGTATTTTGGGTTCGCGCCGCCACACGATAGCGATTGCAATAAGACTCATGACAGAGGAAAGAGCCCCCCTTCATCACTCGACTTGATCCCGTCCGCGGTCCTCGCGGATCCCTGGTCTCATGCTTTGGATGCCGTACTCCGAACCAGTCTGCCGTCCACTCCCAGACATTGCCGGCAACGGAATAAAGTCCAAAGTTATTCGGTGGAAATGCGCGAACCGGACAGGTTCCGAGCCAACCGTCGTCGGCAGTGTTTCGCTTCGGAAACTCACCCTGCCAGATGTTGCATAAATGCTTTCCCCCTGGTTGCAATTCGTCGCCCCAGGGGTACAGCTTCTGTATTAATCCGCCGCGCGCTGCATACTCCCATTCAGCCTCTGATGGCAGTTCCTTGTTGGCCCAGCGCGCGTACTGCTCTGCGTCTCGAGAAGAAACCTGAACAACGGGATGATCGAGTCTCGGCTCGATAGAACTTCCCGGCCCCTCTGGGTTCTTCCAATTTGCCCCAGGGACCTGGCACCACCAAGGCGCCTCAGCGACAGTATCTGTGACAAGTTGCCGGAATCTACTCTCTGGTATTAGGTTCCAGAAGACGAACGACCAACCGAATCGCTCCGCGTCGGTTTGGTAACCGGTGCTTTGGACAAACTCTACAAAAGACTCGTTCGTCACCGGAACCGTGTCGATTGCGAAGGGAGACAATATCACTGACCGCACCGGCCCTTCGCCATCAGCCCCAAAGCCATTTGGATAGTCTGTGCCCATTAAAAACTTGCCCCCAGGCAACTGCACCATCGACACGTCTGTCGTCTGTGACCCGGGATAAACAACATCGATCGCGGAAAGATTCCCGGCACCAGTCCTTCTCGAGACACTACAGCACTTCCCGACTTTTTCAGATCCCTGCGCTTCCATTAGGCTTCCTACTGCCATAGAGCGTTTTCCAGTCATCCATCGTGATGGAATCACTCACAAGACGAAAATATGGTACACGCTAATTAGACAACAGGATGGGCCGGTATGATTCTCCCGGCGTTCAGGAAACGATGTCAGATATAGTGATCGTGAGCGTCATTCGTTGTTAGAGAACGGACGTTAACCCCGCTTCAAGCACGTTAGTATTTTTCAGGAACAAAGCGGCGTCCTTTGACAAACTTTTGATCGTCAAAGCTCTTCTTGACAGAACGCTGCGGCAACTTAACCTCTTTCCGCGGGACCTTTTTATAAGGAATCATGCTGAGCAAGTGAGCTATGCAATTAAGGCGGGCTTTACGCTTATCGTCAGATCGCACTAGATACCACGGCGCATGGCTGGTATCAGTTGCTTTGAGCATCTCATCGCGGGCTTGAGAGTATTCATACCAGCGACCAAACGATGCTGTATCCATCGGGCTAAGCTTCCACTGTCGAAGGGGATCCTTAATGCGCGCCTTGAACCGCCTCTCCTGCTCGTCCATACCAACTTCGAGCCAATACTTGATGAGCAGAATCCCGCCATCTACCATGTATTTTTCAACCGTCGGACAAAGTTTGAGGAACTGACGGTGCTGCTCCGCAGTGCAGAACCCCATGACATGTTCAACTCCGGCCCGGTTGTACCAACTCCGATCAAAGATCACGATCTCGCCCGCTGCTGGGAAATGCTGCATATAGCGTTGCAAGTACATTTGCGACTTCTCTCGATCGGACGGGGCCGGCAGCGCAACCACGCGAAACACACGCGGACTCACCCGCTCGGTAAGCGCGCGTATCGTTCCACCTTTTCCAGCGGCATCGCGCCCCTCAAAAACAACTATGACTCGCAGGCCTTTATACTTCAACCACTCCTGCAATTTGCATAGTTCACTTTGGAGCCGTCGTAATTCCTTTTCGTATGTTTTCCGATTTAGACGGTTGTCGTCTTTGGATTCGTTTTGCTTTTCCATCAGAAATATCCTCCTCGCCTAGGCGAATAGACTTTCAAACACGCAAAATAAGAAATCGTGATTTCGTAAATGCTTCTTCACGGGTGTGGCTGCACCTGCGCGGGTGCAGGTGTCACGTTCGTGTTAGCCCACTGCGAATCGCTTAGATTCCATCCACCCCCCAACGATCGGTACAGATCAACGAGGGCCAGTTTTCGGCCCAGGTCATAAATGATTGCGGATCGCTCGGCTGGATACATTTCGATCTCAGCATCGATGATCTCGAGATAATTTGCGAGACCACTGTCATAGCGAATGAGAGAGAGTCGGACCGATTCTCGATAAGCCGCTACTGCGTTCTGTTGTTCTTGATACGCCTTGGCCAACTCCTGGTGGGCCGAGAGCGACGTTGAGACTTCACCAAACGCTTGTTGGACTGATTTCTCGAAGGTAATCTTTGCTTGATCGCGTCTCGCTAGGCTCGCCCGGTATTCGTTCTTCAAACGGCCTGCCGTGAAGAGCGGACCGGCCAAATTTCCCCCGAGATTCCATGCTCTTCCGCTACCGGTCAGGTCCGAAAGTTGAGGGCTTATTCCACCAAACGCACCGGTTAGAGAAATGATAGGAAAGAAGTTCGCTTTTGCTACACCCACATTTGCATTTGCAGAGATCAATGCTTGTTCGGACTCACGGAGATCGGGACGGCGTTCCAGCAATTGTGAGGGTAGGCCAGTAGGCACCTCCGGCGGGTCAAACTGCTCAGCCAAAGCACTTCCTCTGGGGATTGGACCAGGGCTGCGCCCCACAAGCAAATTTATAGCCGCCTCCCGGGCAACAATCTGGCGTCGAAGGTCCGGTATCACGGCAGCAACATTCGCGAGTGCCGCTTGCGCTCGAGCCACCTCCAGGCCGGAGGCAGCGCCCCCCTCAAATTTGCGTTGAAAGATATCAAGCGTATCCTGAAAACTTTTCGTAGTTCGGACCGCGACTTCCAAATCTGCATCAAGTGCGCGCAGTTGGAAATATCCCTGAGCAACATCCG
>Ga0157374_10006110_pt1 | contig 10195 bp, 7 predicted proteins | sample M25metaG_FD_115308 | JGI IMG/M metagenome (GOLD analysis project Ga0157374, IMG submission 115308) | Miscanthus rhizosphere microbial communities from Kellogg Biological Station, Michigan, USA - M2-5 metaG | ecosystem: Host-associated > Plants > Roots > Rhizosphere > Soil | place: USA: Michigan... | reverse complement strand
TGCCACCAGTTCATGCCCTGGCTGATTAGACCAGAAGAGAGCATGTACGTCGGAATGCAGTGCGCCATGCTGATCCACAACGCGGCGTAGTTGTAGGTTGTCCAGTTACGACCAGAAACGGGGACTGGAGCGAGGTCGTGATTGAATAGTGGACTGTGGCTAATTTCTTCGAGTGCTTCGGGACGAAGTTCTACGCGGCCATCGGGGTGTTGAATGGTTTCGGCGGCTGACAAATGGTTTCTCCGTTAGTTGAGAGAGCGACGTGATTTCGGTTTTCGCTGTGCTTCCTCAGCGTTCTCTGTACCTTGTTAAAAAACTCGATCGTTAGGTAGCGTCGGGAGTCAGTCTGCACTCCGCTAAGAGTGACATGTTTATAGTCAGGTTCTCGATGTCCCGAGGCGCGGTTCGGCGGGCCGGAACGCAACTCGTCCTTGACCACTCAACTTCGTTCCGGCCCGCCGAACCGCGCCGGAGGTTTATGCCCGCCAATGCTATAGACATATCACTCCTACCGGAGTGAAGACCTGCTTCGAAAGTGTCATCTTGTTATCTGCTTGTCGAAGACGAGCAAACCAGCTCTGTGGTGCGTACTTGAATGGTGATTAGGTTCACCACAGAAAACACTGAGGAAGCATAGAGTTACGACTCAATTGAGTTCAAACTTCACCGTCACTCGAGCTGAGACCTTGATCTGGCCCAATGCCAATGTGCCCTCAGATTCACTTGCGCCATCAATACTGCTGAGGGCGTTCTGACTGTAATTTGCCATTGAGGCGATTCGCTGCGGAGCTTCCTCTTCAATCGAATACGCTTTTCCAATCTTTTGCCCAATCTGTGAAGTTAAAGCGACCGCCTTTTCCTGCGCCGCCTGAATAGCCATTGCCCGGGCCTGGTCGCGGTACTTTCTCATTTCTGAAGTCTGAAAACGTACCGAGTTGAGCCGGGAAACGCCCGACTCGATCAGTTCTGATAACAACTCTTCAGCCTGACTAACGTCGCGCAGAGTGAACAAAAGGTCCTTGCGAACGGAGTATCCGATAAACAGACGGCTTTCATCATTTCCTCGATAACGAGGCTCGAGTTTGATGTAGTCAGTCTGAACATCCTTCGCCTGTATTTTGTACTTACGCGTCAGCTCGATGATTTTTTTCAAGCGATCGTCAGTTTGGCTTTTTGCTGTGCGCAGGTCTTTGTGGATGGTTTGGACCGTGAGGTCGAAAACAACCTCGTTAGGGGGAACATTAACTTCTGCTTCCCCCGTAACTGTTATCAATCGAACGTTGGTGGTGTCGTCAGCATACGACAACGCGCACGTCGATAAAGTTAAGACCAACGCGAAACTAAAAACGAGTTTCTTCATACGACTCCCCTTTGGTGACTACCTGAACTATTACCGATTCATTGAATCCTGCATGAACTTATCGACGTCGCTATGCAGCTTGCCGAGTGACTTCTCGTCGATGTACATCATGTGACCCGCTTCGTAATAGCTCGTCGAAAAATTCTTCAACAACAACGGATCGATGCTGATGTGATTGAGAGTGTATTCGACTGCATAGTAGGGCGTGGCCATGTCGTAATAACCCATCGCCACGAAGACTTTGAGATATGGATTCTTCGCCAAAGCATTGCGCAGGGCGACACTCGTGTCGACGTAGTTATTGTTGGTTCCCCAGTTCCAGGGGCCGATACCGCCACCGAGAATGTAGTATTCGAGATCGGTCTTGTAACCGAGTTCAGCGCGGACGTAGTTGTTGAAGGTTGTAGTGTACGGCGGGCGAATAGCGGATTCACTCGGATCGTAATCAGTACTATCAGTGGCGATGTTTGTGTCGTACCCTTTGAATCTACCGTCGAGCCTACCAATCGATCGTCGTTCGGTTCGTAGCAGTTCCTTGCGGAATAGATTCAAGTTTACGCGAAGGTTTGCGTAGTCGATGAACTTTGAATCGATCCCGGTGAAGTGGCTCAGTTGTTTGATTGCTTCCTGGCGTTCTTTGTCAGTTAACCGCGCGCCTTTCTCCAGGGCCGATGTGTATTCGCCAGAAGCAAAGGCTTCAGCTTCGGCCACCACCTTTGAGACGGGCTTCGACTGCATGTCTGATGAAAGCTTCTTGTGGTACCACGCTGTCGCGGCGTACGAGGGCAGATACAAGACGTAGGGAATGTCGTTTCCGGCCGCGAAGTTCGTTGTCTCGAAATTCATGATCGTGGAAATGAGCACGATGCCATTAAAGGCGATGCCGCGATCAATCAGATAACCCGACAAGGCGGATGCGCGGGTGGTTCCGTAGCTTTCGCCGGCGAGAAAAAGCGGCGAAGTCCAGCGCTCATACCGGGTGAGATACATTCGAATAAACTCGCCAACCGATTCGATGTCGCCTTGCAAACCAAAGAAGCGTGCTCCTAACTCAGGACGCGCCGCGCGACTGTAACCGGTGCCAACTGGATCGATGAAGACGAGATCTGATTTCGTTAACCATGTCGCTTGGTTATCCTCCAGCTCATATGGCGGTGCCGGCATGGTACCGTCAGCATTCATCTTTACGCGCTTCGGACCAATCGCACCCATATGGAGCCAAACGGATGCTGAACCAGGTCCACCGTTGAACGAGAAAGTAAGCGGACGCCTTGGCCCATCGACGACATAGCTGGTAAAGAACATTCGCGCTTCAACTTCACCTTCACGATTCTTGATCGGCATCATGCCGGCAGTTGCGGTGTAATTGAATGTATGTGCGCCGACAGTAATCGAATGCTTTGTTACGACTGGAGGTTCTTCCGGGGTCGGTGTTGCGGATGGTTGTTGTCTGCCACCTTGCTGTGTTGTCTGTGTATTAGTTTGGGGTGTTGCAGTAGGTTGCTGTTGACCAGGGAACTGACCTTGACGTTGTCCTCCGCCCTGGAAGAGCAGAGCGAATAGAAGAATAGAAGCAAACATGTTGAATTAGGCTCCGTATTGGGGAATTCTGGAAAGGCGTTCAGGCAGGCGAATAGTAAGTCAGGCGCAAGTAAGGGGCAAGGACAATGTCTAATATGAAACGAATCAGCGTGATTGGTGCCGGCAGTTGGGGAACTGCATTGGCGGTTGTGGCTGCCCGTGCTGGACATGAAGTAATCCTGTGGTCGCGAAACGATGAGGTAGTAAATTCGATCACTGACAAGCGGCTCAACGCGCGCTATCTTTCCTCCACTCAAATCCCGCATACCGTTTCAGCGACAAACGATATTTACGAAACACTGGAAGATTCGTCACTCGTGTTGCTTGCAACTCCGTCCCACGCTGTCCGTGCATTGCTCACCGTAATGAAGCCGGCTTTGAACGAAGGATCGACAATCGTAAGTGTGGCTAAAGGAATCGAGATTGAGTCAGGCAAGCGCGTTTCGGAAATCGTGCGCGAAGTGCTGGGCGAACAGTTCTCGCAGCGCTTTGTTTGTTTGTCCGGTCCATCGTTCGCAAAAGAAGTCGTAGAGAATCATCCGACAGCAATAGTTGCAGCCAGTAGCAGCGACGAGTCGGCGCGCACAGTACAAACTGCTTTGAGTTTTGAAAACCTCCGCATTTACACAAACACCGATGTAGTCGGTACCGAGTTAGGCGGCTCGGTAAAAAATGTAATGGCGATTGCGGCTGGAATGACGGCGGGACTTGGATATGGTTCAAACAGTATCGCAGCATTGATTACTCGTGGGCTTGCCGAGCTTACGCGGTTAGCGCTGAGCCAGGGAGCACAAGTCGAAACGCTGATGGGCCTGGCCGGTCTGGGCGATCTAGTACTGACCTGCACTGGCAGCCTGTCACGCAATCGATTCGTGGGCGAGGAACTTGGCAAGGGCCGAACAATAGAAGAGATCACGCTCGGGATGAATGAAGTGGCCGAGGGTATCAAGACTAGCCGGGCGGTGAAACGACTTGCGCAAAAAGCTGGTATTGAGATGCCGATCACTAGTGAGGTTGACGCAGTTTTATATCAAGGTAAGTCGGCCAGCGACGCGGTCGGAGTGTTGATGAGTCGACCACTTCGCTCCGAGACGAATTGAATACAGTGAAAAAGATCCACAGATTACGCAGACTACACCGATTTCTTTGAGAAAAGGTACGGCCTCAAATGTTCTAAGAAAGAATTCTGTGTAATCTGAAAAATCTGTGGATAGTCCTTTTAAGTTTTCAGGTATCATTCGCGTCGCAACCAGCCAGCAGTTTCATAGATTCAAATACTAGTTTGTAACGCGCTCGAGTGCCGACCTTAAAAGGAGTCCATCGCATGTTCACTTCGACTATCGCATCTCGTAAGACCCTTCTGCTCTGTATAGCTATCTTCATTGTTCTTACTTCGGTTATCGGGTACTCGCAAACGCCGGCACCAGCAAAGCCCGATCCTCTAAAAGCGCTTCAATGGCGAAGCATCGGTCCGTACCGCGGTGGACGAGTTTACGCAGTTGCCGGTGTGGCGACGCAACCAATGGTTTTTTATTACGGAGCAACGGGTGGTGGCATTTGGAAGACAACAGATGGTGGCATCAATTGGGAAGTGATCTCGGATGGTTCTGTTTTTGGCACCGGTTCAGTCGGAGCGATCGCGCTTTCCGATTCTGATCCGGGCACGATCTACGTCGGCATGGGCGAGTCGGCGATTCGCGGAAACACATCGCATGGCGATGGAGTTTATAAATCGACTGATGCAGGAAAAACCTGGAAACGCGTTGGTCTCGAGGACTCGCGTCAGATCTCGCGTATTCGGGTTCACCCAAAGAACCCCGATATTGTCTACGTCGCAGCACAGGGACACGTTTGGGGAGCAAATGAACAACGCGGCGTTTACCGCAGCAAAGACGGAGGCAAGACCTGGGAACGAGTGCTTTACAAAGGCGACAAGGCAGGTGCCTGTGATTTGATCATGGACCCAACGAATCCCAGTGTTCTCTATGCCGGCCTGTGGGAAGTCTATCGAAAGCCATGGACACTCGAGAGTGGTGGTCCTACGAGCGGCATCTTTAAGTCAACTGATGGCGGTGACACTTGGACAGACATCACGCGGAATCCCGGACTACCTAAAGGAACTATTGGTATAAGCGGCGTTGCGGTTTCACCCGCTAATTCCGACCGTGTATGGGCGATTGTCGAAGCTGAAGATGGCGGGGTGTTTCGTTCCGAAAATGGTGGCCGTACGTGGGCCAAGATTAATGAAGACCGAAACCTGCGGCAGCGTGCCTGGTACTACACGAGAATCTATGCCGATCCCAAGAGCGCAGATACAGTCTATGTTTTGAATACAGGATTCTATAAATCCAACGACGGCGGCAGAACTTTTGGTCGCATCGGAACACCGCACGGAGACAATCACGATCTTTGGATCGCGCCAGACGATCCCAACCGTATGATCGAAAGTAATGATGGTGGATCAAATGTCTCTTTCAATGGAGGCCGTAGTTGGACAGACCAGGATCAACCGACAGCACAGTTTTACCGAGTCGCACTTGATAACGACTTCCCGTATCACGTCTACGGCGCGCAGCAAGACAACTCGACTGTGCGAATCGCAAGTCGAAACACCGAGGGCGGCATCGGAACAAGCGACTGGTACGACGTAGGTGGTGGTGAATCAGGCTGGATTGCGCCTTCGCCGAAGGATTCCGAAATTGTTTTCGCCGGCTCCTACGGTGGACTAACAACTCGTTACGATCATCGCACCGGTCAACAACGCGATATCAATCCCTATCCAAACAATCCGATGGGCGCCGGTGCTGACGTCTTGAAGTACAGATTCCAATGGAACTTTCCCATCGTGTTCTCGCCTCACGATCAAAACACGCTGTACCTGGGAGCGAATGTACTTTTCAAGTCGATGAATGAAGGACAGAGTTGGGAAATCATCAGTCCCGATTTGACGCGTAACGACAAAAGCAAACAAGGCTCTTCAGGTGGTCCGATTACAAAAGACAACACGAGTATCGAGTACTACGACACGATCTTCACAGTGATGGAATCTCCCCTTACCGCCGGAACAATCTGGGTCGGCACCGACGACGGCTTAGTTCAGCTGTCGCGTGACGGTGGAAAGAACTGGACGAACGTCACGCCCCCGGCCAGCATGATGCCCGAGTGGATCCAAATTAATTCCCTGGAAGCTTCGCCCAACGATCCGGCAACAGCATACGTTGCGGCGACGATGTACAAGTACGACGACAACCACCCGTATCTCTATCGCACGAGCGACTACGGCAAGACCTGGAAGAAAATCACAACCGGAATTCCAGAGACGACTTTCACTCGTGTAATCCGCGAAGATCCTAACAAACGCGGATTGCTCTATGCGGGAACGGAGACTGGCATCTACATCTCATTTAACAACGGTGACAACTGGCAACCTATGCAATTCAACTTGCCCATCACTCCGATCACTGATTTAGCAATCCACAAGCGGGACAAGGAATTAGTTGCGGCAACCCAGGGTCGTTCGTTCTGGATCTTCGATGATCTTCCGCTCATCCATCAAATGATGGACGGTGGCGGATTGAAGTCGGCTGAGGAGACCAAGCTATTTCAACCAAAGGAGAGCTATCGGATGCCCGGCGGCGGTGGATTTCAAATTGGACCGACTGGAACTGTTGGAGCGAATCCACCCAGCGGTGTTGTTGTTTACTACTCGCTCAAAGCAAAGCCAACCTCAGATGTCCAACTGGAGTTTCTGGATATGGCAGGCAAGTCGATACGAAAGTTCACCGGGCGAGTCGCACGTGCAGGTGGCGGAGCGGCGAGTCCGCAGGCAGGTCCGCCGTCGGACGAAGGCGGCTTTGGGGGAGGCGGTGCGACGGTCACGACAAACGTAGGACTAAACCGATTCATCTGGGATGCACGTTACGCGGATGCCTCGCGTTTTCCCGGGATGATTCTTTGGTCTGGTGAAACACGTGGGCCCAAGATCGCACCCGGCAAGTACCAGGTGAAACTTACTGTCGAGGGTACGGCTCAGACGCAGAGCTTCGAAGTGAAAGCAGACCCACGACTAACAACGACGTCTGCTGATTATGCGAAGCAGCTCGAGTTGGGACTAAAGATTCGTGACAAACTCAGCGAAACAAATAATGCGATCCTTCAGATTCGAGATGTGCGGAAACAGATCGAAGACTTGTTGAAGCGAGTTAGTGGTCAACCAAACTTCAAAGTGGTCAACGATGCTGGAACCGCGCTTAATAAGAGCATGGTGGCAATCGAAGAAGCGCTTTATCAAACAAAGAATCAGAGCAGCCAGGATCCTTTGAACTTCCCGATCAGACTTAATAACAAACTCGCCGCGCTTGGTGGGGTTGTTGGCAGCGCAGAAGCGGCGCCGACGGCGCAGTCGTACGTGGTTTACGAGGAGGTCGTTGGTCAAATAGATGCGGAACTACAGAAGTTTTCGAAGATCATGAAGACTGATGTGCCGGCGTTCAATCAATTGGTGAAGGATCAAAACATTCCGGCAGTTGTTGTGAAACCGCCGAGCGAGAATCAGTGATCCCTGGTTATGGAGTGCGGTGGCCTGGCACCGCTTTGAGGTAGTCAAGAGGTTTTTTAACAAAGCGGTGCCGGGCCACCGCACTCCAAGGAGGCGCCCATCCTTCTCGAGTAGTATTCTTATGTAGAAAGACATCGTCATGGCTGAAGGATCTATTCGAGTCAATAAAATCTCCACGACACCTTTCGAGGGGCAGCGGCCTGGTACCTCTGGCTTGCGCAAGAAGACTCGCGTCTTCATGCAGCCAAACTATCTCGCAAACTTCGTTCAGTCAGCCTTCAACGTCATTCGCGAAACGGTAAGCGACCTCTCAAGCCAGACGCTCGTGGTTGGAGGCGACGGCCGTTACTACAATCGTGAAGCAACTCATCTCATCATTCGAATGGCGGCCGCCAACGGTTTCGGACATTTGCTTGTTGGGCGCGGTGGCCTTCTCTCAACACCCGCAGTGTCGGCCGTGATCCGACGAAGAGGGTCGCTCGGTGGGCTCGTCTTGTCAGCGAGTCACAATCCCGGCGGTATCGATGAAGATTTTGGAATCAAGTACAACGTCCGCAACGGTGGACCCGCGCCGGAAAGTGTGACCGAAGCGATCTACAACCACACGCTTCAGATCAATGAATACTTAATACTTGAAGGCGTGGACATCGATATCGATCAGGAAGGCTCTACCAAGATTGGTAATTCTGAAGTCCACGTGATCGATCCACTCATCGACTATTGTGAGTTGATGGAGGAGTTATTTGACTTCAATTCATTGCGCGCGCTGTTTGCCGGCGGCTTTCGCATGACGTTCGACGCAATGAGCGCGATCACCGGACCATATGCCCGTCACCTGCTGGAAGAACGATTGGGCGCGCAAAAAGGAACCGTCGTTAACGCCGAACCTCTTCCCGACTTCGGCGGACATCACCCGGACCCGAATCTCGTTCATGCCGCTGACCTGGTGGCAAGGTTAGCCGACAAGAACGGGCCTGACTTCGGCGCTGCCTGCGACGGCGACGGCGATCGCAACTTGATCCTTGGCCGAAACTTCTTTGTTTCACCAGGAGACTCTCTCGCTGTGATTGCTGAACACGCACAAGCTGCAATTCCTGGTTACAAAAACGGACTAGCCGGAGTTGCTCGTTCAATGCCGACTTCAACCTCCGCCGATCGTGTCGCTAAGGCTCTCGGCATTCGCTTCTACGAGACGCCAACGGGTTGGAAGTTTTTTGGCAATTTACTCGATGCAGATCTCTGCACGATTTGTGGTGAAGAAAGCTTTGGGACCGGCTCGAATCATGTACGCGAGAAGGATGGTGTTTGGGCGGTACTGGCGTGGCTTTCAATACTGGCACACACGGGTAAGTCTGTAGAAGAAGTTGTTCGCGATCACTGGGGCCGGTTTGGTCGGAGTTACTACCAGCGCCACGATTTTGAAGGGCTCGACAAGGATGCTGCCAACAAGATGATCGCGGCGTTGCGTGAGCAGATTCCGGCGTTGAGTGGTCAGGACTTCGCCGGAGATAAAATCGGAACTGCGGACGACTTTAGTTACAAAGATCCAGTTGACGGAAGCACAACGACGAAACAAGGCGTCCGGCTTTTATTAGCCGACGGTTCACGCGTTGTGGTTCGTCTATCGGGAACAGGAACATCTGGCGCGACCATGCGTCTATACGTCGAACGTTATCGTAATGATGGCGGCGCTGGTGACGTTGAAAAGATCCTCGCGCCGTTGTTGCAGGCCGCGAAAGAGTTGTTGAAGTTGCGGGAGTTTTGTGGAAGAGATGAAGCTGATGTTGTGACCTAGCGAGTTTTGGCCACAGATTTACGCAGATGAACACGAATCAGATGTCGACTTCAACATAGTAGACCCTGCTTTTCTCTTGTTCCTGATCTGTGTTTATTTGCGTGAACTCTGTGGCCGATTCCTTCTGACTACTCCAACCCTTACTCCGCCGAATACTTCGCAATAATCGTTTCGCGAATCTTCTCCGGCGACATACCTTGCTCTTTCTGAAGCTTGTACGCGAGCAGCGCTTCATCGACACAAACCGCGCAGTGTGAAGCGTGATCATCCACAAAGCAGGTGTGAAGACTCTTGTGACCGAAGCCTCTGTCGCAGTGACAGTAGCAAGGTAGTTGGGCGAGCGTTTCGGGAATTACTTGTGCCGCGGCATATGCCTCACGCGCCTTACCGAAGAATTCCGCAGGCGCGAGTGTCGCGGGGAGATCTTTGGCGGCCGTCGGGCTCTGATAAGCGGGAACACTTGGCGCCGAATTATTTGCGACGGGCATTTCCTCATCCACCTTATGTACATGCGGCGCTGTTGTCTGACTCTGCGTCACTATAAGCACAATAGCCGACACCGTGAGAACGCCACCAATCGCAAGCAAGATCTTAGTTTTCATCGACTCTCCCGTCTTCTTATTACTAAAGCCTCAAATTATTATTAAAGCCTCAAACAATCTTAAAGCATATGCGGCTTTGCCGCCTCCCGTGCGGAAAGCCTCTGGCTTTCCGCACGCAACTCAGAACGCGAGAGGCTTCGCCTCGGGCGGCGTAGCCGCCATAAGAGGGACGGGCTTGCCGGAAAGCCGGAGGCTTTCCGCACGGGAGGCGGCAAAGCCGCAACCCAAAGCCGCAACTCAAAGCCGCAACCCAAAGCCGCACCCAACACCGAGAATGAACAGGCATCAACACATAAGGT
>Ga0157374_10006108_pt1 | contig 10196 bp, 7 predicted proteins | sample M25metaG_FD_115308 | JGI IMG/M metagenome (GOLD analysis project Ga0157374, IMG submission 115308) | Miscanthus rhizosphere microbial communities from Kellogg Biological Station, Michigan, USA - M2-5 metaG | ecosystem: Host-associated > Plants > Roots > Rhizosphere > Soil | place: USA: Michigan... | reverse complement strand
TACTCCCGGCCGTGCGCACAGCGAGTGCCTCGTCCAGAGTGCTCGCCGAACTGATCGCATCCCAAGTCTCAATGCTTTGGTGGGAGAAATAACCCGCAGCCGATGAAATGTGCTATCGGTTTCTCCATCTTTCGGAGAGACTTGAGATGAGCCTCTTCGCAACCCTTCGACCCTAATTAGTCGTCCGCTTCTACTGTCCCGCGTTGTCCAGTATCCAGATGCTTCCGGAGACTTCCGCGATGGTCAGCACTAGTTTCTCTTGGGTAATCGAAAGCTCGACGGGTGGTAGGTTCGTCGGCACCATTAGGCTGGGGCTCTCGAACGACGTTACCTGAAAGGGATCTCCGATGGGCTTTCCTTTGACCCCATCAAACCGGACGCCCCACACATTGAAGAAGCCGTCGCGACCGGAGACAAAATATATCGTCTTCCCATCCGGTGACCACCGAGGTTTATCGTCCCAATGCCTGCCGTCCGTGATGCGAATCCACGGCCCACCGCTCGCAGCCATTGCATACAGTATGGATTCTACGGGTGAGTCTCTCACGGCTTCAAAGACAATCCATCGACCATCGGGAGAGAAGTGGCACTGATAAAGGTTGTGCGTCGGGCTGGAAGTGACTTTTTGGGCCGCCGCTTCTGCATTAGGCCTGGAAGCCACAGGCAACAACCAGATGTCTTTTTCCTGCGCTATCAAAAGCCACTTGCCATCACCGGACCAATCGTGGGCATCTCGGCCCGTTCGACCGGATGTAGTGAGCGGTTCTTCGGTGCGGCTCTGGCTTGACCACATCATGAGCTGACCCTCGCCCGACGGTTCTTCGCGGGTGTAGGCAAGATAAGCGCCGTCGGGCGACCACTGCGGAAAGTATCGACTATAAAAATCATCGGCCACGATCGGAACTTCCCGCCCATTCGATAGCGACGTTTCCCGCAGCTCCATGTTGTTGCCCCCACGGTTGCCAGCAAAGGCTAGCTTCTTGCCATCGCGGGACAAACTCGTGTGCCAAGCATCCGTCCCAGGCGACGTCACAGCATGGCCCGACCCAGAAACCCGTCCCCGGGTCGCGTCGAACGGAAACAGCCACGCACGGGTCCGTCTGGATTCACCGGTAAAGGCGAGCTTTTTCCCGTCGGCAGAAAGAGAGAACTCTGTATCAAACCCCGGGCCGGTCGTCAGGCGCTCGATAGCCCCGGCTCTTAATGTTTGGGGATCTACGCTCATCCTCCAGATATTTCTCGCTGCTCGAGACGTCCGCTCGAAGTAGATCGCCTTCCCCGAGGGCGCCCAGGAAAACTTAAAATCCGTCGTCCACCACGCACGGCGCGGGCCTGCCTCTCCTACTTGTCTCATCAACTCAGCAGGAATCTCCGTCCTTATGGCCATGATGGCCATGCCCCCAACGATGGGCGCTGTCCAAAATGTTGGAATGGGAGCAGGCGCAGAGTCCCAGGCCCAAACAGTGATTCTCTGGCCGTCTGGATGCCACGCCGCCGACACTGAGGCAACGGAATCCGGCAATAAGCCTCGCAACACCTCATGGGGCGGACTTCCATTTAGGTTCGCTATGTAAAACCTGTTCGCCACGGTAAGTGGTGTTGTTTGGAACAAGATCTGCGAGCTGTCTGGGGACCAGCGAGGGTAATATCCGAAAGATGCGATTCTCCTTTCCAATCCTTCACCGCCGAGCGCAGGTACGACAAACAAGCCGCCCGCGCCATTTTCGGAACGATACGCAATGAACTTGCCATCAGGCGACCAGTCCGGCTGCCAGTTGTGACCCGGCCCCTTAGTGATCTGTACGGGATCGCCGCCACTTACCTGCTGCACCCAAATGTCGAACTTGCCCCCACGGTTGGAACTGTAGGCGATGAAGCGTCCGTCTGGTGACCAGGTGGCGCCGATCTGCAGACCATCGTCAAGAGTGAGGCGAGTAAGCGTTCGCTGCGCCAGTGATGCAGGAGATTGCAAACGTCTGTAAATGAAAAAGCCCGCCGCGGCGAACAACACAAGAACAACGAACAGGATCGATGTGGTTCGAACCCACGGCATTCGCGACTCTTGCCGAACGCCTGAGCTGCCATCTAGGTCGGTAGTGTGGGCACCCTCTTTAACAGGCGCGACAAAGCGATACCCGCGCCGAGGCAACGTCTCTACAAAACGGGGGCTTTCCGCCGAATCGCCCAGCACCTCGCGAATCTTGTTAATGGCTGTATTCAGGTTGTGGTCAACATCAACAAACGTGTCCGGCCACAGCCGCTTTTGCAACTCCTCACGGGTCACTACTTCGCCCGGGCGCTCCAGCAGGATGCTCAAGACCTGAAAGGGCTGGCCGGTAAGTTTTAGCTTCACCCCACCTTTGCGTAGTTCTCCCGCTGGAAGGTCAACTTCAAAGGTTCCGAACCGGACTAACCGAGGGGAGTGAACAGCTTCTTCCACAAAGGTTCGCCTCAAGTCCCGCAATTCTAGCACCCAACCACATTTGTGCAACCCTTACTCGTGCCCAGTTCCACTGACTGAGAAGATCTCCCAAACGCCTTAGTTCGAGCGAGTTGGCTTCTGATAAAGAACGTCAAACACAACGCGGTAACAGATTGAAGTACATCATTTCCGAGTTGGAATGTGACGTAAAACGTTCCACAATCGTTCCACATGGTTTCCGAGATTACTCTACACTTTTCCCACTTGATATAAATCTCTGCAGTTGCTTTCAATTTGACTAGATTTCCACTCCCATACTCCTTATAGCCCACGTGCAGTAGCCGTGAATCGTGCCCTATTCGAGTCGCGAGGAATAGCGCATCCCCCCACCTTCACTCGCATTCGTTCTCCTACACGCCTAGGAAGCTCCTGTCATCTAGAGACGGTCTATACTCTCGTGACGCATCGCTCTGGAGACTTCCGCTATGAACACAGCCTACGTGTTGCTCCGCAGCGGTTATGCAGATTGGGAGCCTGCTTCTGCTCTAGCCGAATTGAGGCGGACGTTTGGGTTTTCTGTGACGACGATGGGTTTAACTGCAGAAACCATCGTGAGCATGGGCGGACTCCGGGTGATCCCGGATCTCACCCTGTCGGAATTTGAGCCAGAATCGGCAGATATTCTCATTCTGCCGGGTGGCGACTCTTGGACCAGTGGAGAAGTGCCCGAGGTCTCGAAGGCGGCGCGAACGATGGTTGCGCTGAACCGACCGGTTGCGGCCATCTGTGCTGCAACTCTGGCTTTGGCTCACGCGGGCTTGCTCGATGAGCATTTGCATACCAGCAACGGGAAGGCCTTCATCGGAAAATACGTTCCCGATTATCGCGGCGAAAAGCTATACCAAGCATCTCCATCAGTCAGCGATAGATTTGTTATCACTGCAAACGGTCTGGCCTCTTTCGCATTCGCGGCTGAAATCTTCCGGGCATTAGCTCCTGAACGAAAGCGGGACATCGAGACCTACGAGAAACTCTACTCGCATGGCATGTTCGACTGACTGACGGTCAACCAACTTTGAGATTCAAGTAATGCCCCGCTCAGGCATTTTGAGTGTAAAGGCGATTTTTTATCAACTATCTCGGCTAGGGACGTACTTTTACAGTCTCAACGCTCGCGTATGTTGTTTCTTCAACGTTAGAGTAGATGTCGCCACGACTGCGCAAAACACTACTTCACCGTGATCAAAACACTGGTACTGAAACTTGCGCCTGAGGCGTCCCAAGCTTTGGCGGTAATTCGGCGCTGGAAATTAAAAGATCCCAAAGTAAGGGGTATTTCGATGTTAGCGCCGGTGCCGCTTGCCTTGGCGACGCCATCCACATAAACCTTCCAACTAGTAATAGTCCGGTCAGAATTTGCGCGGGCGCTGACCTGCACTGGTGACACAAATGTTAGGCCGCTGCCCGGCGAGCATAAGTGAAGGGAGTATAGCGGGCCGTCGGAGCAGGTTCCCGGCGGAGTTGTCGTATTCACCATGACAACCACACGATTGTCCGGCGCGTAGGTGAGAGCCAGGTCGGGCTTTCCGTCATGATTGAAATCCGCGCTGTCGATTTCGGTATCTGATATAGGTTCGTTGGTCTGCACGCTGCGCAAAATCGGCCCTGCAATGGTGTTGTTGGGCAGACGGCGAAATATAAGAAAGCCGGCGGGAATTAAAAATCCTGTGCCAGTCACGAGATCCAAAATTCCGTCGTGGTCGAAGTCGCCGAAGGCCACGCCGGTCTGAAGCGTCGCACCGATGTCGTTCGGAACTCCCGCGCCGTAGAACGTAAATGTCCGCGTATTGTGGCCCAGCCAGGTTTGGACTCCATAGGTACAGGTGTCGTGGCATGATTGCCGTGCATTTAAAATGTCTGCCTTGCCGTCTCGATTGATATCGAAAACTTTTATTCGCACCTGCGGAACATCAGTCTGAACGGCCATTTTCGCCGGGAAATTCCCCTTTCCATCTCCATACCAGGCCCACAAGGTCCCCCCAAACAGAAGGTCGCCGGATGACACCGCCGGATCACAACAGGTGTAGAAAGCCACATCGAGATTGCCATCTCCATCGAAGTCGCCAGCTTCGGCGTTGTTCGACAACTGACCGGGGAATTGAAAATGGAAGCCGGCTAAGCCGTTGGGAAACACCTTGGCCGGAGATTGAAATGTGGCGTCACCCTTTCCGAAGGCGATTTGGATGGATGAGTCGATGGATATCAAGGCATCGAGTTTTCCGTCTTTATTGAAGTCGCCAAGGGCGAGCGAATCAACCGTGCCTGCGGGATCATTGGGATCGGAAGAAGATACAATATTGAACAAGATGGGCGTCTGGAAAGTGCCATCTCCATTCCCACGCAACACGGCAATGCCGTGTCCACCTGCCACGACTATGTCAGGATGTCCGTCCCGGTTCATATCTGCCACTTCAAATTCACTGGCACCACCGAGCAAAGTGTCATAAACAGGGCCAGTCGCTGCAAACCTGCCATTGCCATCGCCCAAATGGATTTCGACATTGTGGCCGCCACTGAACCAGATCAGGTCTTGGTTGCCGTCTTTGTTTACATCGGCAGCCTTGATTCCATATGGTTCTGGGCCGGTAAAAATGGTTTGTTTTTTGGCGAAAGTTTGCGGGTAGAAAAGTGTGTTGCTGAAGAGCCAAAGCACGAATAAGAATTTCAGCAAAGAGCAGCTTGGTTTGGACATACTGCACCTAGATACCCGACGGCTCTCGCAGTAAACGATTGGCGATCTAGCCGTCAGCTCGTCGGCGGCGATATGTCCCGGGGGATATAAAGGATGTCAGGCGATCAAACTGGGTTGTCCGAGATGGTTTTTTTGATCCACGCTATGCCGTTCTTAGCGTGAGCAACCTGATTTCCGCTGCACACCAATCCGCCCTGGGACCCCGAAAGTACGCAGCCCGCGATTCACATACAAAGCCGCTTTCTTACCATTTCCATTTTCACCAGGGTTATTCCGCGTTCCCCGTACCAGCGGTTTTGGGCTAAGTACAAGAGGCCCAAAAAGTCCTTGGTGATCCATCCGGTTTCACATATTCCGAAACTTACAGGCAAACCGTAGGCGGCAATTCCTCTACAACCAATTGTTACGACGCTGGCTACTCCGTCCAGTGCAACACGCAAATAGCAGACCGGTGACAGTGGAAACCGATGTCGTGCGGCAAGTCGTTCTCGGAGATGATGGGATGAGTGGAAAGGCTGGCACGCTGCACGACGCGGACTATGAAGCAATCTGTATCGGCTGGGCGTCCCCGGTATGGTTATTCAGCGAATCCTCAGACACGCCAACGTGAGCACAACGGCGACGTACTACATCAAGACTGCCGCTGGGGACATTAGGAGTGCGATGACGAAACTGGAAAACCACATTGCGGATGCTGATCGGATTCAATCGGACACTAACAGGACACTAGAAATGAATTTGCCCGTGGAGCCCACAAGTGATTGGGATTGCAAGGTCTGGCGGAGAGAGGGGATTCGAACCCTCGATACAGGTTTTAGCTCGTACAACGGTTTAGCAAATGAATCGTTCTCGCTGCCCTCACTCGTTTTCAATAGTTTACGTTTGGATCGATAGGCTCTGAATCGGGTTCAAGGTCTCTCATTCGGCATTTGTTGTGCTCCGTTTTGTGCTCCAAGTGTCGAGGATCGACTAAGGCTTGCCGCGCGCCAAAACTTCAGATGCCCGAGCAACGCCGCTTCCGGGATGCTAATGGACGGATCGGCCCGTCACGCCTTAACCCATCTCGATCTTTTTTCTGAATTGCACCACCAACCTAAAGCGGCCGCGGTTGGGTTGCCGGTGCGAGAGACTCGGTGCCGGTCTCGGCACAATTCGGCTCGGGACAGGAGTATCGAATTATATTCCGCTGTCTATCCAGACTGGAAATGAACATCGGGCGATTGTGGTAATCGCAACGCGGTTGATCGGGCGCGACCAATGGCGGTTCGCCCCGTTTTGGGGTTACATATCCCAGACGCTCACTGAAGCACCGGTGGCAAAACTGCCCCGTACATCGAAAGAACTCCAATGAATAGTCGTTGCTATACGGAGCAACACAGGCCTCCATTGTCCGATAATGTTTGTCGCATAAAGGTAAAATGTCACTCCGCATGGATAGTCCATAGGATACTCTGCGCGACAGATAGGAGATCTCTTCAATCACAGAGTCATTCGTTGCAGAATGATAATTGAAAAACTCACTCCGAGAAATTCGCAGAAAATAAATTGCGCCAGGATGCTCCATAAACGATCTTCTCGAGGCGCCTAGACGGAAACTATTTAACCGCAAATCGAAACAACTTGAACACAGCGAATGTTACGCCAATGATCTCTCGCGATTGCTCACTTCTGTGGGGCAGATACATTGCGAACGAATGAGTATGGATTGCGCGCTTCTTCGGGGTCATCGGGCCATCCTTTGCCGGATGAGTTCGCCAGTTGTGAAAACTTTTTGATGTCAGTCCGACGGATGGCATCGGTTACCTGACAACGCGATTTGTCCAAGGTCTTGGCCCCGATTAGGGCCAAGTACTCCTGAAGTGCGGCCGCCTCAACAAGAACTTTTCCTGATCCAGCCCAAAGACGGTCTTCGCCGTTTTTCTTTACACCCGAAACCCAAAGCGATTTACCTGTTTCCATGTCAACGTAATTTCCGCCTGACGCTCCGCGACGTTGCCCCTTCAGCGCCATCAAAGCTCTGCCATTGAAGTACAGCGTCCGCCGGGTCTTGGACGAAGTCACATATCCAATCCAAGCAGGGCCATTGTCGGAATGGCCGCTCTAGCGGATGGCGGGTATGGTGCAACAGAGGGAGTGCCGTCGGACTCTAATCGTCAGCGTCGCACGGCATGGAGGTCGAACATGTATCCGCTCCCTCGCTCCTTATCTTCACTGTCATTATCGGCAATATTGCTAGGTGTTCTGTCGAATTCCGCATCGGCAGCGAACCCGTTCCCGACCTTTGACACGACCCGATATCCCATCGGCACGTCTTCTACCCGCTTGGCCATCGCCGACTTCAATCAGGACGGCTGGCACGATGTAGCCTCGCTGGATGGCAAAGACGTGGTTGTCCGTCTCGGCATAGGTGAGGGCAAACTCGGCAACCCGCAGCGAACCACCCTTTCGGGTTTTACTAACTTCATTCAAGCCGGTGACTTCAACGGGGATGGTAAGTCAGATCTCATTGTCACGCATTCCGTTGAAAAGAAGATTTCCATCATGCTGGGAAACGGCGATGGCACATTCAGCGTGACCACACGGACAACTCCGGGCTCGCCCCAGGTTCTAAGCGTTGGTGATTACGACAAAGATAAAAAGGCCGACTTCGTAGTTGAGATTGACGACCCCGCCGGCTCCGCAATCTATTTTTATCGTGGGAACAACGATGGAACTTTCTCTCCGTCGGCAGGAATTCCCAGCGGCAGTAACGGGGTTGAATTGCTCACCGCCGATCTCAACCGCGACAGCAAATCTGATCTCGTACAAGTTTTCGGACACTCAATCTTTGTTTACCTCGGCAACGGTGATGGCACCTTCACTTTCCATGCGCAACTGCCCGCAGGCACTGGGCGCAACTATCTCGGCGCTGTACTTGCTGACCTTAATAAAGATGGTGTTCCCGACCTTGCTCTCTCTGGAGGGGCATTGGAAATTTGGATGGATGACGGCGCGGGAAACTTTACCCAATTTCCCAACCGCAATCCCCGCGCCGGCGTCTTCAGCAATCCAGTCGCAGCCGACTTTGACGGTGACGGCGCCCTGGATCTGGCTTATCTTGATTTCTCTACGACCTTCAAACTTGCAATAGTTCGCGGCAATGGCTTCGGTGCCTACTTCCCTGCGGTGTTCAGTGAGGATTACGGTAACGCCGGCAGTGCCACATTAGCACTCCGCGATATGGACAAAGATGGTCTGCACGACATAGTTGGCCTCACTCCCATGAATGGTCTTGCCGTCAGTCTCAACCGTAGCACCACAGCTGCTTGTGGCACGCCAGACTCGTATCCCCTTCAGGTGAAGATCTGTCGTGTTGCCAACGGTCAGAACGTCTGGTCTCCCTACGTTGTTGAAGGAGTAGGCAACGGGCCAACCAGAGTCGTCCGCATGGAAGTGTGGCTGGATGGAAAAAAAGTAGACCAGGCGATTGGTGACCGTATTCTGCACACCATCAACTCGGCCGTCGGATCTCACCATGTCGCGATCGCCGCGTATGACGAATTTGGGAATAAGGGTTCGAGCGACATTACATTCAGAGTCGTTAATACACCTTGTGTCGCTAGCGGTGGTGACAGGACCGTCACTATATGCGCAGCAGCGCCTGATGCCACAATTTTCAATCCATTGAGAATACAGGCAGCAGTGCAAGACTCGCGCCCAGTGGCGGCCATGCAGGTCTACGTCGCCGCAACCAAAGTTTACGAAGCGAGAAACGTCAGATCGATTGACTTTTCTATGGGCACCGGCTTGGGTCCATTCCGTATCACCGTCAAAGCATGGGACTCTCTGGGAGGATTCTCAAAGTCTTACATATTGAACATTCAGAGCGGCTGCCCCACGACGGGACCTTTCCGCACAGTCACGATTTGTTCACCGGTGGAGGAACAGAATCTTTCCTTTGGTGGCTTCGGCGGATCATCATTTATTCCCGTGTTCGCGTCTGCGAATGGCCCAGCGCACACCATGCAGGCTTACGTAGATGGTAGGCTACGTAGCTCTGTGGCAGGAAAAGAGATCGAACTCTTCATCGGAGTCACGACCTCCGGACGTCATCGTCTTACGATCAAGGCTTGGGACAAGACCGGAAGCTTCAGCAAGACCATATTCGTAGTGGCCCCTTAGTCTTTTGAGCTTAGGGCAGCTTCGCATTCAAGGTCCGAGATGAATTTACATTGGTAAGAACGTTTCTCGTTGCCAGGACGGAAGCATCGATTGACGCTGCCAGCACGTCCAAGTGTCAGACGGTGGGAAGGCGCTAATCGCTGGAACCTCGAGGAGGGGAGACGAGAACCATGAGGCGTGAGGCCGAGAAAAGCAGGGATACACCCCACTGACTCTCGCTGATTCAAGTGTTTGCACTCCCCTTATACCGCAGCACTTGCGTGATGGCTTGAACTGAAAGGCACGCAAGCTATGATAGTCGTGCCGCTGCCGGGCTCTGACCTGATAGATAAATCCCCGTTTACCATCTGCAACCTTTCCCTCATGCTAATTAGCCCCAAGCCAGGACTGTTCACGAAATCTTTTGGGACGAAACCAAGCCCGCGATCGGCCACCTTCATTTGAATCTCTCCCGGCCCTCCGTGCAGTTCCACGGTGAAGTGCCGCACGCCACTGTGTTTCACTGCATTCTGCAGGGCCTCTTGCAAAACTCGATACAAGGAAAGCGAGATTTCCTTCGGCAGCCTGCCGGGGACATCCTTATGGCTGAAATCAATCTCGACTTTGTGTTGCGCAGCGAACTCTCTGCAGAAGCTTGTAGCTACCGCGACAAGGCCCAGCAAGTCCAGTTTCGAAGAGTGCAGGCGGTGAGAAAGTGACTGCACGTCCTTGCCGAGGTCGACGAGACGTTCGCAAATTGCTTGAACAAACTCGTGCCCATTGGCCTCAGAGTCATAAAGGTGCTGGTCCCATTGTTGCAGTTCGACCGATATCAATGCGATCCGCTGATTAATATCATCATGGAGTTCTCTTGCGATCCAG
>Ga0157374_10006107_pt1 | contig 10197 bp, 7 predicted proteins | sample M25metaG_FD_115308 | JGI IMG/M metagenome (GOLD analysis project Ga0157374, IMG submission 115308) | Miscanthus rhizosphere microbial communities from Kellogg Biological Station, Michigan, USA - M2-5 metaG | ecosystem: Host-associated > Plants > Roots > Rhizosphere > Soil | place: USA: Michigan... | reverse complement strand
TCGCCTTGCATGATGTGGATGATGCCGCGGCCGGCCAGCGCCTCGGCGGCGACGCCGTCGACACGCGTGCCGTCGACCTGGATCTCGCCCGCCATCGGCTTCAACAGGCCCGAGATGGCCATCAACAGGGTGGTCTTGCCGTGGCCGTTGGGGCCGATCACGACCGCCGTCTGGCCGGCGTTGACGGCCAGCGACAGGTCGCGCAGCACGACCGTGCGGTCGTGTCCGGCGGTCACGTGTGCGACCCGAAGCGACGCGCTCACTGCCCCTGCTCCCGCGCAGAGGCGGCGCCGCCCTGGCCCAGGTAGACCTCGATCACGCGCCGGTCTCGCAGCATCTCGGCGGGCGTGCCCAGGAACAGCTGGGCGCCGTGGTGCATCACCAGCACCCGGTCGGCCAGCGCCACCAGCGCCCGCATCACGTGCTCGATGCAGACGATCGCCACGCCGGTCTGCCCCACCCGCTTCAGCACGGTGATGGTGTCGTCGATCTCGGTCGGGTTGAGCCCGCCGAACGGCTCGTCCAGCAGCAGCACCAGCGGCTCGGTGGCGAGCGCGGTGGCGATCATCAGCCGTTTTCGGTCGTACACCGGCAGCCGCGAGGCGACCGTGTCGGCCCGCCCCTCCAGGCCCACCAGTTCCAGCGCCGCCCGGCCGCGGGCGACGTCCTCGCGCCGTCCGCCCAGGCCGCCGGCGCCGCGGCCGCGGCGGAAGCTGGCCGCCAGGTAGGCGTTCTCGAGCGCGGTCAGCGTCTCGGCCGCCGACGGATGCTGGAAGGTGCGGGCCAGTCCCAGCCGGCAGCGGTGGTGGATCTTGGTGCCGCGGATCGACTGACCGGCCAGCTCGATCTCGCCCGAGCTGGCAATGGTGTGGCCGGTGATGGTGTCGAACAGGGTGGTCTTGCCGGCGCCATTGGGCCCGGCGATGCCGAGCACCTCACCCGGCATCACCGAGAACGACAGGTCGTCGACGGCACGCAGCCCGCCGTACAGCTTGCTGACGCCGCGCACCTCGAGGATGGCCGTCGCCGGCCGCGTTTCGGGGGTGGTTACTGCAGCCAGGGCGGGGTCTGGTACTTGCCGGTGTTGTAGGGCGTAGGCGAGATGATCTTTTGCTGGCCGTCCTGGATCTGGAAGGTGAGGTGCGGCATGCCGATCGAGGGATCGGCGGTGTCGTCGGGATAGGGGATGCAGGTGAGGCCGGTGCGGTTGAACGTGTATGCACCGCAGACACCGCGGTAGGGGGTGGCCTTGACGTAGGCGTTGACCTTGTCGAAGTCGTAGGGGTCGCCGGCCACGCCCACCGCCTGCGCCCAGATGTGCATCAGGTCGTACTGGTCGCCGGCGTTGGAGAAGCCGGGGCCCTCGCCGAACTTCTGCGTGAACGAGTCGATGAACGGCTGCGCGATCGGGTCGTTCTGGAGGATGCCGACCACGGTCGACCAGAGCACGCCGTTGGCGGCGTCGCCGGCCAGGTTCAGGTACTGCGGGATCGACGGCGCGTACTGCTGGTAGACCAGCGACTTGGTGGGCGACTGCGCGAACTGCTTGATGAAGGCCGCCTCGTCGCCTGCCGCGTAGTCGGAGAACACGATCACGTCGGGGTTGGCCTTGCGGATGTTCACAAGCGTGCCGCCCCAGTTGGCCTGCGGCACGGTGAACTGCTCGAAGCCCTGCACCTTCCAGCCCTCGCCCTCGATCGTCGAGCGGAAGCTCTTTGCGATGTTCAGGCTGTAGGGGTCGTTGGAGGTGACCACGTAGGCGGTCTTCGAGGCCGGCTTGAAGTCGCCGGAGTCGATCAGGTTGTTGATCAGAGAGACGATGCCGGAGCCGTAGGACAGCTCGCTGGGGTCGCCCTGGAAGATGTTGGTGGCGTTGTTCTGGGACACCCAGTCGACGTTGCCGTGCCAGGTGTTGACGTGGAAGGCCGGGATCTTCTGGGCGGCGATGATCGGGAACTCGACCGACGTGTACGAGCAGAACGGCATGAAGATGGCGGCCACGTTCTGCGACACCAGGTTCTGCATCACCGTCTTCATCACGTCCGGCTCCTGCGCCTTGGTGTCGAGCTGCACCAGCTCGATCTGGCGGCCGGCGACGCCGCCGGCGCCGTTGATGGCATCGCGGGCCATCTGCAGGCCGCGCAGCATCTGGGTGCCATCGCCCGCGAACGGGCCGGTGATGGGGATGGCCGCGCCCACCTTCAGACTCTCGCCGCCGCCACCACCGGTGCTGGCGCCGCCACCGCCGCCCCCGGACGAGGACGACGAGGAACCGCTGTTACCGATCGCGTAGCCGATGCCGCCGCCCACCACCAGGCCGCCGATGCCGGCGCCGACGGCGCCCTGCAGGAAGCCCTTGCGGCTGACGCCGCTGCCACCGCCGCCGCCCGAGGAGGCGGCCGGCGTGGACGCGGCCGGGTCCGGACCGGCCGCCGGAGGCGGTGTCGCCGCCGGCTCGCTGGGACCGGCGCTCCCAGGCGTCTCGTCGGGGCCGGCGCTACCGGGGGTCTCGTCGCTCATGATTCCTCCTCGCTGGGGGGATTGGTGTCGTCGGGGCCCACCGCTGCCTGCGGCGAGCCGAATCCTCCGCCACCGGCGCCGACCAGGGACAGCACGTCGTCGCGGTGGAGCAGGATATAGCCCTTGCCGGGAACCGGCTGGGGCGTACCCTGGCCGGCCCGTTGCACGGTGGCGCGACCGGGGGCGCCGGCGCCGCCGCCCTCGCGGCCGCGAGCGCCGAAGGCGGGATCGGTCTGCTCGACGTAGTACATGCCGTCGGAAGCGTCGGCCAGCAGCCGGTAGTCGCGGCGGATGCCCATGCCGCCGCGCATGCGGCCGGCGCCGCCGGAGCCGTCGACCAGCTCGGTGCACTCGATCCGCCAGGGGTACTCGAGCTCGGCGATCTCGGCCGGCAGGATCGCGCAGTTGGAGCAGTAGGGGTCGATGCCGTCGTCGCCGGGCGCGTCGCGCCGGGCGCCGCCACCGCCGCCGAGGATGTCGGCCAGCAGCGTCAGCCGACCGCTTCGGGGATCGACCGCCTGGAAAACCAGCGCCGGGAACGACACCTGGCTGGCGGCCACCGAGCGCTCAGGCAGCAGGTCGCAGAGCGCCTCGATGAGGACGTCGGTGAGCCGCTGCACGGCCAGGTGGCGAGCGCTCAGCGCGGCCGGGAAGCTGGGGTTGAAGAACCCACCCTGGGGCGCGATCACGCGTACGCGGCTGGTCAGCCCGGCATTCTGGGGCACGGTTGGTCCCAGGAACGCGCGCACCGCGAAGTAGGTGCCGGCGTGCGTGCTCGCGACCGGCACGTTCATGCCCGAGGCGACCTGCGGCGAGCTGCCGGACAGGTCGACCACCAGCGTGCCGTCGTCGACCGACACACGCGCGTGCACGCGGATCGGCGGCGTGCCCTCGAAGCCGTGGTCGTCCATGAAGCCCTCGGCGGTGACGGTGCGTGACGGCCAGTCGCGGAAGGCCGCCTCGGCGCGGCGAGCGGTCGTCTCCAGCAGCGTCTCCATCGACGCCAGCACGGTGTCGGTGCCGTGGGCGTCGGCCAGCTCCTCCAGCCGCTGCATGCCCCGCTTGCAGGCGGCCAGCTGGGCGTCGAGGTCGCCCAGCGTGGAGGCCGGGTCGCGCACGTTGGCCCCGATCAGCTCGTACAGCGCGCGCACGCGGGTGCCGGCCTCGACCAGCCGAAGCGCCGAGAAGATCAGACCCTCCTGGAACAGCTCGGTGCACTGGGCGCTCTCGGTGCCGGGGAAGCGGCCGCCGATGTCGATGTGGTGGGCGATCGAGCCTGCCCAGGCGATCACGGCGCCGTCGCGATGAAGCGGCGTGAACACCTGCAGGTCGGGCGTGTGGGTGCCGCCCATGTAGGGGTTGTTGGTGAGGAAGGCGTCGCCCGGATGCACGTCGTCGCCCCACTTGGCCAGCACCGACTCCAGCGCGAACTGCATCAGCCCCAGCTGGGCCGGGATCTGCTCGGAGTTGGCGACCATGCGGCCGTCGGCGGTGAACAGACCGCAGTTGAAGTCGAGCATCTCGCGGATGATCGGCGAGTAGGACGAGCGGTACTCGACCACCGCCATCTCCTCGGCGATGTGGTGCAGCCCGCTGGCCAGGATCTCCTGGGTGATCGGATCGACCGACACTGTGGCCACGGTCAGTCGCCCCCCTCCCGCTCCAGAACCAGCGTGGAGGCGGCCTCGACGCGGCCGCGCCAGCCGGCCGGGATCACGGTGGTGCAGTCCTCCTGCTCGACGATCGTCTCCGGCCCGAGCTCGGTGCCGGGCTCGAGCGCCGATCGGTGCACCAGCGTCCAGCTGCGGGTGGCGCCGCCGGAGTAGACGTCGCGGCGGCCGCCGCCGCCGTTGGCGCCGGCCGGCTCCTGCAGCTCCCAGTCGATGGCGGGGATGCGGGCCAGCGCCCGCAGCCGCAGCGTGACGATCTCGGTGTCGGTCACCGACGGGGTGTAGTCGTACAGGCGGCGGTGCTCGTCCTCGAAGCGGGCGACCGCCTCGGCGATGGCGGCGGCCGTGACCGGGCGCCCGGCGAAGGCCACCGTCAGGTTGTAGGCCTGGCCGCGGTAGCGCATGTCCAGCTCGTAGTCGAGCTGGTGGGCGGTGGTGACGCCGGCCGAGGCGCCCAGCAGCTCGGCCGCCTCCGCCTCCAGCCGTGCCAGCTCTGCGTCCAGCTCGGCAGGGGCGATCTCGACTGTCGGGCGCAGCCAGCTTCGGCGCAGGTCGTGGCGGATGTCGGTGGCGAGCAGGCCGAGCGCCGCCGCCACACCCGGGACGCGCGGGATCACCACGCGGGGGATGCCGACCTCGTCGGCAACTGCGCAGGCATGCATGGGACCGGCGCCGCCGATCGCGACCAGCGCGAAGCGGCGCGGGTCGTGGCCACGGGCGACCGTCATCAGCCGAAGCGCGTTGGCCATGTTGGCATTGGCGATGCGCAGGATGGCCTCCGCCGCCGCCTCGGCCTCGAGCTGCAACGGCTCGCCCACCGCCGACGTCACCGCGGTCACCGCTCGCTGGCGGTCGAGCGGGACACCGCCGGCCAGGCTGTGCTCGGCGGGAAGGGTGCCGAGCACAACGTGTGCGTCCGTGACGGTGGCCTCGGTGCCACCCCGGCCATATGCGGCAGGGCCGGGGTCGGCACCGGCACTGGCGGGGCCGACGGTGAGCGAGCCGAACTCGTCGACGCGTGCGATCGAGCCGCCACCGGCGCCGATGCAGAGCACGTCGATCTGGGGAAGGTTGATGGGCATGCCGGCCGCCTCGCCGGAGAACCGCACCTGCGGATCGGCGCCCAGCACCAGGCCGATGTCGGCGGTGGTGCCGCCCATGTCGAAGGTGAGCGCGTCGCCCTCGCCGACCAGCTCGGCCAGCCGGCAGCCGCCGATCACGCCTGCGGCAGGGCCGGATGCCGAGAGCGCGATCGGCAGCCGGCGGGCGCGGTCGGCCGGTGCGACGCCGCCGTTGGTCTGCATCAGGTGGATCGGCACCGAGACGCCGGCGCCGTCCACCTCGCCGCCGAGCGCGGCCAGGTAGCGGCCCATCAGCGGCAGCAGCGCCGCGTTCAGGGCGGTGGTTGAGGCGCGCACGTACTCGCGGAACTCGGGCACCACCTGGCACGACAGCGATAGCTCGACCCCGGGCAGCTCGTCGGCCAGCAGCTCGCCCACACGGAGCTCGTGGGCAGGGTTGAGGAACGAGAACAGCAGCATCACCGCAACCGCCTCGACGCCGGCGTCGCGCAGGCCGGCCGCGGCCGCTCGCACCGAGCCTTCGTCCAGCGGCCGCACCTCGGTGCCGCTGGCGTCGATGCGCCCGGCCACCGTGAAGCACAGCTCGCGCGGAACGATCGGCGCCGGCTCCGGCGTCCACAGGTCGTAGACGGCCGCCCGCATCTGGGTGCCGATCGCCAGCACGTCGCGGAATCCGTGGTTGGTGACCAGGGCGGTTCGCGCCAGCCGCCGCTGCACGATCGCGTTGGTGGCGACGGTCGATCCGTGGGCGAGGTAGCCGACCTCGGCCGGCGCCGAGGAGCTTCGCTCGAGCAGCTCGGACAGCGCGTCCATGAAGCCGCGCTCGATCCGCTCCGGGGTCGAGGGCACCTTGGCGATACGGCTGCGACCGTCGGCGGCCACGATCACGGCGTCGGTGAAGGTGCCACCGACGTCGATCCCGATCCGGTCGGACTGCCCGTTGCTCACGCGGGGATGCTACGAAGTTCGAAGCGGGTGGATCAATCCGTCGAACGACGTATGGCGAGGTTGCTTACACGTCCACTGCAGGGGTGAGACCGACGCCTCTTGACGCCGATCGTGGCTGGCGATACCTTCGCTGACCCACGAGAGCCCGGAGGGACGGCGATGGCAGTCAACGACGAACTGGTCGAACACACCACCGCGGCAGCGGTGGCCGAGAAGGCGAAGCTGGTCAAGCACTTCAACCGCTTCGACATCCTCTTCTTCCTGATCTGCACGCTGGTCGGCGTGGACACGATCGGCGCGGTCGCCGCCGACGGCCCCGAGGCGTTCTTCTGGCTGATGGCACTCGGCCTCTTCTTCTTCCTCCCCTACGCGCTGCTGACCGCCGAGCTCGGCGCCGCCTTCACCGAAGAGGGCGGCTGCTACATCTGGACGAAGATGGCCTTCGGCCGCTTCGTGGCCTGCGTCAACAGCGTGCTCTACTGGCTCTCGAACCCGGTCTGGGTGGGCGGCCTGCTGGCGATCGAGGCGTTCCAGGCCACCAACGACTTCTTCTTCCAGATGGACTCCGGCTCGTTCTGGCAGTACGCCTTCTCGATCGTCTTCATCTGGTTCGGAATCTGGGCGGCGATCCTGTCGTTCGGGATCGGCAAGTGGATCCCCACCTTCGGCGCCTGGGCGCGCATGTTCCTGTTCGCGTTCTTCACGATCACGGCCATTCTCTATGGGATCAAGCACGGCCTCAGCGCGCCCAGCTTCTCGAACTACCAGCCCAGCTACGCCGGCTTCATCCTGTTGGTGCCGGTGCTGTTCTTCAACTACGTCGGCTTCGAGCTGCCCAGCGCCGCCGGCGACGAGATGGAGAACCCCCAGCGCGACGTCCCGTTCACGATCATCCGCGCGATGATCGCCTCGGTGCTGCTGTACGGCATCCCCATCCTGGCCATCATCCTGATCGTGCCGGCCCAGCAGCTGAGCGGCGTCAGCGGATTGTCGGACGCGCTCAAGATCGTCTACACCGTGTACGGCGGCACGGTCCACACCAACGCCGACGGCACGGTCACGGCCACGCTCACCGGTTTCGGCAAGGTGATGGGCGACTTCGCCGCGATCTGCTTCATCCTGGCGCTGCTGTCCAGCGGCACCACCTGGATCATGGGCTCGGACCGCTCGCAGGCGGTGGCCGGCTACGACGGCGCCGGCCCGCGCGTGCTGGGCATCTTCTCGGCCCGCTTCGGCACCCCGATCGTGGTCAACCTGCTGTCGGGCGTGGTGGCGACGATCACCATGATCGCGGCCATCCAGCTGGCCGGCGGCAGCAACGAGAAGTACTTCAACGCCGTGTTCGGCGTGGTGCTGTTGTTCACGACCATCTCCTACATCGCGATCTTCCCGACCGTGATCAAGCTGCGCTACAGCCACCCCCACGTGCACCGCCCCTTCAAGATCCCCGGAGGCATGGTCGGTGTCTGGGTGGCCGGCTGCCTGACCACCTTCTTCGCCGTGCTGGCGACCCTGGCCGGCCTGTTCCCGGGGCTGGGGGTGAACAGCCATCTGCTCGACCCCGCGTCGGTGCCGGAGGGCTTCAGCCGCTGGGGCTATGAGACGACGGTGTTCATCCCGATCCTGATCACGCTCGCGATCGGCGTGCTGTTCTACGTCCTCGGCGCTCCCACGCGACGCGAGCAGGTCGACGTGCCCATCCAGGCAGCACCGGCGACGGCCGGCGACTGAGGAGTACCGGAGCGTGCCGGTGTCGGAGTCGGCCGACACCGGCTGACGCCGCGCTCACGGGTACCATCCGCGCGTGGGCGACGCGACCTCCATCCAGCAGCGGTTGGCGGCAGCGGCCGTGGCGGCGCTGTGCGCGCTCGCAGGCGCCGCCTGCCAGGGGAGCGCGCAGGCCGATTCGCAGGCCTCCGACCCGCCCTCCAGCACATCGACGGTGCCGCAGCCGCAGTTCACGATCACGCCGTCTGACGGCAGCCGGCGCGTGCGCCCGGACGCGCGCATCCGCGTGCACGTGGCCAACGCCACGCTCACCGACATCAGCATCCGCGGCGGCGGCGCCAGCCTGACCGATCTGCCGGCCGCCACCGGCACCGCCTGGCGCACCCGCCAGACGCTGCACACGGGCACCCGCTACATCATCCACGCCACCGCCCTCGACCAGTCCGGCAACACCGTCACCGCCACCACCAGCTTCCGCACGCTGGTGCCGAAGCGGACGGTGCGGATGACCATCTTCGAGGGCTACAACGAGACCTACGGCGTGGGCATGCCGGTGATGCTGAACTTCAGCCAGCCGGTCACGCGCAAGGCGGCGGTCGAACGCGCCCTGCAGCTGCGAAGCTCGAAGCCGGTGGTGGGCGCCTGGCACTGGGACGACGACAGCAACCTCGAGTTCCGCCCCCGGAACTACTGGCCCGCGCACACCAGGGTGCACTTCACCGGAAACCTGAACGGCGTCGAGACCGCGCCCGGCGTGTGGGGCACGCACACGCTGCGCCAGCAGTTCACGATCGGCCGCTCGCTGATCGCGGTGGCCAGCACGTCCTCGCACCACGTCCGCATCTACCTCGAGCGCAAGCTGTTCGGCGACTGGCCGATCAGCTCGGGAAAGCCCGGCGACGACACCCCCAACGGCACATACCTCAGCATCAACAAGCACAACCCCGAGCGGATGGTCGGCCCCGGCTACGACCTCGAGGTGCCGTTCTCGGTCAGGTTCACCTGGTCGGGCGACTACCTGCACGACGCTTTCTGGTCGGTCAACGAGCAGGGCTTCACCAACGTCAGCCACGGCTGCATCAACCTGTCTCCCGCCAACGCCGAGACCTACTACAACATGTCGGTGCCGGGCGATCCGGTCACCGTCACCGACAGCCCGCGCGGGGGCGTGCTCGGAAACGGCTGGACGGCCTGGTTCCTGAGCTGGAAGGACTGGTGGCACGGAAGCGCCCTGCACCGGGCGGTGCGGGTGGGGCCGAACGGCAGCACGCTGGTGAAGCCGTCGAAGCTGCACCACCACGGCAAGCCGTCGCCGCTGGGCGCGCCCGCCGAGGGCAACTCCGACCCGGCCTGACGCCGACCACGAACCGCCGGTGCCGCGCGTGCCACGCACGCCGACGACGAAGCGCTCAGGCGCCACCCGGTTCGCCCACCGGCTCCCCGTAGCGGTTCGGGCCCGGCGTGCCCGGGAGCAGGAAGAACACCAGCAGCACCACCGGGCCGAGGAACGGGATCAGCGTCAACAGCACCCACCAGGCCGTGCGGTCGATGTCGTGCAGCCGGCGCACCTCGACGGCCAGCGTCGGCAGCAGCACGGCCAGGAAGTAGAGCTCGGTGCCCGCCGAGAAGCCGGAGGCGCCGAAGGCGATCGCCGCCACGCCGCCGGCGGCCAGCCCGACCACGATGTTGCCGAACTGGAACCACCAGAACTCTGGCCGGCCGGCGCGGCCGCCGAACACGGCGTACTTGCTCAGCACGTCCCTGTACCAGTGCAGGTGCCCCATCTAGCCGTCACCCGCCGCGGCCACGGCCGCCAGCGCCTGCGCCAGCGCCGCGTGCTCGTCGCTCGACCCCACCGTCACCCGCATGCCCGACCGCGCCCCGAACGCCTCCAGCGAGCGCACCAGCACGCCCTGGCCGGCCAGCCGCCCGGCCAGTCCGGCGGCGTCGCCGCCGGGCACGTCGGTGTAGACGAAGTTGCCGTACGACGGCAGCGGGTCGAACCCGGCGCCGCGCAGCACGCCAGCCAGCTCGGCCCGTCCGGCCGCCGTCTCGTCGCGCCGGCGCACGATCTCGCCGTGATCGTCGAGGCTGGCCGCCGCCGCCAGGTGGGCGAGGTCGCTGACGTCGAACCAGTGCCGGCAGCGCGAGGCGGCGTCGACCACGTCCGGCGCGGCCACCAGGTAGCCGATCCGAAGCCCGGCCAGCCCGAAGATCTTCGAGAAGGTGCGCAGCACCGCCACGTTCGG
>Ga0157374_10006103_pt1 | contig 10201 bp, 12 predicted proteins | sample M25metaG_FD_115308 | JGI IMG/M metagenome (GOLD analysis project Ga0157374, IMG submission 115308) | Miscanthus rhizosphere microbial communities from Kellogg Biological Station, Michigan, USA - M2-5 metaG | ecosystem: Host-associated > Plants > Roots > Rhizosphere > Soil | place: USA: Michigan... | reverse complement strand
TGACATCGCAGCCGAGGGAGGCGGCCTGCAGGGCTGCTTCGGGACCGGCGAGGCCGCCGCCGATAACTTTGATCTTCTTCATTGCTTCTATTGTCTCGCGGAGGAGTGGGCGATTTTGGGAACCAGAGAGAGGCTGCGGGCGTATTGTCTGCCGGGCGCTGCTTCTTATGCGCCGATAACGAGGGTTGTTATGCTTTGCCTGATTCTGCTGATCCTCCTGCTGACCCGCCGCTCCTGGTGCGGTTATCGCTACTATCCCTATCCGTATTACTACAGACCTTATCCGTATCCGTATGGAACTTATACGCCGTACGATCCTTACTGGCGGGCGCGATACTACGGTTATTGGTATGGACCCCGTGGGTGCTATTGGTAGGCAGCGGTCAGGTGTCTTGTGGTGCGCTCGTCTTTCTTCGAGAACACAGGCGGACGTGAAAAAGCACGGCTTTCAGCCGTGCTTTTTTTGCGCGGTGAGGTGGGATCAGATCGTCGGCTTGAAGGAGACGAGGAAGGTGACGAAGATTATGCCGAAGCCGATGACGAGGACGGGCCACCACGTGTCGATCCAGGGCTCTGATTGATGCGAACTCATCTTGAGATTTCTCCTTTTCGCTTTCGATGCTAACTGAGAAGGGCGGCGGGCTCAAATGGGTCGTTTTCATCTTCGCGTGGAGTGGATATCGCTGTAAATGACGCTGGCTCAGCGTGATACTCTGGCGGTCCTCCCTTTACGACCCGGGCCCCGTTTTCTATCTCAGTGAGGTAAATCATGAATTCATTGTGCAAACTCGCGTGTTTGGCCTTAGCGACTGTCCTTGCGACGTCGACGTCGGTGGCAAAGGCCGATACGTATGCATTCTCATTCAACGGTGGTGGCCTTAGCGGTTCGGGCATCATCGCCGTCTCGAATACGCCCGTTCCCGGCGTGCCTGGTGGGTATCAGATCACCGGAATCACCGGCACGTTTACTGATTCAAACGCCAACGCAAATTTCACGGGTGCGATCACGGGGCTGCAGACGACTTCCCTGCCCTCCGGCATCAATGCCGATGGCACCTTTATCCCTCCCGGTAGCCAGGCGGACGGCTACGGATTTTCTTACGACAACCTGTTCTTTCCGGGCGGAAACTCTCCGGCGGTTTGCCCTCCTCCGGCTCCGGGCGATCCGCATGATCCGTACCCGTTTGGCGGCGGCCTGTTCGACATCTATGGATTGCTGTTTCACGTAGAGGGTGGGTACACTGTCGATCTGTGGAGCAATGGTGTACTCCCCGGCCTTGGTTTGACCTATGGTGTGGGAGATGCGCTGAATGGCGTTGTGCTGAACACCTTCGGCGAACCGTTCTCGGGGCCTGGCGTCACTGTGTCGGCTGTAGCGACACCCGAGCCAGGTTCGCTGCTGCTGCTTGGCACGGGAATGTCGGGCTTGATCGTTGGGTTGAAGCGCAGGATCAAGCGTTCGAGCATGCTGAACGCGTAGCTCAAAAGCGAGTGCAAGATAGACCACGGATTTTCGCAGACGTATGTTTGCGAGATCCGTGGTCGCGCTTGTTGGCGAGAGAGTTAGTTTGACTGCGCGGCGAGGGCTTTAAGGGCTTCGCCGTCGATGCGCATGATGCGCCACTGGGTGAGCATGTGGGCTCCCATGGATTCGTAGAAGTCGATGGCTAGCTGGTTCCAGTCGAGGACGTGCCACTGGAAGCGGTCTCCGCGCTCGAGAGCGATGGCGGCGAGGCGGGCGAAGAGGGCCCTTGCGATGCCCTTGCGGCGGAACTCGGGGCGGACGAAGAGGTCTTCGAGATGGACACCGGCGTTGCCGCGCCAGGTGGAGTAGAAGGGGAAGTAGAGGGCCATGGCTGCGGGTTTGGTCACGCCACCTTCGGTCCATTCGGCGATGAGGCACTGGAAGACGGGGCGCGGGCCGAAGCCGTCGCGGAGGAGGTCTTCGGCGGTGGCGACGGCGGCTTGTGGCTCGCGCTCGTACTCGGCGAGTTCGCGGATGAAGGCGAGCATCTCGGGGACGTCGGCTGGGGTTGCTGGGCGGATGTGGAGCGACATCCTTCTAGGGTAGCTGGGACAAGGGGTTTGCCGGACGCATGCTTGCGGGGAGATCGCGGCGGAGAACCGGGTTGACCTGCTCTTTGATTTTGGAGAATGGGATGCTGACTAGTTTCGAGCAGGATTGCGTTGCGTGCGGGAGAGCTGGTCTGATCATGAGGCCGGTTTGGCTGTCGAGCCAGAGGATGTACTCGGTGAGTGGCTTATTGACGATGGCGTTGCACTCGGGTGTGAGGTCGGCGTGGTGGAGATAGAGCTGCGTGATGGGAGAGCCTTGTGCTGTGCGGGATTCGAAGAAGCCATCGATGAAGAACGAGCGCCAGTTGAGCGCGGCGCCTTTGCTGAGGTCGATGGTGAGGGGCTCGGTCATGCCGACGACGGGATAGGATGTGCAGCCGGTCCATGAGGCGCGGACGTCGATGCTGAGCAGATGCGGAGAGAGATAAACGGTGCGGATAGTTTCGTCGTAGGTGGGCTGGGGGGAGTTGGGCATGCCGGAGTCGAGACACTCCTTGCGCTTGTCGAGGTCCTGAGATTCTCGTTTTGCGAGGAGGCCGTTGACCTGGTCCTGGACGATCTTTGGCGCGAGTCCTGAGATGCGGGGGAACTGTTGCTCAGGAGAGCGCGAGGTAAGGGGCGCGGCCTTGATCTGCGAGTGCGCGGAAGAGGTAAGGCAGGCGACGGCGATGAACGTTGCCAGGAGTTGGTGGGATCGAACGTTCATCGGTGGGTGAGGTCCATTTATTGAGTGGGATTTTTGGGTGCGGCGGCTGCGGTGGCGTTGAGCCATTTATTGAAGGGGATGGAGAAGGCCTCGAGCTGCTTGCCGCCGCTGGTGTGGATCATCTTGACGTAGATCTGGGCGTTCTTAAGGGGTGAGGCGTTGGAGTCGTCCTCGAGGTCTTTGACGTCGTAGAAGAGGTAGCCGGCTGAAGTGGAGTGCGGGGCGACGGTGGTGCCTTTGAAGCCGAAATCGTCGTCGTCCTGGGTGATCTTCTTATCGATGGGGCCCTGATGGAGCGGAATGGAGGTGAGAGGAATCTTGGTGCCGTGGGCGGCTTTGAGGGAGAAGAGACGGCGGTTGATGTCGTCGAGGGTGGCGGCGGGGATCTTGTCGTTGTTGGCGGAGATGAACTGCATGCGGACCTCGTTAAGGTCGAGCGGGGCGTCGGAGTCGTTGGTGATGATGACGCGGACGGGAATGAGGGAATGGCGGATGTAGGGAAGGCGGAAAAAGTCGCAGTCGGAGGGCTCGGTGCAGGGGTCGATAGCGATGGTGACGTGATCGGCCGGGTGGGCGACGAAGGCGGGATATTCGCCGGCGGGACGCGCCGGGGGAGCCTTCTTTGCGAAGGCGAGTGCAGCGGGGGCAAAGAGCCCAAGGGAAAGAAGAAGTAAAAGAATCGTCGGGAAGGTGCGGAGTCGGTGGGACTTCATGGGCAAGTTGATTATCATCTTCGCTGGTGGGGCTGGTAAAGGGAAAGGGTGGATGGGTTGGTCCTGGCGGTCTATAGCGCACTGCTGGCGGCGGTTGTCGTGCTGGGAGCGCCGTGGTGGCTGGCCCGCATGGCTACGAGCGGGCGATATCGCGCGGGGCTGAGCGGACGGCTGGGTGTTATTCCAGCGGGGCTCGGAGAGTCGGTAGCGGGACGGAGAGTAGTGTGGCTGCATGCGGTCTCGGTGGGCGAGGTGATGGCGGCAACTGAACTTGTACGCGAGCTTAGAGCAAGGTTGCCGGAGTGGGTGATCGCCATCTCCACTACGACTGAGACGGGGCAGCGGCTTGCTCGTGAGCGATTCGGTGGGACACCAGTGTTCTATATGCCGCTGGATTTTGTGTCGGTTGTACGACGTTACCTTGATGTTCTGCATCCTAATTTGGTCATTCTTATGGAAAGTGAGCTGTGGCCGAACCTGATGAACGTTTGCGCAAGACAGGGCATTCCGGTCGCAGTGGTGAATGCGCGGGTGTCGGACAGGTCGCTGCCAAGGTATCTGCGGTTGCGACGGCTGTGGCGTCCTCTGTTGGGAAAGGTCTCGCTGTTTCTGGCGCAGAGTGAGGAGAACGCGCGGCGGCTGGTTCGGATTGGGGCTCCGGCGGACCGGGTGCAGGTGGCGGGCAATCTGAAGTACGACGTAAAGGCAGCGGGCGAGAGCGCGATGACGAAGCTGCTTGCGGAGCGTCTGCCAAGTGGGGCGAAGGTTTTGGTGGCTGGAAGCACGCTCGAAGGCGAGGAAAAGATGCTGCTGGAGGCGTGGCCACGTGTGTTGGAGGCAACGCCTGAGGCGGTGATGGTGCTGGCTCCGCGACGGCCGGAGAGGTTTGCCGCTGTGGCTGACCTGGTGACGGAGCGTGGCTTCGGGGTGGTGCGGGCGAGCCAATTACGTGCGGGCAGTGGGGTGGTTGGGCGAGACAGCGTGGTGCTGCTGGACACAATTGGGGATTTGGCGTCGGTGTACTCGCTTGGGACTGCTGCGTTTGTGGGAGGGAGCCTGGTGGCGGCGGGCGGGCATAATCCATTAGAGCCGGCGCGGTTTGGCGTTCCAGTGGTGATGGGAGAGTCGAGCGAAAATTTTCGCGAGATTGTGGAGGCCATGCGCGATGCAGATGGAATTCGCATTGTGCGTGAGCCTGAGCTTGCGGGGGCTTTGGTCGATTTACTGACGAAGAGCGACGAGGCACGCGAGGTGGGTGAGAGCGGGCGAGCGGTTTTCGGGGCTCAGGCGGGAGCCACGCGACGAACGGTCGAGGCTGTGCTCGGTGTGATGGAAGAGGCTCGGGCATGAGCGCACGCAGGCCTTGGCTGGCGTGGCTTGCTCCGGTGTATGGAGCGGTGGTAGCTACGAAGCGACGCATGTATGGCTGGGGATGGCTGAGGCAGAAGAGGCTGCCTGCACCTGTGATCAGCGTGGGAAGCGTCTCGGCGGGGGGCGCGGGGAAGACGCCGTTTGTGGCAATGCTCGCGGGGATTCTGCGGAGGCGAGGATATGCGGTAAGCATCCTGACGCGCGGGTATGGGCGGTCGTCGGAACTGATCGAGAGGGTGGAGCCGTACGACGACCCGGGATGGCATGGAGACGAGCCCGTGCTGCTGGCGCAGCGTTCGGGCGCGCCCGTATTTGCGGGGGCAGACCGGTATAGGGCGGGGTTGCTCGCGGAACAGGATAGGGCTGACGAGAAGATCGCTGTGCATCTGCTGGACGATGGATTTCAACACATGAAGCTGGCGCGCAATGTGGACATTGTGCTGTTGACGAAGGAGGACGTTGGTGATTCGCTGCTGCCTGGCGGAAACCTGCGCGAGTCAATTGAGGCGATGGCGGAGGCGGATGTCGTTGTAGTGCGGGAGGACGAGGCTGAAGCACTGAAGGACGTGATGCAGGGACTACGTGAGGAGAGCGATGGGCTGACGATGTGGGTAATACGGCGCACGCTGAACCTGGGAGAGCTGGGTGAGCCGCTGCCGACGCTGCCGCTGGCTTTCTGCGGGATTGCACGGCCTGAGAGTTTTACGAAGATGCTGAAGGGTTCGCGGTATGAGCCACTGGAGACTAAGACCTTTCCGGACCACCATCCTTATGATGAGCGCGATATTGTTCAATTGCTGGAGCGGGCGAGGCACCTTGGCGCGAATGGGTTTGTGACGACGGAGAAGGATGCGGTGAAGTTGACGCCGGCGTTGAGAGGACGGCTGGAGGCAGTTGGGCCGGTGATCATCGCAAGGCTGAATGTGGAGTTGATGGAAGAGAAGGAAGCGATGACTCAACTCGTGGCGATGGTGGGGCAGCTTGATCGTCGGAAACAGCGCGGACGCGCATGAGAAAATGAGCGCTTGGCAAACGGCGATCATTCCCTGAAGGATTCGGCAGAACAGCGGCGCCTGCTGATTGTACGGGTCGGTGCAATGGGCGATGTTTTGCACGCGATGCCTGCGGTAGCGGCGCTAAGAGCAGCGCATCCGGAGTGGTTTATTGGCTGGGTGATTGAGCCGCGCTGGAAGCCCTTGTTGCAGGACGGAAGTTCAATGCCCCTGGTGGATCGGGTCTACCTCGCTGCCACGAAGGAGTGGAAGAAGCGGCCATTCTCAAGTAAGACATTTGGGGAGATCGCTTCACTCCGCAAGGCGCTGCGGAGCGAAAAGTTTGATGTTTGCGTGGACATGCAGGGGTCGGTGCGGTCGTCGGTGATTGGGTGGATATCAGGGGCAAGACGGTTTGTTGGAAGTGCGGAGCCTCGAGAGGCGCCGGCTGCGTGGCTTTACGGCGAGCGAGTGAATATCGCTGCGGCGCATGTTGTGGAGCAAGGGTGCGAGTTGCTGGGTGGTGCTGTGGGCGAGGTGTTGCGTCCGGCACGGGTAGAGCTTCCGCTGGACGAACCTGCAGAGGAGGCGTGTGCGTCGATGCTCGATCGCCTGAAATTGGGTAGCGGCGGATTTGTGCTGCTGGCTCCAACGGCAGGCTGGGGAGCGAAGCAGTGGCCAACGGAACGATATGGAGCAGTCGCGGCTGCGCTTGGTAGGCGTGGATTTCGCGTGGCCGTGAATGCCATGTCGGAGGATGATCCAACCGCGCAGGAGGTGGTGCGGGCGAGCGGAGGAGTTGCAGTTGCGGTTCCGAGCGATGTGCCCGAGCTGATCCCCCTTACGCGGAGAGCAGGGCTGGTGATTGCGGGGGACACCGGGCCACTGCATCTTGCCGCCGCGCTTGAGAGGCCGGTAGTGGCGCTGTTCGGGCCGACGGATCCAGCGCGCAATGGGCCCTACGGGACTAATGCGAAGGTGTTGCGGCATGGGCCTGAGAGGCGGGATCACAGGCGTTTGCAGGAGCCTGAGGCCGGGTTGATGGAGATATCGGTGGATGAGGTGGTAACCGCGGCGATGGAGTTGCTGGGCGCGGATAGCCAAGAACCAGAAAGCGGTAAGGTAGAGAGGTGAGTGAACGAACGAGTTGGCAGCGCGTCGCGCGGCGCATTCGTGTGCCTTTGGGATTTGTGTTTGCAGGACTGTTTCTGTGGCTGGCGCAGCCGACATGGAAGACGATCGCGCTAAGCCTGCTGCTAGTGGTTCCGGGGGTGTGGTTGCGCGGATACGCGGCGGGGTACGTGAAGAAAAATGCGGAGATTACGCAGACGGGCCCCTATGCCTACACTCGCAACCCGCTATACCTGGGTTCAATGATGATTGCGTTCGGGTTTGCGGTGGCGTCGGGGAGTTGGGTGATCTTTGTGGCGCTGACGGTGGGATTTCTGGCGATCTATCTGCCGACGATACGGTCGGAGGAGGCCTATCTGCGGGAGCATTTTGCGGGGTTTGACGAATACATGCGGAGGGTTCCAAGACTGCTGCCGAGGGTGACTGCTGCGCAGAGCGATGTTCCGCCGGGCAGGTTTTCGCAGGAGCGGTACCTGCATCACCGCGAGTACAATGCTCTTATGGGCGCTGCTGCGATCTATGCAGCGCTGGCTGCACGCTTGCTGTTGCAGCACTAGTCAACGGGGGAGCGGGCAGGAGACTCGCCGCCTAAAAGAAAGTACTTAACAGGGCCGAGAGATTTCAGTAAGTTTTGTAGCGATGTCAGTGGACGAGCCTTGTGTTCAAAATCTCGTTTGCAGGCTTCCGATCCCAAACCTGTGAGCCGCCTCTGTCTAAACGTTTTTCGGTTCCCCTTCTTTTTCCGTTTGCTGTGTGGCTGGCGTGTGTCGGTAGTCACGCGCAGACACTGTCGCAGAGGCTCTTCCCTCCCCCACCACCGGTTCAGATTCCTCCGCTTGAGGCACCGCCTGCGAGTTATGCGTTCCCGACCAAGCAGACGCTGACCTACACGGTGGACTGGAGGGTGTTTACCGCTGCCGTGGCGTCGTTCCAGATTGAGCAGCAAGGGACGGTGCAGAAGATTACGGCCAGCGCGGATACGGTGGGCGGTGTAACGATGCTGTTTCCAGTGATCGACAGGTTTCAGTCGGGCTTCGATACAAAGACAGGATGCTCAACGGGGTTTTCGAAGCAGACGCAGGAGGGACGACGCAAGATCTCGAGCGACCTGAACTTCAACTATAAAGAGGGCAAACAAACACTGCTTGAGCGGAACCTGGTGAAGGGCACGAGCAAGCAGCTGACCGCATCAATTCCGGCATGCGTTTCAGACTCGCTTTCAGCGATTTTTTATGTGGGTTCGCAGCCGCTGACGGTGGGACAGAACTTCCGGTTTCCACTGGCAGATTCGATGCGAACGGTGACAGTAACAATGAAGGTGGAGGCCAGGGAAGAGATCAAAACTCCGGCGGGAACGTTTCAGACGGTGAGGGTGCAGCCGACGGCGGACGAAGGTATTGTGAAGAACCGCGGAAGGATCTGGATCTGGTACACGGACGATGCTCGGCACATCCCGGTGCAGGTGAGGGCAAGCCTGTTCTGGGGAACGATCACGGCGCGGTTGCAAAGCTATGACACGAAATGAGGCGGCGATGACAACCGAACTGACGACAAAGACAGAGCTTGATCCGGAGCAGTTTGTGACGGTGGCTCGGTTTATTGACCCTGTGGAGGCGCATATGGCCAAAGGGGTTCTTGAGTCGGCGGCTATGGAGTGCTTTCTGCAGGGAGAAAACGCGAACAATCTGCTGGGTGTGGCGTTTCGAGCGCGGCTGCAGGTTCATCGCAGGGATGAAGACGCGGCGCGAGCGCTGCTGGAAGGCGGAGACGCATCCGGTTTTGAGCCAGAGGCATCGGATAACGAAGAATGACAGATTCCAGTAAAGATTCGACTTCGCGGCCGCGTGCCGTGCTTTGCCTTTCGGGCGGCATGGATTCGACGGTGTGCGCCGCACTGGCAGCGCGGGATTATGACGTTTATGCGCTGCACTTCAGCTATGGGCAGAGGACCGAGGCGAAGGAGTTGGCTTCGGCGACCGAGATTGCGCGGCTGACGGGAGCTAAGGAGTTTCTGCCGCTGAAGATGGACCTGTTCCGGAGAATTGGTGGGTCGGCGCTGACGGATGAGGCAATTGCGGTGCCGGAGGCTCCGAGAGAGGAGGCGGCGATTGGAACGGAGATTCCGGTGACGTATGTGCCGTTCCGGAATGCGCATTTTTTGTCGGCTGCGGTGAGCTGGTCGGAGGTCGTGGGGGCGAAGCGAGTCTTTATTGGTGCAGTGGAACAGGATAGTTCGGGCTACCCAGACTGCCGGCCAGCGTATTACGACGCGTTCAATGAGCTGATTCGACGAGGGACAAAAGAGGGCGATATTCGTGTTGAGACACCGCTTATTGCGATGCGAAAGAAGGAGATCGTGCGGTTGGGAGTTGAACTGGGCGCTCCGTTCCATGTAAGTTGGTCATGCTATTCCGGCGAGCGGGAGGCGTGCGGCGTTTGTGAGAGCTGCGTTCTTCGACTGCGGGCATTTCGTGAGGCCGGAGCCCAAGACCCCATACCCTATGCCTCGGAAGCGGCATCCAAACGGTAGCAGGTAGCGCAGAAGAGTTTCAGAATCAGGCCGCGCCCGATTGCGGGACGGAGAAGACAGACACACAGGAGAACGGAAGTGATCAATCGTATGGGAAGAATGAAGAGCATTGGGCTGGGAGCATGCCTGGCACTGGTACTTGCTCTGGCTCCGACAGCCTTTGCGCAGCCAGCACCGGCCAGCGTTCACGGGCATGTGAACAATGCCGTGGGTGGCCCGATAACCTCAGGCGAGGTACGGTTCACTCAGGACCGGGCTTCGGACGAGAAGACCCGAAAGTATCTCTACACTTTTCCGATTAGCGCGACCGGCGATTTCAAGGGCTCGGGAATTGCTCCGGGAACCTACCTGGTGGTGGTGTTCCAGCAGGATAAGAGCGTCGACTATCTCGACAACGTCAGCTTCACGGCTGGCGAAGACCACGTCCTGAACTTCGATATGACCCGTAAGGAGTACATCGACAAGATGACTCCTGAGGAGAAGAAGGCGCTAGAGGAGTACAAGAAGAAGAACAGCGAAGTGGCACAGGCCAACCAGAAGATCGCCAACCTGAATACCCTGCTAACGCAGGCGCGCACCGATACCAAGGCAGGCAACTTCGACGCCGCGATTACGGCGATGCAGCAGGCTGCGACGCAGAAGCCGGATGAAGGCATCCTGTGGGTGGCGTTGGGAGATGCGC
>Ga0157374_10006102_pt1 | contig 10201 bp, 8 predicted proteins | sample M25metaG_FD_115308 | JGI IMG/M metagenome (GOLD analysis project Ga0157374, IMG submission 115308) | Miscanthus rhizosphere microbial communities from Kellogg Biological Station, Michigan, USA - M2-5 metaG | ecosystem: Host-associated > Plants > Roots > Rhizosphere > Soil | place: USA: Michigan... | reverse complement strand
GCGGCAGACGCGCGACGACAGCGTAGAGGGGACTCAGAAAGTCGCTCGTCAATTCGAAGCGATGTTTCTCAATATGATGTTGAAGAGCATGCGCGAGAGCTTACCCCATGACGATCCGTTGGAAAGCGATGCGACGCGTTTAGGTACCAGCATGCTCGATGGACAAATGGCACAGAACATGGCCAATAAAGGACTGGGGCTGGCCGATGCCATTGTTAAACAAATCGAACGCAGCAAAGCGGCGATCAAGCCCTTAGAGCCTCAGAATAAAGACGGTATTCCATTGAAAGCACCGACTCCTTCACCGATACCGTTGCAGCGATCATTTCCTACCAACAATACATCGCAGAAGGTGAGTCCCGGACAGCAAAGCTTTCTCAATAACCATCGGCAGGCTGCCGAGGCCGCAGCCGGTGCCACCGGCGTTCCGGCTAAATTTATTCTTGGCCAAGCTGCGCTGGAAAGCGGCTGGGGAAAGCACGAAGTGCGCGATATGAATAGCGGATCGCCTAGTTTTAATTTATTCGGTATTAAGGCAGGGGCGAATTGGAAAGGCCCCACCGTCAATGCAGTTACTACGGAATATGTCGATGGTGTCGCTAAAAAGGTGGTGCAGAAATTTCGCGCTTATGCTTCCTATGCGGAGGGGTTTTCCGACTATGCCAAGGTGATCGCTAATAACCCGCGTTATGGGCAAGCGATGCAGTCAGCTCATGATGTGGACCGCTTCGCGCTGGAAATGGGACGCTCCGGTTACGCGACTGATCCGAATTATGGTGAGAAGTTGGCAAAGATTCTTAATGGCCCGTTGCGGAATATTGCATGACATGGGAATGCATATTCCACATAACGAAAATCTAGGGTCTATCAAGTGCGAAATTAGGCGAGTAGACCGTTTCTCAAGTTTTTTGACCAACTGCCGATAGAAGTAATAAGCGGGGATAATTTATGGGTTCTAGTCTTCTTGGCGTCAGTATCAGTGGTCTTAATGCCGCACAGTCCGGTTTAGTGACCACTAGCCATAACATTAGCAATGCCAATACTCCCAATTACAGCCGACAAGAAGTTATTCAGGCTGCTAATCCAGCTCAATTCTTCGGTTCTGGTTTTATCGGTCAAGGCGTTCACGTGGAAACGGTGCGTCGTGTATTTTCCGATAATCTGGAGTTGCAAATTCAACAGAACCAAGCGGCAACCAGCCAATTGGATACTTATCTCTCTCAGATAAAGCAAATAGATAATTTGCTTGCCGATCCGAGCGCAGGTTTATCGCCGGTTCTTAATGATTTCTTCAGCGCCATTCAAAATGTGGCCGCTAGCCCAACCGATAATTCGGCGCGGCAAGTTGCAATCAGTTCTGCTCAGTCCTTGGCAACGCGATTTATCGACGTTAGCACTCAAATCGAGCAGTTGCGGAGTGGGGTTAACGATCAAGTAAATCAGAGCGTCAGTAGGATCAACGCTTATTCTCAGCAGATCGCCGATCTGAATCAGCGAATCGTTTTAGCTCAAGGCAGCTCAGGGCAGGAGCCTAACGACTTGTTGGATCAGCGAGACGCGATAATTGGACAATTGAATCAGGAAATCGGCACGATATCTCTCAAGCAATCCGATGGCAGCGTGAATATTTTGACGACTACCGGTTTGGCGTTGGTATTAGGCAATCAAGTGAGCAAGCTTTCTGTCGTGCCGGATGCGCAAGACCCAAGTAATCAACAAGTCGCGTTGCAAGTTGGATCAACTACAGTACGGGTGCCGACATCGTCGCTGCAAGGCGGTAACTTGACCGGCGCATTCCAGTTTCGCGATGAATCGTTGAATCCGACGGAAAACGCACTTGGCCGTGTCGCGATTGCATTGGCTAATACGTTCAATGCTCAACATCAACTTGGTCAGGATAAAAACGGCCAGCTCGGCACTGCTTTTTTTGGCACTGGTTCACCTCAAATCATATCCAATACGAACAATAGTGCGACAGGTGCTATATCGGCCAGCATCAGCTCGGTAAGTTCGCTGACGACCAGCGACTACAAGCTGCAATATAACGGTACTAACTATCTCGTCACACGTTTGTCTGATAACACAGTGCAAACATTTGCCAGTTTGCCTCAAACGGTTGATGGAGTGACGCTGTCGGTTACCTCGGCGCTTACTACCGGAGATAGCTTCATCATAGAACCGACACGCACCGGCGCGAGTCAATTTAGTGTGTTGATTTCCGATCCGGCTAAAGTTGCAGCTGCGTCTCCGGTAAGAGCGAGTAGTAGTGCGGCTAACACAGGTGGAGCTTCGGTCTCTAGCCTTTCGGTCGTTCCCCCTCCGCCAACCAATGCCAGCTTACAGGTGCCGGTGAACATTAACTTTCATGTGGTTGCCGGTGTGACGACTTACGACTTGGTCAACGCAACAACGAGCGCGGTGATATCGAGCGGAAATGCCTATACGGCCGGCACGCCTATTACTGCCAACGGCTGGAGTCTTTCGTTGACGGGGGCGCCGGCTGACAACGATTCCTTTGGTGTAGGTCCGAATACTAACGGTGTAACCGATAGCGCGAATGCTCTATTGCTTGCTGGGTTGCAAACATCGACCGTAGTTGCAGGAACGACGTATCAAGGTGCTTACGCGCAAATGGTAAGCGATGTCGGCACAACGGCTCACGAATTGGATGTGACAAGCCAAGCTCAAGCCAGTTTGCTTTCTCAGGCAAAGCAAACGAGGGAATCGGTGTCGGGCGTTAATTTGGATGAGGAAGCGGCCAACTTACTGCGTTACCAGCAAGCCTATCAGGCTGCGGGTAAAGCAATTGCGACAGCCGGTGTATTGTTCAATACAGTGTTGGGGTTATTTAGTTAGTAATTTATAAAGCCGGGAGCAGGACATGCGTATCAGTACGGGAACTTTCTATGATTTGGGTGTAGAGGCGATTACTTCCCAGCAGGCTGCGGTGATAAAAACTCAACAGCAGGTATCCAGTGGCCATCGCTTGCTGGCACCTTCTGATGATCCCGTAGCTGCAGCGCAAATATTGCAAGTAACCCAAGCACAATCCATCAACAAACAGTACACAACCAATCAAGGCGTCGCCCAAGATTTAATGGGGCAAACCGACTCCGTCTTGCAGCAAATCAGAACATTGTTGCAAGACGTAAGGGTAACGGCGGTCGATGCAGGAAATCCGGTGCTGACCAATCAAGACCGCGCATCAATGGCACTTGATGTGCAAGGGCGTCTAGATGAGTTAATCAGTCTGGCTAACAGCAAAGATAGCAACGGAAATTATTTATTTTCCGGTCTTCAAGGCGCTACACAAGCCTTCTCTAAGACCGCCTCAGGTGTTGTTTTTAACGGCGATGAAGGACAACGTCTCGTACAAGTTTCCAGCGCTCAGCAGCTAGCGGTGACGGAAAATGGTGCCAATGTTTTCATGCGAGTGAAAAATGGTAACGGTGTTTTTACGACGGGAGCGGCATCGACTAATGCCGGCGACGGCACCATTGACGGAGGACTTGTGGTTGCGCCATCAAGCTTGACCGGGCATAACTATCAAATCGCTTTTACTGTGATCGGCGGTGCTACCAGTTACAGCATTACGGATACCACCAGCGGCACAACTGTGAATGCGCCGGCCGCGAGCGGCAATCCGTATACTGCCAGTGGGGCGATTAGTTTCGATGGATTGCAAGTACAAATTACCGGCGCGCCGGGTAACGGCGACAAATTTACCGTGTCGCCGAGCACCAATCAAAGTGTATTTACCAGTGTTCAAAACTTAGTGACGACTTTAAATACACCGATAAACGGCAACTCCGGCAAAGCATTGCTTACCAATGGACTAGGTGCCGCGATGCGAGACATTGATTTGGCCATAGATAAAACCCTTAACGCGAGTACGAGTTTAGGTACGCGGGAAAGAGAGTTAGATGTCTTGGGTTCGGCCGCATCGAATTCCGATTTGCAATATTCGACGCAAATTTCCGCGTTGCAAGACATTGACTACAATAAAGCAATAAGCGATCTCAATAGGCAGCAGGTGTCATTGCAAGCAGCGCAACAATCCTTTGTGAAGATATCGGGTAAGTCACTTTTCGATTTTCTGTAAGGGTTCTTTCAAAATCTCATTCGTCATCGCTTAGAGCGTCTAACAAAATGACCCTGGCGTTGTTGCGTCTCCTTGCCGTACTAGATGTACTGTCTGCGTCGACGCGCCTAGCCAGAGTCATTTTGTTAGACGCTCTTAATTTTTTTAACGTATTAGCTGTTTCCGGTGCTTTCTTCTTCATCGATTTGACGTACGTCTGGCAATTTCCCGCGAAAAACCAGCAAGGGCCTGTTGGAAACTTATTCTAGGGTTCTATACACGCTATTTAATCCAAATAAATATTGGACTGGTCCTACATTTTTTCGATTCTCTGCCGATATATAAACGAATAGCCTACTTTTGCAGATTTACAGGACTATGGTTTCGTCGGCGTTTTAAGTAATCGAGGACGAAGCTCGAAAATAATTCTACAAATGGAGGTCGGTATCGTAGTAGTAGCACATATAACTGCATGTGAATTTATTACAGTGCTTTATGGAACATATTGTTCTTGCTAGACAGCCAATTCTTGATCGGCGCGAGGTCCTCGTCGGCTATGAATTGTTGTTCCGTTCTTACGGTGTGGATAGAGCCATCGTTACCGATAACATGCGTGCAACAACCATTGTGGTGCACAACGCATTTTGCGGCTTGGGGATCGCCGCTGTATTGGGAAACACGCAAGGCTATATTAATGTCGATGCGGAATTTTTGTTTTCCGATCTAGTGGAGGCGTTGCCGCCGGGACAAGTCGTTTTAGAAATTCTTGAATCCGTCGAACCTAGTAACGAATTGATCGATCGCGTGCGTGAACTAAGACGTCGAGGATATTCGTTTGCGCTGGACGATTATGTGGGAGATCTTGATAAGACCGCACCGCTATTAAGCGAGGTCGATATCGTAAAGGTAGATCTTTTGCAAGTCGACCATGGGAATTTGGCGGACGCTGTGGCCTATCTTCGCCGCAATTCAGTCCGTTTGATTGCTGAAAAAATCGAGACAAAGGAGCAATTTCAAGAGGCTTGCGATCTAGGTTTCGATCTATTTCAAGGATTTCATTTTGCCCGTCCGCAAATTCTGAGCAGAAAGCAGCAAAAAAACCCATCCAAGGTATACCTGCTGCGGCTCCTTTCGCTGATTATGAGCGACGCCGATACCAGCATATTAGAAACCGAATTCAAACAGCATCCGATCCTTTCCTACAATTTGATCCGCATGGTGAACTCCGCGGCTGCAGGGTTGCGGGAGCGAGTTAATTCTTTGAGGCATGCCATCGTGCTATTGGGACGGCGCCAATTGCAGATTTGGATGCAATTGTTGCTATATACCGTCGGCGATGGAAATGCGGCTAGAAATCCTCTATTGCTAACGGCTGCGATGCGAGGAAAGTTGATGGAGATATTGGCTAAGGCTGATCCGAGCTTAACTCGCGAAAATCACGATACCGCTTTTATGATCGGCATTCTTTCTTTGGTCGATGTGCTTCTCGAAATGCCGAAAGTCAGCATATTGAACGAATTGCTGTTGGCCGACGAAGTAAAAGACGCGTTGCTTTACGGCCATGGTAAGTTAGGGCACCTGATGCGGCTTGTTGAACAGTTGGATGCAGAAAATCCACTTGATATCGACGTATTGCTTGCCGATTTGCCGGATATTGCTTCGGATGATCTATTGCGTATGCAGTTGGAGGCAGCCGCATGGGCAAATAATATCGGCAAGGACATTCGCTGATCTTTAATTACCGTAGGCGTTTCTTCTTCGCACCAGTCTAATCTGAAGCAAAACGGCAGCGCACGTATAATGCCGGCGTTACTTCAACTCCCTACGCTTATGTTTAACTCTCGCCCTTATGATGGGCTTACACCGGATTTGGTGCTCGATGCATTGGAAAGCGTTGGCTTTCTCTGTGATGGCCGGTTGCTCGCGCTTAATAGTTACGAAAACCGTGTTTATCAAATCGGACTCGATGACGCATCGATGCATGACGCTGCTATTGCAGGGCAAAGCACGGTCATCGCTAAGTTTTACCGGCCCGAGCGGTGGTCGGATGCCGCTATTTTCGAAGAGCATGCGTTTGTGCAAGAACTTTCCGAGCGAGAAATCCCTGTCGTTGCGCCAGTACACCTCAATCAAGGGTATCACCTTGGCGACAGCACTACATTACATACATTCGCTGGTTTTCGTTTTGCGGTGTATCCACGATGCGGCGGACGCGCGCCGGAATTCGGCGATTCCAATACGTTGACATGGATGGGGCGGTTCATCGGACGCATTCATGCAGTCGGCGCGTTGCGGCCGTTTGATGAACGACTGCGGCTTGATATCACAAGTTTCGGTGAAGAACCGCGCGATTGGCTGCTCGCTAATGATTTTATTCCGCCGGATCTCATAGATACATGGCGAGGTGTTGTGGATCAGGCGTTGGACGGTGTACGGCGTTGTTACGAAAGAGCAGGGCAACATCGCTTACTGAGATTACATGGCGACTGCTATGCGGGCAACGTCCTATGGACAGACAACGGACCTCACTTTGTTGATTTCGACGATAGTTGCATGGGACCTGCCGTGCAGGATTTATGGATGCTGTTATCGGGCGAGCGCAGCGCAATGTCTTCGCAACTTGCCGATGTATTGTCCGGCTATCGGGATTTTTGCGAGTTCGATCCAAGCGAGCTTTATTTGATCGAGGCATTGCGCACATTACGGTTATTGCACTATTCCGCATGGCTTGCACGTCGTTGGAACGATCCGGCGTTTCCAATGGCGTTCCCTTGGTTCAACACGCAACGTTATTGGCAGGATCGAATCCTCGAACTGCGAGAACAAATTGCATTGATGGATGAGCCGCCGTTGTGGCCGGAATAATCGTTTGTGTTAATCCGCGCAATTCAGTTTTTGGTGTTGCCGTGTCGATATTTTTTGAATTCATGATTGCAGATAATGTTACAGAACGATAGCGTTCATATCCCATCGGTCGTCGTTATTGGTGGCGGTCCCGCAGGTCTTATGGCTGCGGAAGCCATTGCCGGTGATGATATAGAAGTCGATGTTTATGATGCCATGCCTTCCGTTGGACGTAAGTTCCTCATGGCCGGCAAAGGCGGCTTGAATCTTACTCACTCTGAACCCAGTGAATCATTCTTATCTCGTTACGGGACGCGTCGTCCGCAAATCGAGTCATGGCTGAATCAATTGGGCCCGCTGGATTTGGTGAATTGGGTCCATGGGCTAGGGATTGAAACTTATGTAGGTTCTTCCGGCCGCATATTTCCTAAGGACATGAAAGCTGCGCCGATGCTGCGCGCGTGGTTGCATCGGCTTCGCGAATCCGGCGTTCGTTTTCATATGCGGCATCGCTGGATAGGATGGAGCGAAGAGGGCGCATTACGCTTCAAAGCGCCCCTTGGCGAGATCATCCGTCGTCCCGATGCTGTCGTATTAGCGCTTGGCGGCGGTAGCTGGCCGCAATTGGGCTCCGATGCAGCATGGGTATCGTTGTTAACGGAAAAGGGCGTGCAGCAGGCACCGCTAAAGCCGGCCAATTGCGGATTCGATGTGGATTGGAGCGATTATTTTCGTACCCGTTTTGCCGGACATCCTTTGAAGTCTGTAGTAATGACCGTAGGAGGCAGCATCGGCAATCAAGCTAGTCTTCAAGGCGAATGTGTATTGACCGAGAACGGTATCGAAGGTGGTTTGATTTATGCGTTATCCGCTCGTGTTCGTGATGACATCGCACTGACCGGCTCCGCGACGATTCATATGGACTTAATGCCCGGCTGGGCTGTATCGCGCGTTATCGATGAGGTCTCTCGGCCCCGAGGTTCCCGCTCGTTATCGAGTCATCTGCAAAGCCGATTAAATATTAAAGGCGTCAAGGTAGGCCTTTTGCGGGAATGCTTGCCAATGGAGTCTTTTAACGACCCAATACTTATCGGTAAAGCGATCAAAGCATTGCCGATAAAACTTATCGCAGCGAGACCCATTGAAGAAGCGATCAGCAGTGCGGGCGGAGTCGACTTCGATGCGATCGATGCACGATCGATGTTGCATGCTATGTCCGGTGTTTTTTGCGCAGGAGAAATGTTGGATTGGGAAGCACCCACAGGTGGTTATTTATTGACCGCTTGCTTCGCAAGCGGCCTTGTTGCGGGACGCGGGGTATTAGATTGGCTCAAGGAACGATAAAGTGTTTTGTTCGTTTAGCCGTTGCTATGTGTTGGTTATAGGCCGCACGTTCATTCGTTCGAACCAGGTGTTCTCATTGGAGTCGGTGCCGCCGGCAAGAGAGTTGTAGTTGATGGTGAGCTCTTCTCCGATGCCAATATCGCGAACCGAGATGAATTTAATTGTGATGTTTTGAGTGTCCGCCTCGTATCGCATATTGGATGGGTTGTCGTGGTTATACATGCTGCCGAACCCTAAGGCGAGTGCATAGGCGTGTGAGCTGGCTGCTTTAGTCAATGCAAGCCAACTGAAGAGCACTCTTTTGATATCACTGGGGGGATAAAAAGGATTTTCAAACAGAATGACCGGACATTCTTCGATAATTTCACCTATCGCAAAATCGCGAGCCGCAAACACACCTCGGCCTTTTTCTGTGCCGGTATCTTTGATATATATGTTCGTTGTGAAAATACGGCGCATCTGTTTTTTTCGGTGGCGTTAGAATGCTTCTGCAGAAAATTGAGTAATAGCATCGAATCTTTTGAATCTTGCCGTAGAGAACCGAGATCGACAAGTGTTGTTTATTCAACTCAGGAAAGAAAACGTGTAATGCCGAATAGCTTCTTCGACAAAATGGTAAAAGGAATTCGGTCGATGTGGAGGCGAAAGTCGGCAATCGAAGAGCCGCCGAAAATCATTTCGCCGCCGCAGGTGTATGTTGCAAAAAAGAACGGTACTGCAGAACGAGCCGTATTTGCTCACCGACGCTTCGAAGCAGGAGAGATTATTGAGCTATGTCCGATATTGATTATCGAAGAGCCGGTAGATGAATTGTCGGAGCAACTTCGAGCAATCGCTTTCAATTGGGAGGTGTTGGCCAACACATTCCCATCTTCTGCAATCGCATTAGGTTTGGGCAGTGTATACAACCATGCTGATTTGCCGAATCTATGTTACGACGCGGCTGATGATCGCTCGGTACTGGTTTTTACCGCTGCGCATGCGATAGAGAAAGATCAAGAATTGACCATTGATTATCGAAAGCCCGGAGGGCGTTTCATATTAGAAAGAAATATTCGCTCTCAGTAGTGTCCGATTAAGAGCGTCTAACAAAATGAAGCGAAGCGTTTCCGGCAAGGCGCTGCAACGCCGCCAGAATCATTTTGTTAGGCGCTCTAAGAAGAAAACAAGTTCAATTGGTTACAGACACGTACTTTTATACTCGTGCTAACCATGTGGCAATACCCTTGATCGTCCGAAAGTCCGCCACTGATCGACATTCCATATGTGGATGGCGTTTCCGCAGCATACGCGATAACGCACTGCCCGGCCCCAATTCGAGCACAATCGTTATCCCTGCTTCGGCACAAGCGTCCATACAATTCACCCAGCAGATTTTTTCAGTAAGTTGCCGGGTTAGCGTTAATAATGCTCGTTGCTTTTTATAGACCGGACTTCCGTCAATCCCCGACAATACAGGTATTTCCGGATCACCAAAATTGCTATTTCTTAGTACATCGGCGAAAGGTATCAGGGCTCCGTGCATCAACGGTGTATGAGATGCAATTTTCACCGATAGCAAGTTGCTTCGACCACCGAGTTGTGATGCCGTTCGCTCAATCTCAACAATTTGACTTGATAGGCCGCCGACAACGAAACTGTCATCATCTGTTTCGATTGCAATATAGAGGCCATGACGTTGCGCCAATTCCGTCATAACATCCTTGCGCAAGCCTGACACTGCAATCATCGATTGTCCGCAAGACACGTCCACGCAGTCATCCATCAATCTTGCACGTGATGCTGCAAGATTGATCGCATCGGCCGCCGTGAGTGCTCCGGCTACGCCATACGCCGCGATTTCACCGATACTATAGCCAGCGATCAAGCTGGGGCGTGGCACAAAATTTTTGAGCGCTTCCCACGTCGCAAGCGTGGCAGCGACAATTAGCG
>Ga0157374_10006101_pt1 | contig 10202 bp, 9 predicted proteins | sample M25metaG_FD_115308 | JGI IMG/M metagenome (GOLD analysis project Ga0157374, IMG submission 115308) | Miscanthus rhizosphere microbial communities from Kellogg Biological Station, Michigan, USA - M2-5 metaG | ecosystem: Host-associated > Plants > Roots > Rhizosphere > Soil | place: USA: Michigan... | reverse complement strand
TGAACTTGGCGTGCTGGGTGAGGTCGAAGTCGCCGCGGTTGGCGATTCCCTCCAGCTCCGACCAGCCGATCGGGAAGAGGTACTCGACGTCGCTGGTCCCCGACGAGTAGTGGGAGAGCTCGTCGGCGTCGTGGGGGCGAACGCGGAGGAACTCGGGCCGGATGCCGAGGTCGGTGTACCAGCGCTCGCGCAGCTCGATCCACTCGCGGTACCAGCGATCGGCTTCGGCCGGCGGCACGAAGAACTCCATCTCCATCTGCTCGAACTCGCGGGTGCGGAAGATGAAGTTGCCCGGGGTGATCTCGTTGCGGAAGGACTTGCCGATCTGGGCGATGCCGAAGGGCGGCTTCTTGCGAGCGAAGCCGAGCACGTTCTTGAAGTTGATGAAGATGCCCTGCGCGGTCTCGGGCCGCAGGTAGACCTCGGAGCCCTCACCGGCTACCGGGCCGACGTGGGTCTCGAACATCAGGTTGAACTGGCGCGGCTCCGACAGCTCGCCGCCGCACTCGGGGCAGCGCAGCTCGGCGCTGGGGTCGCCGCCTTCGGCTTCGACCGCCTCGCGCAGGTGGTCCTCGCGCCAGCGCCTCTTGCACTTGCCCAGGCACTGCACGAGCGGGTCAGTGAAGCCCTCGAGGTGGCCGGAGGCCTCCCAGACCCGGGGGTGCTGGAGGATCGCCGAGTCGAGGGCGACGATGTCGTCGCGTTCCTGCAGCATTGCCCGCCACCACTCGGCCTTGACGTTGTTCTTCAGCAGCACCCCGTAGTGGCCGTAGTCGTAGGTCGAGCCGAGGCCGCCGTAGATCTCCGAGGAGGGGAAGACGAAGCCGCGCCGCTTGCAGAGGGCGACGATCTCCTCCATCGAGACCTCGGTCGGGCGCTTCTCCACGTCGGTGGACATCGGGGGTAACGGTATAGAGACTCAATCCTCAGGGCGTGCCTGGCAACGGCGTCGCCACGTCAGGCTGCGATAATCGCCCGCCGAATGCCGATCTACGAGTACAAATGCGACAACGGGCACGTCTTCGACGTGATCCAGAAGATGAGCGACGACGCCCTGACCGAGTGCCAGGAGTGCGGCGCTCCCGCCGTGCGGGTCCTGCATCCAGTCGCCGTCCACTTCAAGGGCTCCGGCTTCTACAACACGGACTACGGCAAGAAGAAGAAGGGCGCTGCCGCCAATGGCGGCTCCGCAGAGGGCTCGGGCGAGTCGAAGGGATCGGAGGGCTCCAGCGAGTCGAAGAGCTCCGACTCGAAGTCGAGCGACTCCAAGACCTCCGGCGACTCGAAGCCGAAGGCCTCGACGACCAGCGACTGAAGAGTTGACCCCACCTGAGTGTGGTCAACTCTCGCTTGGGCGTTGAACTAGCCGTTGAGCAGCCGGTGGACGGCCTTGCGCCGGGCCGACTCGGGCACTTCTACGCTGCCGTCGGGCCCTTCGCCGCATTCGCCGTGGATGCAGAGCACGTCGGTAGGGCCGCTGCCGCCGATCGCCGCTGAGAGGACCAGCTGCGGCATGGTCAGGAAGCCCATGTCGCTGACGAAGGCCTTGGGCGCGTCCCAGCCGATGATCGGGCCGTGGATGAAGTTGTAGGGGAGGCGGAGCGGGTCGGTGAGGCGGCCCTTGATCCCGTTGATCACGTCCTGCTGGGCCTGCTCGCGGTCGTAGTCGCTGTAGCCAAACGAGTAGGCGCTCTTGCCGGGGCCCGGACATTCGCTCACCTTGCGCACCCGCGAGTAGGCGAGCGCCTTTTCGCCGTTGAGCGTGTTCTCGCCCTTGCTCAGCCGCAGTGACACTCCGCCCTGGCCGCCCCCGGCGCCGCCGGAGATGTCGGCGCAGAGCTTGTGGGGGAGGTCGACCTTGACCCCGCCGACGGCGTCGATCAGGTCTTCGAAGCCGGTGAAGTTGACGATCGCGACGTGATCGATCTCGAGGTCGAGGAAGTTTTCGACCGCCTCGATCTGCGCCGCCGCGCCGCCGAAGGAGTAGGCGCCGTTGATCTTCTGCGGGCTCTGGCCGGGGATCTCGGCGTAGCTGTCGCGGGGGATCGAGAGTTTGCGGAAGGCGCCGCCGCCGGCGCGGATCAGCATCAGGGTGTCGGCGCGGAACTGGCCCGCTTCGCAGGTGCCGTGGGGCGCGTCGCCGTGGGCCTGCTGTTCGAAGCACTCCTCCGATGGCGCCGCACCGGGCTCGTTGGTGTCGGGCGGCCGCGCGTCGGTGCCGAGGACGAGGATCGTCTGGGCGCTGGGCAGCAGCAGCGGGTTGCCGTGGAGTGCGTCCTTCGCTTCGCCGGAGAGCTTGAACGACTGCAGCTGGGCGGAGACGGCGAAGGCGAGGAAGCTGAGCAGGATCCAGCCGAGCGCGGCGATCCCGACCCATTTGAGCACCCGCTTGCCGCTCCAGCGGCGCGGCGGGCCGGTGCGCTCCGGCTCCTCGCCCTTGTCGCGACGCCACCACTTTGGCGCGCGCGGGGTCCGCTCTCTGAGGCCTGAGAGATCGGGGGACCGCAACCCTGACAAGCGGCCCTTCCGGGACCGGTAGACCTTGTACTCGGGCGGCCCAGAGGGCTGCTGCTCGCCATTGTCGGCCATGAAAGACTGCGGGAATCATGCCGATGCTTGCGGTCGACCGCCTCCACCCCTGCCCAACCCTCGCGTGAGTGCAGGGGAAATCATCGGGGTGGACCTGGGCGGCACGAAGATGCTGCTCGGCGTCCTCGACGCCGATTCGAAGGTGCTCTGGGAGAGCCGCGAGGCGTCGACCGGGCAGACCGAGGACGAGCTGGTCGAGCTTTTGGTCCGCGAGATCGGCGAGGCCCACGAGGCCCGCGGCGGTGTGTCCGGGGTCGGCCTCGGCATTCCCGCGACGATCAACCACGACAAGGGGATCGCGGTCTCCGCGGTCAACCTGCCGCTGGAGCACGTGCCGGTCCGCGACCTGGTGCGCGAGCGCACCGGCCTGCCCGCCTTCGTCGACAACGACGCCACCGTCGCCGCTCTCGCCGAGCACCTCTACGGCGCCGCCCGCGGGGCCGAAAACGCGGTGATGCTGACGATCGGCACCGGCATCGGCGGCGGCCTGATCCTCGGCGGCGAGATCTACCGCGGCTCGACCGGGGCGGGAGCCGAGCTGGGCCACACCGTGATCGAGGCCGACGGGCCGCCCTGTCAGGGCAACTGTCCGGTGCGCGGCTGCGTCGAGACGCTCGCCTCCGGGACCGCGCTCGGGCGCGAGGGACGGGCGGCGGCGGAGCTCGAGCCCGACTCGGCGCTGGGGGCGATGCTCGCCGACGGCGAGACGATCGACGGCAGGGCGGTGACCGAGGCGGCGCTGGGGGGGGACCCCACCGCGCGCAGCGTCTTCGACCTGATCGGCTCGCGGCTCGGGGTCGCGCTGACCAGCTTCGCCAACACCTTTGAGCCCGAGGTCTTCGTGATCGGCGGCGGCGTGATCGCGGCCGGCGACCTGCTGCTCGACCCGGCGCGCAGGGTGCTCGCCGAGCGGGCCCTGCCACCGATGAAGCGGATCCCGGTGGTCGCCGCCGAGCTGGGCGCCGACGCCGGCATGATCGGCGCCGCGGCGATGGCGCGGATCGAGCTGGAGCGGGGCGACGGCTGATGCCGGGCCATCTGATCGTCTGTCCGACCCCGATCGGCAACCTCGATGACGTCACCCCCCGCGTCCGCGACGCCCTCGTCAGCGCCGACTGGATCGCCTGCGAGGACACCCGCCGCACGGGAGGGTTGCTCGACAAGCTCGGCATCCGCCCGGCGCCGCCGCTGGTCTCCAACCACGAGGGCAACGAAGCGGCGCGGGCGACCGAGCTGGCACAGCGAATCGAGCGCGGCGACACCGTCGCCCTCGTCTCCGACGCCGGCATGCCGGCGATCTCCGACCCCGGCTACAAGCTGATCCACCGCTGCATCGAACGCGCCCTCGACGTAACCGTGCTGCCCGGCCCCTCGGTGGTCCCGGTGGCCCTGGTCGCCTCCGGGCTGCCGACCGACCGCTGGCGCTACGAGGGCTTCCTGCCCAAGCGCTCTGGCGAGATGGAGCGCGTCCTGCGCTCGGCCGAGACCGTCGTCGCCTTCGAGTCGCCGCGGCGGGTGGGGGAGTCTCTGGCAGCGCTGGCGGCGATCGCCCCCGAACGTCCAGCCGCGGTCTGCCGCGAGCTGACCAAGATGCACGAGGAGGTCGCCCGCGGCTCCCTCTCCGAACTGGCGCGCCGCTTCCGCGGCGACGTCAAGGGCGAGATCGTTCTCGTGATCGGCCCGGCCGCCTCGGGCGACCACGACCACGACATCGGCTTCGCCGTCGACGCCCTGCGCCACCTGGTCCAGTCGGGAGCCCGCCCGCGCGCCGCCGCCAGCGTCGTCGCCGCCCTCACCGGAACCCGCGCGAACGACCTCTACCGGGCGCTGACCGGGCGCGAGCCCCGCCGCTGAGCGATGGGGTCAGATGAGCGGGGAAGAGTGGACACAGGACGTAAAGAAAGTGGGCCGCTACCTCGGACGGGCCGACGAGTTTCCGCATCGTCTCGAGGGCGAGGCGGTGCTGCTCGAGCACATTCCGCGCGCTGCGCGGCGCGTGCTCGATCTCGGCACCGGCCAAGGCAGGCTCATTGCCATGCTCCGGGTCGATCGGCCTGCACTGACCGCCACGGGTCTTGATTTCTCCACGTTGATGCTCGAGCACGCGCGCCGGCGCTTTGCCGATGACGACGGCATCGAATTTGTCGACCACGATCTCTCTCGCCCCTTGCCCAAGCTGGGTCGCTTCGATGCCGTGGTCTCGTCGTTTGCAATCCACCATCTGGAGCACGACCGCAAGCGTTCGCTCTTCGACGAAGCCTTCGACTTGCTCGAGCCTGGCGGGGTCTTCGCCAATTTCGAGCACGTGGCCTCCCCGAGCGAGCGCTTGCATTGCGCCTTTTTCGCCGCGATTGGCGAACCGCTTGAGAACGCGGACCCATCCGATCGCCTGCTCGACGTTGAGACCCAGCTCGGCTGGCTGCGCGAACTCGGTTTCGAGGATGTCGACTGCTACTGGAAGTGGCTGGAGATGGCACTGCTGATCGGCGTCAAGCCGGCGTAAGCGCCGCAAACTACGTTCGTGTCCATTTCCCGCGTTGCTACGGTCCGGACCCCAATGAGCCCCGCCACTTACTACGTCACAACTCCGATCTACTACGTCAACGCCGAGCCGCACCTCGGGCACGCCTACTCGACCTTGGCAGCCGACGTGCTTGCTCGCCACATGCGCCAGCGGGGCGCGGACGTCTTTTTTCTGACTGGCACTGACGAGCATGGGGAGCCGATTGAGCTTGCGGCTGAGCGGGAGGGGATCTCGCCGCAAGAGCTGGCCGATCGCAATGCCGCTCGGTTCGAGGCGATGGGGCCGATCATCGACGCCACCAACGACTTCTTCATCCGCACTTCGGACCCGCGTCACAAGGCCAAAGTCGCCGAGATCATCCAGCGGGTCTACGACAACGGATGGGTCAGTAAGGGGGTCTACGAGGGCTGGTACTGCCCGCGCTGTGCCGACTTCAAGACTGAGCGGGAGCTGGGGCCCGGCCAGACCTGCGCGATCCACGAGATTCCGCTCGAGCGGGTGCGGGAGGAGAACTGGTTCTTCCGCCTCTCCGCCTTCCAGGAGCGGCTCGAAGCGCTTTATGAGGAGCGGCCCGACTTCGTCGTGCCCGACTTCCGCCGCAACGAGGCTGTCTCGTTCATCAAGGGGGGGCTCGAGGACGTCTCGCTCTCGCGGCCCAAACTGAAGTGGGGGATGGAGCTGCCCTGGGACCCGGGCCAACGCATGTACGTCTGGTTCGACGCGCTGCTCAACTACGTCACCGCGCTCGGCTTCGCCCGCGAGGGCGAGGACCTGACCGAGCGCTACTGGCCGGCCGCCCTGCACGTGCTGGGCAAGGACATCCTCAAGTTCCACGCGGTGATCTGGCCGGCCCTGCTCTGGGCCGCCGGCCTCGAGCCGCCGCAGCGGATGACGATCCACGGCTACCTGCTGATGGGCGAGAAGAAGATGTCGAAGTCGCTCGGCAACGTGCTCGACCCCTTCGAGGTGATCGATCGCTTCGGCGCCGACGCGCTGCGCTACTACTGCTTCCGCGAGGTCAGCTTCGGCCAGGACGGCTCGATCTCCACTGCTGGCTTCGAGGCTCGCTACGAGACCGAGCTGGCCAACGACTTCGGCAACCTCGCCAGCCGCATCCTGGCGATGGTCGAGCGCTACCGCGACGGCGTCGTCCCCGTGGCCGCGGTCGATGCGGTACTCGCCGAGGACTTCGAAGGCGTCGTGCCGCGCTTCTGCGAGCTGCTCGACCGGGCTGAGCTGAGCCAGGCGCTGGAGGTGGCGTGGGTTCTCGTGCGCAGGCTCAACCGCTTCGTCGAGGAGACCCAGCCCTGGGTGCTGGCCAAGGACGAGGCCGACCCCGAGCGGCTCGACGAAGTCCTCTACAACCTGGTCGAGGGCCTGCGGGTGACGACGCTGCTGGTCGCTCCCTACCTGCCACGCAGCAGCGAGACGCTGCTCACCGCGCTCGCCGAAGAGGGTCGGGCGCTGGCCGAGCTGGGCTCACGCCCGGGCGGTCAGAGCGTCGAACGAATCCCGGCGCTCTTCCCGAAGATCGAGCCGCCGACCTGATGGACGCGCCGGTGCTCGCCGTCTCCGGCCTGCGCAAGAGCTACCGGGGGCAGGAGGCGCTGGCGGGGGTCGACCTCGAGGTGGGGGCGGGGGAGCTGGTCGGCCTGCTCGGCCCGAACGGGGCAGGCAAGTCGACGCTGACCAAGATCGCCTGCGGTTTGGTCCGGCCCAGCCAGGGCCGCGCCGAGGTGCTCGGCGTACAGGCCGGCACGCCGAAGGCCCGCGCCGCCCTCGGCTACCTGGCCGAGCTCTTTCGGTTTCCCGGCTGGTCCTCCGCCGATGAGCTGCTGCGCCTGCACCAGCGGCTGGCCGGCTCCAGCGGCGGCGCCGGCGAGCGGCGCGAGCTGCTCGAGCTGGTCGGCCTCGGCGAGGCAGCCGGCAAGCGGGTCGAGGCGATGTCGAAGGGCATGCAGCAGCGCCTCGGAATCGCTCAGGCGCTGGTCGGATCGCCGCGGCTGCTGCTTCTCGACGAGCCGACCAGCGCCCTCGACCCGGTCGGGCGGCGCATCGTCCGCGAGCTGCTCGACGAGGTGCGCGATCGTGGCGTCGCCGTGCTGCTCAACTCGCACCTGCTGAGCGAGGTCGAGCTGGTCTGCGACCGTGTCGCGATCATCGCCAAGGGCAGGTTGATCAAGGCCGGCAGCCCGGAGGAGCTCGCCGGCCCCGGCGGGGTCGAGGTCGAGACCGAGTCCGGTGTGCGCGTCTTCGAGGGCGCGGGCCGCGATGAGGCGCCGCGGATCGTCAGCGAGCTGGTCGCCGCCGGCGAGCGGGTCTACCGGGTGGAGGTTCGCCACAGCTCGCTCGAGGAGGTCTACCTCGAGGCGGTCGGGGGGCAGACCGGATGATGCCCTCGGCGCTGAGCTCGGCCGCGACGGTGATCGGGCTCTCGATCCAGGAGGGCGTGCGCAAGCGCGTCTTCCTCGCCGTTCTCGTGCTGACCCTGGGTTTCCTCGCGCTCTATGGCCTTGGCGCCCACTTCGCCTTTCAGGGCGCCGATGAATTCGCCGGCGGCGAAGAGAAGATCCTCGACCCGCAGGCCTTCACCGGGGCGACGATGTTCGGCTTGGCGATGTTCGCCACCCTCTTCCTCGGCGCCGTGCTCGCCGTCTTCCTCACCCTCGGCGTGGTTCGCGGCGATGCCGAGACCGGGCTGCTGCAACCGCTGGTCGTCCGCCCGATCGGCCGCACGACGATGCTGCTGGCGCGCTTCGCCGGCGCGGCGTCGCTCTCGGCCGCCTACGTGGTCGTCGTCTACCTCGCCGCCTGGGGGATCACCCGCGCGACAGGCCACTGGTCGCCGGACCACCTGCTCGGGCCGGCGCTGGCGCTGGCCCTCGGCGTCGCGATCATCGCCGCGCTCTCATTGCTGGCCTCGACCCTGCTCACGGTCACCGCGCAGGGGATCGTCGTCTTCATGGTCTTCGGCGCCGGCCTCACCGCCGGCCTGCTGGCCCAGATCGGCCACGCGATCGATTCCGATTCCCTGCACACGATCGGCCGCGTCGCCAGCTGGGCGCTTCCCTTCGAGGGGCTCTACGCCGCCGGCCTGCACGCGCTGATCTCGGATACCTCGGGACTGACCGGGGTGGTGCTGCAACTGGGACCCTTCGGCGGCTCCGAAGCGGCCGGCGTCGGGCTGATCGCCTGGGCCTTCGTCTACATGCTGGGCGTGCTCGCCCTGGCCGCAGCGGTGTTTGCCCGCCGCGACCTTTAGAGATCGGCGAGGGCGGCCGGGCTGAGCTGGTCCGGCGCCGTGTAGCCGCAGAGCGCCATCGTCAGGTCGAAATCGGCGAGGACGGTCTTCAGCACCGTTTCCACGCCCTGCTGTCCCTCCAGCGCCAGCCCCCAAAGATAGGGACGGCCGAGGCAGACGGCGTCGGCGCCGAGCGCCAGCGCCTTGATCACGTCGCTGCCGCCGCGGATGCCGCTGTCGAAGAGGATCGTCAGGTCGTCCCCGGCCGCCGCGGCGATCGCCGGCAGCGCGTCGAGTGAGCCGATCGCGCCGTCGACCTGGCGACCGCCGTGGTTGGAGACGACGATGCCGTCGACGCCGCGCTGCACCGCCTCGCGGGCGTCGTCGGGATGCTGGATTCCCTTGATCACGATCGGCAGCAAGGTCTGCTCGCGCAGCCACTCGAGGTCGTCCCAGTTGAGCGAGGGGTTGCCGCGGATGCCGAGGAAGTGGCCGGTCGCCGCGCCGACGTCCTCCTCCGGCGACTGCTCCAGCCCGGCGCGAAAGACCGGGTCGGCGAAGAAGTTGGCCACGCCCATCCCGTGCAGGTAGGGAACCCAGGCCTGCTGGAGGTCGCGGGGCTTCCAGCCGGGGACGAAGGTGTCGACGGTGAGGACGATGGCGCCGTAGCCGGCCGCCTCGGCGCGACTGAGGAAGCTGGCGGCCAGGTCCTTGTCGTGGGGGAGATAGAGCTGAAACCAGCGCGGGGCATCGCCGCCGGCCTCGGCGATTTCCTCGAGGCTGAAGTGCGAGACGGTGCTGGCGATCATCGGCACCCCGAGGGCGCCCGCGGCCCGGGCCGTGGCCAGCTCGCCGTCGGGATGGACGACCTTCTGCACCCCGATCGGCGCCAGCATCAGCGGCGCCGGCATCGAGGTGCCGAGCAGGGTGGTGGAATGATCGCGGCCGACGATGTCGCGGAGCGTCCGCGGCACGATTCGCCGCCGCCGGAAGGCTTCGCGGTTGGCGTCGATCGTGCCCTCGCTGCCGGCGCCGGCGAAGACGTAGGCGGCGGCGCGCTCGTCCATCGCCTGCGCCGCCGATTGCTCGAGCTCGGCAATCGAGACGGGGATCGAGGGCATCTCGCCGCCGAGGCCGCGGGCGTAGATCTCGTTGTTGTAGTCGGCAAAGTCCGTCATCGGCCGAAAGGCTATCCGGCGGAAGGCGCAAACCTTCCAAGAAGGTGCGCCGCCCGCTTTTGCGCTGCCCTTGCGTGGATAGGCTCTGGCGGACGTGATCGACTCCCACACCCACCTCTTTCTCTGCGAGCGGCCCGAGGCCGAGGTCGTCGCGGCGGCGCACGAGGCCGGGGTGGAGCGGATGCTCAACGTGGGTCTCGACGCCGAGTCCAACAAGCTGGCGCTTGCCGCAGCCGAGCGCCACGAGAGCGTCTTCGCGACGGTCGGTTGCCACCCAACCGAGGCCTCCGGCTTCGACGACGCGCGGGCGGAGGAGATCGCTGGCCTCGCCGCCGAGAACGGGAAGGTGCGGGCGATCGGCGAGACCGGGATCGACTACTACCGCGAGAGCGCCAGCCGGGCCGACCAGCGCCGTGCCTTCGAGGCGCAGATCGATATCGCCCGCGATCGCGGCCTGCCGATCGTGATCCACGCCCGCGATCCCGAGGATGAGACCGGCGCGGTCGACGACGTCTTCGAGATCCTCGACGCCCGGGGGGAGGGCGTGAAGGTGATCCTGCACTGCTTTCTCGCTCCCTGGCGGGTGCAGGATGCGATCGAGCGGGGCTGGTTCTGTTCCTTCTCGGGGATCGTCACCTTCCCCAGTGCCGAGGAGCTGCGCGAGGCGGCG
>Ga0157374_10006100_pt1 | contig 10203 bp, 9 predicted proteins | sample M25metaG_FD_115308 | JGI IMG/M metagenome (GOLD analysis project Ga0157374, IMG submission 115308) | Miscanthus rhizosphere microbial communities from Kellogg Biological Station, Michigan, USA - M2-5 metaG | ecosystem: Host-associated > Plants > Roots > Rhizosphere > Soil | place: USA: Michigan... | reverse complement strand
TCCCTACTTCTCTTGGAATTCACTCCCTTCTCTATCTAAACTGCATCATCATCATCATCATCATCTCTCTCTCTTGATCTCGAGTCACTGGATGCCTGAATAGTTCCCAAGCAAACTGTCCCTCTACGTGAACAACACGAAATATAATAAGCCCACTCAATTCTTCAAGAACAAGGATTGAGAGAGATAACTCCTTACGACACTCAGAGCAAATTATTCTTCACAGGATAATGACCAGACCAGGATCAGATGAGTAATGGATCATTTCTTTCAAGACAAGATAAAGAAAGAATGGACTAAGGAGTTGAGTAGGAATGAAAGGAAGGAAAAGGGAAAAGTGTGATGGAAATGATGATTCTCAACAGACAGACAGAAGAACGAGAGGTCGATGGGGATGATGAGGACACGGGTCTTCACAGTCGGTTCTTCTCATGATGATGATCATCACATCCGACACTGAAAGGACACATACACTAAGCAATAAGAGCCTCAAACGAAGGGAACGGAAAGGGATCACAAGAGGATGGGGATTTCATTTGCGGTCTGTTCTCTTCTTTCAAAGAAAAAGCCGGTCTGAGTCAACCAGAGGTGATCATGAGTGAGAAGAGAAAGACAAACCATACCATGTTCTCAATTGTCTTTGTCTCCCATTCTTTGAGCAAATTTCTTTTGAAAGAGTATCACTCACTCCTCTCATGATGCCTTCCAAGAGTTTCCTGTGAGACCGCAGCTGCTGCATCACTTTTATTGCAATCCAATCAATGGAACGAGGGATGCTTTTAAATTTCAAACCAAACCATGACGACTGCACGAAGAAGAAGAGGAAGGAAAGATATGGTGGGTAAAAAGAAAAAAGAAGACAACAAGAAGACGATGCTTCAAAACAAGCATTCATTCTTAAGAAGTCTCGTGATCGTGAAGAAGTAAAGAAGTAAATGTGATCTGATGCCATCCAGTCTTGTAGCACTTCCTTCTTCATTGCAATTTATAAGACGAAGAAGAAATTCTTTGGAATAATACTGTAGTCTCACCTGCAGAGGATCGATCACGAATAGAGAAGGTCCTCTTGTTTGCATCATCCCTTCTCTAATTCTCTTGATCTTCCCTGGAACCTTTTGATCCGCATTCGTTACAGCAATACATTTCGTGCTTCAACCTCAAGAGGACTTGAAAAAATGAAGAGAGTCAAGAGTATCTTCTTCGACACGAGTTCTTTAAAAAAGTATTAGGACATTACTTGAGTTGTGGTCTCTTGTTGTCTGTCTTGTCTAATTAATTGATTTCACAAAACACTTGAACACACAGCTTTGGGTTAACAAATTACTTTTATCTCACCAGCGGAACCAACTGAGATAAAAAGTATCATGGATGGATGAAGATGAGAGAGCTTTCCTTTTTATACTTAAGACTTGCTTTGCGTGATCCTGGCATTTTTAACTCAAAATCAAGCGACGAGTAAATTAATCAGTTTAAGCAACATCTCTTCTTAATGACTATACTGAGGGCAAGATTAACGCACACATACTTGAGCAGCAAGAAAAGTAACCACACATTAAATGTAGATTAATTCCAAGGAAAAGACTTTGTTTAGAATTAAAGTACACAGTCAACCATCATCTTTGCATACTTGCTTTGTCTGTCTGGGACAAGGAATCGGTTGATGATAAAATTCTCTGAATTCAAAGACTCAATTCAAAGAAACTTTTGTCTACAAGTTTGTCATGTCATGGGTTACTTTCATTCATTCCTTTTGCTTTTCTTTCCAGGAAGAGAAATGTTATCCCAAGAGTCATTTTGCTTTCTTTTTCTGTAAACTTTTTAGTCTCCAACTTCACCGGAACAGGAGGCAATAAAATACATTGACCATCGAAAGGGAGAGAAACAACTTAAGGCCACTGGATTAACATATTCCGTGAGAGTTAGTCATGCGAATTTCCCTCAGGGTTACTGTCTGTTCTCTACTCGATTTCATCCTCTTTCAGTCCTCTTCTAGTTTTGTGTTAAGGAAGAGGGAGAAAATGACGAATATCTACTGTTACTCTTTTTGCTGTCTTTTCTCCATCAAAATGTTTTCAAGTTGAATACAAAGCAACCGGTGCCCTCTCTCGTTGTAGAGAAGACAAGTCAAGAGAAGAGAAGTTTGTTTCTCGTCCGTCAGATGGAGAGTAAGAGGAGGAGGTTTGCAGTGAAAGAGACTTTGAAGGCAAAGTGAGAACCAAATCTTGAGACTTCTTTTAACCAACAACTTATTCCGGTCTGTCACGTCTTTTCAGGATCAATTCTTCTTCAATTTCGGGCAGTCTTTTGTCCAATTTCATATGTGTTTCCATGAGAGACTTGCTTTCTTTAATGCTTGCTTGAGGCCACATTTCCTTTATCTTTCCAGTCGATTCGGGTGAAGAGAGAAACACAGTTGGATTCCATACCGACATGAGATGTCTTGAGAAGATGTTGTATAAGAAAAGGAAGAAGAACAAGTGTCAAGACAGGAGGAGGGAAGAGAGAGAGAACCTCCCATCAGTTGGGCAACAAATGGCTTTTAAGATGTTGGTTAAAGAGGGACATAATTAGCGAATTTACAACATGTCTGTCTGCCTGTCTGTTGAATCAACTATTTTTTTCATTTCATGACTTCATGACTTGTGTTCAATGCATTTGTGTTTAATGTTGTTCTTGTTGTTGGAGAGACTGCATCCCAACAAAGACAACAACACTTGACTCATACAAGCATTCATGCTCAATAATAATTTCATCCTGATTTGTTCGTGACGTTAATCATGCTGTGTGTCCACTTCAATCCTGTTCTGTATACTTTTCTTCTCTCGATGTTGATGTGGTTTTGATTCTGTTGCCTCGGAGTTCATGCATTTCTTCTCAATTCTCTACCGACTGTACATTAATTACTATTTGCTTGCTTTGCTTGGCTATTGTGTCCATTGCTAGGATTAAGATAAGCTGTGTAGGTTGAATACAGACCTTTTCAAGGGGAATGAAAGAGGATTCCATTTCTCTGTAGAAGGAAAGGAAACGACTACTTGAGGACATTCATGGGCACAACATTATTATTGAAAGGGAGCAACTCAAGCAGAGGAGGAAGAAGAAGGTATTCTCTCCATCAAAGTCTAGTCAAGTAGATTAAAAGGACGAGAAAGAAAACAAACACTTTAAAACGAACCTCAACAAAATATAAGGTGTAAAGAGATTCAAGAGGAGAATGGAATGGAGGCATACAATACATGTACAATATATGTTGGGTGGGTCTCTCTGACCAAAAAACTCGAGAAACCGAGTGTTAAAATAACAGTTTCAAAAGGTAATGCATACAAATGCAGTCTCAAGTTATTCTTACTCCACTCCATCATCAATGAATATCACACAGAGGCCTCATGACTGATGTAGGACCCTTGAGATGTACAGTAGAATAAAAGACACAACAAAACCAGAGGGAATTTCAAGGAAGTAAAGGAGCGGCATCAACTCACTGTGAGATACCAATGAGTCCGCCTGACAAAACATGAAACAAAATCGCTTTTAGTCTCCACTCAAAACATGACAAGAGAAAAGAGCATGAGAAAACCTTTACTTTTCTCACCTTCACTTCCACAGCAGGATTCCATGTAAAGAACAAGCAAGAGAACCTTAAAAAGTTACTTGATCTCTCTCTGCTTTCAAACCCTATCTTTACAGATAGAATAACAGTCCTCAGGCACTAAGACTTCATTCCTGTTTGGGTTGGAAATCTTGATCAAGAAATAAAACGGGCGACACAAGTCTGTCTCGTGTTTCAAGGCAACAAGAGACTTCCGATGATAATTATGTACAACTAAGTTGTAGTTGTAGTTGGATTCATATGCGGATGAGGGATAAAAGAAGAATGGGTCCCAAACAGAGATAAGAATGAAAGAGACAGTTTATGTATGTATACAACAACACAACTTCAAACAAGTCCTAATGGAGGTGACGAACTACATGACAAGGAAGAAGAGGAGGAGGTGGACGTGGGAGAACAAGAACTAAAGAAAAGAGAGTTATTATTATTATTATCGAGAGTCAATAAGAAAAGACTTGAAATCTCCTGTCATCTGTTCAACAAACAGTCATTCAAGGTTCATCTGTCTCTCATTGTCATGTTGATCATGTGATGATTATGAATCCTCCTGCTTATCCTACTGCTGGACAGGACTCCCTGGTGAGACCATTCAAAGTCGCATCTCCTTCGGCATCTCTTGCTCTCTTGTTATCCTTTCTATTCTACTTCAACAACAGTTCTGTACACACAGTTGTCCTTCAATACTTGATCCTTAACTCTCTCGCTTCTTATGTTTCCCTTTCATTTACTCTCTCTCACACCTTCATTCACACAGTTTTCTTGCCTGACAAACTCTTTCTTGTTCTCTGTCGTGGGTGAGGCCTGTTTGCCCTTCAAGTTCATTCATTCATGCATCTATTGACCACAAGAGAGAGGTTTCCGGTCACAAAATGTCCAGAAGGATAAGAGGACTCATTCTGTTTTGCAAAGTAAAGTTAAATGTGTGTACTCCATTGAACAGGATCAAATTAAATGAGAGGAACGTTTTGTCCTGAAGAAGAAGAAGAAAGAAAAAGCAAGACAGACAGTTTCATTTGTTGTGTTCACTTCACTAGTCTTGTGTGATGATCTCAGCCTGAATCTCACCCGAGAGGTTACCTTCTTTTCTTCTTCTTTTCTCAGTGTTTGTCTTGTGTTGGAAGAATGAGAGTAAAGAAAACTTTTCAAGTCATTCTCTCCTCCCTCGACAAAGATCTCGAAGGGAAATCCAACCAACGACCGGTCGATCTTGTATAGGAGTCGAGAGAGAAGCGCATCCAAAGAGAGAAACAAGCCAATCCAACGCAAACTCATCCACAGAAGAAGGAGGAGTAAAAGAAGAGGAAAAGACAAGACAAGATTCCAAAACAATTTTGTGTACATGTCTTGAGTGAAAATACTTTGATGAGGATAGAAATTGCGGTTTTTTATATGCTTTTCTTCACAAGTACTGTTTCGTGGAAACAAAACAAGACAAGACAAGAGCAAAACTTTTTCAATCGTTTTCGTAGTCGTCATCATCATTCACTTCAAAATCTCCTTCGATTCAAACAGGATGTGTAGTCCTGGAGTACAAGAGAATAATAGTAATGTCATGAGATCTATTGAAGATTCTAGCTTTTCTTCATCTTCTTCCACGACAACTACCATGGCCAACAACCCCATCATCAACAACAACTCGAACCAGATCCATCATCATGTTAACCCTGGTATGGCTGCTGCAGGACCTCCAGTCCTTCCACCCATCAATCCTTTAGCTCTGGCTGAGTACCAACAACGTCTCCAGTTGTTTTACTTTGCTCAACAGGCAGCCCTAAGAATGAGGTTATCTCAAGCTGCTGCCATGCATGAGGTCATGACAGCGGCCTCCTCATCTACTCCTGGAGGGTCATCTTCTCCAGTCAACACAGTCATGGGTTCATCTTCTCCAGTCTTTGATACTTCACAGTCTCGAGTGAACCAAATGAATCATGTCCTGGAATCTCAGATGAACCCAGTCTTTGGAATCTCTCCTCATCCAGCCCTCGAGGCAGCAGCCTTCCCTCCCCTGAACCCTTTTGCTCGATTCGATCCCAGATTCCGATTCATGCATGAAGAACCTAAACCACAACATTCTTACATTGGATTGATTGCCATGGCCATTCTTTCTACTCCGGAACATAAGATGGTTCTCGCAGACATTTACCAGTACATACTGGACAACTATCCTTACTTTAGAAATCGAGGACCAGGATGGAGGAACAGTATCCGACACAACCTTTCTCTCAACGACTGCTTCGTTAAGTCAGGCCGGTCAGCCAATGGGAAGGGACACTACTGGGCAATCCATCCTGCCAACCTCGAGGACTTTATCAAGGGAGACTTTAGAAGGAGGAAAGCTCAGAGAAAAGTACGGAGACACATGGGACTGTCTGTCCCGGATGATGATGACAGTAATAGTCCCACTCCATCTCCTGCCCCAGCCCTCCCTCACATGCATCACCATCATATCCCTCCCCAGTTCCTCTGTAGACCTGATGTGGTTGCATCTAATCTGACTGACTTCCCACTGGCCTTCCTTCGCCGGGCAAGTTCATCGATGATGTCTCAGCAGCAACAGTGCTCGACACCCAAGAGGACCTTTGATGTTGAAAGCCTTTTGTCACCCGACACTTGATTATTGTTGTTTCTCACTCTCTTTTTTCTCTCGGATCCTGTGTCACGAACTCGAAAGTTTCCAATTCGATGGCCACCGTTTGTAACACTAAACTTATCGTATAATAACAAGTAACTCATGTAAGCAGACTGTTGATCGAAGAGACGGTTGAATCAAAGACTATGAGAAGAAAATATCCTGTACTTCTTCGGAGGAGGGTCGTCGACGAGAAACCAACGTTGAATATAAAGAGGAAAAGAGAAAGTTGAGGAAGCAAACTCCTCTCAAAGAACTTTTTGTGACTAAAATTCGAGCACTTGGTTTGAATGAATACAAATGAAAGCGAGAGAAGACTAATTCCTATTCAAAAAATCTTCTCCCGTTTCTTTCATTTCTCTTGTTCTTCTCTTGTTCTTCTCTTCTTCTAATACTTCACAGATCAAACGGTAATAACATTTTCTTTCCCACTCATTCTTACTCCACTGGATGTTGGCATCAAACTCATTCTTTCTGTTGAGCTGCTTGATTTGCTTTACAAGTGAAGGTTCAATCTCTCGGGCGGAAGAGCAAGTGATGATGGGCAATCAGAGCACAAATTGAAGCCATTTGATCACACTTCTCAGCAGAGTAGTAGTAGTAGTTGTAGTAGAACTAATGTAATACGAGAAAGAAAAGGGAAGAAACAGAGACACAGACCTTTGAGCTTTTCTGTCTGTTTCTGTACAAACCAAGTCTATCTCTCCAAGCAATGTTTCGGTTAACACTTCTTGCATCATCATCACAAGGAACTACAAAGAGAATTTGTCGTCTCTTTTTTCATTGACATTCTATTCTCGTCTTCTTTCCAAGAACATTTGTAGACATACAAAGGGCAACACATTCACTGACTTTGTATAAGACCTCGAGCACTTTCTATCACTTTAGTCGGATGATTTTTCTCTGCCGTTTGAGGTGCTCAAGGGCATCAGGAAGAAGAACAAGATGATGTAGGAGTAGTAAAGAAGATGGATGTGTTGTATGAGGACTACTTGTCAGAAAACATTTGTAACAACAATTTGCATAAAATTGTCGGCTCTGCCTGACCTCCTCTCTCTTTCAATTCACTCTCTTTTCCTCCCAAAGGAAAAGTCTAGGAGTATATTGGCCTGAAATTGTTCTGTGTCAGAGAGACAGACAGGAATAAATGTGAGTAACATTACGACATGAAAATGTGTACAGAAAAAGTATGATGCCTCAGGGGATGAAGATGCGTTTCTCTCAATTTGTGTTTGAACGAGTTTTATTTTGCTTTTGCTTTTGATGTAGACTTGTCTTCTTTTCTTTTCCATCCCCTGGTCATGTATGTTATTCACAAGTACTAAGTGTTCTTTTCTTCTTTTCTTGTTTCGCTTCGAGTCAAGAGAGCATATGGAGTTCTTGTTCATTCAAGATGCTCTTCTTTCTTTCTTTTTAGTCTGATCTCTGGCTGACACATCCTATAAAAGATATCAGTACTTTTTGTTCTGAACAACATGAGGCAGCAAATGGATGGCTGGTAACTTTATTTACTGACACAACTCACTAAATATTATTCATTGTGAGCTACTTCTTGTTCTCGTCATGTTCATCACTACCAGTCTCTTGTAAACGCATTTGCTTTTATCCTGTCGGCTCCTGCTCTTCTCTTGTCTCCCGTAGAGAACATATACAAGACAACATTGTAGACAACTCTCAACCTTTATTTCATGGTCTTCAAGAGAGAAGATGTGTTCATGATGATGTTCACTTTCCTCCTTCAATTGAATTACAGGCCAAAAAGCCTAACAAAGTGCACACCAGACACTCTATCGAAACACTTGTTCAAGGAATGTAACCACTTCTTCTTTTACAGGAAGGAATGGCAGTAGAAAACAAGTCAAGCACAAGAAATCATCATGACTACCTGTGAGGAAACAAAGAAAGAAAATATGCTTTTTGTATACATCCATCACACATTCATGTTGTTGTTCATAATTCACTGACTCAACTCAATATGATGTCTTCTTGAGATAAAGAGAAGGAAGAACAGGATTATTATATGATGATGATGCACGCACTTGACTTAAAGAGAAGGGTGAACCTCAGCCTGGAATGAACATTACATGCAATCTCTTATCTGAGAGATTGTTTGGTGTGTATGTTATAGAAGAAGAGGAGAAGTAAAACATTCGACACGACATTCATGATGAAAAGACTTGATCGATTGAGTCACTCTCTGTGAGCAAACATTGTTAGTGCGCTTTTTCTAGGGATGATCACTGATCCGGTCAATCCTGTCACGTACACTCGAACAAGAGAGACAGGTCATGGAAGGTTATATTACACACAACGTTTGGTTTGTTTGATTTTGTTCCTCTCAATCTATACAGTAGTTGAGGAGGAAACGAGGGAAAAGATATACCGGAAAAAGAGAAAGTCTCAGACGGAAAAGAAGATACTCGTTAACTCCAGGATACAATACAATGCTCCTCTGATTCCGGTCTCCAGACAATTGACATCCAGATCGACATCGTGATTTTCTCTCTAAAGAATCTCTGCAGGATAAGGGTTCGTGTCTCTTTAGTTGTGAAACAACCCACACACAAGAGACCTCCTTTCACTTGTTTAACAAGACTGTATCGACACAAAGGAATCGTTCGACTGATTTGTTCCTCCGGAAAATTACTTGTCATACGACGAGACATGACATGTAATGATGATACACAATAATCCCTACTTCAGTTTCAATAGTCATTTACTCTTGAAAATGATGTTCTCTCAAGTAAACCAAGTTTCGTTTACACATCATCTGACATCACACAGTCATCATTACTATTATACACAAGATAAACTCGTTGGCTTCATTGGTTCCATTCAGTCTACCTAGTTATCAATCTTCTTCTTGCGATCCCTTGGTTTGTTCTTCAGACCTCTTCTCTTCATCAGTAGACACCTTCTTCTTTCGGATCCTTTTCCTGGGCTCCTTTTTCTCTGGGATTCTTGGCATCGTCATATCGATTGGTCCATTGACTACCATTTTGTATTTGCTAAGAATGTGACATGAAACTGCATTTTCTTGCTGTTTAAACTGGTTTCCCCAGAGACACCCGATTCCAATGGGTTTCAGTCGTCTAACCTTCATGTTCTTCCTGGAAATCATTTCCTTTTCTCTAAAGTTTCCATCCTCTCCCATCTTGACATCGGTCTCTTCCTCTCGAGCATGTTCTTCTTCAGACCCAGACAGGTAGCCATGGGGAACCATAAAGTCATTGTCAATCTCATAGTCATCTTCTGGGTCAGCTTCGTCATCAGATCCCTTAAGTGATTCTCCTGGACCTCCTTCTTCCCACTCTTCATCAGAATCTACTTCGTAGTTGAGCCAGTGGTTGTCCAGGGCAAACGGTCTTCTTCCACTAATGACTTTGCTCTGTTTACTGTGGGTTCCAAAGTAAGGGAACCTGACATTCTCGGCAAACTTTATCAATTTAAACTTCATAACCAAACTATTGGTTTTGTATGCGGACTTTGTTTTGGAAGTGGACTTGGAATCGACAACTTCAATGTCTGGGTCACCAGAAGTATCCTTCCTAATAAACAATGGTCCTCTTTTGGTTCTGAATGGTGTTCTGGTCTTGATTTCCTTCAGGTAAAGTTCCTCCGATTCATACTGTCCTTCAAACAGAGAATCAAAGCATCCCATCGAGAAGTTCTCTTTGACGGACTGAGGGACAGGGTGAGCAAGGAATTCATTCTTCTTGGGTTCGTAGGGTCTAAAGGGTCCAGTGGATTCATTGTTCAATGTCTCGTTCTGTTGAAGGCTTCTCTGATTGGCTTCCAAGGGCTTGGATGACAATGGCTTGGATGTCCCTTCATCACCAGGCTTCTTGAGAAACGACATAAACAGTTGCTTTTGTTTCTGTTTCTTCTTCTCTTCCTCTTCTTTTTGTCTCTGTTTCTCTAGAACCTTCGCCATCTTTTCTTGTTCCCGTGCCATCCTTTCCTG
>Ga0157374_10006098_pt1 | contig 10204 bp, 8 predicted proteins | sample M25metaG_FD_115308 | JGI IMG/M metagenome (GOLD analysis project Ga0157374, IMG submission 115308) | Miscanthus rhizosphere microbial communities from Kellogg Biological Station, Michigan, USA - M2-5 metaG | ecosystem: Host-associated > Plants > Roots > Rhizosphere > Soil | place: USA: Michigan... | reverse complement strand
TGCCTCCCTGAGAGCTCCCCTTGCCCGCGTCCGTATCGCGCGGGACCAGGAACCAAGCTTTACGAATCTACTGCGGCCGCTGGGAGCCTGCCATGCGAACGCGCCCATGCGGGAAGAGGCCCGGGCAATAATTCACCGAGTCTTGCAATATCCTCGGCAAAGACTGTGTCCAGGTAGGATTTGTCCTCCTCGGTGACTACAGGCTTGTTGCCGTATGCATATGGCTTGTAGAGCCGGGACACATACGAACTGGTCTTGATCCTGCCCACGAGGTTGGCCCATCCCATGCCCCGCGCCTTCATGGCTCCTTGCTTCAGCAGTTTCGCGAACAGGAAACTTCTCGGTGCAGAAGCCGGTCGCACCTTCTTTTCGTATTCGAATGTGTCCATCCAGTCGATCTCAAGAAAGTCAAAGACGGCCTTCGCGAAATCTCGGGGCGAAGTCTTGAGGTCATCGTAAAAGAACACGCGGAACTTGTCTTCCTGGAACAAATCCAGGTACGGGGCCAGGTTTTTTGCATACAGGCTGTGCTCGACCAGTTCCGGAAAAGTATCCAGAGCCTGCCTGAAGGCAAGACGGGTCCTGCCGCTCCTGATCATGTACAGGTAATGGGAGAAAGTCCTTTCCACCGGTTCGCGCAGGAAAGCCATCAGGCGCGCATCGGGAAGATCCCTGCGAATGCGCTGGGCCACCTGCTTGGAATAGAGATAGTCATGGCAAATCTCGCCAACGCATTTTTGCCCCGCGGCCCGAAAAAAACCGAAGTACCAATCCAGTCCCTTCTCATAATAGCGGTCAAAGAAGTAAATGTCCTTCGCCGGCGGGACATAACATTGGGGGTGGGCAGAAAGAACCTCATGCAGCCAGCTTGAGCCGCATTTGTCCGCTCCAATAAAGAGGAAATTTGGTTTGGTAGTCAAACTCCACCACCACCATCATGAGATGCAACAATGAGCATGCTTTTATCCTCGGCAACGTCGGCACGAACCCTGGCCGGGCAAGAAACATCAATCGAATGACTACTGGCGTGCCATCGCGAACTAGCCACCGTAAATCTGACCAACGAGCGGTTCGGCAATCAGCATGATCTTGCTCTTGTCCAGGTCGCTGAGCGTCCCCTGGCTCTGGGCAGCTATGGACTTGCTGTCCCGCTTGAATCGTTGAACTCGCCCGCGACCGATCCTGCTATCACCGGACGTAAGTCTGACGATGCGGCGACGAATGCCATCGGACATCGGCAGCCCCACGCCCTCGAAGATACGCTCGAATGTCGGAACCGGCTCGGCACTGAGTTGTTCGTGCGTCACCAGGATCGATTCCGGCAGCCTCTCATGAAAGGAGAATAATACCTTGTTGAGAAGGCGCCAGATAAGCGCAGCCCGCTCGCACGCGGTTCCGCCCCTGTATCTGTCGATAAGTTCCAGGTCTTCGTCCCCGAAGAATCGGCCCACGAGGTCCGGCTGATCGACGATGGGATCGAGCGAATTCTCCCAGCCCAGCTTTAATGCGCTGGCGACGAACCCGAAGGGATGCCTGACCATGATGACCGGCTTCACCCGATAGACATCGACCAAATATTCTGTCAGCAGGCACCCGACCGGATCCTTGATCACCGCAGCATTGTGGAACGGATTCGCGCGCGCGAGGCGAAGATAAAACGGGCCTCTTGAGCCAACGACGGTCTTTGCGATCCTCTGGAATTTCGTATCGTTCTTGTAGTAGCCAGTACGCAGGTCAGCCCTGTAGTCGAAAAGGTCTTCCACTGCAGGGCGAAGCGCGATTTCCTTTTCACTTCCTCGTTCGAGGTACAAATAGGTCTTTTCGATGCCGGAAATGCCGCAGTCGGGATTGAAAGGCTCATGTATGTAATCCACCCGCATCGATGAGCTAAGTATTTTTCCGACGAAAGTGGTCCCGCTGCGTGGTGCGCCAGTAACGAAGATCCACTTGTCAATTCTCTTGTGCATGATTTGTCCGTTACCGCCCTGGATTACTTGAGAACCGCGACCAGGGCGCCATTCTCTTCAAGATCACCCAGCGCATCACTGTGCAACTTGCCGCCTGCAATCGTGCAAGGAACCGATCTGGCGCTCCCTGCGCCAAATATCCGGCAGGCCGCCTGCTTTCCGGAGGCGCCGGCCGGGATGGCGATGTCCCTGTTCCCGCCGGACCTTCCGTCAGCCACGGCGATCAGCAGCGAGCCGCCTGTATTGATCTTGAAGGCATACAGTTCGCCGAACGGTGCTTCGGAGAATTCCCTTGCACCGATCACGCTGATTGGCGACGTCCCGATCTGCGCAAACAGATAATCCATCGCGTCGCCTCCGCTCGACCCGGCAGAGCCAAGCTGCCAGCCCCAGAAGTTAAGCCGCGCCTGTTCCGGGTTCAGGTTATTGACGCTGACCCAACTCATGAATCGTGCCCACACCTTTATTGCCGTGGCTCCTCCAAGCCCCCTGTTGGGATAATCCTTTCCGATTTCCTCGGTAAGCCATAATCCCTGCATGTGGCGAACACGTACAACTTCCGAATACAGACGGTCCATATCGGCAAGCCATTCCTCGCCCTCACGGGACAACAGGTAATGGATTCCGACCACATCCCCAAGCGACGAGACCCTCCTGCCCCTCAGGGACGGAACAATCGTTCCCTGAATCTGATAATCCAGGAAATTCAATAGCCACTGCTGGCTAACCCTGTTGAAGGCGTTGGCCAACGTCCCGATGATGATTTTGGATCCGGGCGCGCCAGACCGGGTGGAACCCTGCAACGCCGCCGCGGCGGGCGCAAGGATTTTTTCGGCGTAAACCGAGATGACTTCAGGTTGATTGGGCGAATTGAAGGCCCTGCCACCGCCGTATCCGCCTACATTGAGGCCATAATTCCGACTATTGATTTCATTACCGACTTGCCAGTAGATTTCGTGGCCGGGTAGCTGGCTCGAAATTGTTCGCGCCTGGTTTACCAGCAGGCTCTGCCATGCTTTTCCCTGGTCGCTTTCCACCATCCTGAAGTACGCCTGCACCGCCTGTGGTTCCCCTGGCTTTGGCAATGCGCCAATCGGGATGATGACGGTATGGGTGCCGGGCCTCAGGGGCATGGGCCTGGATTGCTGCTGGCCCTGCGAATTGATGCGATCCATTCCCGTATTGCCGCGTTGAAACCCCCTGATCATGTGCGCCCATTGCACATCTCCATCCTGGGCGCCCATGTAATCGACCCACGCGATGGATGCCGGCGCCGCAAGGGCGGCCGGCGAGAGCGCTAGCAAGGCCGATAAAACCAGATATTTGGCACCGCGAATCGATACCTGCTTCATGCAGTTTGGCGTGCTATTCATGGCCGCTACCCTCCAGAAGAAATTTTCGAGTTTGGTCCAAGAAGTGTTGCTTGCTGAACAATTGCGCGTGCTCTTTCAGCTTGACGGGATCAAACAGGCAAGGCTTCGACTGGTATTCGTTGACTGCGGCAACCAGATCCCCGGCTGTCGGATTGTCGAAGAAAACGCCCGTCACGTTCTCGACAACGGACTCGCAAGCCCCACCTTTCCGGAATGCAATCACCGGCCTGCCGGACGCCATCGCCTCGACTGGCACTATCCCGAAGTCTTCGACGCCCGGAAAGATCAGGGCCTGGCATTCCGCATAGTGCTTCCTGATGACATCGAAGGATTGGCGACCAAGAAAGGTGATGGTGTCGCCGGCCATTCGTTTGAGCGAGGCAGCTTCTTCGCCCTCGCCAATGATGACCAGTGGCAGGCGCAGTTCGTTGAATGACTTGATTGCAAGGTCGACCCTCTTGTACCTGGTGAGTTGACCGACCATCAAGTAGTAGTCACCGATGTTTTCGCTGATGTAAAAGCTGTCCACGTCGACAGGCGGCGGTATCACGCTCGCGTCGCGTCGATAATATTTTTCGATCCGCTTGGCAACCCAATGCGAATTGGCGATGAACGAGTCCACACCCATCGAACTGAGTCGATCGTAGTCGCGCAATCGAGGAAATAACGCCCACATGCCAAGGCGCTTGATCCACGAGGCACCCTCCTCGTAGTCGTGGCGCATGTCCCACAGGTACCGCATGGGGCTATGGCAATAGCAAACATGCCTTGCGTCAGGTCGGACGATGACCCCTTTTGCGGGACCTGACTCGGAGCTTATGACGAGGTCGTATTCGCGCAGGTCGAGCCGTTCAAGCGCCCTTGGCATGAGCGGCAGGTAATTCTGGTACAGCCTGCGCGCAAAAGGCAGGCGATTGATGAAGGTGGTGAATATGCGGCGATGTTCCAATCCCGTGCCCTTGATCACTTCCGGATCGAGGACGTGGGTGAAGATGTCGGCCTCGGGAAAAAGCTCGCTGAGCGCCTCCACGACCTTCTCGCCTCCAAGCCAACTGACCAGCCCGTAGTCAACAATCCATACCCTCATAAGACCTCTTTCGAGCCGGGAACCGCGCATTCGGCCGGATCTCCCCCCGCTCGCCTCCGGGACAACTTGCTTTTCACCATCGAGAAGATCTCGACCAAGATCTTCCTGTCCAGCCACACGAAGGTCCATATGCCGAGTCTTCTCCGAACCACGATCATTCCAGCGAGGTTGCTCACCACCATGCTCAGGCAGAAAGCCCATGCCACTCCGTAAACGCCCCAATAGTGCCCTCCGACAATTCCCGTCACTACCTGCAGCGAGGCGCTGAACAGGCTGAGCAAGAGCATCTGGTTTTTCTGGCCTGCCATTGGCAGCACGAATTGCCACGTGCCTGTCGCGACATTGGCCACCTGCCCTGCACACAGGATCAGGACCAGCGGGTAGGCGTTGTAGTAGAAAACGCCGAACAACGTGCCAAGCAGCGCGTGTCCCACGAAAAGCAGGAGCAAGAACAGAATAGCGCTCGGAATGCTGAACAAAGCAGCGATCGACTGGGCGACCCGTTCGAGTCTTGTCAATTCGCCGCGGTTGTACAGCTCGGCAATGATGGGCGGCACGATGGAGTTGCCGATCACCATGGGAGTGATGGCGAGGATGACGAATTGCTGCGCGAGTCCGAACAATGCGACGTGCTCCGGAATGTCGAACTTTCCCGCCAGCCAACCGACGCCCTGGTTGTTCAATACCGTGACCAGCAACGACAATCCCAGCGGCCAACCTTCCGAGAGCAGGTGGCCCGTGCGGACGGAAGCCGTCGATGGATCCGGAAGGCTGTCCATCGTGCTTGGGGGAATTCGAATCTTTTCCCTGAGCACCGCAAGCGATACCAGCAGGACGATGGCCGTGCCCACTGCCCAGATCCCGAAGACTCGGCCCAGCGTCAGCGCTCCCGCAAAAGTGAAACATGCCGTGGCGATGCAGACGATGGTGTTGATGAGGAAGCCACTGTTGCGCATGCCGCCGAAGACGGTCGCAAGGCGTATGTCGCTTAGTCCCCGGAACGTCTCGGCAATCTGTCGCTGCAATGTCGAAAAAAACAGCCAGAGCGAGACGACGGCAGTCGACGCGACAACCTGTGGCATCTTCATCTGTTGCGCGAACAGCCAATGCGAGCCCAACGCCAAGGACAAGGTCACGATTGCTGCCGCGACGGTCACGATCCCGAGGCAGCGAAAGGCGATCTTCCGCACAAGTGACGGATTTCCGGTAGACGTCGCCACCGCGACCAGGCGGATCGCGATCTGGTCCATTCCGAGCGTGCCGAGGGTCACCAGGATGATCACGGTGTTGAGGCACACGAAATACGCACCGTAGTCCGCCGGACTCAGGCCCCGGGTGAGCATGAGATTCAGGAGAACCGCGCAGACTATCGAGACGAGCTTCCCGCCCAGTGCCCAGGCCCCACCGCTCAGTATTTTCTTCTTGAGGCTCATTGCATCGGGTAACCGCGGTTGCTTCGGGTTTTCATAGAAGGCTCCTTCAAGCCGCAGTCGCAATCCATTGAAACCCCGATCAGTTCACGATGCATCTGCCGGTCCAGGCACCTGCATGTATTCCCGCAAGCCTTGCGGCGCATCATCGCCACGACCAACGCAGAATGCGCGCGCCATGGCGCAGGCTGACAAATTGGCCCGACAGTACGGCCCGCATCCGACCATTATTGAGAGGCGCCGCAGACTGGGACTCTTCCATCGTCCGTCAGGGGTTACGTCCATGCACCACGAGCGTGTTTCGCATTCTTGCCTTGCCTCCGACCCATCAATGCCCGGATCGGCAATCCACGCAACCAACATGCCGGTCAACGACCCCCGAACTGTTGTGCAGCTCCAGCCGGATGATCCGCAAACCTCACGTCTCGCTATCGCCCGTGCGCGGGAACCACGAGCTTCACAATGTCCCCTCGACGCGTGAATCGTCCGGGACCACATTCGCCAACACATCATGCGGCGCTTTCAACAGGCCGCCGGATTCAACCGCGAATTCCTGTGGTGCCGGGCGCTGCCTTCTCGGCAGCAACTTCATGCGCAATCGTTCGGTGAGGGGATGCTCGACATACTTGTAGGAAGCGATCGATGCCAGGCAGCAAAGTGTGATCGCAAAGACCGCGGTGGTGTACGAATAGACGCTGCGCGTGTTGAAACTGTGGAAGATCTTCTCGAAGACCTGGATGACGTAGGGATGGAACAAATACAACGAATAGCTGGCGTCACCAATCAGGACGAGGATCGCAGGCAAGCGCCGGCCGGACAAACCCAGCAACAGGAACAGGAAGGTGAATCCTGCGAGGATCCCGCGCGCCTCCACTCTCCCGATCGATTCGACCCAGGGCTTTGTCAATATCATGCCGATGATGCAGCCGATTCCGAGGAGCGTCGCGACGTTTCGTGCTCCCCGGGACGAGCTGGACGGCACCGATCCGACGATCCACAGGTACAGGCTGTAGCAGATCATGCCGAACACGAACTCAAGCATGATGTCGGACGTATAGAACGAGAGCACCACCCACTGGGGCTGGAAAATATATCCGAATGCCACCAGCGCCACGATGAGAACCGAGCAAACCGCGGCACGGTATCTCTGGCTTATCTTGGTGGAAACAGCAAACAGCGCATAAAACAGCATTTCATAATGCAGCGTCCATCCCAGGAAAAGGAGCGGTTGAACCTTGTCTCCTTTCAGGAACGGGATGAAGGCGAGCGACTTGAACAGCTCAGGCAGGCTGGTGCTCGTGGTCCTGAGTACGCTCGGCATCGCCAGCGCGACGAAGAACGCACCGAACGTACCCGCCCAGTAAAGTGGTGCAACCCTGATGAGGCGCTTTGTAAAGAAGTATGCAGAGGACTTTGCAGTCACAAAGCACATGATGAAGCCGCTGATTACGAAGAACAAATCAACGCCCCACGCCCCGTTACCGAAGAGGCGTGGGATGTGCTGGGTAACCACCGCTATTGCGGCGATGGCTCGCATCAACTGGATGCTGTCGAGCTTTTCGCCATGGATCGCGGCTGTTGCGCTCGAACTTCCGACTACCTGCTCAGACATGCCTCAAGATACCCCGGCCAACAGTCAATGGCAGTGTAACATGGCTCCTGCGCCACCGCGGCAGCCGACGCCCTGCGTGCCGGTCCTGCAGACCGATCGTCACTGGGCGGCGGAGTCGATTGGCTGGAGGAGCTCCCTTACTCAGGTTGCGGTCTTGTAGTAATCGTAATAGCCGTAGGACGAGTACCCTCCGTGGCGCCTTTCGACGGCGTTGAAGATCGTTCCCTTGATCTCGACACCATTCTGCTCGAAGCGCTGTTTGGCCAGCGCAATCTCGCGCGCCTGGTTGAGGCCGAAACGCACGACCATCATGCTCGTACCCGCGTGGCTGCCGATGATCGCAGCGTCGGTGACCGCCAGGATCGGTGGCGTGTCGATGATGATCATGTCGTAGGACGCCTTGAGCTGCTCCAGCAGCGTCGTGAAACGCACATTCATCAGCAACTCGGACGGGTTCGGCGGCACTTTGCCCCGCGAAATGAAATACAGGTTTTCCGTATTCGCGACCTGGCGCGTGGCTTGGGCCAGGTTGATCTGTCCCGAGATCAATTCCGAAAGACCATTCTCTGACCGTCCGCCGACCACGTCGTGCAATGTTCCCAGGCGAAGGTCACCGTCCATGATCAGGACTTTCTTGCCGCCCTGCGCGACTGCCGCCGCCAGGTTGGCCGAAATGAAGGTCTTGCCGGCGTTGGGGCTTGGGCCGGAAATCATCAGGATGTTGTTCTTCGCCTCCATCTGGGCAAAGTGCAGGCTGGTGCGCAGGCTGCGTAATGCCTCGGTCGCGACATCCTCGGGCGCGCTGACCACGAGCAAATGCTGCCTGCCGTCGGCCTTGCGGTTCTTGCCGTAGGAGCTGAGGGCTTTTTCGTTCTCGCTCGCGGGAATGGACGCATACACGGACAAGCCGATCTTCTCGATCTCTGATGGATCCTCGACGCCCCTGCGCAACATCTGCGCCACGAAGATGTATCCGATCGAAAGGAACAAGCCGAGCAAGGTGCCGCCAGTGATGATCAGGACCTTCTTGGGCTTGACCGGATTGACCGTATCCACCGTGGCGTGATCGATGATGCGCACGTTGCCGACGGTGCCGGCGCGCGCAATGTCCAGCTGCTGCGCCTGCGCAAGCAGGGACGTGTAGGTCGTGTTGCTCACGGTCACGTCGCGCGTCAGCCGCAGCAGTTCCTGTTGCGTGTCCGGCAGCTTGCCGACCTGCTTCTCGATCCCGCTCTTCTGTGCCTGGAGCTGGGCGATCTGCTGCAACAGCGCCTTGTAGGCCGGGTGTTCGGGGGTGTATTTGCGCTCGATGTCGGCCTGTTGCTGGCGCAATTGCTGGATGCTCGTCTCAACTGCAACGTCCTGGTCCAGCAAACCCTTGGTCTGCATCGTGATGTCGACCGAACCCGCACCCTCCTGGTACTTGTTGAGCGCAGCGGTCGCCTTGTCCAGCGCCGCCCGCACGGCCGGGATCTGCTGCTTGACGAACTCCAGGCTCTTGGCTGCTTCTTCCGAGTTGTGATTGATGTTCTGGTTCACGTACAGCTGCATGAGCCGATTCATGAAGTTCTGCGCAAGCACGGGATCCGGATCATCGTAGGTCAGCCCGATGATGCCCGAGTCGGTGCCTTGTTCTGCCGCGGTGATCTCGGCTTGCAACAGGTTGATGGTGTCCAGGTCGGTGTCGCGGCTGACATCGAAGCGCATGCCCGGATGTGCCACCAGCTGCGAGACCAAGATCGTGACGCCATTGCCCTTGGCCAGCTCACCCACGCGCCCCTTCAGCAGGACGGTGCCGGTGGGAAAGAACCAACTGGGGGCGTACAGGGTGTAGTTCCCGTTCTCGCCGGCAACCAGCAGCATGTTCAGGGTCAGAAGACTGTCGGGCACGTCGAGCTGGCTGATCTTTAGCGTGTCGCCGCCCCATCCGTCCCTGCTGATCCCCAGCCACGCGGGAGCGAGGGTTCCCGGAGAGAGGGTCGCATAGCGACGGGCGATGTACCCGCCAACCAGCGGAAACTGGTGGGGGGTGATCGTGATCGCCATGTGGTAGGCGCTCATCGCGCCACCGATGTTGGTACGGGAAGTGATCAACGCAATTTCGGTGGTCGCCTGGGAGCTCGATGCGCCCAACGTCTGGGTCAGCTCGCTCAGCCCCGGCAGATCAGGAACCTTCTGTTCGACCTGGACCAGTCCGTCGACTTCGTAGACCGGCGCAGCCAGGAACGCGTAAGCGACGCTGACGGCAAGAAACACGCCCGTAACGATTCCGATCATCCATTTGTGGTCGACCAACTTGCCGGTCAGTGCGGAAAGGTCAATCTCGTCTTCGTTCGTACGAGTGGCTGTGTTGGTCGGTAACGTCATTGGGCTTCGCTCGAAATACAGGAATGAGTGGTGTTCAGGTCAAACTTTCATTGCTTGTTGAGATGCGGCAACCAGTCGGACACACCCTTGTCGATCAGTCGGTACGCATGCACGAAAGCCGATCGGGGCTGCCGGAACGGATCGGGGATGTCGGTCGTTGACTGCCATTTTCCCAACAGGAAAACCTTGCCGCTGACCTCGGGGTTGCCGCGGATGATCGAAGCGGCGTGCGACTTCTCCATTGCCAGGATCAGGTCGGACTGGCGCAGCATGTCCGCCGTCAATTGCCGTCCGCGATGTTCACTCCCTTCGATACCGTGTTTGCGGAGTAGTTCCAGCGCCATCGGATCCATCGGCGCGCCGACGAC
>Ga0157374_10006094_pt1 | contig 10206 bp, 11 predicted proteins | sample M25metaG_FD_115308 | JGI IMG/M metagenome (GOLD analysis project Ga0157374, IMG submission 115308) | Miscanthus rhizosphere microbial communities from Kellogg Biological Station, Michigan, USA - M2-5 metaG | ecosystem: Host-associated > Plants > Roots > Rhizosphere > Soil | place: USA: Michigan... | reverse complement strand
CACGTTCGAACACCCGTTGGGTGGCGACGAGATGGGCGGCTACGGTCTGCTGTCGATGGCCGAACGCGCCGAGATCGTCGGTGGCCGGCTCAACATCCGGTCGCGCCCGGGTTCGGGCACCGCCGTGACGGCAACGATCCCGCTCCCCGCTCCCGCACGAGAGGACGGACAAGCGCCCTAATCCTCGGCGGTGTCGGAGCACTTTGCGTGCTCGGCACTCAGACTCAGTGAGGCTTAGTGGACCCAATGACCGCACATCCGGGATTCGACATCGAGGGCAGGATCGCCCTCGTCACTGGGTCGAGCCGCGGCGTTGGCTATGCATTGGCCACCGGCGGTGTCGTTCACGCGCGTGCATTCGATGCGGCTTCATCGCAACAGGTGGCGTCCGCCGCGAAACACACCGAGAGCGAGACCGACACCAACCTCGTCAGCGCTTCTACGTAGGACGCGAGTTCGCCCGTGCGATGATCGGCGGTGGCCCGGGAAGATCATCAACATCTGTTCGGTGCAAAGCAAACTGGGCCGGACAGGCATCGCGCCGTACGCCGCGAGCAAAGGTGGCCTCAAAATCTCACCCGCCGAATGTGCGCGGACTGGGCCCATCTCGGTTTGCAGATCAACGCGCTCGCGCCCGGCTACTTCGACACGAAGCTGACGGAGGCACTCGTGAACGACGGCGAATTCAGTGCCTGGCTCGCCATGCGTACCCCCGCAGGCCGATGGGGGCGCACCGAGGAACTCGTCGGCGCTGCTGTTCCTCTCGTCCTCGGCGTCGGGCTTCGTCAATGGCCAGATCCTCTACCTGGACGGCGGCCTGACCGCCGTCGTCTGACGCCGCGCATCGACAATCACAGTCCACCCGATCGAAGGCGAACAATGTCGAACCCCCGAGTCCATCTCGGACCCACCGGGGATTCGTTCCTGGCCAGGGAAATCGAGCGAGGTGGCGGTGTTCTGGTCCCGCTGGCCGACGCCGACGCCGTCGTCTGGACTCAAACCCCGATCGAGGTCTCCAACCTGGCGGCAATCCTGCAGGCGAAGGGCCTCACCGTCGATCGGTGATCCTGCTGCTGCCCGCTGGATCCGCGCATCCTTATAGTCCGGGGCGGTGACACCGAGCGTAGCCAGCTCGTCGTGGTTGCGCTTGAGTTCCGATGCGGGCGTGCACCTTTCGATGTACGTGTCAGCCTTACAAGAACGAGATCAGCTAGAAGTCGCCGGAGTTGCGGCGCAGCGTCTCGATGGAATCCGCGAGTGCCCGCGACTCGTCGTCGGACATCCCGATGTCGGCGAACACCTCGTTCAGCGTGATGGTGGCGTCCTCGACGGTCGAGCGGCCGAGGCCGGTGATCTGCACCAGCGTGGTGCGGCCGTCGGTCGGATGCGGGATTCGCTCCACCAGTCCGTCCGCCTCGAGCCGGCGGATCGCGTGCGTGACGCTGGTGACGTGCACCTGCAGCCGGTCGGACGCCTTGGTGATCGGCAGCGCGCCGCTGCGGCTGAACGCCAGCAGCCGCAGCAACTCATAGCGGGAAAAGCTCAGGTCGTAGGGCCGCAGTGCGGTCTCGACGCGGGCCAGCAGGATCTGGTGCGCCCGCATCACCGACGTCACCGCGACCATGCCGTCGGCGACGTCACCCCAGCCGGACCGCTCCCAGTTGACGCGCGCCAACGCGATCGGATCATGCTCATCCCGTCGCGAGGCCACGCCCCTTCATACCGCATGCACCGGCGATCGCCGGGCAGATTCTCAGTGCAGTGCGATCGGCGCCACCGCGGCCAGCACCGCGCGGGTGGACTGCCGGCCGCCGACCGTGATTCGCACGCTGCCATCCGCGTAGTTGCGGACCTGCAACCCGGTGCCGTCGAATACCTCCCGCCACGGCTGGCGCCACGGCGGCGGGTAGACGAAGTTCGCGTGGCTATCGGTGCTGTACGCACCCATCGACCTCAGCCGCATCCTCAGATAGCGTCGCTGGGAGGAGATCATCTGAATACGTTGCCGCAGTTGGTTTTCCGCGTCATATGAGGCCGCCACCGCCACCAGACTGGCGATACCGATGCCGAACGGCCGTTGCATGGTCCACAGTCGGCGGGCCAGAACCGGAGCGCAGAAGCCGTAGCCGATCCGCAGCCCGGCCGGCCCGTAGGCCTTCGAGAAGGTGCGCAGCACCATTCACCCGCTTCTCCCGCCATACCATTGAAACGACTCGCAACGGAATTGGGTTTAGCGAATGGCAGGGGTCACAGGTGCTTTTCGAGCAGGACCTTCCCGTCATCGGACGAAATCAGTTGCACCGCAGCGATTTCGTCCTTCTGCATCGGGGTCGTGGCACTTGGCAATGCAGTTGCGCCGGATAGCCCCAGCCATGTCGCAACCTCGGTGTGGCTGCCGTCGCGGCCCACCACGACCATGCCGAGATTCTGCGGAGGGGTATTGCCGCTCTGGCCCCAGTCACCGTAAGAACACGCCATGTCGATGCGCGTACCCCAACCGTAGCCGGTCAGCGAGATCGACGCGTTGATCGGTGTTTCCGAAACCTTGGTCATGTCCAGCGCCTGGATGGTTTGCTGCGGGGTGTAGTTCTCCAGGCCCACAATCTCGGGCCTGATGGCGATCACCACACCGACCGCCAGCAGCGCGGCGGCCACCCCGACCGCGGCCGAAGTCAGCCAGCGGGACCGCCGGCGGCGCCACCGGACCTTGTCGAGAACCGAATCGAGCACCTCAGGCCGAAGCGGCGGGGTTTCCGGCGCTTCGTCGTCAAGCGCACGCACGTCCTCGAGGTCGAGCATCGCCAGCAGGGCCGGGATGCCGCTGATCTCCGCGACTGCCGATCGGCAGCGCGCACAGGTTTCCAGGTGGGCCTCGTACTCGCGGCGTTCATTGCTCGTCAGTGAACCGAGGACATAGGCCGCGTCCCAGGTCACGTACCGATCGCCGTCCACCAGATCACCACCTAGGGGAAAACCGAATTGTGTCATCGCGTCACCCCCATTTCCTGCAGATTGAGTCGCAACGCCCGAACCGCGTAGTGAAGCCGGGATTTCACCGTGCCCTCCGCGATTTGCAGATCGTTGGCGATCTGTGCGGTAGTCCATCCCTGGTAGTAGGACCTACGGATCACCGCGCGATGTTCCTCGGACAGCTGGCTCAAGGCCGTGCTCAGCAACAATCGGTCCAATGCGGAGTCCACCTCGTCGGGTGCGGCGCGGTCGGCGACCTGCTCGAGGTCGGGTGTCCCGGACTCGTTACGGTACCGCGCGCTGCGACGGTCGTCGATGATGAGGTTGCGCGCGACGGTGAACAGCCACGCCCTCGCCGACCGCTCGACCTCGTCGGTCACCTCAGGGTGGCGCCAAGCCCGAAGCAGCGTCTCCTGCACCACGTCCTCCGCGCGCGCTTGATCCCCAGTAAGCCGCAGGGCATAACGCCATAAAGCTGCGGCGTGCTCGTCATAGAGCACCCGCATCATGGCGGCCTCTGGATCGTCCATTAACCAACCTCCGTCTTTGATACGACGTTGGCGGTGATCCGGTTCATTACTACGCGGGGGCGTGGCAGCCCCGTGGCTGTTTGGCTGAAGATCCGTACTACACGGTGAGGATTCGCGGCCCATCGTCCGTTACGGCGACGGTGTGCTCCCAATGCGCGGCGCGGGAACCGTCGGCGGTGACCACGGTCCATTCGTCCTCCAGCACAACGGTCTTCGTGGTGCCGAGGGTGAGCATCGGTTCGATCGCCAGCACCGAACCCGACGTCAGGTAGGGGCCGCGGCCGGGGGCGCCCTCGTTGGGCAGGAAGGGGTCCATGTGCATCTGGCGGCGGATGCCGTGACCGCCGTAACCAGCGACGATGCCGAATTTGCGGTCGAAACGCGCCTCGGCCGCATGCGTTTCGGCCTCGATGGCATACGACACGTCGGTGAGCCGGTTGCCGGGCAGCATCGCGGCGATTCCGGCTTCCATCGCCTCTCGGGTGGCCTGCGACAGTGCCTCGTCGACGGGGATCAGCTTCGCGATGCCGAACGTGATCGCTGAGTCACCGTGCCAGCCGTCGAGGATCGCCCCGCAGTCGATGGACACCAGATCCCCAAGCGCGAGGGTTTCGGTCGCCGACGGAATCCCGTGCACCACACGGTCATTCACCGACGCGCAGATGCTCGCCGGAAATCCGTGGTAACCCAGAAAGGACGGGACACCGCCGCCGTCGCGGATGACGGCTTCCGCGATCTCGTCCAGCGCCAGCGTCGACACCCCCGGCGCGGCCGCCTGCCGGACGGCCAGGAGGGCGGCGGCGACCAGCGACCCTGCCGCTGCCATCGCATCGAGTTCACCGGCGCTACGCTGCGCGACGACCTTGCGGTTTCGCAGCCCCGGAAGGCCGATCATCGATTATTTGCCGAGCGCCCGCAGGGCCCTGGCGAACACCTCGTCCAGGCCGCCCACCGCGTCGACTGTCTGCAGGTTGTTGTGGCGGTAGTACTCCAGCAGAGGCTCGGTCTCGTCGCGGTACACCTGCATCCGGTTGCGGATGACCTCTTCGGTGTCGTCGGCGCGGCCGCGGGACATGAGCCGCTCGAACAGTTCCTCCTCGGAGACGGCGAACTCCAGCACCGCGTCGAGCTTCGTGTCGTGGTTCTTCAGCATCTCGTCGAGCGCCTTGGCCTGCTCTACCGAGCGCGGAAAGCCGTCGAGAATAAACCCGTCGGCCGCATCGGGCTGCTCGATCCGGTCCTCGACCAGCTTGTTGGTCAGCTCCGCCGGCACCAGGTCGCCCGCGTCGAGGTACCGCTTGGCCTCCACGCCCAGGGACGTGCCCTCGCTGATGTTCTTGCGGAACAGGTCCCCCGTCGAGATCTGCGGAATGCCGAGCTTCTCGGACAGTTTCAGCGCCTGCGTGCCTTTGCCCGCACCTGGCGGTCCGAGTAGAACGACTCTCACTTCAGGAACCCTTCGTAGTTGCGTTGCATCAGCTGGCTCTCGATCTGTTTGACCGTATCCAATCCGACGCCGATCATGATCAGAACCGCGGTTCCGCCGAACGGCAAGTTCTGTACGCCACCGCCGTTTCCTATTTCGAGGAACAGGTTCGGCAGCACGGCGATCACGCCCAGATAGATCGAGCCTGGAAGGGTGATCCGGCTAAGCACATAGCGCAGATAGTCGGCGGTGGGTTTGCCAGGGCGGATGCCGGGGATGAAGCCGCCGAACTTCTTCATCTCGTCGGCACGTTCGTCGGGGTTGAACGTGATCGACACATAGAAGTACGTGAAGAAGATGATCAGCCCGAAGTAGATGGCGATGTACACCGGGTCTGCGGGGTTTGTCAGGTAGTTGCCGACGAACCGGTCCCACCACCCGTTGCCTGGACTGGAGCTTCCGCTGCGGATCAGCTGGGTGATGAGGTGCGGGATGTAGATCAGCGAGGACGCGAAAATCACCGGGATGACGCCGGCCTGGTTGACCTTCAGCGGCAGATAGGTCGACGTGCCGCCGTACATGCGCCGGCCCACCATGCGCTTGGCGTACTGCACCGGGATGCGCCGTTGGCCCTGCTCGACGAACACCACGCCGATGATGATGATGAGCGCGGCCACACAGACCAGGGCGAACACAAGGCCGCCGCGGCTGTCCAGGATGGTCTTGCCTTCGACCGGGATGCGCGCGGCGATGCCGGCGAAGATCAGCAGCGACATGCCATTGCCAATGCCGCGCTCGGTGACCAGCTCGCCCATCCACATCACCAGCGCCGCGCCCGCGGTCATCACCAGCACGATGACGACCAGCGTGAAGATGTTCAGGCCCTGACTCTGGCCCTGGATGATGTCGAGGGTGCAGCCCTGCAGCAGCCCGCCGTTGGCGGCCAGCGCCACGATGCTGGTGGCCTGCAGGATGGCCAGCGCGACCGCCAGGTAGCGGGTGTACTGCGTCATCTTGGCCTGGCCGGCCTGGCCCTCTTTGCGCAGCTGCTCGAAACGCGGAATGACCACCGTCAGCAGCTGCACGATGATGCTCGCGGTGATGTAGGGCATTACGCCGACCGCGAACACCGTCAGATGCAGCAGCGCACCGCCGGAGAACAGGTTGATCAACGAGTAGATCTGCGCCGACTCGCCGCCACTGACCTGCGCCACGCACTTCTGCACGTTCGGGTAGTTGACGCCGGGCGACGGGATCGAAGCGCCCAACCGGTACAGGATGACGATGCCCAGGGTGAACAGGATCTTTCGCCTCAGGTCGACTGTCCTGAGCGAAGAGATGAAAGCCGAGAGCACTCTTCCTCCTGCGCAGCCGAGCTGCAAATCGCGGCGTGCGTATGGGGCTGGTTTGACCAGCGTATTGGTTAAGTCCTGCGCGCAGACCGCCGACAAGCGCGCAGCCTGCGCAGTCACGCGTCAAACAGTCTACGAGACTAACAGTTGAGGGTCTCCCGCCCCGCATCCGTCGCAGGCAACAGCGTCGGAGCCGGCCTTCAGAATTGGAGTGTACAGTCGGCGGCGGGTCGTTACATCACCTAAGTAACGGCCGTGTACTACGTCGATAAGGGGTCGAGGGATGGCGCGCACGGAGAACGACACGTGGGATCTGGCATCGAGTGTCGGGGCGACGGCCACCATGGTGGCGGCGGCCCGCGCGATGGCCACGACCGCCGACAACGCGTTGATCAACGATCCATTCGCCGAGCCACTGGTGCGCGCGGTCGGCGTGGATTTCTTCACCCGGCTAGTCACAGGAGAACTGCGACCAGAAGACCTCGACAGCGACAGCGAGTCGGTCGGCATGCAACGGATGACCGACAACATGGCGGTGCGGACGAAGTTCTTCGACGAGTTCTTTCTCACTGCTACCCAGGCGGGCATCCGGCAAGCGGTGATCCTCGCGTCGGGCCTGGATTCGCGCGCATACCGGCTGGCGTGGCCCGCGGGGACGACGGTGTACGAGATCGATCAGCCCGACGTCATCGAGTTCAAGACCAGGACGCTGGCCGAGCTGGGCGCCGAACCGACCGCCAAGCGCCGCACGGTCGCGATGGACCTGCGTTACGACTGGCCGTCGGCACTGATCGAAGAAGGCTTCGACCCGAACCAGCCGACGGCGTGGAGTGCGGAGGGCCTGCTCGGGTACCTGCCGCCCGATGCGCAGGACAGGCTGCTCGACACCATCACCGAGCTCAGCGTGCCCGGCAGCCGGGTGGCGGTGGAAAGTTTGCCCAACATCGACCCCGCCGATCACGAGAAGGCGATCGAGCGCATGCAGGCCGCGTCGGCGCGGTGGCGCGACCACGGCTTTGACCTCGACTTCGCCGAGCTTATTTACCTCGGCGACCGCAATGAGGCGGCCTCTTATCTGGGCGATCATGGCTGGCAACTCAGCCGGAACAGCGTCAAGGAGCTGTTCGCCACCAACGGCCTGCCGCCGGTCGACGAAGACAACGAAGACGTCGGCAACTTCGGTGAGCTGCAGTACGTCAGCGGGGTGCTGAAGAGGGTCAAGCGATGAGCCGGACCGACGCCGACAGCTGGGACGTGGCGTCCAGCGTCGGTGCGACCGCGACGATGGTCGCCGCCGCGCGAGCCGTGGCCAGCAGGCAGCCCGACCCACTGATCAACGACCCGTTCGCGGTCGCGCTGGTGCGGGCGGTGGGTATCGACTTCTTCACCCGGTTCGCCGAGGGCGAGCTCAACCTGTCCGATGTCGACAAGGGCGGCACGGCTGAGCTGATGACCACTGTGATGGCGGTGCGCACCAAGTTCTTCGACGACTTCTTCATTGGAGCCACAGCGGTGGCGACATCGGACATTGGAGCCACAGCGGTGGCGACATCGGACATTGGAGCCACAGCGGTGGCGACATCGGACATTGGAGCCACAGCGGTGGCATTGGACATTGGAGCCACAGCAGGCTCGAAATCCATTCGGCAAGCGGTAATCCTGGCTTCCGGGCTGGACTCGCGGCCATACCGACTGCCGTGGCCGGACGGCACGGTCGTCTACGAGATCGACCAGCCGAAGGTCGTTGAGTTCAAGACGGAGACCATGAAGTCCATCGGCGCGACACCAACCGCGGAGCGCCGCGCGGTGGCAATCGATCTGCGCGAAGACTGGCCGGCAGCGTTGCGCAGCCGCGGATTCGACGACAGCCGGCCGACGGCCTGGAGCGCCGAGGGGTTGCTGATGTACCTGCCGCCGGACGCCCAGGACCGGCTGTTCGACGACATCACCGCGCTCAGCGCGCCCGGCAGCCAGCTGGCCACCGAGTATCACCCCGACGTGGGCGCGAGCATCGGGCAGCGCGCCGCCGCTCTGAGAGACGAATGGCAGGAGCATGGGTTCGACGTCAACCTGGCCGATCTGTTCTACCCGGGTGAGCGCAGCCATGTCGTCGACTATCTGACAGGACACGGCTGGCAGGTGTCCGCGCGGTCCCGGCCGGAGATGTTCCGGGAATACGGCAAGGAATTCCCGGACGACGTCGAGCTCGGGCCGGTGCGTGATTCGCTGGCCGTCATCGCGAAAAGAAAGTAGAGACCGTCATGGCCCGAACCGATGGTGACACCTGGGATCTGGCGTCGAGCGTCGGAGCGACCGCTACTGGCGTGGCCGCATCGCGCGCACTGGCGTCCAAACAGCCCAACCCGCTCATCAACGATCCGTTTGCCGACGCGTTGGTCAAGGCTGTTGGCCTCGATTACTGCAACCGAATGGCGGACGGCGAACTCGACTTCGACAGCGATCCGCTTCTTGACCGGGAGCGGATGTGCGAGCAGATCGCCGTACGCACGCGTTACTTCGATGATTTCTTGACCATTGCCGCAGCGGCGGGCATTCGGCAGGCGGTGATCCTCGCTTCAGGCCTCGATACCCGGGCCTACCGGTTGCCGTGGCCGCCGGATTCGGTGATATTCGAGATCGACCAGCCACAGGTCATCGAGTTCAAATCCGCTGTCCTCGCCGATCTCGGGGCCACTCTCCCGGCCGACCGGCGACCGGTGGCGATCGATCTTCGCGACGACTGGCCGAAAGCCCTGCGAGATAGCGGGTTTGATTCGACACAGCCAACGGCATGGATCGCTGAGGGCCTGCTGATCTATCTTCCGCCGGATGCACAGGACCGCCTGTTCGATAACATCACCGCGCTCAGCGCGCATGGCAGCCGACTGGCCACCGAACACATGGACATAAAGGGCTCATCCGACGAATGGACCGAGAAGCTTACTGAGCGCTCGCGCCGAATGGGATCAAACATCGACCTCGTCGATCTTTTCTATACCGATGAGCGCCATTCCGCGGGCGCCTATCTGACCTCGAGGGGCTGGGGCGTCACGATCCGATCGACCCGAGAAGCATATGCTGTCAACGGTTTCGAACTTCCGGAAGACGAGTTGATCGACCTCGCCGGCGACTCCGGCTACCTCTCGGCGATCCTCAAATAGGAGGCACTGATGGCACGGACCGACGACGACACCTGGGATCTGGCCTCCAGCGTCGGGGCCACCGCCACAATGGTGGCAGCGCAGCGGGCCCTTTCAAACCGGGAGGGCCTGATCGACGATCCGTTCGCCGAGCCGCTGGTGCGTGCGGTCGGACTGGACTTCTTCACCCGGGCGCTCGACGGTGAGATCGAACTCGAGGACGTCGATCCCGAGTTCAACATGCGGCGCGCCGCAGAAGGTATGGCGGTCCGCACCCGCTGGTTCGACACGTTGTTCACCGATGCGCTGGCCGCGGGGGTTCGTCAGGCGGTGATCCTAGCCGCCGGTCTGGACGCCAGGGCGTACCGGCTGCCCTGGCCCGACGGCACGACCGTGTACGAGCTCGATCAGCCCGAGGTCATCGAGTTCAAGAGCAAGACCCTCGCGGATCTGGGTGCACAGCCAGCGGCCGAACGCCACACCATCGCAATCGATCTTCGCAACGACTGGCCGAAAGCGCTGCTCGAAAACGGGTTCGATCGCACCCAGCCCACCGCGTGGATCGCCGAGGGCCTGCTGATCTACCTGCCGCCCGAGTCCCAGGACCTGCTGTTCGACCGAATCAACGAGCTCAGCGCTCCTGGGAGCCGCGTCGCAACCGAACACATCCCGGACGTGACGATGTTCTCCGACGAGCGGTCGCAGCGCATTACCGAACGACTGAAGAAATACGGACACGACATCCAGATGTCCGACCTCATCTTCCACGGCGAACGCAGCCATGTCAT
>Ga0157374_10006093_pt1 | contig 10207 bp, 8 predicted proteins | sample M25metaG_FD_115308 | JGI IMG/M metagenome (GOLD analysis project Ga0157374, IMG submission 115308) | Miscanthus rhizosphere microbial communities from Kellogg Biological Station, Michigan, USA - M2-5 metaG | ecosystem: Host-associated > Plants > Roots > Rhizosphere > Soil | place: USA: Michigan... | reverse complement strand
TCTCCGGAAGCCTTCTCCGCTCCGGTTGCCAAGCCCCTTTCGGGTTTCCGTTGCGCCCAGACCAGCGCACCCGAATAAGACCAGGCGAAACTTTGCTTATCCCTCGACGGGCGCCGTTCCCTCGGCCTCGCCAGCCTGGGATGCCGTCGCGTTCTCCGGCTGCGCTGCTCCTGAAGGCTGCTCGCCAGCCGCCGACTCCTCGACATGAGCCGCTGCAACCTCGGTGGCCGCTTCGGCTACCGGAGCAGCCGCCTCGGCTGCGGGAGCCGCAGCTTCTGCCATCGCCGCAGGAGCCGATCCGGAGAACTTCTCCTTCTCGACGCCCTGGTTGATCACCACGGCCAAATCGCGTCCGGTCGCGTTGATCACCGTCGCCAAACGCTGCGCCGGGGCATTGATCAGGAACAACAGCTTGGCAAAGAGCTCTTCCTTGCCCGGCATATTCGCCAGTTCGGTGATCTCCCGAACATTGATGACTTTGCCATCAACGATACCCAGCTTGAAGGTGAACTCCGAGTTGTCTTTTACCCAGGTGGAGAGCGCCTTCGCCAGAGCCACGGGATCACCTGATGTGTAGGCGACCGAGTTGACACCCTTGAGGCCCTTAAGAGCCTCTTCGATCTTGGTTCCCTCGGCCGACTTCGCAGCCAGCTTATTCTTCACCACATGGTAGCTGCCACCGGCAGCGCGAACCGTCTTGCGGAGGTCGAAGTCCTTCGCTGCCGTCAGCCCGGTAAATGTACCGATAATGGCCGAGGTCGAGGTCTCCAGCTCTCCTGCGAGCTTCTTTACCTTATCCGACTTCTGTGATCTGGACAGTGCCATAAAATCCTAGCCTTCACTGCTGGCCTTCAATTCGCCAGCTGAAAATGTGCGCCGCCAAAGCGGCAAAACCTGAACCGGCGCGTTTACGCCTTGCCGGCAGCCTCAGCCGCCGCGTAGTCCAGCTGAATTCCGGGGCCCATCGTGGAGCTCAGCGTAACGCCCTTGATGTACTTGCCCTTCGCCGCGGCAGGCTTTGCCTTTACGACGCTCGTGATCACAGTCGTCGCGTTGTCGATCAGCTTCTGCGGATCGAACGAGAGCTTGCCCACCGGGACGTGAACCAAAGCGGTTTTGTCGGTGCGGAACTCGACCTTACCGGCCTTGATCTCTTTCACCGCGTCGGCGACATTGGTGGTCACAGTGCCGGTCTTCGGGTTCGGCATCAGGCCCTTCGGTCCGAGTACCTTACCGAGACGTCCGACCGACTTCATCATGTCGGGAGTCGCGATCAGCGCATCGAACGCCGTCCAGTTTTCCTTTTGGATCTTCTCGACAAGCTCTTCACCACCGAAGAATTCGGCTCCTGCCGCCTCAGCGTCCTTGACCTTGTCGCCCGAAGCGATAACGGCCACAATCTTGGTCTTGCCCAAGCCGTGCGGCAGAACAACCGTGCCGCGGACCATCTGGTCAGCGTGCTTAGGATCGACACCCAGACGCAGGGTCAGGTCGACCGTCTCATCAAACTTTGCGTACTTTGCTTTCTGGAGCAGCGGAACCGCGTCCGCCAGAACGTAAGGACGGGGCTCAACGAGCGCACGCGCCTTCGTTAGATTCTTTGAAATCTTCCTAGCCATCTTCCCTCATCTCCCACCCCTCCGGACTATTCCTCCGGGGCGTGGTTATCGACTGGTCTCAACGGCAAGTTGAGACGCTCTTTCGAGTATGCCAGAGATTTGTCTCCTGTGCAAGAAAAACACCGCTTAGTGATGCGAGGAAGTCACTGGTTGCTCAAAAGATAGTTCCCACCGCTGGCGGCTACGATTCGGAAGCGCTGATCGAGGAGGTCTTTCAGATGAGGCATGTCAGTTCCATACGTCAGCAAATAGGTCCTATGGGGGCTATCCCAATGATTCTTCAGTTCAGAATCCCCTATGAATACCTGTTTGGCTCTCGGCGCGTAACTTCCGTATTCGAGATTAGCGCTACGCCCATTCCAGAGCAGAGCCTGTTGGTTTGTGTAGAAGAAGGTCGCCGAAAAGGCATAATAAGCGTCACCTTCGATAAGGTCACCGGGAGGAGACTTCTTCAGCGCATCCGCCAACTGATATGAGCTGAGATAAGGATCAAATTTGATCAATGCCAATCTCGCAGCCTGAAGAAAGACCAGCATCATCACAGTGAGCACGGCGACCGTTGCACCGGTTTTGCGGACTCGCAGTAGCCCGATGACGCCAACCAAAAATCCACATCCCGCAACAACAAGAGGGACGCGCAGATAGGCGAACGATTTGAGCGTAAGGTCGCCCATGTGTCCGAGGGAGAGTGTGTAAAGGTCGGGATTCTGTGTGAGCGCGGCCGAGATGTCCCCGGGAGTGGGAACTTTGGCGGTGTAGATCAGGAGGAAGAGGATCGCCCCAAGGCTGAGTCCCAGGATGCTCGCGAGGACAATGCGGGCCGGCTTCGGATAGGTTTCGCGCGAAGCGAGATGATAGGAGAGCAACATCGCCAGGGCTGGATAGATAGGCAGCGAGTAGTACTCCTGCGTTGTGGAGAGCGTAAAGAAACAAAGAATGAAGAGGATCCAGACGAGCGCTAGAAGCCGGGTTCTGCCAGCTCGCGTGTTCAGCTCTGGTTCGCTGACGAAGCCTCGGCGCAGAGCAATGGGCAGCGTCAAGCTCCAGGGAAAGAGCCACGCGAAATGCAGCAGCCAGAACCACACGCGCGGTACGGTGTTGTAGTCGCGCGGGTAGCGCATGTTCAGGAAGCGGAACAGATGCTCGTTCAGAAAGTAGAACCAGAAGAAGCCGTGGTACTCGCCTGAGGCGGAATGCATAGTCCAGTCGAAATAGGGCGGATTGCGCAGAGTCGCGAGGATGTGCCAAGGCGCCGCGATGACTAGCACGATCAGGATGCCACTCAGGGGACGCAGCCGATGGAACAGCTCGCGCATCGACGTCTGCCGCGTGATACCCAGATAGATAGCACCAATGATGATCGGGAAGACCGCGGCGACCAGTCCCTTAAGCAGAAGCCCACAGGCGAGGCTGAGATAGAGCGTGATGAACCAAAGCGTGTGACGCTTTTCATCTTTGTCGAGCAAACGCAGCATCGACCACAACGCCAGCGTGATGGTGAGAGTAAGCGCAGCGTCAGGAATGAGGATGCGGGTGAACAGGAAGATACCAATGCAGGTGGCGAGAATCACACCGGAATAGATGGCCGCCCGGCGCCCGAAGGCCCAGAGAGCAAAGCGTGCCGTCACCCAGCAGAGTGCGATGTTGATAAAAGCGAGCGGCAGTCTTGCGGCCCAGTCGTGCACGCCGAAGACCTTGTACGACGCCGCCATGATCCAATAAATGAGCGGCGATTTTTCGAGATAGGCGATGCCATTGAGCCGGGCCGTTACCCAGTCCCCGCTCTCAAGCATGTTGCGAGCGATTTGAGCCTGCACGGCGTCTACATCGTCCATCAGATGCGGCGGACTCAAGACCAGGGGAAGGAAGGCGCAGCAGGCGACGATCAGGACGATTGCGTCTACATTGAGACGGCTCAGGCTGAGAGTACTGAGGAAACCTCGGGGGCCAGCAGGTCTTCGCGGCACTGGATCTTCCATTGTTTGATCCACAGAAACAACATCAGCATGCCCCATAGGTGATACCCGTAGTTAGCCTTTCTTTCCATGTGCAGTTTGATAAGAGACTCGAGATGCGGCCAGTAAACGATGCCGGTCTCGTCGACAGTCTTCTTGTTGAGAGTGTCGAGCAGAAGCGGCTTCAGGTGGCCGCGCAGCCAGTCGTGCACAGGAATATCCAGACCCTGCTTCTTCTTGCCGAGAATACTCTGGGGCAGCTTGTCTTTCATCAAATGACGCAACAACAGCTTAAGATTTCGGCCGCGGATGCAGTAGTCGGCTGGCAGGGTCGCGGCGAATTCGACGATGCGGTGATCGAGGAATGCGGGACGCACCTCAAGCGAGTGCGCCATGCTCATACGATCGACCTTTACCAGGAGATTGTCGGGCAGATAATAAGCCTGGTCAAAGGCCATGAAGCGCCTCAGGTCGCCCTTCGGAGGGATCGTTGCCAGCAGCTTGAGGATGTGGGTGCTGTTCTGCGACACCATCAGATCACGCCGCTGCGGCTGCGAGAAGGTCCCGTTCCAGAAGACATGCGACGCGCGCTCGTCCAGCAGCGTGCCGTACAGGAATCGCTGGAGTTTATAGTCCAGGCCGATCTTCTTGTTCGAGGCCCGCATGCGATTGGCCGAACGCAGCGAGAGTCTGCGCAGGCTCCGCGGAACCATGCGTGCGCGGCGTGCATACTTATCGGCAAGGTAAGTAATGTAGCCACCAAAAAGCTCGTCAGCGCCTTCACCGCTGAGCGCAACGGTGACCTGCTTGGCCGACATGCGCGAGAGATGCCAGACAGGGACCGCCCCGGCATCTGCGTTCGGCTCGTCGGCATAGTAAGCGAGCTCGGTAACGGAGTCCGGCGTAACCACAGAAGGGCTGAGATCCAGCTCGTGATGATCCGTTCCGTAGCGCTCCGCCATCAAACGAAGATACGATGCCTCGTTGAACTCGCGTCCGTTGAAGGTGATGGAAAAGGTCTTGATGCGGCTGGTGGAGTGCTGAGACGCATAGTGCAGCATAGTTGAGGAGTCGATCCCCCCACTGAGCCATACGCCCACCGGAACATCGGCAGCCAGATGCTCCTTGACCGATTGAGAGATTAGTTCTCCCAGTCGCTCACTGGAATCTTCAAAGCTGGTATGGTCGCTGAGATGGGCCCGTTCGATCTTCCAGTAGCTGTGCGTTGTGACTTCACCGTCATGCCATGCTAGAAAGTGTCCCGGCATCAGTTTCTGGATGCTCTCCACAAGGGTGTGGGACCCCGGAACGTAGTTCAGACCGAGGTAAGTATCAAGAGCATTCAGGTCGATGTTTCGACGGACGTCCGGATGACACAGAACAGACTTCAACTCAGAGCCGAAATAGATCTCCTGCCCTTCGCGGGCGTAATAAAGCGGCTTGATCCCCATCCGGTCCCGGGCAAGAACTAGCCGCCGGCGGGACTGCTGCCAGACGGCAAAGGCAAACATGCCGCGAAGCTTCTCGATGCATGCAGTGTCCCACTCCATAAAGGAGTGCAGGACAACCTCGGTGTCGCAGGAGGTGTGAAACTGGTGGCCGCGAGCAATCAACTCCCGACGAAGTTCTTCGTGGTTATAGATCTCCCCATTAAAAACGAGGATGAAGTCCTGGTTATCCGAGACAAGTGGCTGTGCACCCGCAGCAGGGTCTATAACCCGAAGGCGGGTGGCGCCTAGGGAGATCGCCGCGCTCTGCCATGTAGACTGATCATCCGGGCCCCGATGAATAATGGAGGCGACCGCTTCGTCAATTTTCCCGGGCAAAAATGGGCGGACTATATGGGTAAATCCTGCAATTCCACACATCTAGGAAAGCCTTTGATTTTTTTCTCACTATATCCGAAACTTTTTTTAAAGCCAGTGTTAAGTGAAGATTTCTGAAACTTTCCTTTCAGCTCAATCGTCTTTTTTTGGCTGCGGCGGGTGGACACCAATTCGGCCGCTGCCTCTTCCACAAGCGAACCCCTTGACCCCAAACCTAAATCCGCCTATTCTCGTTCTCACTGAGGCGAACAAATGGCGAAACCAATTAGAGCCGCCGAACCGCTCTTCCCCATTCTCAACCAGCCGTCCGCGCCAACCGGCATCGCACGCATGGCCCTTGAGTCGACGCACGCCGATGATGGCCATCTCATCGAGTTCCGCGCCCTGAAGGTCCGCTCGATCCTCAGCCGCATCTCCTCGAAACGCATGGTCTGGATGGCCTGGGGTATCAACCCCTATCGTGGATGTGAGTTTGCTTGTCGCTATTGCTACGCCCGCTATACCCACGAGTTCATGGCGCCTGCACAAGGCCGCAACTCCACTCCCCAAGCGAGCCAACCTGACTTCCATGATCCGCTCACCTTCGAGCGCCTCATCTTCCTCAAGCAGAATGCGGCGTGGTTACTCGAACAGGAGCTTCGCCGTCACCATCCTTCAAATGAAATCGCCATCGGTACCGCGACTGACCCTTGGCAGCCTGTCGAGCGGCGCGCCCGCATTACACGCAGCCTGCTCGAGGTCTTCGCCCGGCATAGCGGATATCGTATCGGCGTCGTGACCAAGTCGCGCCTCATCCTGCGCGACACTGACCTGCTTCAGGAGATCAACCGCCGCAACCATCTCGTCGTGCACATCACCATCACGACGCCCGACGCAAAACTCGCCCGATTGCTTGAGCCTCGCGCGCCACGACCTGATCTTCGCCTCGATACTGTTCGCCGCCTGCGTAAGGCTGGCCTTACCGCAGGAATTCTCTGCTCGCCGCTTCTCCCAGGAATCACCGACAGTGCGGAAGCCATCGACTCCATTGCCCGCCACGCCGCCGCAGTAAACGCCAGCTTCTTCGCCGCCAACCCGTTGTTTCTCAAGCCGTGCTCCCGTCCTACCTACCTGAGCTTCGTTCGGGAGCACTTCCCTCACCTTGTCGCCGACTATCACCGACGCTTCGATTATGCCGACTTCGCAGCAAAGAGCTACGCGCATCATCTCAGCCATCTCGTCTCAGAGGCTCGACAGCGTTACGGCCTGAATCGTCGAGGGCGTGAAGACCATGACGATCTGGGAGACCATACCGAGTCTCCCGGTCTCGATTTCAAAACTTCTCCCGCTAGCGAACGAGGATCATCTGCTGCGACCACAATCCCTCGCAAAACACCCTCGAGCGCATGCACAGCACCTCAGCAAAGACGCCTCTTTGCCTAGCCGCTGACGGTTTCAGTCAATCTGCAAAGGAGCAAAAGATGCAAACATGGTGGACGATTCGTCCAGTTGGTTCAACGGCACGATCTCGCAGGCGACGGCGTATCTCTCCCAGAGCTTCATTACTACAGGGTTGGAGTGCGCGCGCTCCACGCCGCCCCGCGCCCACTCGAAGACCTCCACAATCGTGCCGTCCGCTGCTCGTGCTGCGACGACCGGCCTCTCTGTAGCCAAGCCCTCACTTCGAAGCAGGGGAACGTGCTCGCGTGTGAGTTGTTCCAACTCAGCCTCTTTTCCCGGCTTAGGCTTGTAGGCCACGATTACCAGCGTCTGCCCAGGTCCACTCTGCATAGCTCCTCCTGCGAGTCTGTATCATCCCCATCGCACCATCATGGCGCGCTCATTGCCTTCGCCGTGCTCCATCGCAATCTCAGCATCCATGCGCGAGACGATGCTTTCGAAGCGCTCTCCCCACTCCACGAGCACGAGAGCATCCGGCTCCGCCGCCATCTCGTCGATTCCCAGGGTCTCCAGTTCGCGCTCTGTCTCCAGGCGATACAGGTCGAGGTGATACACCCTCACCTTTGGACCCGTGTATTCATGCACAAGCGTAAATGTTGGACTCGTAACATCCTCTTCACTGGCTGCCCCAAGTGCGGCCGCAATTCCCTTCACCAGAGTGGTCTTCCCCGCGCCCACCTCGCCACGCAGCACCACCAGCTTCGGCGGCGGCAGCAGAATCTCCGCGATCCGCTCGCCCAACGCCAGCGTGCCTTCCACGCTCCTCGTCCTGAATCGTTTCTCCCGCGAAAACTCTTTCACAAAACTCCCTCTAGCCCTGCAAACCGCATACCCACGTCAATCCATCTTGATCCCGCACGCGATACCGGAACGCGTCTGACAGATGTGTAACCGTATCGGTTGCAAGTACCGTGTGCTCATCCATGGCGCGCACAGCGAAGTCTGCAGCGAGGCCATGCAGAAACACGGCCGCCTCCACTGCCGCGCCCGCTTCGGCGGGGTACTGCGCCAGCATCGCAGCAATAATCCCAGTCAAAATGTCCCCGCTCCCGCCCTTCGCCATTGCCGGATTTCCAGTCGTATTCACGGCTACGCGACCATCGGGATGGGCTACCAGCGTCCGCCATCCCTTCAACACTAGGGTCAACTTATGCTCCGTCGCAAACCGGCGCGCCAATCCGATGCGATCGGCCTCAACCTCCTTGACCGTCATGCCAGCCAGGCGAGCCATCTCACCCGGATGCGGAGTTAGGACCAGCACCCGGCCGTTGCCGTCCAACAGATCGGCTCGGTCATCGAACGCGTTCAATCCATCCGCATCCACGACCATCGGCACCACGGTCTTCGCGACTAGTTCCCGCACTACCTCGCGCACCTCGCCCCGCTGCGAAAGGCCAGGTCCTACTGCAACAACCGTCATCCGTTTCAGCAATCCTTCGAGCTTCGCCCCCGTAACATTCGACATCGCAAGAGCGCCTTCAGCGCCCTCTTCCAGCGGCATCACCATCAACTCCGGAGTTATGCCAGCCACCACATCCACAACGCTCTTGGGCACTCCCGCGGTCACGAGGCCCGCGCCAGTCTTCAGAGCGGCCAGCGAAGCCATCGCCGGAGCGCCCGCCGTGCCGTAGCTTCCTCCGATCACCAGCACGTGTCCGAACTTTCCTTTGTTCGAGTTCGGATCCCGAGGCTTCTCCGCAACTGCCTTCGATCCGCCCGTCCAACTGAGCCCATCGCCGACCGGCACCGCAGCATCCGGCGACCCAATCGCCGCAACCACAACCGGCCCCGCAGTCATGTATCCAAAGACGTGCGCCAACTTTGGAGCCGTAAACGTCACCACAGCATCCGTGCGAAAGGCACCCAATGCACTCTGCTCCATCGAATCCGCGTCCCATCCACTCGGCACATCGACAGCCACAACTGGAACCGACAGCCCGATAAGCATCTCCCGCGCGGCCGCAGCCAGCCCTCGCAGCGGAGGGCGAAACCCCGTTCCAACCACTGCATCGATCAGCAGTTCCGCCCACTCGAGGACCCTGCGCAGCTCTCCTTCATCCTCAAGTTCCAGCACCTCAACATCGGGCGCTTCCCGACGGAGTTGAGCCAGCGCCGATGCCGCCTCACCTTTCACCTCGGCTGCCTTGCCGAGCAGTGCCACCCTCACCGTCAGCCCCGCGCCTGACAGAACGCGGGCCGCAACCATTCCATCACCGCCGTTGTTCCCCTTGCCGCAAATCACCACGACTCGCCTAACCAGTGGATACCGCCGCAGGCAGAACGTCGCTACTGCACTGCCCGCAGCATCCATCAAATTTCCCAGCGGAATACCGTAGTCCTCCACACTTCGCCGATCCGTCTCGCCCATCTCCGCCGCGGTTAGAACTCTCATGTCACCCTTCTACTTGATTCCCCATGTGAAGCCAAGCTGACAGCCCAAAAGCAAAGGCCCCACAGCTTCTGCTGAGAGGCCTTTGCAATTCAGATATCTTCGAGACTACTCGGAAGCTCCAAGCGTCGTAGCGCTCGATGCCTGCTGATCTTTGGGATGGAAGTAGCTCTTATCCCACAACGCGCGGTAGAACTGCCCCGTCAGCTCGGCGGCCTTCGGTCCAAACGTTGGCCTACCGCCTTCAAGAAAGAACACCGTAACGATGCGGCCGTTGGGAGTATCCGCATACGACGCAAACCATCCAAACCGAGTACCGTTGTTGGAGCAGGTTCCCGTCTTACCCATCACAGGAAACTCATTGAAGTTCGCGCGCAACGAACGGGCTGTGCCGTACATTACCGCGCCCTGCATCCCGTCAAGGATCTCAGGAATCAGCGGCGCAATGTTCAGCTGGCGCTTCACTTGAGGCTCAAACGCCGCGATATCGATCGCGTTCTCCGGGTGCTGCAGATAATAGAGCGTACCGCCATTGGCAATCGCCGAGACCAGCGCGCCCAGCTGCAGCGGAGTCATGGAGACGCTCTCACCGAACGAGCACATCCTTCCCACGCCGCCCAGCTTCGCCGGCAACTCTTCGTCCGGATAAATACCAAGCTGCTCACCCTGAATGTGATATCCCGCCAGTTCGCCCAGGCCAAACTCGTTGGCGTAGTGCTTCACCCGCTCGAATCCCAGCGAGCGGCCGAGCGTCTCGAAGTACGCATTGTTGGAGTGCGCCAAAGCTTCGGTCATCGTCAGGTGATACCTGCCGCCAAGGTTGACCGGAGTGTCCTTCTTTACAATGCCCTCTTCAAGCGCCGCCAGGGCCACGGTCAGCTTGATCGTCGAGCAGGGTTCGGCACCGCGCGAGAGAGCAAGCTTCTGGTTCACCATAGCCAGAATCCGTCCCGTCGCAGGATCGATCGCCACCGCGGT